>Ga0208691_1000575_pt1 | contig 13432 bp, 14 predicted proteins | sample June2015DPH_20_1_FD_184719 | JGI IMG/M metagenome (GOLD analysis project Ga0208691, IMG submission 184719) | Peatland microbial communities from SPRUCE experiment site at the Marcell Experimental Forest, Minnesota, USA - June2015DPH_20_10... | ecosystem: Environmental > Terrestrial > Soil >... | reverse complement strand
TCTGATACATATGCTAATACGACTTTAGGAGATATCTTAAAGGAACATATTAATACTAATAAAGAAGATAATAATTAATTAAATGTTAAAATTTAATTTAAGAAGAAGGGTTATTGTTTGGTTAACTATAAGTATTATGGCTACTATAGTAATCGTAACGACAGGTTTGTCCAAATTAGAAGGGCTACCGGTTGTTGCTATTGCTAATTATGGTCCTCATGCGTCTTTGCAAGAACTTATTGATGGAGTTAAGGAACAACTACAAAATGAGGTAAAATTTAAAGAAGCAGATGTTAATTTTGAACAAACCCTTATTATACAAATGTTATATAAATTAAAAGCTAATAAACCTAAAGTTATGGTTACTATGGGTACCCCAATTACTCAAGCTGCTAAAAATCTTATAAAAGATATTCCAATTGTATTTGCTGCAGTTACCGATCCAGTTGATGCGGGATTAATTACAGAACGTAATAAACCGCATACAAATCTTACTGGTGTTTCTGACAGTCAGGATTTAAAAATTTTTATGGCATTTGTTAAAACATTAATGCCAGATGCAAAGAGTATTGGACTTTTGTATGCAACTAGCGAAACTAACGATGCGACTTTGGTTAAAATGATGCAAACAGCTGCTGAGCTATATGACATGGAAGTTGTAGCAGTGCCGGTTGAACAATCTAGAGACATACCATTAAGGATGCAATTATTAAATGGTACAGTAGATTTAATTTATGTAGGAGTTAGTGGAACAATAGCACCATCGTTACCAACTATTGTAGCGGAAGCGGATCGTATGCAAATACCGATATTTAGTGCACACGAAGAAGCAGTATTAAATAATTATGTAGTTGGTAGTTTTGGAGTAAGTTATCGTAAACTCGGTAATCGAGTTGGGGATATTATTAAACTTATTTTGCAAGGCGAAGATATTAAAAATATAGAAGTAGTTTATCCAGATCTTTCAGATTATCAGGGGTTTATTAGTAAACAAAGAGCTGCACAGTTTAATATAAATTTACCAGATAATCTTAATAATGTAACAATTGTAGAATAAAATATGCTAAATATTATTAGCTTATATAAATCATTCCCAGGAATGTTTGCGTCAGTATTAAAAAATATTAATTTAAGATTATCGCCAGGAGATTTTTGTATATTAATCGGCAGTAATGGTTCAGGTAAATCCACTTTATTAAAAACTATAACTGGTGAATATAGTGTAGATACGGGTAATGTTATATTGGCAGAACAAGATATTACATTTATGCCAATGCATTTGCGTTCACGATTCATAAGTAGTGTTTACCAAGACATTACTAGGGGAGTAGTGCAAGAAATGACTTTGTTCGAAAATTTAGTATTAAGTCAATTTCGAGTGCGTAAAGCAAAGTATCGATTTTATAAACATTATGAACACGATTTAAAAGCACAGGTTAAAAATTTAGGATTAGAACAATATATGGCTCAACCAATGTCTTCGTTATCTGGTGGGCAGAGACAGATAGTTGCAACATTAATGGCTTCTTTACCGGCACCGCAATTATTATTGCTTGATGAACCAACAAGCGCGTTAGATCCTAAAATTCAAAAGCAATTAATGGAATATACAGTGCGTATTATAACCGAAAATAACATTACTACCTTAATGGTTACACATAATTTAGAAGATGCTATTCGTTATGGAAATCGTTTAATTATGCTTCATGATGGCCAAATAGTTTTAGAACTTGATTCTGTAAAAAAACGTTCCTTAAATACAGCTCAATTATTAGAGTTGTTTCATAGTTACGAAGATTCTACGCTGAGAGGAAATTAATGTTTATAGAATTAATACCAATAGGGTTGCAGCAAGGATTACTATTAGCAATAGTTGCAACTGGTATTATGGTACCATTTAGATTATTAAATTTTTCTGATTTAACTGCAGAAGGTTCTTATCCATTAGGAGGGATAACTTGTGCAGTATTAATTGCTGCTGGGTTTAACCCATTAATTGCTGTGGTGGTCGCATGTTTTGCGGCAGGAGTAATAGGCATGGGTACAGCAATATTACATTTGCGTTTCAAAGTTAACACACTATTAGCCGGTATTATTTTAAGTACAATGGTTTATAGTATTAATTTAAGATTAATGGGCAAGCCTAATATAGCATTATTTAATTTTCATACATTATTTAGCATAACAGAACAATTATCGTTAAAATTAATTATATTAATAATTATAAATATAATAATTATTATTCCATTGTTTGGTTTTTTGATCACAGAAAAAGGTTTAAGTTTAAGAGCGGTAGGGTTAAATAGTTTATTTGCTGAGCGACAAGCTATTAACATAAAACAATATACCCTATTAGGGTTGTTTATTGGTAATATGTTATGTGGATTAGCTGGTAGTTTAATGGTGCAGATCCAAGGTTATGCGGATATTGCTATGGGTATTGGTATTGTAATTCATGCGTTAGCAGCATTAATGATAGGCGAAAATTTTATTGGAAATAAAACTTTATTACGACAAATAATAGCGCCAATAGTTGGGGCTATTATTTATCAACAAATTCAAGGGTTAGCTCTTAGTTTAGGGTGTTCACCATCAGACTTAAAACTAGTTTCTGGCGCTATTGTGTTAGGGATGATGGTTTATAGTAATTATTAATTTTGCTTTTTCGGGCAAGATTTAAAATGCCAGAATAAACTAATGTTAGTAAGACACTTGTACTTAATTTGGCACTTTGTTATTATTCCTTAGAGAATGACTATTGGAGGTTAATATATGCCAAACCCGGAAAACATAACTTTGGAATTAGAGACTAAAGACTTAAAAATAATGCCAATTACCAAAAATTTTTTTGATGAAACTATCACTGAATATAAAAACAAGCTCAAAGAAGCCAAGACTGCAGAACAAACAGAACAACTTAAAAAAGAGCTTGCTGAAGTAGAAGAATCAATAGAATTACTATTAAAGCAATTAGAAGCTAAAACTTCATTTATACCGTACTTTATTTTTGAAAAACAAAATTTATCTAAAAGAGTAGGTAGCATAACACTACAATCACCTAACGATAGCAGTGAAGTTGTTGATCGTATTGAGCCAGGGTATAGTGAAATAACAATTTTATTAGAAGAAGAATATCTAGGAAAAGGGTATGGTTCACAAGCAATGCGAAGCATATTATCTATAGTAAATAACTTAATTGCTATTGAATATCCAATAACATTAGAAGGAAAAATGAAGATCCCATTTAAAGGTGTACAAGCTCACATTAATTACTGTAATGCACCTTCTTTACGTATGGCTACAAAAAGTGGATTTGGTGCAAGAACTGTTTACGAAAGAAGAGTTGTTGATGAAAAAACAACGAAAGAAACAAGCGGAGTAATTGTACAATACCCTCCGCCACAATCGTTTAGTGAAAAAACAATGACATATGGAAAAGATTTTATTGACAATCTTATAGGTGAAATTTTACCTCTTTATACTAAACAAAATGGTGAACGAAAGAAAATTACCGATATGGGTGGGGATCTTGACATTAATGCTGCCTATACAGCATGGTTACCAAAGTATATCAAAGATAATCCTGTTCCAGAAGACTTAAAAGAATCGTCTCTAGGTAAACCTATAGATCAATTATCTCAAAGTTCTCAGTCACTAATTTTTTCAGGTAAACGATCGTGTGAAGAGGAAGATAACAGTAGCGCTAAAAAACCAAAAATGGAATATAGACCGTCATTCTACTAATCAACATTAACTGAAGAATAATTATTTGGTTCTACTTTACCGCCGCAATTTTTGTAACATAAATTATAATCTTGAGTGCATTGTTTGTGGTTATCGTTAGGGTGGCATTGTTCTAAGATATTTCGTTCGTTAGAAGTTTTGGAGATTTGGTTGTTATTTAAGTCGATACTGTAATTTAACATTGATGTTTGTTCTAGAGTTCTTAAGCATTCTTGATAAGCTTTATTAGCAATTTTTTCGCAACGTTCTTGTTGATCGTTGCAAGCCAAGATACATTCTCTTGCTTCTGGGCCTTCTGGAGGCATATAGGTATATTCATGATTATAATAACGACTACAAGCACTAATGCCTAAAAGCAATAAACAATTTATTAATTTTGTTTTAATAGTTCTCATAACAATTAGCGCTCCTTTTATTTATCCAAATACTATATATAGTATATATTTATATACGAAAAATTCCAAAGTTAGTATCTTTTATCGGAGCATTACAGCAAGCAGATAATCCTGATGCAATAACATTTCTAGTGTTAATAGGATCAATAATGCCATCGTCCCAAATTCTAGAGGTTGCATAGTAAGCATTACTTTGTAATTGATATTGATTAATAATTTTTTGTCTAAATGCCTCATGTTCTTCTGGCGGTAATTTAGCTTTTTGTAGTTCCAACATAACTTCAGCTGCTTGTTCGGCTCCCATAACCGAGATTTTGGCATTTGGCCAAGTCCATATAAATCTTGGATTATAAGCTCGTCCACACATAGCATAATTACCGGCACCGATACTGTTACCTATGATAATAGTAATTTTGGGAATCTGGGCATTAGCAACAGCCATAATCATTTTAGCGCCATTTTTGGCTATTCCAGTTTCTTCCGATTTGCTGCCCACCATAAATCCAGTAATATTTTGTAAAAATAACAATGGCGTTTTGCGTTTACAGCATATTTCAATAAAATGAGTAGCCTTCATTGCTGATTCATTAAATAAAATACCGTTATTAGCAATTATGCCAATTGGATAACCCATTACGCTAGCAAAACCACACACTATGGTTTTACCATATAGTGCTTTAAATTCGTGAAAATTAGAGCCATCAACTATTCTAGCTATAATTTCTCTGGAATCTACGGATATTCTTGAGTCGGCTGGCATTATTCCGTATAAATCAGTGGTTGGATATAATGGAGGTTGAATTGGTTGTAGATTTAGAGCATGTTCAGTTTGTTTAAATTTAGATCTATTTAAATTAGCGACTATATCTCTAGCAATTAATAAAGCATGTTGTTCATTAATGGCTAGATGATCGGCTACTCCAGACAATCGACAATGGACATCGGCTCCGCCTAATTTTTCAGCTAATACTTGTTCTCCAGTTGCAGCTTTTACTAAAGGTGGACCAGCTAAAAAAATTGTAGCTTGATTTTGTACCATAATACTTTCGTCGGACATAGATGGTACATAAGCACCACCGGCAGTACAAGATCCCATGACTACAGCAATTTGAGGGATATTGTTAGCGGACATTTGTGCTTGATTAAAAAATATCCTGCCGAAGTGTTCTTTATCTGGAAATACTTCATCTTGAAATGGTAAGTTGGCTCCACCAGAATCTACTAAATAAATGCAAGGTAAGTTATTTTCTAAAGCGATTTGTTGAGCGCGTAAGTGTTTTTTAATAGTCATTGGGTAATAGGTACCACCTTTTACAGTTGGGTCGTTAGCTATTATCATGCATTCTGTATTGGCAACTCGTCCTATCCCAGTTATTATTCCTGCGCTAGCTACATTGGCACCGTACATATCAATTGCTGCTAATTGAGATAATTCTAAAAATGGAAAGGTAGGATTAGGATCTAATAAGTTAGCAATTCGTTCTCTTGGTAATAATTTATTTTTGTTAATATGATTTTGCTGTGCTTTTTCGCCGCCACCTTGTAAAACCGTATTAGTTTTAGCATTTAATTCTGCTACTAAATTAGCCATATAGGCTTGGTTTTGTTTAAAATTATTGTTATTTGGGTCGAGTTTACTGGTTATAATTGGCATAATTAAGTAGTTTCTTTAAAAATTTCTTTAGCTATTATAATACGACGAATTTCGCAAGTACCAGCGCCTATTTCGTATAATTTGGCATCCCTTAATAACCTACCAGCGGCATATTCGTTACAATAACCATTACCGCCTAAAATTTGTATAGTATCTAAAGCCATTTTGGTAGCAAGTTCAGAGGTAAACAATAAAATACTAGCTGCGTCTTTGTTAGATAATATTTTATTGTCGGCTAATTTAGCAAGAGCATAAATATAAGAACGAGATGCATTTAAATTAGTATAAAAATCGGCAATTTTACTTTGAATTAATTGAAATTCTCCTATAGCTTTGCCAAATTGTTGTCTTTCATGAATATATGGAATTACTACATCCATACAAGCTTGCATAATTCCAAGTGGTCCTGCGGCTAAAACTAGTCGTTCGTAGTTTAAACCATTCATTAATATTGAAGTACCAAAATTTTCTTCACCTAATATATTTTCTAAAGGTACTTTACAGTTGTTGAAAATTAATTCACATGTATTAGAGCCTCGCATACCAAGTTTATCCAATTTAGGAGATCTAAAAAATCCAGGTAGATCATTGGTAATAATAAAGGCAGAAATATTTTTTTTAGTATTACTTGATTCGTTTGATAATGTGGTTTTTGCGTATACGATAATTATATGCGCATCTGGGCCATTTGTGATCCACATTTTACTGCCATTTAAAACAAAGTGATCGGAATATTTAGTGGCAGTTAATTGCATACTTAATACATCTGAACCAGCATTAGCTTCACTCATTGCTAATGCGCCAACCCATTCGCCACTAACTAGCTTAGGTAAATATTGTTGTTTTTGTTGTTCCGATGCAAAATTATGAAGCTGATTGACACATAAATTTGAATGTGCAGCGTAACTTAAACCAATAGATGCCGATCCTCTGCTAATTTCTTCCATAGCAATAACGTGTTCCAAGTAACCACAATTACTACCACCAGCAAATTTTTCGTTTACGGTAATTCCTAATAAACCCATGGCGCCTAATTTTAGCCATAAATCGTTGGGAAACTCATTTTGTTGATCTATTTTTTGAGCAATTGGCACTATTTCTTGGTTTACAAAATTTTGTAGAGATTCACGAAAAATGCTTAGTGCATTGTTATCTGTTTGATAAAGAAGATCAAAATTTGGGTATGTTAGCATTACGATATTGTAATATTATTTTTTTTGATATCAAGCTAAAACTATGTAATCGTAATTATTTATTGAGTACGATTACTAAAATTTGTTTAGAGTTATTATATGAAATCTATCAAAGATATGTTATTTTCATATGTTTAAAATGGCTAAAAGTAAAATGGAAATAATAAATAAACCTATCTCTACAAGTAAATCAACTTTCAATAAAGTTCAAGTTATAGATCTATTAGATTTTGCTGAACAACTTGGTTGTAAAGAACTACACATGGTAACGGATCAAGAAAGTGGGCTAAAAGGGATAGTGGCAATTTATAGCGTTAAGTTAGGTCCAGCTTTAGGTGGATGTCGATTTTTACCATATGCAACTACTAATTTAGCAGCTATTGATGCAATAAAGTTGGCTAAAGCTATGGCATTTAAATCAGCAATTGCTGGCTTACCACTAGGTGGTGGAAAAGCGGTATTAATATGCTCTAAGAAATTTATAAATTTAGATAATAGAATGAAAGCTTTAAAAGCTTTTGGTAGATTTTTAAATACTTTAAATGGTCGATATATAACTGCGGTAGATAGTGGTACTAGTATTGAAGATATGGATCAAATTGCTACCGAAACAACATTTGTTACTAGTACTTCTAAATTTAGTTATTCTATTTTAGATCCATCGGTTTTAACTGCTAGAGGAGTTTTAAGAGGTATTTTAGCAGCAGTAAAATTTAAATTTGCTAAAGATGATTTACAAAATATTCATGTTGCAGTACAAGGGGTTGGGCATGTTGGGTATCATTTAGTAAAATTGTTATATAGCATGCAAGCAAAAATTAGTATTTGCGATATAGATCCTAAATTAATTAATCGTTGTAAAGCAGAATTTACTGGAATTAATATTATTAACCCGGAAGATATTTATAAAGTGAATGCCGATGTATTTGCTCCTTGTGCTTTGGGTGGAGTTTTAAACGAGAAAAATATTGATCAATTAAAAGTAAAAATTGTAGCTGGGGCTGCTAATAATCAATTAGAAAACGATAATAATGCAGAATATTTGTTTCAAAGAGGTATAGTATATTCGCCAGATTTTGTAATTAATGCTGGCGGGGTAATTCATGTAGCAGGACCAGTGATGAAACAAACTGAACAACAAACTTTAGAGAAAGTGGATAATATTTATAATATTTTATTAAATATTTTTGAAATGAGTTCTAAACAAAACATTAATACTTATCAAATTGCTTATAATATAGCGTCAGATAAATTACAATAATTTTAATTTTTAACCTTATGAACAACATAGTAAATTTTCAGATTAAATTTTATAATTGTCTAGATGAAAATGGTAATTTAAATAGTGAGTCAAATATAGATAATAATCAAATATTATTTAAAGATTTATTAAAATTATATACTGCCATGGTAAAAACTAGATTGTTTGATGCTAAGGCGATTAATTTACAAAGAACTGGTAAACTAGGTACATATCCGTCTTGTTTATGGCACGAGGCAATAGGGGTGGCAATTGGTAGCAGCATGCATCAGGAAGATATATTTTGTCCATATTATAGAGATTTAGGGACAATGTTATGGCGCGGAGTATTAATGGAAGAAATTTTAGCGTATTGGGGGGGATATCAAAGTGGAAATAATTTTAGCCATACAGTACATGATTTTCCGTTTTGTGTACCAATTGCTAGTCAAACGTTACATGCAGTTGGCGCTGCTTTTGCAGTTAAATATAGACAACAATCTAGAGTAGTAGTAACTACAATTGGTGATGGTGGTACTTCAAGAGGAGATTTTTACGAAGCTTTAAATTTAGCTAAATTATGGAATTTACCCGTTGTATTTGTAATTATCAATAATAAATGGGCAATTTCTACCCCTATAAATATGCAAACTAAAACAGAAACTCTAGCACAAAAAGGTATTGCAGCGGGAATTGTTGGTGAACAAGTGGATGGAAACGATTTGTTTGCCTTAAAAAGTAGATTAGATGTTGCAATACAAAAAGCAAGATTAAACAACGGGCCAAGTGTAATAGAAGCATTAACTTATCGTATGGGAGATCATACTACTGCAGATGATGCTAGTCGTTATCGTGACAGTCAAGAAAAACAGCAATATTTATCAACAGATCCGTTAATACGGTTAAAAAAATTTTTACAACGACAATATAGTTTTCCAGATCAAGAAGATTTAAAAATTCAACAAGAATGTCAGACAGCTATAGAACAAGCAGTTAATAATTATTTAGCTTTGGAACCAGGATCCCCCAGTAGTATGTTTGATTATTTATATAAAACTTTACCGCTTTCTTTAAAAACACAGAGAGATTTATGGTGATTGTTACGTTAATTGAAGCAATTAATAAAGCCTTAAATTTTGCATTACAACATGACGAAAATGTTATAATTCTTGGGGAAGATGTTGGAAAAAACGGTGGGGTATTTAGAGCTACAGTTGGATTGCAAGAAAAATTTCCAGATAGGGTGTTAGATGTTCCGTTAGCAGAGAATATGATAGCTGGAATATCCGTAGGTATGGCGGCCTGTGGGTTAATACCAGTTGCAGAAATTCAATTTATGGGATTTTTATATTCGGCTTTAGATCAGATAATTAGCCATGCATCTAGAATGAGAATTCGTACTCAAGGTCGTCTTTCTTGTCCTATGGTTATTAGAACTCCTTATGGTGGTGGGATCCATGCACCAGAGCATCATTCTGAGAGTACAGAAGCTATTTTAGCGCATATTCCTGGTATAAGAGTAGTGGTACCGTCTTCGCCATCCATGGCATATGGGTTGTTGTTGGCTTCAATTTTTGATCCAGATCCGGTGATTTTTTTAGAGTCAACTCGGTTGTATAGATTATTTAAACAAGAAATTAATGATAATGGTAAAAAGTTACCGTTAGATGTGTGTTTTATAGTACAAGAAGGAAAAGATGTTACTTTAGTTAGTTGGGGAGCCATGTTGCACGAAACTTTAGCGGCAGCAGCGGAATTACATAAAAATAATATTAGTGCGGAAGTAATAGATGTAGTTACTATTAAACCATTAGATTTAGATACTATTTTACAGTCGGTTGCTAAAACTGGTAGATGTGTAATTATTCACGAAGCAGCTAAATCATATGGGGTTGGGGCAGAAATTGCAGCTGGACTAGCTGATCAAGGATTAACTAGTTTAGTTGCGCCGATTAAACGTGTAACTGGATTCGACACAATTATACCTCCATATAGATTAGAGGAGACGTATTTGCCTAGCGTTGATAGAATTTTAAAAGCGGTAAAAGAGGTTTTGGAGTATTAAGATTTATGAAAATTTTTAATTTGCCAGATTTAGGAGAAGGGTTACCAGATGCTGGGATAGTAGCATGGCATGTAAACGTTGGTGACACCGTAAAGGTTGATCAATTACTAGTGTCTGTGGAAACTGCTAAAGCAATAGTAGATATTCCAGCGCCTCAAGCAGGGATCATAGAAAAATTATGTGCAGCTGTTGGGGAGGTGTTAGGTACAGGTAAACCTTTAGTTGTTTTTAAAGATGAACAAAGTGAAGATCTTGGTACAGTTGTTGGTACATTAAAAGCTAGCCCGGCAGTAAGAGTATTAGCAAAAAAATTACACTTAGATCTTCATTCTATCAAACCAACAGGACCAAATAATACCATTATAATAGATGATATTGAGAAAGCAGCAGTTAATAATAGTCAAGTTAGTGATCAATTATTAGATTGGCAAACGGTAGATCATACTACTAGAAGTATGGCTCTTGCTATGCAGCAATCTCTTTTGGAAGTCGTGCCAGCAACTATTTTTGAAGATTTAATGTTGCCAGAGGCTGTTAACTTAGATTTAACAGTAACTTTGATGCAATCTATAGCATTTGCCTCTAGTCAAGAACCAACGCTTAATGCTTGGTTTAAAAAAGAGCAAGATAATAAGTTTAAACAAAAATTGTTTTCCGAAATTAATTTAGGAATTGCAGTTGATAGTAAAGAAGGCTTGTTTGTTCCGGTTATTAAAAATGTTGCAGCTAAAACGTCAGATGAGTTACGTAAAGAATTAAATTTATTGTGTGAACAAATAGAAAAAAGAATGATAGCGTTAGAACAATTGCAACATCCAACTTTTATTTTATCTAATTTTGGAAAATTTGCAGGTCGTTATGCAACGCCAGTTATTTTACCACCGACGGTAGCTATTTTAGCGGTTGGAAAGTTGAGGCAAACCATGGCAGTCTTGCATGGTGTTGCTGTGGTTAAATCTTGCGTGCCATTATCTTTAACGTTTGATCATAGAGCAGTAACTGGAGGGCAAGCGGCGAGATTTTTAGCAGCAATATTAAAGTTTTTTAGTAAAATAAAAAATTAAAAAATTTTAGGATGTTTGTAAAAATTAGTATTTGTTATAAATACTAATATGCGAGTATTAAAATGTACGTTAAAAATTATAATCTGGTTTTTTTATATATTAAGTTGTTTTTATATTGGTAATATATCTGCTAAAACAACTATCGTTTATTATTGTGAAACTAAAAATGGTAAACAAGGTTATTATGATCGTCCTTGCCAATTAGACAAAACAACTAAACAAACTATATTATCGTTGCAAAATTATAGAAAAATTTATGAACAAACTAATTATACTAAGCCAACTTATTTTAAACGAGATTTAAAATTACAACATTGTAATAACATAGAAGCAAAAATAATCTTATTTCAAAAATTATTAAATAATAGCCACAAAAAAGCGACAATTATTAAATTAAAACGAAAGTTGTTTAAATATCAATTGTTCAAGAAAAACAATTGCAATACCACAGGTTGATATGCAATTTCTAATAGAGGGTTGTTTGAGTTCGATATTCAAGAGTTTAAGAATAAATTTATAGATGTTTTGGCTGGAGAAACATTTGGGGAAACCAAATTAAAAGAAGTGTTAAATAACATAAAAATGGTGCCGCATGAAACATTTGATGATTATAGTAACGAACAGATTGAAATCGATAGATCTTTATTAGTTGGCAGAGAACTTGATTTAAATAGGCAATTAAGAATTATTGAAAACGAGATGCTTTTTCGAGGGAAATTTAAGCTAGATATATCTGAACTTTTGAAGAACCGGCCAAACAACAAAAAATTGATCCGGAACAACAACGAAAAAACTTTTTTAAGTTAGTAATTGGTACTAGCGATGAGGCAATCGTAATTAGGAATAAAATAAGTGATTTGCAAAAAGATGGAGGAATTTTTGCAACATGTTTAAATTTAGATGAATATATTAACTTTATGGAGAAAGCTAGAGCTTATCTTTTAGGACCAGGAATTATTGAATCTCTATCTTTGACTGAAGATGAAAAAAGAATATTTTCTAATGCTTGCATAACTAGTTTTGATTATTGTTCTTTGGTGGAACAAAGCATAATCAGTTTAGCTACTAAAGGTAAAATAAATTTAGAATATATTGAAAAAAATTTAATAGGACTTGCAGATGGTCAACATTTGTTTGAAATAAATTCTGTTTCACCAAACACTATAGAAGTACAAGCAAGAGAAGTTCCTAAAAAAGATTATAGAAAAACATATCCTGTTTGTTTAATAGAAGCTTTGTTAGAGAAAATAAAAATAAAAGATAAAAGCGGGAAAGAAAAAGAGATGTTGCGTGAGTTTATTTCAGAACATGGAGTACAGTATAAATTAGAAGATCTTTCTAGTGGAAAAAAATCTGCTAGACAAGAGGCTAAAGAAAAGAAAGCTAAGGCTGCCGAAGATGCACTTAAGGTCGCCGAAGCAGTTAAAAATGCCGCTGTCAAACCAAATGATAGTGTAGGTGTATCTAACAATGAAAGTTCAACAATTATGCTTGCTCAACCAGATACAGAGGAAGTGTTAAGACTACGACAAGAAATTGCACAATTGCGAGAAATTAATGAACAGCAAGAGAAAGCGAAAGTAACAGTTCATGATAAAACCGCTAAATCACTTGTTGATGTTGCTGTAGGTACAGAAAAAAGATCTGCTGAAGATCATCCTTATTTGGTAGTTGCAAGAGCTAATGTGCTGTTTACATTTAATAATGATGAAGGTGAATTAGATGATAAAGCTTGTTTCATGATGGTTATGTCTGCAAGAGATCTCTCAAAAAGTAAAAAATTTACAATTGATAATTGTGAACATAGGCCTGAAACCGCTATGAAGCTTTTTATAATTGGGAAAATTTTAGGGTTAACTCCTGTCGTTGACGACAAAACTAACGAAGTAATAAAACATTATATGCCAGGTTCATCATCATTATTAACATCGTTCAAAGAATGTTATATTAAACCCAATCTCCAAGCCGTTTTTATACACTACAACTATAGTATAAATCCTACAGCCTATTTAGCCCCATAAATACCGACAATTTTATAAAACTATATCTTTAAAAATTAGTTGCATTTTTATTGTGT
>Ga0208691_1000569_pt1 | contig 13481 bp, 13 predicted proteins | sample June2015DPH_20_1_FD_184719 | JGI IMG/M metagenome (GOLD analysis project Ga0208691, IMG submission 184719) | Peatland microbial communities from SPRUCE experiment site at the Marcell Experimental Forest, Minnesota, USA - June2015DPH_20_10... | ecosystem: Environmental > Terrestrial > Soil >... | reverse complement strand
GCCGGTTTGTTGACCAGCGCTCGAGCCAGCGCGACGCGCTGTTGTTCCCCGCCGGAAAGCTCCGCAGGACGATGGTTCAGGCGTTTCGTGATTCCCAACAGATCGCAGATACGGTTAAAAAATGCAGGATCGCGGTCCCCGTTACCTGAAATTTCCTGGGCGATGGCGATATTAGAGCGCGCATCGAGCGTAGGGAGCAGGTTGAATTTTTGGAACACGAATCCAATTTTGCGCTTCCGCATACGCGTGCGTTCCGCGTCCGACAGCGTGGCAAAATCATCCCCATCCATAACTACTTTGCCGGAATCGGCTCGGGTGAGTCCGCCGAGCAGATAGAAAAGTGTGGATTTGCCGCTCCCGGAAGGGCCCACTACGGTAACAAATTCTCCTTTTTGCACGGTGAAGGAGATGCCTCGAAGCGCGGGTACGTCGATCGTTCCCACGCGATAGGTTTTGTGTAGATTAATGGCCTCAATGAATGCACCCATGCCAAACTGATCTTACACGAAGGACGATTTGCGGCAGTCAGGGCCGTACAGGCTGACGTCGCCTATGCCGCGCCGAATTGACCTGCAGTTGGCGTGGGACGATGCTGTGTGCGCTTCGGTCCACGCTTGCGCACCAGCAGTAAGCGGATCCGCTCCAGAAGGTCCGCGGGCGCATACATCCCCCTGGCCAGGAAAACGTCGGCTTGCGAATCGTGGTCGTAAACGCGGACTTTGCTCGAGATCAGGATTGTGGGAACATGCGGAGAGATGCTCTTGATGGCTGCGATGAGTTGCGGACCATCCATGCCAGGCATCGCCATATCGGTGACGACCAGATCGATTCCGCCCTCCTTGAAACGCTGCAGCGCGTCTTCCCCTCGCGTGTAGCTGGCCACGCGATAACCACGGGTTTCCAGCATGATCTTGCGGTAAGAAAGCGACTGCTCATTGTCATCGATACACAAAATGGTGCGCTTAGGTTTCATTCCAACCTGTTCCCGATAAGCGCGGCCACGAAGTGGCGCTCAGCGGAAATTTCTCTTTTCGTGAAGTATGAGAGCGAAGTGATGCTAACGGTAAGCGACTCGCGCTGTAAAGTACCGTCGAAGCAAATGGCAGAGTCGTGCCATGGAAAATTCCTGGAAGGTGTGAACCGCGCAGTATTGCGGATACTTGCGCACGCTCGACTAAAGAAAAACTTCTCCGCGCATAATTTCAACCGAGTGACCGCCGACACGCACGTTAACTATACGGTTATCGCTGCGCGCAGCGCGAACGAAAATCCGGCTCGGACGCTTCATCTCCAGGCCCTGTTCGATCATCACGCGCTCGTCGGGTTGGGCCACACCGTGCGCAACCATCCAGGCGGCCGTACATCCGGCGGCCGATCCGGTCGCCGGATCCTCGCCATTGTAGAAAAGCATGCGCGCATGCAGTCGGGCCTGGCGATCAACTGTTTCTCGCGAAACAAAATAAAAAAACTTGCCGCTCGTTCTTCCCGAATACTCGGCAGCAGAGACCGGATTGGTTTCCAAGTTCTGAATCACGGCCAGCGATTTGAGCGGCGCGATCGTGAACGGAACTCCGGTGGAGACGGTTTCGATAGGCAGAGAATCGTCAAAATCTTCGGGGCGCAGTCCCGTGGCCTGGGCAACGGCTTCCCGATCATGCTGCATCCCGAAACTGGGATCGATCTGGGTCATTTCCCCGAAAGCTGGTTCTCCAGACTTGTCCTCGAAATTTACGGGTACCTTCCCAACGTTCAACTCCAGCAAGATTCTTTCCGCCCCACTCTCGCCGCGCAGCGCAAATGCGGTCCCTAACGTAGGATGACCGGCGAACGGCAATTCTTCCTGCACCGTAAAGATGCGCACGCGAACACCTTTCTCGCGCTCGATCGCGGGATCGCGAGGCAGGATGAACGTGGTCTCGGAGAGATTCATCTCCTGCGCGATCGATTGCATCTCGGGATCGGTCAACCCTCGGCCATCGAGAAAGACCGCCAGCGAATTTCCTTCCAGTCGACGCGAAGAAAAAACATCCCACTGGCTCATTGCCAGACGTCGTGCAGGTTGATTCATCAACGTCACCTCGAGTCTGCCACCTGCAATTTGCGATAATGGTGCGCCGCAGGGAGAGATGCAGGAGACCGCGTTGCGATGCACGAAAACTGAAGTTCGATTTCATCTCGCCCGGCAACCGCAATTGACAGCCCAAGTACGGCCTTTTATTCTACCTACGTGATTTGTAATTCCTACGCCTGCTCCGCCTGTTGTTGTATGGGTTCGCCGCCGTGTGGGTAGGGAGCGAGGCAGCAATTCTTCCGACCCACCCGGAAACGGGTGGGTTTTGCTTTTGGCGGAAAGTCGCGCAGGCCCGTGCACTGCGAAGAAGCACAAAACACAAGTAACCTGATAGACTTTGGCTACATATTTTGAACTGCAAGGAGGCAACATGAGCACCGCGACCGCAAGCGAAATCAATCAAATTCCACGTATCAACGATACCGCTCCAGACTTCACGGCCGATACCACCCAGGGAACAATCAACTTTCACCAATGGATTGGCGATGGGTGGGCGGTTCTGTTCTCTCATCCCAAAGACTTCACTCCCGTCTGCACCACGGAGCTGGGCTACATGGCACGCCTGCAGCCGGAATTCGCGAAGCGCAACACCAAGATCATTGGCCTGAGTGTTGATCCCGTGACCAACCACAGCAAATGGGCAGCCGATATTGAGGAAACTCAGGGCGCGAAAGTGAACTATCCCATGATCGGGGATCCTCAGCTCAAGATTGCGAAGCTCTACGGCATGTTGCCGGCTGAAGCAGGCGAGAGTTGCGAAGGCCGCACCGCCGCGGACAACGCTACTGTGAGAACGGTTTTTGTTGTGGGCCCGGATAAGAAAATCAAACTGCAGTTGAGCTATCCCATGAGCACTGGCCGCAACTTCGACGAGATTCTTCGCGTCATCGATTCCATGCAACTCACCGCCAAACACAAAGTGGCGACGCCGGTGAACTGGAAGCAGGGAGAAGACGTTATCATCCTACCCTCGGTATCGAATGAGGAAGCGCAGCAGAAGTATCCGGATGGCTGGAAGTCGCCCAAACCGTATCTCAGAATCGTGCCCCAGCCGAAGTAGGTAGAATGATCCGGGCCGGGCGTGTGGTCAGAGTGGCACGCGGAAGCGCATGCGGTCCGGTGATCGTCCCGGTCTTCAAAACCGGCGGGCGGCAGGTTTCCCTGTCACCGGTGGGTTCGACTCCCACTCGCTTCCGCCAGAATTGATTCGCCAGCAAAGACGTGGGAGTCGTTACAACATTGAGACCGCCTCTCGAAAGGAAGAACGCCTCATATGAAAATCGCGAGCGACGTTATCGAGCTGATCGGGCACACTCCGCTGGTGCGGCTGAATAAAGTCACCGAGGGCTGCGTGGCTGAGGTGGTTGCAAAGCTGGAAAGCCAGAATCCGGTCGCCAGCGTGAAAGATCGCATCGGCGCCAGCATGATCGGTGAGGCTGAACGCGCGGGAAAAATCCATCCGGGGAAAACCACGCTGATCGAGCCGACCAGCGGCAATACGGGAATCGGCCTCGCCTTCGTGGCAGCGGTTAAAGGCTACAAGCTGATTCTTACCATGCCCGAGACGATGAGTCTGGAGCGGCGTGTGTTGCTGCTGGCGTTCGGTGCAGAACTTGTTCTTACGCCCGGGCCGCGCGGCATGAAGGGCGCAATTCTTAAGGCTGAGGAACTGCTGTCGAAGACTCCGAACAGCTACATGCTGCAGCAGTTCGATAATCCCGCCAATCCCAAGATTCACTTCGAGACTACGGGTCCTGAAATCTGGGAAGACACAGACGGGCGCGTCGATTTCCTGGTCTCGGGCATCGGTACCGGAGGGACGATCACCGGGGTTAGCGAATACATCAAGCCGAAGAAGCCGTCCTTTAAAGCGATTGCCGTGGAGCCGACGGAAAGCCCGGTGCTTTCAGGTGGAAAACCCGGACCGCACAAAATTCAGGGGATTGGAGCGGGTTTCGTTCCCAAGATTCTGCGCACAGATTTGATCGACGAAATTATTCAAGTGAGCAACGATGAGGCGATTCGCATGGCCCGCCGTCTTCCGCTTGAGGAAGGTTTATTTGTGGGCATCTCCTCCGGCGCTGCGGTTACCGCCGCTCTCAAGGTCGCGCAGCGGCAAGAGAACGCGGGGAAGCTCATCGTAGTCGTGCTGCCCTCTTTTGGCGAACGTTATCTGAGCAGCATTCTGTTCGAAGAGCTGCGGAGCCGCGCGCAGCAAATTCCCACGTCGACGCTTCCAGACTGAGGACGGTCTCCGTCGCGATAACGAGTGGAAATTCCTGTGGAAATCTCCGTCCCCAACCCTCATTTTTGCGCCATCGCTCAAAATAGACGGTGTATGATGACGTTCCGACCATCCAGCTAGAGTTTTTCCATGCACGTAAGGCGGAAGCGTGAGGGCGGCTGACAGTCTGGCCGTTGCCTCCTCATGCAGCCGGGAGAAATGAAGTAGATGAGAACAAACCGGCGGCGGTCGAGCATTGGCGTAATGATTCTCGGAGTGCTCGTTTTGTCTGCGAACGCAATGGGGCAGGCGTCACCCGCTTCTGAAGTAGTTATTCCAGTGCCCAATGACTGGAGCCATCGCCATGTTATTTTTTCGCAGCCGGCGACGGCTGACGACGCGGCGCGAGTGCAGCAAGATCCACGCTACTGGCAGCAGCAGTATCGCAATCAAATTCCCATAATGCTGCCGGATGAAGCTGGCCGTGACGGTAACGGCGAGTCGACCAGCCAGGATTGGCAGGAATCTCTCGGCAGCGGCGCCAGCTCTGGTGCTACGAATTATCCAGCGAAGTTTTCATTTCTCGCAACAACCGCCAACTGTGCCAGCGCTGCGCAGCCGGATTTTGTCACTTACAACACGGGCCTTACCGGATCGAGCACGCAGGCCAGCGTTGTGGCCTTCGACAATCTTTATTCGGGCTGCACCGGCACTGTGCCCTCCGTTTATTGGGCCTACAACACCGCCGGGCAAGTCCTCACGTCTCCGACGTATTCGCTGGACGGAACGCAGGTGGCCTTTGTGCAGACTGCGGCATCGATAGGGAGCGTGGTTTTGCTGAAGTGGGCAGCTTCGACCACGGAAACTGTAGGAAGTCCCAAGAGCCTCACAGCCGTGCTTCCGTCGGCGTACCGGAGTTGCGTCGCGCCGTGCATGACCACGTTTCAGCTGACGAGTTCGCTGGGCACGCCTGGCCCTGATACCACCTCATCGGTTTTCTATGACTACAGCACCGACGTCGCCTACGTTGGCGACGGCCGCGGGTGGCTGCACAAGTTCACGCCTTTTTTCTTTGGAACTCCCGCCGAAGTTAGAACCGGCGGCTGGCCGGTTCAGGTGAATCCGTCGAATCCCAGCGCCCTCACGGACCCGATTTTCGACTTTGTATCGCAGAACATTTTTCTCGGCGACGCTGGCGGATTCTTGTACCTGGTTAACGCAAAGACGGTTTCTGTAACCAAGTCCGGCCAACTCGATTTCGGCGTGGGGATCGCACAGGGACCAATAGTTGATCCAGCCTCCCGGTACGTTTATGTTTTTGCTTCCAGCGATGGCACCGCGAACTGCACGGGAGGGGCCGCCTGTGCTGCGGTTTATCAGCTCACGACCAGCTTCACTTCCGGCAGCACTGGATCGAAGGTGGCGGTTGGAGACAGCACAGTTCTTGGAACGAACCCTAACCCGATGTACTTTGGCGCGTTAGATAGCGCCTACGTTGGTTCAACCAATGCGACGGGAAATATATATGTTTGCGGCGCCACAGGCGCGAGCCCAGTACTGTATCGCATTCCGATGACGGCGGGCGTTTTTGGTACGTCCTCGGCCGTGGCAACACTGACTCCCGCCGCCGATTCTCCGGCGTGCGGTTCCGTCACCGACGTCTCCAACCCGAACGCCACGGGAGGAACCGCCGAGCATCTGTATTTTGGGGTGCAGAACAATGGCAGACCAACGCTCTGCGCAGGCAAGGGATGCGCCATGAGCTTTGTGGATTTGCCATGGCAAGCATCGACTGCCTACCAGGTCGGGCAGGAAATCCTGGTGCTCCGGACACAGAACAATACTCTCTACGTGAACGTCGCTACGACGGCGGGCACGACGGGGACGACGCCTCCTACCTGGCCGACTCAAGTGGGTGCGACTACGATTAACGGTACCGTTAGCTGGTTGAATCAGGGGGCCAGCACGGTTGTTCCACTCGCGGTTTGGGCCAACAATCATGCCTACGCCCTCCGCGCTCGCATCGTCGACAGCAACGGCGACGTCGAGATCGCGACCGTTGCCGGAACTTCTGCCGGCGCCGCTCCGCACTGGAGTACAACGGCAGGTGGGCTGACCGCTGACGGCACCGTGACATGGGAGAACGCAGGAGTGTTGCCGGTTGCTGCGCTCGAATCCGCTGGTGGAACTAGCGGAATTATCATCGACAATTTTGTGAATACGCTGCCTGGCGCCTCTCAGGTATATTTCTCGACTTTGAGCAACCAGACCTGCACGACTTCCGGCACCACCGGCGGATGCGCGGTGCAGGCATCGCAATCGACATTAAAGTAAGCGAGGGCAATCTTATGGTCCTGAGTAATTCATCTGGCGAAAAAATGCAGTCGGAGGCAACGGCGAAGAAGCCTTACCAGAAGCCGGGGTTTCGCTTCGAGCGCGTTTTTGTGACGTCTGCCCTCACTTGCGGCAAGATCTCCCCGACGGATCTCGGGTGCACGCACGCACAGGCTTCATGAACCAAACACTAAGCGGCGAATCTCGTGCCGTGAGCGCGTTGAAGTGCGAGCTTGCGGCTGAGGTCTTGCGTTCGTTCGGAGAACTTCGTTTTGCGGCAACTGGCTGGAGCATGTTGCCTTCAATCTGGCCCGGGGAAACGCTGGTAGTGGAGCGCATCGATCGGGAGCAAGTTCAGATCGGAGATGTTGTTCTTGTCCAACGCGATGGCAGGTTATGTGCTCATCGCCTGGTGTGGTTGACCGAAGGTTCCAACAATCCGCGATGGATCACGCAAGGCGACGCGCTGCCGGTTTCGGACCGCCCTGTGGTCGAGAGTGAGTTGTTGGGCCGGGTTGCGTACCTGATTCGAGATGGAAAGTGCATTCCAGTTCCCGCTGAATTGAGTGTGACCCAAAAACTGCTGGCTGGAATCGTTCGGCACTCCGTTCCTGCAGCTCGCGCTCTTGTCTATTTGAATCGCAAACGCCGAAGTTAAGGGGACTCGTTTCCTGTGCTTGCAGCAACGGAAGTCGCGCAATCTACGGTCGTGATCGCCATTGGCGGCGTGGCCGTTCGCGTGAATACGGCCGACCCGGACTTTCTCGCACTGTTGCAGAATCGCTATGCCGGTTTTGTCTGCGACGAGAGTGACGTCGAATTCGAATTCGATGTGGACCTGAGAGAGCCCGATGACATTGAAGCCGGAAGTCCGGTGCGAGCCAAGTATAACGCGGGTCGCTGGCTGCTGGAACGCGGCGATTTCCGCGCGGAATTTTGTCCGGAGACGCGCCGCGGCAGCATTCGTCAGACCGCAAATCCATTTTCCATCGACGCAGTTCTGCGCATTGTTCACACGCTGGTTCTCGTGAAGCAGGGAGGATTTCTGCTGCACTCAGCCAGCGCTATTCGTAACGGAAAAGCCTTTCTTTTCGCGGGAGTGTCGGGTGCGGGCAAGACTACCATCTCGCGGCTGGCTCCGACCGATGCCACGCTTCTCACCGATGAAATTTCTTACGTTCGCAAGCGGGGCGATGGCTACGTCGCATACGGCACGCCGTTCACCGGGGAGTTAGCCAAGCTGGGGGAGAATACGTCCGCGCCGGTGGCTGCACTTTATTTGCTGGCTCAAGGGAAAGAAAACCGTATCGATCCCGTGGGCACGTCTGATGCCGGGCGCGAGTTGCTCGCCAACATGCTCTTCTTTGCCGAAGATCGCGAAATGGTTCACGAGGCATTCCAAGCGGCATGTGACTTCGTTCATCGCGTCCCGGTACACTGGCTCACTTTTGTGCCGAATGCGCGGGTGTGGGAGTTGATTGGATAAGGAAAGATTATGAGTAAGAAACTGTACGTCGCTCGTTCTCCACGCATCGCGGCCCGTAAGTTGGGCGAAGAGATGCTGGTCATGTCCGGCCATGATTCCACTCTGTTCACCCTGAACGCCACTGCAACGGCCCTTTGGCAGGCTGCCGATGGCGCAACGCCGCTGGATGAAATCGTGGAACACAGCATCTGCTCCGAGTTTGCAGTGCAGCCCGAGGAGGCGATGCGCGATGCCGAGGAACTGGTGGAGAATCTGTCTAAACACAGCATTCTGCTGATCTCAGAGAAGCCGATTCCCCCGCAGTCGGTCAAGCCGGTCGCGAAATCGGCTCAGGAGTCCGCCTGATCATGAGCACTTTGCTGCAGGAAATGGGCGGGCGCGCTCTGAAGCTGGGCGTCCCCTTCAGCGTTCAGGTCGATCTGACCTACCGCTGCAACGAGCAGTGCGTTCACTGCTACCTCGACCACGAGGACCACGGCGAGATGACCACGACCGAAATCAAGCATCTTCTCGAGGAGATGGCCGAAGCAGGAGTTTTCATTCTGACCTTCAGCGGCGGTGAAATTTTTCTGCGCAAGGATTTCTTCGAGATCCTCGAATACGCGCGATCGCTCACTTTCTGTATCAAGCTCAAGACGAACGCGGTGTTGATCCGCGAAGCGCAAGCGGCTCGACTGCGCGATCTTGGCGTGCAGTCGGTCCAGATCAGCATCTACTCGCACCGGCCCGAAGTGCATGACGCCATCACAAAAGTTCGCGGCTCGTTGCAACGATCCATTCGCGCGGTTCGTTTTCTCAAGTCGCAGGGCCTGCGAGTCATCCTCGCCAACGTTCTGATGACGGAGAATATGCAGGACTATCGCGGCGTCCGGGCGCTCGCCGATGAACTCGGCGTCGAGTACACGCTCGATCCCACGATCACGCCGAAGATGGATGGCGACCGCTCGATTCTCGATTTGAACGCCGGCGAGTCCGCGTTGCACGAGCTCTTTCGCGATGAAATGTTTGTGGGGAATGCCGAGGAGTTTTGTGCGCCGCCTCCGCCCCCTGATTCTGAGAGCCTCGCATCTCTGCCATGCAGCGCGGGACATACAGCCTGCTATATTTCGCCTTACGGCGAATTCTATCCCTGTGTGCAATTCCCATTGTCGTGCGGCAATGTGCGCCAGCAGCGCTTTATCGACATCTGGCGCGACTCCGAGCGGCTGAAAGAAGTGCGTTCCATTCGCCTGAAGGATTTGTCAGGCTGCTCGCAATGCGTTCACGGGGCGACGTGCAGCCGCTGCCCGGGGCTGGCTTTTATGGAAGGGAATATGCTTGGTCCTTCCACGGCAGACTGCGAAAAATCTTTCGCCCGCACCGGCATCCCGTCTGTGAATTTGCAGGCGAAACGAGAAGCGCCTTCTCTGGCGCGGCTGGTGCAAATTCAGTTGGTTCCCGCGATCACGGGTAACCGCCTTTCTGGCACGGGCAGTTCAGTGTTGCAGTAAAGAAACCTTCCCTCGAGAGTGCTCGGTTCCCCGTTTGTGCACAGACTTTCGTTTCAATCAGACTTCCCGTTCGTAACCCAGCCAAGCCTGTTCTCCGCAGATAGATCCGAGAGTAGCCCTCGCTCGGGCCGGTACTGGAGGTCGGTTTTATGAAAACATGCCACGGGATCGCTCTATCGTTATTCTTGCTCGCATCCAGCTTCATCTGCGCACAGGATTCGCCTTCGCTAGGCGACCTGGCCCGCCAGCAGCGCCAGCAAAAGGAACACTCCAAGGCCGCAACGGACAAAAACGCGAAGCCACCGAAAGTTATTACTAACGAAGAAATTCCGGAGCATGCGTCGATCGCCTCCGCGTCGCAACACCTTTCCGAAGATTCCGCCGAGCCGCGCGATGCCGCGAATGCGGGAAAGCTTCCGGCCGAGCAGTGGAGGTCGCAGATTCTCTCACAGAAAGGCCAGATCGCGAATCTGCAACACCAAATCGAGGACCTGAACGAATCGATCCGCTTTGCCCCGGCCAATTGCGTGTCAAATTGCGTGGAATGGAATGAGCGGCAACGAGAGAAGCAGCAACAGGTCGAGCGCATGCAGGCTCAACTTGATGAGCAGAAGAAACGGCTCGACGAAACCCAGGAATCAGCCCGGAAACAGGGCTACGGCAGTTCCGTGTACGATCCGTAGCCGCGACGGTTATTCGCTATAGGAAAATGCCGCCGCTGGGAAACCAGAGGCGGCACTTTTTTGCCGGCAGCGAGAGAAGCCGCTATTTGCTGCCTTTCGTCTTCGCGTAAGGATTCTGATATTTCAAAACGGTCGAGAGGTCGATGCCGCGAATGGTGCCGTCCGAATGGTAGAACAGCCCCCAGGAGTCGATCGTGGAGTTATCGGGAAAGATGCAGGCCTCGAGTACGACGTCAGTCGTATTGAGTTCGACCCAACCACCGCCCGCGGCGTTGACCCCGCCGAACGAGTCCGATCCTCCCAGTTGCGTGCAATAGAACGAAGCCGGATTGCCTTCGCCCTGGCCGTTCCAGGGCGTCTGCGCGTAATAGGCGAGAGCTGCCAGGCTGGGCTTGGTTGTGAAAAGCGTGGCCAGAGAAAGATGTATACGCGATCCATCTGACGTCTGGGTGTATTGGCAGAATCCTTCGCGGCCCAGAAGTTGCAGCCAGTCTTGTTCGGGACCATTGGTCCCATACACGGGATAGCGGCTTTCCACCACGCCGCCGGTGCTGGTGCAATAGTCTTGTGGGGCGGGCGCGGCGCTTGCTGCCCCTTTTGCTTTCGTCGTCTGCGCAGTCGCGGTGAAAAGCGCACCAGAAAGACAAAGAACTGCTGCGCATCCAAATATTTTTCGATTGATACCCATCTACGATTCCCCCAGGATAGTGTTTATACTCTGATTCGAAGGCGGCAAAGTTTACCACGCGCCACAGCCGGCAACCAGCACTTTTTCAGTAGTGGGCCTCGAACCCCCCGTCTGGTAGCCCTTTTCAGAGAGCTTCAGGAACCGGTCGGTCAAGTTAGAGACAAAAGTTGAATGTCCGCACGCAGAACTTACGTTTTCACCTTCCGTTAAGGCCCCTGCCGTGCGAAATTAGTTGTATGCCTCTGGTTGTCCGTCCCTCGCGCATTCATGCCGCCGGCGTTTTCACTACCACCGCCATTCGCAAAGGCACTCGCATTGTCGAATACACAGGACGCCGCATTAGCCCGGAGAAGGCCGATGAGCTGTACGAGGGTGCGCCGCGAACCTATCTCTATGGATTGGACGACGGCAAGACTGTCATCGACGGCGAAGGCGTGGGCGCGTACGTGAATCACTCCTGCGACCCCAACTGTGAAGTTGACGAAAAAAAGGGGCGGGTGTGGATCGTGTCCATTCGCGATATCGCTGCAGGCGAGGAGTTGCTATGGGATTACAACCTGTACGACGACGATGATCCCGCGCCGTGTTATTGCGGCTCGCCGAAGTGCCGCGGAACCATGTACTCGCGGGAATGGATGGCAAAGATAAGGCGCCGCGCGGCGCGTAAGAAAAAAGCAAAGGAAGCATCTGCGCACAAAAAGAATAGCGCGCCCGTTCGTCAGGCCCGCTAATCTGCCGACGTTTCGACTTCGCTAAACCGCAGCACCCACGGGTTCCTGTACTGCCAGGCCCTCGGCTTCCGCCTCGCTATATGCTTTGTGCGTCTTGGCCACAAGCATATAAATCGAAGGCACGACGAATAGTGTAAAGACCGTGCCGATGATCATGCCGCTGACCAGCATAATGCCGATGCTGTTTCGCGCTCCAGCGCCGGGACCTTTGGCGAGAACTAATGGGAAGTGGCCGAAGACCGTAGCCGCCGTAGTCATTAGGATCGGTCGCAGACGAGTACTGGCCGCGCCGATGATGGCGTTCAATTTTGAAAGGCCACTTTCCTGCAAATGGTTGGCAAATTCCACGATCAGAATTCCGTTCTTCGCAATCAGTCCGACCAGCGTGATCAGGCCCACCTGGCTGTAAATATTGAGCGTCGTGAAGCCCAGGAACGAGAACATCAGCGCGCCGGACATGGCCAGCGGCACCGACCCCGCGAGAATGATGAACGGATCGCGGAAGCTCTCAAACTGAGCGGCAAGCACGAGATAAATCAGGATCGCCGATAACAGGAACGTGCCGAGGAATTTGCTGCCTTCCACCCGTAACTGGCGAGACTCGCCCGCATAGTCGTAAGTAAACCCCTGCGGCAGAATCTGCTTGGCCTGATCCTCCAGGAACGTGAGCGCCTTATCCAGCGGAACGTTGGGAGGAATCACGCCCTGAATACGCACTGCGTTTAACTGTTGAAACTTGTTCAGCGAGCGCGGCTCAACCGTGGTCTTGAGAGTCGCGAAGGTGGAAAGCGGAACGAGTTTGTCGGACGATCCCTTCACGTAAATGTGCGAGAGCTGATCGGGCGTGAGGCGCCCGAGCCGCTCGATTTGCGGGATGACCTTGTAGCTTCGGCCCTGAATGCTGAACCGATTAACGTAATTTCCGCCCAACATCGTGGAAAGATCCTGGCCCGCCTGGCTCAAATCCACGCCTTGCGAGCGCAGTTTGTCGCGATCGAAAACGACTTCTGTCTGCGGCTGATCGAACTTGACGTCGGTATCGGCATAAATGAACAAGCCACTGGCCATTGCTTTCTGCACGATTTTCTCGGCAAGCTGGCTGACTTGTTCGGGCTCAGCCGAAGAGACGATCGCGAAATCGACAGGGAAGTTGCCGCCTCCGGGAAGCGGCGGCGGCGTCAGCGGAATTACGCGTATGCCGGCAATTTGCGACAGTTTTCCAGAGGATTCGACCAGCAGTTGCTGCGTAGTCTTCTTGCGCTGGCTCCACGGCTTGACGACCATACCGCCGAAACCGCCGCCGGGATTCGTGATCTGAAACAAGCTTTCGCTTTCGGGGAACGAATGGTAAACGTCGTAGACCTCTTTCGCGAAAAGGTTGGTCTGGTCGAGCGTAGCGTTGGCGGAGGCCTGAATCACACCAAATACAACTCCCTGGTCTTCCTGTGGGGCAAGTTCACGCTGGGAGAACATGTAGAAGGGAACCATCAGCGCCGCCACGATCACCCACAGCGTCAGCACGACCGGGCGGTAGTTCAGCGTGCCGGTGAGCAACCGCGTGTACAGATTTCGTACCTTCTCGAAGCGCCGATTGATTACGCCGGAGAATCCACGCTCGGCATCGCCGGCCCGCAGCAACTTCGAACTCATCATCGGCGATAGCGTAAGCGCCACAATGCCGGAAACCGTAACTGCGCCGGCCAGCGTAAAAGCGAATTCGCGGAACAGCGATCCCGTCAAGCCGCCCTGGATGCCGATCGGGGCATACACTGCC
>Ga0208691_1000554_pt1 | contig 13609 bp, 9 predicted proteins | sample June2015DPH_20_1_FD_184719 | JGI IMG/M metagenome (GOLD analysis project Ga0208691, IMG submission 184719) | Peatland microbial communities from SPRUCE experiment site at the Marcell Experimental Forest, Minnesota, USA - June2015DPH_20_10... | ecosystem: Environmental > Terrestrial > Soil >... | reverse complement strand
GTAGGTATAAATTCGGCGGGGCATCCCGAGAATGCCCGGAATATGCATGCAATCGAAAGTCAGATGAAATCCGATGAGAAAGAGCCAAAAGTGCAGTTTACCGAGCGGCTCGCTGTACATTCTTCCGGACATCTTGGGAAACCAATAGTAGAAAGCCCCGAAAAGCGTGAACAGAATGGCGCCCACGATGACATAGTGAAAGTGCGCCACCACAAAGTATGACCCGCTCAACTGCCAGTTGAACGGCGCCGCGGATAGCATTACTCCGGTCAAGCCGGCGATCAAAAACTGAAACAGAAACGCGATGCAGAATAGCATCGGCGTCTTAAAGTGAATCTCTCCTCCCCATATGGTGGCCAGCCAGTTGAAAATCTTGATCCCGGTTGGAACCGAGATGGCCATCGTCGATAACACGAAAAAGGTATTCGCAGCCGAGCTCATCCCAACTGTGAACATGTGGTGGGCCCAGACGCTCATGCTGATAAATCCAATGCAGACCGTCGCCGCCACCATGATCGGGTAGCCGAAAATGGCCTTGCGCGAGAAAACGGGAATGATTTCGGAAGCGAACGCAAAAGTGGGAATGACCAGCACATACACTTCCGGATGGCCGAAGACCCAGAAGAAGTGCATCCACATCACCGCCGATCCTCCGGCCTGCGTGTCGAAGAAGTGTCCGCCCAGATAGCGATCTACCAGTAACATCAATTGCGCGGCCGTGAGCGGACTAACGGCGAGAATTACCAGGCCTGCCATGGTGATATTCAACCAGGCGAACAGCGGCATCTTGCCGAGAGTCATTCCCCGGCAGCGCATGCATAGCACGGTGGCAATGATATTGATCGAAGTTCCGATGCTGCCGAAGCCGGAAACCAGCAACGACAGAATCCAAAAGTCCGTGCTATGCCCGCGGGAAAATGTCTTCGACGTGAGGGGGGCGTAAGCGAACCAGCCTACGTCGGGAGCACTGCCGTCGCCGAAAAGTCCGTCGCCGCCGAGGAAGCTGAAGTACAGGAACAGCCCGCCAAAAGCCGTCATCCAGAAGCTGAAAGCATTGAGACGGGGGAATGCCATATCGCGCGCGCCGATCATCAGCGGAATCAAATAATTGGCGAATCCAAACATCACCGGCATAGCCACGAAGAAAATCATGGTTGTGCCATGCATGGTGAACATCCGGTTGAACACCTGCGGCGAGACGAAATCGTTATGCGGCCGAATGAGCTGGATGCGCATGATGATGGCTTCCAATCCGCCGATCGCGAGAAACAGCAGAGCATAAGCGATGTATAGGATACCGAGCCGCTTATGATCGACGGTTGTAACCCATTGGTGAAGCTGCGCCACCAGGGGGACCGGCTGCGCCTGAGGACGGGGCCATGCGATTGATTCAGTGGACATCGTAGTTTTAACGAAGCGTTTCCAAATATCCTGCTACAGCGCTGGCTTGCTCAGTGCTCAAACCCATGGATGGCATCGTGCAGCCGGGTTTGAGGAGATCAGGATTGTAAATCCAGGCGATCAAGTTTCCCGGAGTGTTTTCTATGGCGCCCGAGGCGATAGTTTGCCGGCTCATGAGATGCGTGAGGTCAGGACCGTAAGTGCCGTGGGCCGGCGTACCGGCAATCCTATGGCAGTTGACGCAAGCCGTGCTCTCGAAGAGCCGCTGCCCTTCGGAAACGGTATCGGCTACATGCGCTGGTTGGCTCTGTGCTTGAATCCAGCGGTCGAAATCTTCGCGCGAATCCACGTACACACGCAGCAGCATCTTGGCATGCTGGGTTCCGCAGTACTGCGCGCACTGCCCAAGGAAAAGCCCGGTCTCGTGCGGGTCCAGCCACATGGTATTCGGATGATTGGGTATTAAGTCGGTCTTACCGGCGAGGCGGGGCACCCAGAAGCTGTGATCGGTGTCCGCAGAAAGCAGCGTAAGGAAGGTCGGAGTGGGGTGCGCAGGATCGCTTACCGGGATGTGCAGTTCATTTGCGGTGATTACTTTCAGCGACGGGTATCGATACTCCCACCAGAATTGATGCCCGACGACAGTCACGTCAATTGCGTTGCTTGGATGGACGGCGTTCTGAATATTGGCGATGACGCGCGCTGCCGTGAGGAACAGAACCACAACGATGAGAACCGGAATCACTGTCCACGCTAGTTCCAGTTGTGTGCTTCCGTAAACTTGCGCGGGCTCGCGGCCATCGCTCGACCGCTTTTTCCTGAATCTCACAACGGCGAACGCAAGCAGGCTGAAGACCGTTACGAAGATCGCCGCGCTAACCAGCAGTACAAAGCGAGACAGTTCGAAGATGGACTGCGCAGGCGTGGACGCGGGTGCGAAAATATTTGTTGGGCTCAACGGTGCAGGCTCCGCTGCCGCCGCCGCGCACCAGAACATGGCCAGGAAGACCCGGAGTATGCCCACTTTATTCGAGTGTTTGGTTCGCTGCATTTATATCACTCTACGTTGAACCACTCCTGTTTGTTGAAAGAATAATACCATTCTGCTCCGCTAGAAGGGCCGAATTTCATGCATGATCCGCCACGAAATGAGTATCCGCACCTGGCTTGAAGACAACATAAGCCCGCTTCCACGGCTCATCGTTAGTTAGACGCCACTTGTGGCCCGAGCCGGTGTGATCTACCGCCAGTAGAACTTCTCCCGGCGAGTAGTTCAACTCGCAAAGTGCCGCATGGCCAGTGCCGGCGTTGTTCCAGGCATTCGAGCTTTCCTGTGCCTCGCTGGCTAGCACTTCGTAGATCTCGATTTTCAGGCTGGGGTCCAGCTCTTTTAGGATCACTGCCAGCGTAGCGCTCATGATGCCGGCGCCGACCAGAACGGCATCCGGACTGCTGGAGGGCGGATTGCTTGACGAATTAGGCACTGTCACAACCTATGAGATGCTGCCTAGTGGATTTGTTGGAAGATTTTGATGCGCTCGCCGCCGATTTGCCCGTCCCGACATAGGGGTAGACTGCTCCCGAGCGGCGTGCCGGCCAGTTGGCAGCAGCGGTTCGAGATCGCGGCCGCTTTTTTCAGGATGGCGTACGCGGTAATCATTTCGCGCGGTATCAGATCGGTGCCGATACTGAAGTGCTGCAGCGAGCGCTGGGTCTGGGCGCCCCAAAGCTTGCCGGCTGGAACATTTACTTCGCCAAGACTGTCCGTTTCCGTGCGAAAGTCCGTCAGTTGTTCTGTCTGCGTGGTGGTCATTTCCAATTCCTTCTGAGGTCACAGTGCAGGTTAACTGCCAGATTTCCGGTCTGCTAATTTCACACGGGGAGTGAACTTGCGCCGTCTCATCTGGCTGGCCGTGACCATATGGTGTCAGGCGATGTCCGAACTCGGACTCGATCGACAAGTGGCGGCGCCCGCGACGACTTGTATTCCAAGCATCATCTCTATGGCACCAGGCTTGCTTCTCCGATGTCGGTATGAGTCGAAACGCTTCCGTATTGCTAATGGGTCTTCTCTTACTGGGCATTGGGTTCGTATCCATGGCTGGCAAATCCATGGAAGCCAAACCACCGTCCCGAAACAGCCTGGGCGGCGAGATGCCAGCGACGTTCGAAAACGATGTGGAGACCGTGGTAGCCGACATCGACCGAATTGAGCAAGACACACTCCGTCACATGGACCAATCCGCCCTGGATCGCGAAGGGCAAATCCGCACGCTCGGAAAACTGCTGCTTTTCGACAAGCATCTCTCCGTCAATCAAAATGAAGCGTGCAGCTTTTGCCACACGCCGGAAACCGGCTTCACCGGGCCGATCCAGTCATTGAATTTAACCACGGTGTCATATCCCGGATCGGTGCGGACCCGGTTCAGCCAGCGGAAGCCGCAGAGCTACATGTATGCCACCTTCGCCCCAGTCCTGCACTATAACGCTCTCCAAGGTGACTTCGTCGGGGGGAATTTCTGGGATATGCGCGCGAGCGGCTATCGGCTCCAGAATCCAAGCGCTGAACAGGCGCAAGGGCCGCCGACCAATCCTGTCGAAATGGGTTTGCCGGACTCTGCCTGCCTTGCGTACCGCCTTTCCAAGGCGCCTTACCGCGAATTATTCGAGACCGTGTGGGGAGCGGAATCTTTCCAGATTCACTGGCCCACGGACATCGAGAAAACCTGCTCCACTCCAGGCCCACCGCCGGCGAACGATGAGTATCCGGTGCATCTCAGCGCGGCGGATCGCGCGCGCGCCAACCATGTCTACGACGGATTCGCACTGGCGGCAGCGGCCTACGAGGCTTCACCGGAGGTCAGCCCTTTCACTTCCAAGTTTGACTACGTACAGGCCGGCATGGACCGCTTTACGTCGCAAGAGATGCTGGGCTATACGCTGTTTCGCGGCAAGGCGAATTGCAATCAGTGCCATCGGGATGGCGGGCCGGGTGAGGAGCCTCTGTTCACCGACTTCACGGCCAGTAATCTTGGAGTCCCTGCGAACGCTGGATTGCAGTTCTACTATGAAGGCGCTGCCGAACCAGGCGGCTACAGCCCCAACGCGCTCGGATCCGCCTTTGTGGACCTCGGGGTCGGACCTTTTCTACGCAGGATGAAGAGCCTAAGTGGGCAGTTGAATCCGGATTCGCGATGGACCGCGCTCGCGCCGAAGTTTGATGGCAAGATTCAGGTGCCCACGTTGCGCAATGTCGATATGCGTCCGAAGCCGGACTTTGTCAAGGCATACATGCATAACGGATACTTCAAGAGCTTGAAAGAAGTTGTGCATTTTTACAATACGCGCGACGTCCTGCCCAAATGCAAAGCAGGCGATCCCGGTGAAAAGGTCACGTGCTGGCCGGCGCCCGAGAATACGGCGAATCTCAACACGAAGCAGCTCGGCAAACTCAAGTTGACGGATCAGGAGGAGGATGCGATCGTCGCTTTTCTCGAAACGCTCACGGACGACTATAGGATCCCCAGGCGCGTGAATTAGTGCTGCGTTTATCTGCGTGCATCCGCGGCCATGCTCTTCGGCTCACTTCGCGAGGGAGCGATTGCCTCGCTGAAGGTCATGCGGATTCCGTATTTCGGCCGCAGGATGACCATGGGGCGTGCTTCGATGGTCTGGTCCGGAACCAGACGGAGATCGTATTTTCTGAGCAGAACACTCAGAATCATGAGAATCTGCAGCATGGCGTAGTTGCCGCCGATACAGCCCCGTGGCCCCGCTCCGAATGGCAGATAGGTGAAGGGTGTATGAAGCTTCTCATTCGCTTTGGTGAAGCGCTCGGGGAGGAAACTCTCCGGGTTCTCCCAGTACCGGGGCGAATGATGCGCGCCATAAACGAACACAACCACCGTCGACCCTCGGGGTATTGCGAGATCTCCTACACAGTCGTCCGCGAGAGCCATCCGATCGACCATCCAAAACGGCGGGTAAAGGCGTAGCGCCTCCTGGATGACCTGCGTAGCAAACTCGAACTTCGGAACGTCGGAATAACTCAGAGGTCCGTCACCCAGCACAGAATCGAATTCCTGACGTAATCTTTCGAGGCAATCCGGACGCGAGCTGAGTAAATAGAGAAGCCACGACAAAGCATTCGACGATGTTTCGTGGCCGGCCACCAGCAGCTGCATGCTCTCGCTCAACACCAGCTCATCGCTCATGCCTTCGCCGTCGCTGTAACGGGCATCCATCAGGATCTGCAGCAAATCGTGGCCGGGCGGCTCCTGGCGCCGTCTCCGGATGTAGTCGAGCAGAACGCCGTCAGCGCGGGCGCGCATTTCTTCGTGTTTGCGCAATTCACCGGAGATGGCAAACCAGGGATTCAGGTAGGGCTGAATGGTTTGACGAACCATAAATTCCTGGATGGTTGAGATGGTCCGGCTGATAAGGTTGATGTCCTGGTCTTTCAGTCGGGCGCCGAACAGCGACCTGCCGACCATTCCGAAAGTCATTCTCATCAAGTGGGGATAGATGTCGACCGGCCCGATGCGGGCCTGCGCGTCGAAATCCCGCAGCGACTCCGCGAGAGAATCCTGCATGATGGAGGACAGAACGTCCAGTTGTTTCCGATCGAAACCTTTCTGGATGAGGCGCCGTTGCGTGCGCCAGACTTCCCCGTGGCTGGTCAGCAGACCCTTGCCCAGGAAGTGGCCCATCCGCTTCACCTGAATTTCGGATTTGTGGTAATTTTCCGCATTGGTTTTCAGCACGTGCTGAATGACGGCGGGATTAGTGGTTACGATGGCCTCTTTGACGCCTCCAAAATAGAACCGAAATGTTTCACCGAAGAGTTCGGTGTACTTGGAGAGGACCTTCACCGGATTGCTAGCCATCGCGCGCGAATCCATGAACGATCGGGATCGGGAAACGATGGGCGCGGGTTGTGTCACGTGTTACGCCTCGCTGCCTAGCCGCTTCAAAAGCATCAGATGATGTATGATCGCCCGGGTCATGGTGGGATTTTGGCGATAGGGAACACCATACTCTTCGGCGGTCTGTTCCACAATCCGGGTCAGAGCACCGTAGTGGGTGTGGCACACAAAAGGACACAGATGATGGACGATGTGATGATTCAGCCCACCGACAAGCCAGCCTACCAGCGGGCTACCGGTCGCATAGTCGGCCGTGGTCGCGAAGATGTGATAAACGCCGTTGTCGAACTCGCTGCGGCTGGAAGGAAAGTAGGTGCTGTCGACGGTGTGCGTGGTCTGGAATACCAGCGATACTGTCATTCCGATGATTATATGCGTCAGCACAAAAGCCAGAGCGACCAATAGCGGAGATTTCCCCAGTAGCACGACCGGCAAAATAATCATGTAGGTGAGGTAGAATGCTTTGCCCGCAAAGAGGATGGCGTATTCTCGCAGCGGATGTTTGGTGCGCTTCAGGTATCCGTGGGTCGGGAAGAAGAAGGACTCAAAGTCCCTCACAAAAACGTAATCGAGAGAAAATAGCGCGTAAAAGAAAAGTGCATAGATGTGCTGGAAGCGCTGCCAGCGTGCATGCGGTTCGTGCGGCGTAAACCGGAAGATGCGGCGGCCCGTAAGCGCGTCGTCTTCGCCATGGAGATTGATGCAGGAATGGTGGCCTCGATGATGCAGGATACGCCACATGTAGGAGTTGATTCCGCAAATATCGAAAACATAGTTCAGGGCTTGGTTTACTGACCGCCTCGATGAGATAGCGTTGTGGTTGCTGTCATGCGCGATGTTCAGCAAAAGGAAGGTTTGGGCGAGGCCGCCCAAAAGGTAGAGAGCAACAAACTTCCATGCATCCGGATGGAACGCGTAAAGAGCGATCCAGCTACCCCCGAGGACTGCGAGACCCAGGGCGATTTTGAGCCACATCGTGCCGTCGGCTTTGGGAGAGATGTTCTTATCGGAAAAGAAATTGTCCAGGCGGCGGCGCAAGACTTTCGGGAAGGAAGCCACATTAACGGGCTCGCCTGCCGAGTGATGCGGCGATGCCTCTGGTGGTACAAGATCGTCAATGTCCGGCTTCAGATTGATACCACCTCTGGCTGGCCAGCAGCCCGATTGTTTCAGAAGACCATGTTAGCTTGAAATCTAGGGATGATCAAGGAACATCGATCTGCGGGCACCGGTCCTATGCCGGTGGCGGTTCTAAGGAACTCGCGCAAAACGGAGCGCGGCGCGGGCCAGTTCCTGGTCCGTTTGGCGGTGCGCGCCGCACCCTTTGCGGTTCCTGCCGGTCGCGGCTCGGAATGGGCACTCGAAAAATCGACATATGCGAGTGCTACGGGGTAAAATTCTGCTAACATGCATCGATGGGCTGTATGGGAATCAGGGGCCAGGGCCTGCCCGCTATTGCGGATCAAGCTTGGACTACAATCAATTGGATGATAGACTTTTGGGGTCCCGCATGGGCACGGCGAGGAGAGACGCGCTGACATCGGTTTCACGCGCCAACTGCAGCGACCCTGGTGATTTGCCCAGTATAGGTACGGGCCCCGCCGTTTCCCTGCTCAGATCGACTCCCCCCTGCACAGAGCAGCAAGCCTTTTTCTACCGTGGAGGTAGCGAATGGCGGCACCACCGCCATGAGTACAGAACTGATCTATGACAGCGTCGATTCTAGGCAAGCTGGATAGGCTCGGGTATGAGCATCCGCACAAACTTCTCTATTCGTACATCGATCTGAACGGGAATCAGATCGAAAGCTACTCTTACGAGTCGTTTCTGCATCGGACGAAAGTGATCGCCGGACATTTACGGAAAGAGCATCGTTTCGCGGCGCATGACCGGCTTCTGCTCGCCTACCCGCCGGGCCTCGAGATGATTTGCGCGTTTTTCGGTTGCGTGCGTGCGGGATTGATCCCGGTTCCCGTCTACCCCCCCAGTTCGCATGGCTTCCAGGGCGCGCTGTACAAAATGGTCCACATCGCAAAGGATTGCCAGGCGTCCGGTATTTTAACCAGCAGAGACTACCACGGATCGCTGAAGACAAACCTCGCCAGAAGCGGAGTCGCGGCATCGGGAGTGGACGTCGACTACATTTCCGGCCTTCCGTGGATCGTTACCGAAGAGTTCGTCGATACGATTTCGCACGAAACTTTCAACGGCTCTTTGAAAAATGGCGACTCGAAGCTTCTGTTTCTGCAATACACGTCGGGGTCCACTCGAGATCCCAAAGGCGTGATGGTGACTCACGAAAACATACTGCACAACTGTCCGCTGGTGATCGACCATCACGCGCCGGTGGTTGTATCCTGGCTTCCGCAGTATCACGATATGGGGTTGATCGGGTGCTATCTTTATCCGGCGCTAAAAGGCGGCACCACTTACGGCTTCGCTCCCACGGATTTCATTCAGCGCCCGGCTCTCTGGTTCGACACGATCAAAACTTATGGAGCCAGCGCCTCGGCCGCGCCTAACTTCGCGTACGACTATTGCCTGCGCGCCGGGCGGCTTTCGAAAGAAAGCCTGGAAAATTGTGACCTCAGCTCGCTGCGGTTGCTACTGGCTGCCGCTGAACCCGTCAAACCCGGCACATACACGCGTTTTCTGGAAGCGTTCCAGCCCTACGGACTTAAGTCAGAGAGCTTTTTTGTGGCATATGGGTTAGCTGAAAATACTCTGGCGGTTTCAAACGGTGGGCGCAATATAATTTCGGTCAACAAGAACGCCATCACGCTGGGGAAGGCGCGCATGACCACCGAAGTTTCCGAAATCGGCTCGGCCACCCAGATTGTCAGTTGTGGAACTCCACTACCAGGCCTCACTGTAAAAATCGTGGATCCTGAGAAGCACAATGCTCTGGAGGAAGGTCATATCGGGGAGATCTGGGTCGCTGGAGGCAGTAAGTGCCAAGGGTATTGGAATAACCCGGAACTGGGCCTTAAGATGTTCCACGCTCGGCTGGTGGACGACAGTCCCTATGACGATGGCTACCTTCGGACCGGCGACATGGGTTTCCTGCAGGATGGCGAACTCTTCGTTTGCGGCCGAATCAAGGACATGATTATTGTCCGCGGGCAAAACTATTATCCGCAGGATATTGAGGAGGTGGTGGAGAAGGCATCCGGCATGATCCGGGGCAATTGCGTCGCCGCTTTCCAGATTGGCGAAGATAGCGAGCCGGCACTGGCGGTGGTTGCCGAAGTAAAGAATCCGAAAGCGATTCCGGAAGCGTTGAAGATCGCCGCCGCCGTCCGGAATTACCTCAACGTGGAAGTGGCGCTGATTTCCTTCATAGCACCGCGTGCGATTCCGAGAACCAGTTCGGGCAAAATCATGCGCCATAAGACCAAGCAGATGTGGCTGGAGGGCAAGTTCAAGGTTCTCTCGGAGTTCTCGCGGGAAAAAAACGGCGGGCCCTGCGTGTCCGGTTCCGAAGGCCAGGGGTCTTTCGAGGCATTGAAAGCGCGGTACAACCTCACCGGCACCGAATCGTACAACCTGGTGGAAGCCGGGTTGGATTCGCTGGACTTGGTTGTGTTCATGCACGAAATCAAGGAGCTCTTAAAGGACAAAGGCGCCGAGATGCTGGCCAGGCAGGTAGACATCGGCCTGATTCAGCGCGTCAGCGTAGCCGACCTGTTCCGCTTGGCCGAACAACTGGAGCGCGCTCCCGAAGAAGCACTGGGCGTGTTGCGGCATTCGCTCGCAGCTTTCCGTGAAGAGCAGCGCGAAGCGGAAAAGCTGATGATGAGTAACGATCGGAAGCTCATCTTTGAGCCGCGCGCGCCTGTCTTGCTGCCTGATGTCCCCATCCTGGATCGTGTGCTGCTCACTGGTGGCACCGGCTTTATTGGACCGTTCCTGGTGAAGAGTCTGCTGGAACAGACGCGTGCGAAAATCTATGTTCTCGTCAGAGCTTCGGACGATTGCCAAGGCCAGCAAAGACTAAGGGCGGCGATGGAATCGATGGGGCCCTGCGCGGCCTCTCTGATGCAGATGTTCGAAGCGCGCGTGATTCCCGTTTGCGGAGATCTGGGCCAGCCCAACCTGGGCCTTGCGCCGGATGTCTGGGATCTCCTCGCAAATGAAATGGACACGGTGTTCCATAACGGCGCAACCGTAAACTACCTGTTCAACTACGACCGAATGCGCGACTCAAACGTGCTGGGAACGAACGAGGTCTTACGACTCGCGTTTGAAGGGCGTCCCAAGAGCTTCAATTACGTCTCAACGACTTTCGTGTTCGGCTGGGCTGTTAAGAAAGTGCTGTATGAGACGGACATGAACGAGAACATGGAGCTCTTGGATTTTGGATACAGCCAATCCAAATGGGTGGCGGAGCAGGTGGTGATGGACGCGCGCCGCCGAGGGCTCTCGACGCGGATTTTCCGGCCGGCTCTAGTAAGTCCCTCCGTTTCAGGCGGAGGCAATAACTTCGATATCGCCGTTCGTCTGGTTGCGTTCATGGTGAATCACGGCATTGGAGTGGATGCCATGAACCAGGTTAGTTTCGTTCCCGCGGATATCGTCGCGAACAATATCGTTGCGATTTCCACCACGCCCGGAACGGCTAATCAGACCTACCACGTGACCCGGGACGATTACGCGAACATGCTGGATATTACCGGACTGATCACTAAGGCGACGGGGCGGCAATTCGAGGTGTTTAGTCTGCCCGATTTCGTTCCCGAGCTGATCAGGAGATGCAGGAAAGACGATCTGCTATTTCCGCTGCTGGATTTTCTAGTAGGCTCGGTCGACAACATCTCGTCGATGGAATTCAAACGCTATGACAGCTCCTGCTATCAAGCGGCACGGGACGCTTCGGCGTGGGGCCAGGCGGATCCGTCTCTCGAAGATACGGTCAACGGCATTTTGAAATTCATGAACCGAAAGGGCATCATCTCGGTGGCGCCGCGTGAGTTCAAGGCCGTGGCCGTCGCGCGGTAGGCAATTCGGCTGGCAGAGGTAGGTAGGGACCGTTTGGCCCTGAGAGTCGCTAGCGGGGCAGCTTGATCGAGCTTCGACGCGATGGCGACTATACGCACACTTGGCGGTCCGGCGTTCAGATCACCGATTCGGACAGCGAGATCCGCGTGCAGGCTCGTTATCACCCAAAAACTCAAACAGCTAAGAATACGTGATAGATCTTGAAGGCGTGGCTGGAGAGCAAATGGGACGACTCGCTCACTCTGAAGGCGTCCTTTAGAACAGACGAAGGCCCGAAACGAGGCGTTGGCGGGCACTGCAGCTGTCCGTGATTCAGCTCGATAGACGCGGCAACGGAAGAACGCGCACTGTCGATTTGACCATCGAACACGTAGCCGAGCATCCCGCCACTTTCGAGGCCACGAGCGTAGCGCTCCTCGATGAAACACATCATTCCCTGCCGCCCGGTCACGTAATCCGACACGAGCGACTTCCAACCCGATGGAAAGGTAACATGGAGGCGCTTCGACTCAACCACGAAGTAGGGCCAGGGTTTCGTTATCCCGGTTGAATAAAGAGACATCAGATCGGACCGGCCTAGCTGTTTTTGGCGCATCCGCCTTCGGTCGTACAGCGGCACCTCACGGAACAACTCGATAGGGCGACCCCTCAAACCTGGGTCACGGTCGAGGAGATCGCGCAGGCAGTCACTGAGGCCATTTTCGAGTTCAGTGCCGTGCAATTTCTTCAGTCTGGTGCCGCTTCGTAGAACTGCTGCAAGTATGAAGGGAACCTCCCCCTCGGGGAAAAGAGGGATCCATTCGCTGGCGTCATGTCTCATCGTGTCTTTGCCCGTCGCCGCGCTCCAGCGATGTGGGCGCTAAGGTCAACGGCATCATTGATAGCGGCCGTTCGGGTCCACTCCCCACGTAGAGCAGGTTTCACCAAATAGATGCGCGAGCCGTCAAAGATTGTCCCGCTGCGCGAAAACTCCAGATGTCCTGCACGCTCGGCGCTCTCCTCCTGCAGTCGCTGCAGAGCGGTAGCGAGTGGCTTGGATACATCCCGAATGCGAAACTCAGTTACGGAGTGTGTCTGACTGAGTTCAACAAGGCCGACGCCGAGCTCAGCATCCACGCCACCAGCGGCGCAAACCTTTAGATCGCCAGTAGCCCATCCGTTCAGTGTGCTCGTGAGCATTGTCGCGTACGGTTCAAGTCCAGCCGCGTCGACAGGCTGCAGCGTGGGTATTCCTCGCGCCGCTTCTAGAGAGCTTGGCGTGTCGCTGCGGTCAAAAACATCCACCGTGTCTTCAACAAGCGCGCGTTCCTGCTCGCTGATGCCGTAATACTTATAGATGAGAGAATTGAGGCCGACCTGAAGTGCTTCGGCCTTGCCGCGCTGCTGCTGAAGCCAAGTACTTAACGCCCTTCCTTCGTTGTCCTCCTCGTCATCATCGCCGGAGCGCAAGCGAAATTCAGGCACTTTCGGTTTCTTGAGCAGAATCTTAGCGCTATCCTTCATCTCCTCAACAAAACGGCGCAATTTAGCTACGGCGCTAGTCACAATGGATGGAGCATTAGGTTGTGCAGCTTCGCTTTCGGGCAAGAAGAAAGGTAAACGCAGGGCCTCACTGTTGTGCACTTTGTCACGCTCCGTTCCTAGACTTGCCGCTGTGTGAAATACGAAGTACCGCGCCAGCGGACTGCGTAAGAAACACACCAAGAACATAAGATAATCGCTGTCGGATACGGGTCCCGAAATGCTATGGAGCGCGTGTTGATATCGCACTTTGTAATTGAAGAAAGCAGCATCAGTGAAGCCGTCATTCCATAGCACAAGCGGTGGGGTGTAGATTTCCTCTTCACGTGTTCGATGCAACTCGTCCAGCCGGTATCGCTTCTTGGTCAGATAAGGTCCGAGCTCGTAGCTCAACCCCTCAGGAAATGATGGGAGGCCAGAAATCGACCCCGGTGTTACGAAACGGTCTGAGAGTGTCCAGTCCAAGGATTTAGGCCTATCGGAAATGCTGGTCGCCCGCAATGGCTGGAAGCCTACCCCGCGCCGCCATCGAAAGTCTCCTCTCCTCCACGCGGGCACGCTTCCCGCAAGCTCATTCAGTCTGGGCAGTGAAAACAGATAATCCAGGAATTTGAGGTCTCGGGGAGTACCCCATAGGTGCGATTTCCACGCAACCCCAGCTGCCTTTTGCTCTGTTGCAGCTAAACAGACCGTCATAAGTAATTGCGCATAGACTCCGGAACGTGGTCTCCTGGAGTCATGAGACCACTCATGATATCCGATGC
>Ga0208691_1000550_pt1 | contig 13624 bp, 14 predicted proteins | sample June2015DPH_20_1_FD_184719 | JGI IMG/M metagenome (GOLD analysis project Ga0208691, IMG submission 184719) | Peatland microbial communities from SPRUCE experiment site at the Marcell Experimental Forest, Minnesota, USA - June2015DPH_20_10... | ecosystem: Environmental > Terrestrial > Soil >... | reverse complement strand
CTATCCTCTCGACGGTGGGCAGATTCTACGTTCGCTGTTGTGGTTTGTAGTGGGCCGGGCGCGCAGCCTGATGGCAGCTGCGGTCATTGGGCTGCTGGGGGCTGCCGGGTTCATCTTCATCGCGATCAAGGCACAGGATCTTTGGCTGGGGGCGATCGCAGTCTTTGTCCTGATGAACTGCTGGGGAGGGCTGCAACAAGCCCGTGCCCTCATGCAGTTGGCAAAGCTTCCGCGCCGCGACAGCTTTTCTTGTCCCGCCTGCAAAATGTCTCCTCCAATCGGGGACTATTGGAGATGTTCCAAGTGCGGACAAGCCTTTGATACCTTCCAGACCGGCGCCGTATGCCCGCATTGTGGCTCGCGCTTTGATGTGACTCGATGCCTGGACTGCGGCGCTGTGCATCCCGTGCACGAGTGGAGCGTTCCCGTCATCGCAGGCACGCAGCGCTTCTGACAGAGGATCGTTAGATCGTTAGAAAGTCACACGCACGCCCAGTTGCGCCGCAAATGGAATTCCTACAGTTGTGCCCGGGCCAAAGAAATCTCCCAGCGCGCCCTCGGGTATCTCAAGCTGTTTCAGGCTGGTAATCGGCGAGGTTTGCGAGCAGTCTGCGTTCGTGCAGATGCTGGTGACGTTCGTGATCCCTTGTGAATTCGGTTGCATTTGCGCCGCGGGAACCGGAAGCTGCGCTACATTGACGGCGAAGTTCGCGCCGGGATTGTTGCGATTGAAGAGATTGAAGAACTCAATGAAAGGATCGATCTGCCAGCGCTCGTTGATTTTGAACGGGCGCGTCAAGCGCAGGTCCGACTGGATGTAAGGCGTGCCGCGGAAAACGTCCAGGCCCGTGTACGCCCCATTCACGTAAATCCGGTCGGTGTTGTTCGCGTTCGTAATCGTAATGGGGCGGGCACTCTCGATCTGATTGATCGTGCTCAACTCGAATCCGCCGGGGATGTGCACGATTCCAGCCAGAACGGCGCGTTGCCGGACGTCTTCGCCGGACGGGCCGTAATCGCCTTGCCCGAAAGCGTTCAGGAATCCGGCATTCGGCGTTCCCGGTTGGTTTGGGCAGACACCATCGACGTAGTCAAAAAGCTCGCCCAGCAGGCATCCCCAGGTTTGCGCCTTCGAGAGTTGGTAATTTGCCACCAAATTAAAGCGGCTCATGTTGCCTTGCAGATGCAGCATCAGCCCGTTGTAGCTTGAGCGGTTGTCGGACTCGAATACATTGACGTTCGGCACCAGAGCCGTTTGATCGGCGGTGTCGGTCGTGGGAAAGAGTGGAGTGAAAAAGTTGGTGCCGCTAGTGTAGGGGAAACCGCGATACCCGTGATTGCCTTGCTCGTGAACGTAATCTGCGCTCGCCAGCCAATGCTCGTTGAAAGCGTGCTGAATGCCGCCAGTGGTGTGAATGGCGTAAGGCGTCTTATAAGGGGAACCGACCAGATTGCCGGTCGCGCCTGCGCCGCCCATCAAGCAACCGGCGCCGGTAAGCGTGCCTCCACTAAGGGTGCAAGGTCCCGTCGCTTTATTCGAATTGTTGACGCCCTGAAACGCAGTCGCCCATCCGTTCTGCGCCAGATCGTCGTAGTAGAGGCCAAAGCCGGCGCGGATTACAGTTTTGCCGCTGGCGCCCGGAGCGTAAGCGAGGCCCAGGCGAGGCGCGACTTGCCTGCGGTAGTCGCTCGGAACGCTGGGCACGATCGGAATCTGCAGCGCCTGCAGCGTCAGATACGCGGGATTATAGGCTTCGCTTCGTCCCGAGCCAATGAACAGGCCCCAACTCGTCTGATAACGCAAGCCGTAGTTGATGGTGAGCTGGTGCGAGACTCGCCATGAATCCTCGGCGTAGAGTCCCAGACGTTGGACATTCTGCGAAAAGCTGCCGTCGCCGGCGGGCGTGAAGGTGCAATTGATGTTGCTGCCCGTCGGAGGCGCTGGATTACACATCGCGCTCGGCGGCGTGTAATAAAACGGCAGTGCGGTCGTGATGCCGCCGCAATCGGGGCCCGGCGGATTGATGTAGCAATCGGGATTGGAAGGATAAGTAGTGAACTGTTCCGCCGTCGCCGCGAACGAGCCGCTCAGCACCGGTTCGTGAATGAAGTCGATTCCAAACTTGAGCGCGTGGTCGCGCACCACGTGGGTCAGGTCGTAGCGAAATTGATATCTGTCCTGATTGCGCAGGTCGGGAAAAAGAGTGATGGGAGTGGCAAACTGATTGTCGCCGAAGGTTTCAAAACCCGAAACGGTCAGCGCAGTCACGCTGAAGGGAAACTGTATAGCGAAGCCGAGGTCCGAATTTCGAGTCTGAGTAAGATGCAGGAAGCTGGCGTCCAGAACCAAATTGCCTAGCCAGGTCGCGCTGAACGTGTAGGTATTGCTCAGCGCCACATTCCAGTAATTGTTGTGCGTGGTCAGGCCGGTTGATGGAAGCGTCGCCTGCTGCACCAGGGCGTTATGCGTGAGATAACTGTCCGAGGATTCTCGCAGGAACCAGGTCGATTTAGCCGATTGCGCCCAGTCAAGGCGCAGGGAACTGAGGTAATCGCGAAAGGGAATTGGAACGTTGGGCGGGACCGCGATCGAGGGCACGCCGGTAATCAATCCCTCTGAAGCCAGCTGCGCCAGCGCGTCAAATTGCGTGGTGCTGGCAGGGCTGTAGGCGATACTGGCGTTTTCGTGGACATTTTCGAATGAAGTGAAGAACCAGACTTTGTCTTTCGCGATGGGCCCGCCGATCGTTCCCACATAGTTCTGCCGGGAGAATGGCTGCTTTGGATTCGGCGCCGGATTTTCGATAGGGAAGCGCGCATTCAGCGCGGCCTGGCGATCGTAAAAAGCGGCGTCGCCGTGCCAGTCATTGGTCCCGTGCTTGGTCGTAATCACCACTGACCCGGCCGTGGTCCAGCCCGTATCCGCGTCTTCGTTCGACGTGCGCACCGCAAATTCCTGAATGCCATCCGGCGAGAAATTCTGCAGGAAGCCGCCAATCCAATCGTCGGAGTTTTCCGCGCCATCGACAGAGAGTTCATTGTTCAGGCCGGAACTCCCACCGGTCGAGACCGCGGTAATGCGCGCTTTCGTGGGATCGGACGGCTCAACGGGCTCGGTTCCGGCCACAAGATACGCAATGTTGGCGAAACTTCGTGCTGGGAGCGGCATAGTTTCCAGATCCTGGCTGCCAACTACACCTCCGCGCACCGCGCTCGAAGTCTCGACTGTTTCCGTTGTGATGGAGGAAGAACTCCCCTGCACGTTGACGGTTTCAGGCGCCGCCGCCGCCCTCATTGTCACCGTAATATCGCGAACGTTAGCAACGGCAACGGCAACATCCGCCTGCGCCGGAGCGAAGCCGGGGGCATTGATGGTGATGCGGTAATTGCCGGGCAGCAGGTCATCGAGCCGAAACTCGCCGCGGTCTTCGCTGGAAGCCTCGCGTTGGATCGAGGAACCGAACAGGTGCGCCACGATTTTGGCTGAGGCAATGCGGGCGCCACTGGCATCTTGCACGGTGCCGCGTAATGACCCGCGTGAATTCTGCGCATGCAGCGTGGCTGCGAACAGGCTTATAACGGCCGCGATAGCGCATATGGTTAGCCGGAAATTCTTCTTCATGATGGGCGTTTCAGTTGGGCAGGTCAGAATTGCTCTCGTTTTCGGAGACTAGACAGACTAGAGCGGGGAATTCGCTACTACCAGAAGTCGTAGGATTAAAAGCAGCAGGTTAGTTCGGGAAGAATGAAAAACGGCATCGTCTTGACGATGCCGCCTAAAAACCAGACCGCGATTCGACTTCGATTCTTACAAAAAATCATTTCCCCGCGTACGTCTTCGCCGAGCCGATGCCGCTGCATTTGTCAAAGCCGACGCTGCACTCGGAAGAGCCTTGAGTAATGTCGTTGAAATCGTCTGCGTATTCGGTTGGATTGGCGAGCTCGTCGTACATCATCGTTAGCTCGGCCACGCTTCCCTTTGCTTTGTGACCTGCGGCATTCACAATTCCGGCGAACGTCGGCGATGCCCAACTCGTGCCACCGACTGAATACCAGGCCCCATCTTGGTAGATCGGAGCGCAGCAAAAATCAGAAGCCACGTCTGGATATCCACGGTGCGATCCAACTACACTCTCCACGCCGTTTTGATACGCCGGTCGTGGTTCGTAGGGACTCAAATCGCCTCCGCCGCCATCGGTGTAGTAAGTCTCATCTGTAAAATCGCCATTCTGGTTACGATTGAAATATGTGCCGCCAACCGCGACCACGTTCGGCGACGCTCCGGGATAAATGCTCACGCCCAAACCGCCGTCGCCTGCGGCTGCAAAGAAAACCACTTTTTTATTCGTGAAATATTTATCCCACGAAAGCTCCTGGCTCTGTTCAGGATCGCCCCAGCTCATGCTCACCACACCGCCGCCCGCCTCCGCGACGAGTTTGGCGGCGAGCTGTACCGCAGTCCACGTTGGATCGGTATTCTCCTGCACCGATTCGACCAGATACAGCTTCGCCTGCGGCGCCATGGCGTGCGCCCATTCGATGTCGAGCGCTTCCTCGGTCTCCCAACCGGAGTACACCGGAGGCTTTTTCGTGCCCGGCCACGTTACGGTGAAGTCGGCGGCGGGAATTCCGTAGTAGGTTGAGAAAGCGGCAAGGTCAGAGGCTGCGGTGGGATAGTCGCCGGCGTCTACGATGGCAATCGCGCCCCAGCCACCAGTGGGAACCGCTGTGCTGGTAGACACCGGGCAGCCTGAGGGTCCACTCACAAGCCGATACACGCACGCAACCGACCCCGGCGTCTCAACTCCTGCAGGCGGCTGCGGCGCCGGCTGATCGGAGTCGACAAAGAAATAATTCGTGTGATGGCGGCCCGGCTGGGGGATGCTGGATTCCGGATAAATAATTCTGTGCCCATTGAAGACGCCTTCCACACTTTGTGCCGAAGCGCGAGAGGAGGCCACGGCGAAAAATAAAGTTGCTACGAAGACGGCCACAGCGAAAACTGCAAATGCCCTGATCAAACTCTTCATTCCTGGCTCCTGGCTCCTGGCTTGGCTTCTGGCTCGCAATCGGTAATTGTACAACAAGGCGGAAAATCGACTTTAGTCCGACCACGGTTGAGGAGTCCGATCCCAACGATGATGCTTGAGTTCGTCGAGCAAAGCTGATTCCAGCGGCCCCGCATCGCTGGCCGCGACGTTTTGCCGAACGTGCTCCGCATCGCGCATGCCGACGATGGTTGTGCTTACCGCCGGATGAGACAGGATGAAGCGCAAGGCCATTTCAGGCAGAGTCATCCCCGCGGGCACAATCTTTTTCAGCTTTTCGACGCGCTCAATTGTCGGGCGAAGATTTTCCGGACCGAAGTAACCGGAGCGCCAATCGTCTTTCGGAAAACGGGTTTCGAGCGTCATCTTGCCGCCGAGGCTGCCCTCGTCGAGTGGCACGCGCGCGATGACTCCGACATTGAGTTCCTGGCAGAGTGGAAACAATTCATCTTCTGGCGCCTGATCGAAAATGTTGTAGATCACCTGCACCACATCGACCAGCCCGGTGTGCAGTGCTTTGATCCCATTCTCCGGCTCCCAGCGATTCAAGCTCAGGCCGAAGTATTTGATCCAGCCGCCGTCCTTGAGCTTCTCCACGGTCGAGCGAAACTCGGCATTGTCCGTCCAGCTGTCGTCCCAAACGTGGAACTGCAAAATGTCGATCGAATCTACACGAAGCTTCTTGCGGATCAGGTCGGCGTACTTGAGCACGTGATCTTCTGAAAAAACATCGTGGTATTTGTAGCTGGGAAGCGCCGGCCACTTATCGTTTGCGGGAGGAACCTTCGAGGCGGCATACGGGCGCTTTTCGGAATTGCGCGCCATAATTTCTCCCAACAGGCCATCGCTCTTGCCCTCGCCATAAGCCCAGGCAGTATCGAAAAAATTGCAGCCCGCATCGATCGAGAGTTGTAGCGAATCGAGCGACTGTTCGTCGTCCGAACCGCTCCACCCACTCATTCCCCAGAGGCCATACGAGATATCACAGACACTGAAACCGGTACGTCCCAGCTTGCGGTATTTCATGAAGGGCCTTCCTCGAGTAATCGGCTATGAATTTGGGTCAAACGAAACTGACATCCTAACAGCTTTGGGAGTGGCGGAACTTCGCGGGTGGAAGCGAACCTCGATGTCCCGTTTTTTCGATGCAAACCATTCGGATTTTGCAGTTGAGGCGCTCCCGCAGGATGTTTCAATAGATTCAGATCATAGATTTGCTTTGGAGGTTCTCCCATGAAGTCCGAGTATCCTACTTCCTCAAGATCGCCCTACGAAATGGAAGAAAAGATCGCGCCGTCATCTCGCTTAATCGACGAGAAAATCTCCGATGACTCCGGCACGGAAGCAAAGATGGACAAAGCCTTAGCTCCGGCAGGACTTAAGAATCCATTCTGGAAGTAAGCCGAGGCTTTCGAACCTGCAGAAGCGCGCGTCATCGAAGGATCGGCAGGCAGAGGCAAGGACGCAACGCGAACGGCAAAGCTGACATCTCCTGCAGGGCGGGCTGGAGTTGAGCGTCCCGGCTCGGTTCGAGCGTGATAACGAAGGGCAGCGCGTTCTTATCGAATCCCGGTTTTTGCAAAACCGAATCAATATTCAGTTGATGTGCCGATAGAATTGCCGCCAGCCTCGCAATGATGCCGGGCTGGTCCTTCACCCAAAAACGCAGGTACCAGGGCGTCTCAAAATCGCAGCTGACTGCCGGGGAAGCCAGTTGCAGGGAGTGCCGGGTGCGCGGTCCCGCCGAAAGGCCTTCTGCCACGAACAGCAAGTCTGAAACCACGGCGACTGCGGTAGGATCGCCTCCCGCTCCTGCTCCCAGAAAAGCGATATCTCCGCCGTATTTGCCCGACGTTAATACCAGATTCAGATTCCGCTGCACGCGCCCGAATGGCGACGAGGTGGGTACCAGGCTGGGACCGACCTCGGCGAACAAAGTGGTGCCTTTCAAGTCCGCGCGCGAGATTTGGCGGATCGTACATCCCAGGTCGGTAGCATAGGCAAAATCGACGGCATCGATGGCGCGAATCGTGCGTGCGCGAACGTCACCCGGAGAAACGCTTACTTGCAGACCGGCGAGCGCGAGAATGCAAAGCTTGGCCCGTGCGTCGCCGCCATCAAGGTCTTCGCTGGCATCGGCCTCGGCGTATCCGCGCGCCTGCGCCTCTTCGAGAGCTTCGCTGAAGGGAGCGTGATCAGCTTCGATACGGCTGAGGATGTAATTGCAGGTGCCATTCAGAATGCCCGCAATTCCGTGCAGCCGATCGCCGCTCAGACCTGTGCGCAAGGCAGGCAGGACAGGGACACCGCCAGCGACCGAGGCTCCAAACTCAAGCTGGCAGCCATTTGCGCTGGCCAGTTGTAACAACTCGGGCCCATGACGGGCAATAAGCTGCTTGTTGGCCGTCACCACCGACTTGCCTGCCGTGAGGGCGCCGCGCACCAGATCTTCCGCGGGGTGGAGGCCGCCGATCAGCTCAATCACGATCTCGACATCAGAATTGATGATTTGCCGGAAGTCGTCGGTCCAAACTACGTCGCTCGGTACCCAGGGCTGCTTTTTTCGCTCGAAGTTGCGGTTGCAGATGTGTGTGAGGCGAAGCAACCCGTCGGTGCGCTCGCACAGAATTTTTGCGACATCGCGGCCTACGGTTCCAAAGCCGACGAGGGCAATCCGGTGTGTAGGGCCGCTGCCGGAGCGTGCAGATGTGGGCTCTGGTCGTTTATGTGACGGGGTCTCTGGCAAAACAGGTCTCGACGGTCGAACTTCAGTTTTATCATATGGGCGGCTAGCGTTAGCGGAGTCCGAGCTGGGCGCCTCTTCCTTTTCTCGCCACTACGAAAAACGCTCGAAAGCCGGAAACAGATGCGATATGCTGCTCCCGGCTCTATGAACCTATTTCTTCGCTATATACCATCGGCACTCCTTGTGATCTTGCTATTGCTAATGGTAAGAAATCGCGCGTACAGGTTCTGTCCTGCATTTTTCGCGTATATAGCGTTTGGAGTAGGCGCCGACATTGCGAGATTCGCGGTCGATAATCGGCACGATGCGTACTATAGGGTTTTCTGGGCTACTGAGGCTGGCTACTGCATCCTTGGCATAGCTGCGATGTATGAGGTGTTTAGCGCCTTTCTCCACGCCCGTTCCAGGTGGACGCATTTTCTTTTTCCGGGCGTCGTGGCGTTGGCTCTGATTTTGAGCTGGGCGCATGCTCACTCCGTCGCGCCGCAGTTTAGCGGCTTCTTCTCGTATATTTTGGCGGGTGAGATCACAGTTCGATTTGTGCAGGTCATGGCTTTCTTCGTAATCGGGCTTCTGGCGGCACTTTTCGGCCTCCGTTGGTACCACCTCGGCGTAGCCGCGGGATTCGGCTTTTACGCTACCGCCGAACTGTTGAACATGATGGAAGCTTCGGACATCGGGACGAAGTTTGTTTTCTTGTGGAGGGTCTACTCGCTTTCGGCATACTCTCTGGCCGTGCTGATTTGGATTTGGTTCTTCCGCGTTCCTCCGGGAGAAGAACCCACCCCGGACCTCAGGCTGGTGGTTCAATACATTTCCGCTTTGGGGCAGTACTTTAGCCGGATGCGGTCAGCCCCAATGCGGCTCAGGATGTAATTGCCGGCGGCTCTCTAGAAGTTCCGCGTTGGCAGTACCCACGCTTTCCCCGCATGAAAAGCGCACAGCTACAGCCCTGTAGGGATAAACTGTCGCCGGAACGCTTCGGCGCTTCCCTATACCACACTTTAAGGAGATTCACGATGATTCGAGTATGCGCAGTTGCGTTGTTGCTGGTCTCGTTCGCATCGATAGCATTTGCCGACGGAAGCGGTGGCGGCATCCCTCCGACCCAGCCCACTAAGCCGCCTCTCCACTTCTTGGCGAGGTAGCGGAAAAGTGCTCGAAAGCCGGGAACAGATGCGATAATCTGCTCCCGGCCCTATGGACCTGCTCCTACGCTATATTCCGCTGGCGCTCTTATCGCTCTTGCTGGCACTGATGGCAAGGAACCGCGCATATAGGGTGTGCCCAGCGTTTTTCACATATGTGGCGTTTGGGGTGTGCGCCGACATTGCGAGATTCGCGGTAGATAACCGGCACGATGCGTATTATATGGTTTTTTGGGCCACCGAGGCTGGCTACTGCATCCTTGGCATCGCGGCAATGTACGAGGTTTACCGTTCTGTCCTCCGCGCCCGTTCCCGGTGGACGCACCTTGTTTTTCCATGTGTCGTCGCGTTGGCTGTCGCATTGAGTCTGGCCCATGCTCGTTCTGTGCCGCCGCAGGTCCATGGCTTCTTCCTGTATATCGTAGTGGGCGAGGTCACGGTGCGATTTGTGCAGGTGCTCATCTTCCTAGTGGTCGGTACCATGGCGGCATTTTTCGGGCTTCGTTGGCGCCGGTACTCTCTGGGTATCGCTGCCGGATTCGGACTTTACTCTACGATCGAACTGTTGAATTCGATCAAAATTTCGGATTTCGGAACGAGATTTGCTTTTTTGTGGAGAACCTCCTCACTTGTGGCATACTCTTTTGCCGTACTGATTTGGATTTGGTTCTTTCGCGCACCACAGAAGGAAGATCCCCCATTGGATCCTGAAATCGTAGCCCACTATCTGACCACGCTGGAGCAGTACAAAGACTGGATGCGGAGGATGCGCTAAGCCGATGTTCTGGCAGTTTTTCATCTGGCTAATTCCGACCCTGAGCGCGGTAGAACTGATCTATTTGTTGTATCTGGCTTGGGCGAGTTCCCGTGTTCCCAAGCTCGCTCTGGATGACGTAGTCCACTTTCTATATCCTGTCGATACCTCCCTGCTGGCGGGATTGTTGGATCCGGCTGCGGATTTTGAATTGCGCTGGAAGCTGAGCCCACTTCGTTTGTGCGAAGAGCAGCGTCGGCGAATGTTGGTTTACCGGGAACTGCTCCGGCGGATGTCGCATAACTCCGCTGTCCTCGCTGAATTCGACAATTCCGTGCGTGCTCACGATGCTCTGGTTGTCGGCCCCGGTTCCAAGTTGCAAGAGGCCGCTCTCAATGTACGCATTTACTGCACGTTTGCCCGAGTGAGGCTGCGCATGTGGTTATGGTTGCCGCTATCCGTATTTCGCATCATTCCGGTTCCCAGGATTGCGTGCCTTCGCGTCGCCGCGCAACTGGATGGGCTTAAAGCCTACTTTGAACTTCGCGAGGCTGCTAAAGAGGCATTTGCCAAACTCCAGCCTGCGGAACTCGAAGCTTTAAGCCACAATCTGTAGTTCCGATACCCCCGCCGGGATGTTCAGCCTCACCTTTCGCACGGTTTCGGCGGCTGGGCGGCATCCTGCAAAAATCCCGCATCAAAAGTTGGTAATATGGTTCGATCCCGCCGCAATCAAGGCTCGGCCTTTCTGCGAGGAATCACAGCGGAACCTTCGTCGACGCGCCTCTCGCCCCTTTATGCCGAGCGCTATGGTCCGCCACTACGCCCGGTAAGGGGAGGAGAATGGATGATTGGAAAGTTCGCGAGTGCGCTTGCGTTTCTGAGTTTGACAGTTTTGTTGGGGGCGCGAGGTTTCTCTCAGGCAACGCCCGCCGCGCAACCGCCCTCGACACCCGTTCCAACGACGCAAGAACCCGCGACCCAGCAGCCCGATACTGGGCAGGAGCCCGCGGAGGCAGAGTCGACATCGCGGCGGAGGGTGAAGCCTCGCGACTATAAAAGATGGGTCTACAATGTGGGCCTCGGAGCCAACTTAGACAGCGGCGACACAAAGACTTACGTGCGAGAGGGTGGCTACGACGGCACAGCCGGCGTCGCTCGTAATGCCAATAAGTATCTGGGTCTTCGCGGTGATTTTATTTTTTCCGACTTACCGCTGCGCCAATCTTCATTGGCCCTGGCGCAGGCGCAGAGCGCATCCAGCTATCTTCTTTCCGCAACGCTCGATCCCATCATCAATGTCCCGGTCACCAGGGAATGGGGCGCATACATTCTCTTCGGACCGGGTTACTATCATCGCTTCGGAACTTTGAACTCCGATGCCGCGGTTCCGGGCAATACCTGCAATGCCTTTTATAAATGGTGGGGTTCCTGCCCCAGCGTCAGCCTTCCACTCAGTGGCAGTTTCACAACGTCCAGCCAGAACCAGTTCGGATACAACATTGGGGTGGGAGCGACCCGCAAGATGCCCAGTGGCGTGGAGCTTTATGGGGAATTCCGCCTCATGCACGGGTCCGCTAATGGCACCACCACTGACGTTCGCCCGATTACGATCGGAGTTCGCTGGTAGGGACGCTATTCAGGATTAGTCCGGTAGCGCCAAAGTTCGCCGGTGTTCTTTTGCAGCTGCACAAACGAAGAGGCCATAACGGGCCGCGAAACGGCCACACCGGAGTTCGCTTCGGCGAGAGCTTCCTCAACCACGTGGTGGGCGGGGGCCAGCGAGCATGCAGGATCGGTTGCGGTTGCTTCGCCCGCAAGCAACAAGGCCTGGCAGCGGCATCCGCCGAAGTCTTCTGCGCGGCGTTCGCAGCTGCGGCAAGGATCGGGCATCCATTCCTCTCCGCGAAATCTCTGAAACGAAGAAGAGTGCTGCCAGATGGACTCCAGACTGCTGTCGCGGACGTTCTCGAAAACGAGTCCGGGAATCACTTCCGCAGCGTGGCAAGGAAGAACTCTACCGGCAGGATTGATCAGCATTAATTTACGCCCCCACCCGCCCATGCAAGCTTTGGGAAACCGCGCGTAATAGTCAGGTACGACTGAATCGATGCGGATGCGTCCAGCCAAACGCTTTTCTGCGGCGGCCACGATTTCGACCGCCCGTTCAAGCTGCACTCGCGTGGGAATGAGCGCAGCCCGGTTTTGCAGCGCCCATCCATAATACTGAGTGTGGGCAATCTCCATGCGGTCCGGAGCGAGCTGCTCGATGAAGGCGATCATCTCCTCGAGGTGATCGATATTCTGCCGGTGAATGACCAGATTTACCGTAAACGCGATCTTGTGCTGACGAATGAGCCGCGATAATTCAATCTTGTGCGCGTGCGCTTTAACACCGGCTATCCAATTCGCCGATTCTTCCCGCGAATCTTGAAAACTGATTTGGATGTGATCAAGCCCGGCGTTCACGAGCGTTTGCAGTCGCTCCTGGCCTAGACCGAGGCCCGAAGTGATCAGGTTGGTATAGAGTCCCGCGGTGCGGGCAGCTGATATCAGCTCCGCAAGGTCCTGACGAGCGAGCGGCTCTCCGCCGGTGAAGTGGGCATGCAGCATGCCCAGCTTTCCCGCCTGACAAAAAACATCTACCCATTGCTGCGTGGAAAGCTCGGAATCGACCTTGGCCAGCTCCAGCGGGTTCGAGCAATACACGCAGTGCAGCGGGCAACGGTGAGTGATTTCGGCAATCAGGGCCAGAGGGTTGGGCACCATAATGTTTTTGATGCTTGAGATCAGTATCCAGCTTCTCGCCCGTGGCGGACGGCCAGTATCACGACTTCACTTCCATCATAATGGTAAAGCGCGACGTACGCTCCGCTTCCGAATTCGATCACCCATTCGCGGAACTCCGGCGGCATTTCGTCTAGGGGACGGCCAATTTCCGGATGTTTGCCGAGCGCCCTCACTCCCTGTCGGATCGCTTTGACCGCACGCTGGGCGGCGCTTTTGCTCTTCGCCTCTAAGAAATCGTACAAACGGTCTATGTCGCGCAGGGCCGCTAGCGACCATCTTAGGCGCGGCATTTGGGAGGGGCTGCCTTTTTACCCGATTCAAGCTTTGCCAACCAGCCGTCGACCTCTTCGCCAGCGGCATGCAGGCCGGTCTGCTGGTAATGTTCCCATGCGGCCAGCGCATCCTGCCGAAATTGTTCGCGCCTCTCCTCCCGTTCCACGTATTGCGCGATCGCCTCGCACATCACCCAATGCGGGGAACGGCGTCGGGATGACGCGAGGCGTTGCACCCGCTTTTTCGTCGCAGAATCGAGCTTAAGACTGGTTGTGGAAGATTTGGGCATCTTCGGTAGCAAAAGGTGCTACCTGATACGATACCATAGATAAGCTTAATTCTTAAGACGTTCGGGATACTGTGAGAGATCTGCAAAACCTCATCGACGATGCGGAAATGCTAGCCGATGTAAGAGCCTACGATGCGGCGAAGCCACGTCCTGTGGAGGGTGACGACGAAACTAATCCCACTGGAGATCACCGTTCCGCTTAATATCGAAGGGGCCCGCAACGTCAAAGTTCATATGCGCCTCCTTGCGGGGAGCAATTCTAGCGCATTTCCCAAGCAATGCAAGGCTCAGTAATCTACAATCCTCTTCCTCTGCAATTGCTCCAGAAATTGGCTGATATCCGTACGAATTTTGCCGGGGTCGGCATCCCCAAACTGCGCCTGCAATTCCGCGATAATCTCGCCGAAAGTCCGCTGCCCATCGCAGCGCTCGAGAACCTGCCGCCCTGTGCCTTGCAGCTTGATCGCGCCTTCGGGAAACAGTACTACGCGCTCTTCGCCGGTCTTGTTCTCGGCGCCCCAGCGGCATCCGGCTGCCAGGCGCGGCTGGCTGGAATCTTGCGGGGCCGCCACGGCT
>Ga0208691_1000548_pt1 | contig 13629 bp, 8 predicted proteins | sample June2015DPH_20_1_FD_184719 | JGI IMG/M metagenome (GOLD analysis project Ga0208691, IMG submission 184719) | Peatland microbial communities from SPRUCE experiment site at the Marcell Experimental Forest, Minnesota, USA - June2015DPH_20_10... | ecosystem: Environmental > Terrestrial > Soil >... | reverse complement strand
ACCTGTCCTTGTTTTCCGATTTTGGCCAGGGCCTCATTCGCCAGAGCGAGTTTCGCACGGTTGCCGGAGCCAGCGCAGACTACGTAAACAAGCTCGCGGAATACCTTTCTTTATTGGCAGGGTTCGGCTATAGCCGCGAAGCTCCGCGTCGAGATGACCTTGACCATTACGGATTCTTCAACCCAAACGATCCTACCTACTACGGCCCGTTCACTCCCGTCGACGGAAACAACATCACCATCGCATCAATCACACCTTACCTCGCTGCCGAGGGCGGTCTGGCCCGTTATCTTCGCTATTACCTCGGTTGGCGCCGCGATGAAATCGACATTACAAATGACGACCTTCTTCACGCGCAGAATTCGTTTCAAAAGTGGGTCGGCGTGAACTCGCCCAAGGCTACGGTTTCATTCGTTCCGCAGCAATCCTCGTACCTGCCGCTGATTTCTCTCAGCTTCGGCCAGGCTTTCTTCACTGAAGACCCTCGCATCGGCACCGGAACCACCGCAGGCTCTCCGGTCGCGACTTCGCATTCCTATCAGATTGTCGCCAGCGAGAGCTTCCGCAAAACCGACGTAAGACTTCTTCTGGGCCACGTAACCAGCAGCGCGGAACTGGCGAAGCTCGACCCCGATACCGGCTTGCAGTTTAACGAGGGACCAAGCCGGCTCCGCTTTGTGACGATCACCGTACGTCACAACTTCAATCAAGGCTCTCTGCTGGCTACCTTCTCCAAAGCCGACGCGCGAGACCTCAATACCGCCCTGCCGACACCGGAAGCGCCCAGGACGATCGCCGATCTCTTGGGAACGATTCAGAAGTTGCCATTTCGGCTGCAGGCGCGAGGCGAGTTCGAGTATGGGGGCGCCAAGCCGTTGGGCACGGGTTGCGCTCCCAACCTGAACGCCGAGTGCACGGGAACTTCTGTCAAGGAGTTCCGCGGAGCGGTAATCCGGCCCTTTAGGAATGGCCGCTTCACCGCCGGAGTGAATTTTCTGATTGCGAGCGGCTACACCGGTCAAACAACGGAAAACTTCTATCCTTCCGACATCCAGGAAGTGGTGGGTGTTCGCATACCTTCTTATGCGAGCGTGAGCTTCACCTACAAGTTTGGCGGCGTCACGCGCTAGCCGCATGCTCCTCTATACCACTGTCAGCAGCAGCCCATCTTCACTTCTCCAGCGGTGGTGAGCGGCGGACCGAATGCCTCCTCGGGTGCAGGAGCGCCGTTTAAGACCGCTATCCAACGCCGTACCGCATCGAACACGACAAGAATCACACCGGCGATGAAGATGGACATGAGCACCGAATCCAGATAACCGGTAAACACCTGGCCTGGTTTACTGGTCAGCGGCCAGAAGATATTTTCGATCGAGAGCACTCCGGCGGTGATTGTAGTGACGCCAACAAAGCACATGGGAATTGCCGTGATCCACGCGTATTTCGGCTTACCCATGTTGATCAGGAAAGTAGTCGTCACTGCCAGTGCGATGGTGGCCAGCAATTGGTTACCGGTTCCGAACAGCGGCCACAGAGTAGAAATATTGTTCGACCAGATCAAGTATCCCCAGCCCAGAACCACTACGGAACTTGTAATTACGTTCCCCGGCAGCCACGCGCTGTTGCCGAACGGCTTGTGCACCTTGCCCGCGAGTTCCTGCAAAACGTAGCGGGCCACACGAGTGCCAGTATCAATCGTTGTAAGAATGAATAGCGCCTCGAACATGATCGCGTAGTGGTACCAATAACCCATCAGGCGATCCATGCCCGGCAGCCCGCGGAAAATCTGCGCCATGCCAACCGCCAATGAAACCGCACCGCCGGTTCGTCCCGCCAGCGTCTCGCCAACCTCGCGGGAGAACATGTCGAGATTAACCGTGCTCAGACCCAGGTGGCTGAAAACTGCAGGCGGGGTGTTGATGGCAAAATAATCGCCCGGATACATCGAGCAAGCCGCAATCAGCGCCAGCACTCCAACCAGCGATTCGCACAGCATGGCACCGTAGCCGATAAACCGTGCGTCAGATTCTTTATCCAGCATCTTCGGCGTCGTACCGGACGACACCAGAGCATGAAAACCGGAGATCGCGCCGCAGGCGATGGTCACAAACAGAAAAGGGAAGAGCTTGCCTTTGATGATTGGTCCGCCGCCGTGAATGAATGGAGTGAAGTTCGGGAATTGAATGTTGGGATGAACCACGAACACCCCCACGATCAGTATTGCGATGGTGCCCAGCTTGACGTATGTCGAAAGGTAATCGCGCGGCTCCAGCACCAGCCACACGGGAAGCACCGAAGCGATCAGCCCGTAGATCGCCATGAGAATCGTGATCTGATGCGGGGTGAACGTGAGCGCGCCCGCGGCTCCGCTTTGAGCGAACCAGTGTCCGCCGACCACTCCACCGATCAGGCAGACGACGCCAAAAATACTGGGTCCAGTGACCGTAATCCTGCCAGTATGGCTCTTAAACATCCACAGGCCCATGATCACCGCGATGGGAATGGTCATGCCGATCGTGAAAACGCCCCACGGACTATTCGAAAGCGCATTCACCACCACGATGCCGAGGCCGGCCAGCGAGACGAGAAGAATGAAGAGGACAGCGATCATCGCCACCAGCCCGGCAAATGGACCGATCTCGGTGCGCGCCACGTCTGCCAGCGAACGCCCCCGGTGGCGCACCGAAGCGACGAGCACTGTGAAATCCTGCACACAACCTGCCAGCACGGCGCCGATCAGTATCCATAAAAAGCCGGGAGCAAATCCGAATTGCGCGGCCAGTGTCGGGCCGACCAGCGGCCCGGCCCCAGCGATCGCGGCGAAGTGGTGTCCAAACAGAACCCATCGCGGCGATGCGACGTAGTTGTGTCCATCCGGGTAGAGGTGCGCCGGCGTAGTTCTGCGATCATCGAGCGCCAAAGCCTTTGCCGCGATGAAGGCGCTGTAGTAACGATAAGCCAGAGCGTATACGCAAAGAGCGCCCAACATGATTGGGAACGTGTTCATAAGGGGATCCGCACAGTCTCCAGGGACAGCGATTTTGCAGCCTGACCGAGGCATCCTACACCCAACGCGGAATTCGCCACAACCACTTGCGTTGCGCGAATCTCAAGCTACAATGGCGGCGCATCCCGAAACAGGTCTGTGATGGGAGTCGCCGCGCGATAACTTGCTGTACCGAGAGGGCCCCAAATGGATACGCCAAAAGAACAAACCGTTCTTGCTCAGGAACAACGTCTTGTCCGCTTTGGCTTGGGCCTCGCCAATTGGAGCGAGCGCTGGTTTCCTGACCCGTTAGTTTTCGCGCTGATGGGAATTGTGGTCGTGTTTTTCGCCGGTTGCTTGCTTCATCAAAGCCCATCGAAGCTGGCAATCCAGGGCGGGAAAAATTTCTGGGCTCTGGTCCCTTTCACTATGCAGATGGTGATGATCATCGTGGGCGGCTACGTCGTAGCCTCCACTCCCATCGTCTATCGCCTCATCCGAGCCTTGGCAGGGATTCCGAAGTTGCCGAAACATGCTGTCGCAATGGTCGCATTGTTCTCCATGCTAACTTCGCTTATTTCGTGGGGTTTGAGCCTGATATTCAGCGGCCTCTTCGTTCGCGAATTAGCTCACCGCGTCAAAGGAATGGATTATCGCGCCGCCGGTGCCGCGGCGTATCTCGGATTGGGCGCAGTATGGGCAATGGGATTGTCATCTTCCGCAGCCATGCTGATGGCGACGAAATCCGCCATGCCCGCGTCACTCTTCAATATCAGCGGATTGATCCCGCTCACCCAGACCCTTTTCCTATGGCAAAGCATTGCGACCACTGCAATCTTGATTGTGCTATCCGTGCTGATCGCATATTGGTCTACACCGTCGCCGGAGAATGCAAGAACCGCCGAATCCTACGGCATTGAGTACAAACCGATTCGCTCCAGCCTGGACGAGAAAACGACACCCGGAGAGTGGCTGGAATACAGTCCATTGCTGACCGTTCTAGTCGTCGCACTACTGTGCTGGTACCTCGTTGACGTTTTTCGCACTTCGCCCCAGGGCGCGCTAGCCGCGCTCGATCTCAACACCTACAACTTGATTTTCATTACAGTCGGACTTCTCCTGCATTGGCGCCCGAAGCGTTTTATGCGAGCGGTGGCCGAGTGTATTCCCGCGACTGGCGGCGTGATTATCCAGTTTCCGTTCTACGCCGTGATCTTCGGAATGATCATCGGCACTGGCATCGCTGATTCTCTCGCCAAGCTCTTCGCTTCAGTCAGCACTCATAATTCTTACCCGTTGCTGGTCGCTATGTACTCGGCGGTGCTCGGCGTGTTCGTCCCATCCGGCGGTAGCAAATGGGTGATCGAAGCGCCCTATGTGCTCCAGGCCGCGAACCTGAACCAGGTGCACTTGGGTTGGGTTGTGCAGATCTATAACGCGTCCGAGGCTTTGCCCAATCTTGTAAATCCGTTCTGGATGCTGCCTTTGCTCGGCATATTGAAATTGAAAGCCCGAGACATAGTCGGCTACGGGGTTTTGCAGTTGATGGTCCACATCCCAGTAGTGTTCTTCCTGTGCTGGCTGTTCGCCCGCTATATTCCGTACTTGCCACCGATGAAGTAGCGACCGGATTAATGCTGCGATTCATCAAGCAGTTGCTTCAAATACTGCTGCCACACCGTCGGCAAACTGTGCGTACCATGACCGCGCGTTTGATCGCTGGTGGGAAGCAGCACGAAACGGCCTTTCTTTATCCGTTTGATCTCCCGCTCTGCAATTCCCAGTTCCGGAGGATTGATAAAATCATCGGCGGAGTTTACGAACATTACGGGCGCAACGATTTTTTCGAGTTGAGCAGAAGGATCATAATTCCGCGAAGCGTCGAAAGCGAAAAGGAGATCATTCGCATCATGAGCAGCGACAAAACCCCTGGCGAACTCCTCCGCGCCAGCGTCGGCCGCATCGCGCGTGGGGAAAGTTTTCTGCATTTGTGAAGCCGACCCGGCTGCGATCATGAACATTTCTGCGAATAGCTCCATCCCTGTCTTTGGTTGGGCCGAGTATTCTCCGTTTTTCCACTCCGGATCGTCGCGAATCGCATCCATCACCAGCTTGCGCCAGATTCGATTCCGTCCGGCGATCGCAACGGGTTGGCAGGCCAACGGCATCATCGCATCCATAAACTCGGGATACGTTTCGCCCCAGACAAAAGAATGCATGCAGCCCATCGACGTTCCCATAATCAGGTGTAAATGATTCACTCCCAGCCCTTTTTCCAGCAGTTCATGCTGCATCGCGACCATATCGTCGTAGTCATATTGCGGAAAATGCATCCGCAAGCCGTCGCTCGGCTTGCTGGATTTTCCATGGCCGATATTGTCGGGAAGGATGACGTAATACTTCGTTACATCGAGGAGTTGCCCCGGCCCAAACAGCACTCCCGCAAACTGCGGCGAGAGAAACACTGCTCCGGTGCCGCTGGTCCCGTGCAGAATCAGCACCGCATTGGTCACCCGCCCGCTAGAATCTCGCACGGGAGTTCCTAAGGTCGCGTAGTGCAAGCGCAATTCCGGCAACGTTTCCCCTGACTTGAAATGGAAGCCGCGAGAAACGTAGTCGCCTTCCTTTGGCTTGGGTAATTGGCTGGCCTCTTGGGCCCATGATGCCGAAACGAAAAAAAGCAGAATAAACAACAATGCGGCCGTAGCTGCTCGAATGTTCGTGTGCATTGAACACCTCTTTGTCGAGGCAGGGTATCACAGGCGGTTTTTCAAGCGAAGCAAATGAACGCGGCGATTCCAGAAGATTTCTCAACCCTCGTATTGCACCACCGTCATGAATCCATAGTCCATGTGCAATTGCTGGTGGCAGTGAAAAAGCGTCGGACCCGGATTATCGGCGCTGAAATCCACCTCCACTTGCTTCCTTGCGGGTACGACGATCACATCTTTCATGACGCCCGCCGTTGCTTTGCCGGCAAACCGGGTAAGTTCGAAAGTATGCCGGTGCAGGTGAACTGGATGTGCTTCATCACTTTGGTTATCGAAGCGAAGCCGGTACCGGGAATTGGCACGCACTCGAATAGGGTCAGTCTTTGGGAAAGACTTCCCGTTGATCGTCCAATGATCCACCCAGCGGTTGCCGGCGAATTTCTTGCGGAAGACGAGCGGCACAACGCCGCCCGTCGGCTCCGGAGTGTCCGCGTCTCGCCCAAACGCCGTGTAATCCCACGGAGTGTACGCCGGCGCGATCCACCGCGGCGCTTCGCTGCGGTTCGCATATTCCACCACAATGCCCAGCCCGGCATTTCGCACTTGATCGTCCGCCTCTCCAAGAACCCAAACTCCAGGCTGGCTCATCATGACCACGGCGTCCACGCGTTCCGCCGGGCCCATCTCGATCACGTCCACTTCTCGCGGCGTCGGCACGGCATTCCCATCCAGGCTGACCACTTTGAATTTGTGACCGGGCAAAGCGATGCGGTGCTGTTGGGTTGCGCTGGCATTCAAAATCCGGAAAAGCACCTTCTGACCTTCTTTCACGCGCACCGGTTCGCCCGAACCCAGCGCGTGGCTGTTCATTGAGTACACGGGATAAACCGCTTCCAGGCCGCCATCTCCGCCCTGGCTGCTCAGATAAGGGTCCCAGCCATGCAGCGCAAGAAAGACCTCGGCGTCGTATCGGCCCGGCTCTTCTTTGGGTTCAACGTAGAGGAATCCGAACTGCCCAGTGTAGGTAGCTCGCTTCATATCCCGGCCCGCGTGACCGTGGCTGTGATACCAGCGTGTTCCCGCAGGACGAGGGACGAACGAATAACGGCGCATTCCACCCGGAGGCACAACTGGCGTCCCCTCTTCCTCGGCGCCGTCGACATCAGAAGGAACGAACAAGCCGTGCCAGTGAACCAACTCAGGAGTTTTGCTCTCGTTGAACACATCTACCGTAACCGGTTGTCCTTCGCGCAACCGCAAGACCGGGCCGGGAGCCGAGCCGTTGTATCCGGTTGTCTTAACTGTTTTTCGCGAGGCAACCTCCCATTCGACCGGCGAGATGCGAAGGGTTACGTCCGCTTTCTGATAGTCCGGCGCAGTTTGCAAACCGCTGCTTCGTGCGAACTCGGCGCAGGCTGCGCTTCCGAGCACGGCCAGAAATTCTCTACGTTCCATGTTCTTCATCATTATTCTTCAGGGCGCACCGTCACCGCCACATCAACGCAACCCTCGGAGTCTTGCGCTGCAGTTCCGCAAGCGCTCTTTCTCGGTCAGGTTTCGATGCATCCCGAATTCGGGAGACGATTTTCTCCCGTCCGCGAGAAGCGGCGCCGGAACAACCGCCGAGGGAAAAGATCGGCATTTGAAAGCTCATCGAATCAGCCGTGCGTTATCATAACAATCCGGCCTGGAGTCTCGGCGATGATTGACCACCCATCTGTTGATTCCCTCACGATCTTGGAGCAGGGAATCACGAGGACCCCATATGAGAAAAATTCGCTACGGCATCGCCATGAGCCTCGATGGCTACATCGCCGACCCGAACGGCGAAGCCAACTGGATCGTGATCGAACCCGAGTTCGACTGGGCCGCGCTATGGGCGCAGTTCGATACGCTGCTCATGGGACGCCGCACCTACGAAGCTGCGATTGCGAGGCTGGGCGAATCTTCCATGCAGGGAATGAAAGTGATTGTCGTCTCCCGTACGCTCCAGCACTCCGCTTCTCCGAACCTAACCATCATCCGCGAAGTGACCAAAGAGCGGATGCAAGGCCTGCGCACGCAAAGTGCAAGCGGCAAAGATATCTGGCTCATGGGCGGCGGCGAACTCTTTCGCTCGATGCTGGAAATACACGAAGTGGACATGATCGAGGTCAGCCTGATCCCGGTGCTGCTAGGTGGAGGCGTCCCGCTCCTGCCGCCCCCAGCACCGCAAACCAAGTTGACGCTTTCTCAACAAAAGGTCTATCCATCGGGAAGAATCTCGCTTGTCTATCAGGTGCAGAACTAGGAAGGTTCCAGATGACCGGCCTTCTTCCTGTAAACTCATCGCGATATGAAGCCGTCTCCGGTTTCAAAGTTGACCTTACTTCTACTCTGCGTTTCGGCGCTGCAAACCTCTGAAGCCCAGGTAGCTGTTGGGTTCGACGAACCGCACAACCCAATAGTCATGAGCCTGCCCGATAAGGCAGCCGCCCTCCAGATCGACCTGCTTCACTTGAAGCTCGAGCAAAATCAACTCGACCAAAGCGCTACTCGCAGAAGGGTAAAGGCATCGGACGCCCACGGGTGGGTATTCTCCGCCTTCCTCTACCCACTCGACAAAAAGCAGACCGCCGCGGAACTGAACGAAGAGACCTTCAAGGGACTTCAGCAAGCAGCCGCAGACAACAAATTCAAAATCGAGGCGATGAAAACCTTCCTGCGCGGAGAGTTTTCCATGCGCGAATACACAATCCCAGAATTTCGCGGTCAGCCGCTGAATCAGAAAAACATTTTCGGTTATGCAACCAGCGGCGACCTGGGTCTCGATTTCCATATTTCGAAGGAATCCTACACCGTCGCCGACGACAAATTTCTCGATTCGCTCATCAAGGGCATACGCGTACTTCCAGAATACAATCCGGACAGCACAACGGAATTCGGATACGGAAGCATTTATTATCTGCGCCAGGACTGGTCGCCGGCTGCGGCGCATTACGAAAAATCACTGCAGCTCGAAAAACAAAACCGCGTGCTCAGCCAAACCCAATGGAACGTACTGGTGGATAACCTCGGAATGGCCTACGGCATGTCGGGCGACCTATCGAAAGCGAAGGCAACGTTCGAATACGGTGCGCAAGCGAATCCCAGCTACCCAATGTTCCGCTACAACCTCGCCTGCGCGGATGCGGAGTTGGGGGACCTCGACGCCGCGCTCACCCAGTTGAAATTAGCCTTTCGATATAAGTCTTATTCGAATCCCGGCGAAGGCATTCCCGACCCCGCTAAAGACGATTCCTTTAAGCGCTACGTAAACGACCCAAGATTCGCCAAGCTCACAAAAGAATTGTGTCCCGCCAGCAAACAGACCGCCGGCGGCTGGGAGTGTCCGTAAAACGGATGGAAGCATTCAAATTCCGACTGATTTCTCTTGCCCGTTTTGTCTGCCTTTCGGTTAAACTTCCTAGCCAGCCCCACTACCTTGAAAATAGGTATCGCACTCTATAAATGTCACGGGGAACATCGGTGCAGAGGTAGGGTCTGAATCCGAATCCCAAACTCAGTCTGTCAAATCAGGAACGTCTAGGAGGATCTGTGAAACGGAGTATCTGTGGACTGCTGCTCTCCATCACCTCGTTTGTGTCCGCTATTCATGCCTCTGATCTCATGACTCGCCATGTACGCGAAGCGACCGTCGATAGGACTGCCGTGCCTCTCGGTCACCTGCCCGCCACCCGCGTTTTGCAGTTGGATGTCGTCCTGCCGATCCGTGATCAGGCGGGCCTGGACTCTTTCTTAATCCAACTCCAGAGTTCGCCCAGCCCCAACCATAATCACTACCTGACTCCCGCAGAATTCACCGAAAGATTTGGCCCCAGCCAGAGAGACTACGAAGCGGTCGTTCGCTACCTGCAAGAGCACGGCTTCGCCGTCGTAGGCGGCTCGCGTGACGGTATGGAAGTGCAAGTGAAAGGCCCGGTCTCTGCAATCGAGTCAGCCTTCCACATCAACCTGTTGACCTATCAGCATCCCTACGAGAATCGCATTTTTTACGGGCCGGATCGCGAACCGACCGTCGATCTCCCTTTTTCGCTCTGGCATATCTCCGGGCTGGATAACTATTCCATCCCTCATCCGAAATTCGTAAAGAAGAGCGACTATGCCAAAGCTCACGGTCTCGATCCCAACTCAATCATCGGTCATGCCACAACCGGCTCGGGACCTTCCGCTTCGTTCCTGGGCAGTGATATGCGCGCCGCCTATTACGGTGGGACTACGCTGACAGGCGCGGGACAGAACCTGGGATTGCTCGAGTATCTCGGCACCGATCTCGCCGACCTGACCACCTACTACAAGAACGTCAAACAAACCAACAGCGTCCCGATCACGCTATTTTCCACCGATGGCACCAGCACCAAGTGCACCGCCAAGAGCGGCTGCGACGACACCGAGCAAACCCTCGATATGACGCAATCCCTCGGCATGGCGCCCGAGCTAAGCACTCTGGTGATGTACATCGGTTCGACCGATACCGCCATCATCAGCGCCATGACTACGCATAGTCCTCTGCCCACGACCATCGGTTGCTCGTGGGGATGGACTCCGGCCGACGCTTCCACACTCGATCCTTACTTCCAGAAAATGTCGGCGCAAGGCCAGAATTTCTTCGTGGCCTCCGGCGACGACTCCACCTGGAAGAAAAACGGGAACGCGGAAGCATGGCCCGCCGACGATGCCAACATCGTCTCCGTTGGCGGAACTGACCTGACCACCTCCAGCGCGGCCGGCCCTTGGAAGTCGGAAACCGCGTGGTCTGATAGCGGCGGTGGCATCTCGCCCGACGGCATCAAGATCCCCTCGTGGCAGCAACTCCCCGGCGTCATCAACTCCAGCAATAAGGGATCAACCACGTTGCGCAACGGTCCCGATGTTTCGGCCAATGCCAACTTCACCTTCTACGTCTGCGCCGACCAGACCACCTGCACCGCCAACGAATACGGCGGCACCAGTTTCGCCGCTCCCATGTGGGCGGGTTACGTCGCGCTGGCCAACCAGCAATTGAAGACCGACGGTTACTCCGACCTGGGCTTCATCAACGCGTATCTCTATTCTTTCGGCGTGAGTTCGAGCTACGCTACCGACTTCCACGACATCACCAAAGGAAAGTCAGGCAGCTATTCTGCGGTGAAAGGCTACGATCTCGTGACCGGCTGGGGCACCCCGAACGGTCAGGGATTAATCAACGCCCTGGTAGGCGAGAAATAAAACACAGCAGCTTTCCTGTTATGACAAAAAGGGCCCGGACCGCATAAGTCCGGGCTCTTTTCTTTGCAGAGCTGCCGCTAGCCTCACAGAGGGAAGTTCTACAGCAGATCCCGATAGCGCTCCAAAGCCACGCGTACCAACTGGCTTCGAGTTCGAACCTCAGTCTTGCCAAACAGCTGCTGCAGCGTGTTCTTTACCGCACTTTCAGAAAGGTTCAAGCGTCCCGCAATCTCCTTGTTCGACAATCCCTGAACCACCAGGCGCAACACGTCGAGTTCCCGCCCGTTGAGCGAAGGCCGCTCCTTCTGATCCATCGCCGCGAAGCCCGCGCCCGCAGGAACCGTCAACTCTTCACTAACATCCGCAATAATCGCCGCCAGCTTGGGAGTCGCACCTTCCTTATAACTGGAGAACCATACCTCCGCCAGAAACGATTCTCCCTGGCCTCGATGCCCCCTGCACTGCATCGACGCCCTGAACTGCGGTCCTTCTTCCGGACGGAGTGCCCGATGCAGCTCCGGCAAAAACGCCGCGATCGGCTCTCCGATCAGGTTTCCATCGCGCGGCGCAAGCAGTTCGACGGCCGCATGGTTCGCCAATTCGATGAACCCCTTTTCGCTCACCGTGAGAATTGCCGCCGGACTGGTTTCCACCAGCACGCGGGTACGCTCCTGCGCCTCCCGGCTCAAGCGCTGGTTCCGCAGGACTTCAAAGGTCAACAGTCCGCAGCCGCACAGCGCCAGCGTCTCGAATCCAAGGCGGATATGCGCGTCGGCCGGATCGAGATTGCTGAACTTCTCGCTCAGCAGCGCGCACCCTAGACCCAACCCAACAATCGCCCAGCGCGGCAAGAACCCGGCAGCCAGCATGACGGGGAACAGATAGAGGAAGCCCAGCGAAAAGTACGGTTTCGTCCACCAATCGACGACCGCGATTGCCAGAAGAATCACGCCGCTTGCCAGCAGAACAGGGACCCGGTTCTGCCGCTGCCATATCCATTCCAAATGAGGCATGTGTTGGCCGGTGAAAACTGCGATTATCCCACGCATCATCCGGTTCCAGAAACCCAATCAAACGATTAATCCGGAAGATTATGTCGAGCGGAATCAGGAGATCGGACGGCACCACAGAAGCCGCCGTTCTAACCGGCTCCAATCTAACGATTATCTGATCGGGCCGCGTTGAAAATCGAAAGACCACGCTCGAATCTATTTGAGTGCCTATCGTCGGATGAGGCCATGCGGTAAGTAAAGCGTACCGATGATTCGCCGTGTCGTTGACTTTGCCCTGGGTAACCGACTCTTGATCTTAGGTCTCGCGTTGGTGCTTTTCGCCTGGGGCATTTTCTCGTTCCGCAGCCTTCCCATCGAAGCCTATCCCGATGTAGCCGATAACTACGTCGAAATCATTACCCAATGGCCAGGAATCTCCGCCGAGCAAGTCGAGCAGCAAGTCACGATCCCGCTGGAAATCGTCATGAACGGCATCCCCGGCGTAGTCCACCTTCGCTCTTTTTCTCTCTTCGGGCTCTCTGACCTGAAACTCGTCTTCGAAGACAGCACGGACAACGCCTGGAACCGCGAGCGCGTCCTGGAGCGCCTGAGCCAGGTCACACTGCCGCTCAACGTAATTCCGCAAATGGGCACCGACTGGAGCCCAGTCGGCCAAATCTATTTCTTCACCCTCCGCAGCACCAATCCCGCCTACGACCCTATGGAACTTAAATCCATAGAAGACTGGGTTGTGGAAAAAAATCTCAAATCCGTCCCCGACATCGTCGACGTAGCCAGCTTCGGCGGGCCCACCCGCGAATACCAGGTCCGCGTCGATCCCAACAAACTCGTTTCCTACGGTCTGAGCCTGGCCCAGATCGAGCAGCAACTCACGAATAACAACACCAACGCCGGCGGCAGCTTTATTCAGGCAGGCCTTCAACAAATCAACGTTCGCGAAGTGGGCTTGGTGGGAAATGTTCACGACATCGAAGACACCGTGATTCTGACCAAAGGCGGTACACCGCTTCGCATAAAAGACATCGCGGTAGTCTCGCAAGGTCCCAAGATACGGCTGGGCCAGTTCGCCCGCGCCATCCATCGCGAAGACGGCAAGATCGTCGACAATGATGACGTGATATCAGGCATCGTCTTGCTGCGCAAAGACGCGGCTGCTGATACCGCCCTGCAAGGCCTGCACAAAAAAATTCAGGAGATGAACGATCACATCCTACCCAAAGGAGTGAAGATCGTCCCCTTCATCGATCGCAGCGATCTGGTCCACTTCACAACCCATACCGTGCTCCACAACCTGACCGAAGGAATGATCCTCGTTTCTGTCATCCTGTTCATCTTTCTCGGCAACGTCCGCGGCGCGCTGATCGTTGCCGCAACCATTCCGTTCTCACTTTTGTTCGCCTCGATATGTCTCGACCTGAAACACATCCCCGCCAATCTTCTTTCTTTAGGCGCACTGGACTTTGGCATGGTCGTCGACGGCGCAGTAGTAATGATTGAAAACATCATTCGCCATCTCGGCTTTGCCAACAGTACGCAAACTCCTACAGAAAGAATCGGGGACGCTTCTCACGAGGTCCAGCGCCCGGTTTTCTATGCCATCGCCATCATCATCACCGCGTATCTCCCCATCTTCACCCTGCAGCGCGTCGAAGGCCGCCTATTCCATCCCATG
>Ga0208691_1000545_pt1 | contig 13650 bp, 18 predicted proteins | sample June2015DPH_20_1_FD_184719 | JGI IMG/M metagenome (GOLD analysis project Ga0208691, IMG submission 184719) | Peatland microbial communities from SPRUCE experiment site at the Marcell Experimental Forest, Minnesota, USA - June2015DPH_20_10... | ecosystem: Environmental > Terrestrial > Soil >... | reverse complement strand
CGCGAGACAGCTTGATCGCCTTCTCGGGGCACGCCTCAACACACTTGCCGCATGCCTGGCACGCCGAGGCCCGTGGCGTGTAGGCCGTCTTCCGCCCGTGCGCGATGCTCTTGAGCTTGCCGAACACGCCGAGCTGCGCGAAGTCGGCGTCGCCTATGCGGCCGACCTCGAACACGTGGAATGGGCAGACCTCGACGCACTCGGACTTCCCCTCGCACTTCCCCCGATCGACGACCGGCGCGACTCTCCTGGCCTGGCACGACAGTCCGCTGCGGGCGAGGGTCGCATCGCGATGGCTTCGATGATCGCACGAGCGGAGGCGTTCCGTCGGGGCTGGTCCGGGCGCCGGTGGGGTTCTCGATCGCGGCGCCATTTTCAGGCTTCGTCACCCCCCTCCCGCCGCGACCAGCCCGCTGAGCAAAGTCCGGTGACATCGCTCGGGGTCCGAGCATGCCGACGAGCAGAGCAGGGTGATCGTCTCGCCGGCGGCAACGCGGGCAGCAAGGATGGCGATTGATTCGCCCTGCTCGTCCATTTCGGCGAGGTAGCGGCCGCGGAATTCGGACCAGTCGATCGGAGGTCCGTGCTTGCCATAAAGGGCGGCATGCAGCTCGCGGCTCGGACCGAGCTGAGGCGACCACGCGTCCCAGATCTCGGCGTCCTTCCGGACCCCACGGGGACGGTAGCGGCAGACGAGCAGGCGGTGGCCGTCGTCGGGCTCGAGGGGATCGTTCCAGCGCTTGGTCTTGGTCGGCATCGACGAAGCTTGATGGGCGCCGCGCTGCCGGTGCCACTGGCGCGCCCCCGCGGCTTATCCGATGTCGACCGCACACCTTTCGATCACCGCGAAGAACGGTTTCCGCACGCACTGGTTGCGGCCATCCCGAACGTAGGGACGAGCACGCTGTAGGCTCCGTGGCCGAACACATCGCACGCACCGTTATGAGTGCCGCAACCGTCGGCACGCGTCGCGGACAAGATGAACGCCACGGCGAGCGCAAGCCCGCCCGCTCCGCTCTTGCGCGTAAGCCGAGCCCTACCGCGGCCAGGGTGAGTTTGCGGACCTCCGTGTTCGGCGCCCGCACAACTAGCACTGAACGCAATACTGAACAACGCCAGAAGGTCCAAGCCGCTGAATTAACGTTGGATTGTTCGGAGAAACCGGCAAGCGCTTGCGGCTTTGGAGGCAGAGTGTTATGAAATGTTATATGACGGCGTCGGCGTCATCCTCAACCTCTCCGCCGGCGCCGTGGCCGGTCGTCATCACGGAGTGGGCGTTGGACTCGTACCTGAACCTCAAGCACTCGCAGGTGTTCAGCGATCAGGACTATCGGGGCACGCTCCGACCGGACGTCGTGCTGTTGAGGGACGGCATTCCCTCTCCGCACGCCAAGTTTGCCAACTCAAAGTTCTGGGGTCCAGCGAAGCAGGGCAACGTCATTCTTCACCCCGGCCACAAGATGAAGTGGCACCACGGTCCTGGTCAGGTCCAGCTCAGGTTGCCGGTCATGTCGCTCAGCCGCTCGGCGTTCCTTTGCGAAGCTTATGTGAAGGACAGCTCGGCGACTGACCAACGAAAGATGGCTCGGTTCAAGACGCACATGAACCTCATCGCGCAAGGCCGCTACATCCACCGAGGCACCCTATGATCCCCTTCAAGACGACGTCAGGGCAGGTCGTGAAGCTCGCCTCGATCGTGGTCGAGATGAAGCGGGCGGGTCTCGACGACAACTTCATCGCGGCGGCGTTCGAACTGGCCCATACCGACCAGGGGGTCTTCGACCTGATGGACCTCTGGCAGGGTGCGACCGATGGTTCCAACCGCGACGACGTCGTTGCGGACATCCAGGAATCGATCGACGACTACAGGGATGCACCCCCAAGTCCCCTGAAGAAGCCCTACGTCAACTTCGACAAGCTGGACGACGTGGCCCGTGAGGTCATGGCCAAGAAAGCAAAGCTCCGGGACCTCATCGATCGTCACGGAGGAGTGTCCGCCGTCGCCCAGAAATCCGGCATCCCCCAGCCATCCCTGAGCCGGATGCTCAATTCACCTTCAATGCCTCGCAGGTCAACGCTCTACCGCATCGCCAACGCCTTGGATCTACCGGAACATGAGATCGTCACAGAGCGGAGTCGGTAAGAACGCGAAGTGAAGCGAATCCCAAGCGCTTCGGGCCGCCCGAAGTATCGGGCGACCAAGGCGCGCCGCTCGAATATCCTGGACCTCGTGGTCGACTTTTACCTTTACTTCTACCTCGGGTCGCGCGAGTTCAACGCGATGCCGGGCGCGCGCCGCATCGCGCGGCGGTTGCTGGAAATCCAGGTAGCGCTTCCTCGGCTCCCAGAGCCTTTGGCGGGGGTTGTGTCGGACTCGAGGATGGGAGCGGGTGTCGCAGGATGACTGACCTCTTCGCTCGACGTTTTGCGGGCGACCTGTTCGCCATGTCCAACCTTCGTCCTTCGGACACGGGGGTGGAGGGGGCGATTATTTGGGTTTCGACGGGTGAGTTTGGGGGTACAGACGCGGAACACGGGCCGCGGGTCATGGTTGTGCCGGGGATCAAGCTTACGCCGGGGTCGGACAGGCCGGTTTCGGTGCGTCTTACGGAGCCCCCGCACGTGCTTGGCGAGCTACCCGACGAGATGAAGAGTCAGGTCATCGAGTTCGTGAACGGCAACCGCGAGACGCTGCTTGCTTACTGGAACGGGGAGCTCAGGAACTCGAGGATCCGAATCGAGGTGTCGTCGTTGTGAAGCAGGCGGCCCTGCGCCGCCAGGCGAGCGAGCTCCGCGTAGACGGGCTCGAGCGCCGGAGCTCGATCGCGAACGACCTCCCACTGCGTCGAGGCGGGCACCGGCGTGCCGAGATGGCCCTGCAGTTGCTCGAGACGGTGCAGGGGCATGCCGGCTCGATAACGGAGCAACGACATCATGCTCACGGCGCTCTCGTGGTACTTCGGTCCTTGAGCTTCGGCCGGCGCTCTCGCCGTGAACACCTCGCCGCATCCGCCGCAGCGCAGACGGTCCATGTCCCACGCCTCGCCCACGAGCGGCGATTGACCCTTGATCTTCGCCGCTCGCCAACAATGGGCCGATCGCGCTTGGGAAGACGGACCCGGACGAGGATCACGCGTAGTCGGGATGACGAGGCCGGCCGGTACCGGGCTTCAAGGATGTGGATCCCTCCCTCGGCGCGTACCCGCTCCGTCTTGTTGGTAGGTATGGTTCGGCTCGTTGCGCTGGATCGCGGGTATGGTTCCGTCGCTCGGACGGATGCGAGTGCGATAGTCCGCCGCGAGCTCGTCTCGTGCGGCGGGCTATCAGGCCCATCGTGATCCTGAGGCGAGCGGAGGCGGGGCGGGCCCCTGGGCGGCCCCCCCGAGTCAGCGCGTCGAACCGAGCGAGTCGCGAATCACGCGACGGATGTCGGCGGCGCTGGGGTCGCTGGCGCCGCCCCGGTCGCCACCGGCTGCAGGCGGCAGGACGGGCCTTGCCGGTAGCGACAGGACCTGAAAGCGGGTCCCGTCGAAGGCGATGAGATCGAGGTCGATGAGACGGTCGCGCGCGTCGAGCACGTTGTCGAGGGGGACTTGGAGCAGCGAGCCGATGCGGTCGAGGCCGTAGAAGCTGACGCCGTTGCGGTCGGCGGCGAGGACGAGAAATAGATACAACGAGCGCTCGAGAGCGCTGAGCTGCGCGAAGAATCCGTCACGCAAGAAGCGATTGGGCACGAAGGCGAAGCCGCCCTCGATGCGTCGCACCCGATCGGGCCGTGGGGGCGTGCGATCGATGACGGTCCGGGGCGAGTCGCCCACGGCGCGTCAGCCCGAGGTCTCGTCCTGCGGCGATCGCAGGCTCGGGCCCTTGATGCGTACGGTGTGGCACTGATGGCGGAGCCGCGACAGCAGCGCCTCGACGAGAGGCTTATTGCCGAGGAAGTTGTGCCACTCTTCGTACTCGAGGTTGGTGGTGATGACGGTGGCGTGGCGGCGATACCGCTCTTCCATCAATTTGAAAAAGACATTGGTCTGCTCGGGCTTGAGATTGAGATAGCCCATCTCGTCGATGACGAGGAGGTCCAGTCGCGATAGGGTACTCAGCAGCTTGCGCGTCGAGCGATCGGCCAGCGACGCGTACATCTCGTCGAAGAGGTCCTGGGCGCGCACGAAGCGTCCGCGGTGGCCCTTCTGCAGCGCCTTGAGCAGCAGCGACGAAGCCAGTCCGGTCTTGCCCACGCCCGTTGGCCCGATAAAAACGATATTTTCGGCTTTGGCGATGAATTCCAATTCGGCAAGTGCACGCATCTGCTTTTGCGCGACGCCCGGCTGCTTCTTGAAGGGGAACGACTCGAGCGTCCACTTCTCGGGGGTCCCGGCCCTCTCGATGCGCCAGGCCAGAGCGTTTTGCTGGGCTTGATGCCACTGCGCGCGGAGCGGCCGCACCAGAAGCTCCTGGTAGGAGGAGCCCAACTTTTCGGCATTCGTGAGCTCCTCGTCGAGAAGCTCGGCGATGCGCCCCAGGTGCAGCGACTTGAGCAGCTGCGCGATCTCATCGGTCATCGTCGTCGTCCTTGGGGAAGAAGTCGCGCGCGATGCGGCGCAGCACCATGCGCTCGAGTCGATCGAGATCGGCCATGCCGTAGCGCAGGGCCTCGAGCATCGCGTCGCACATCGGCCGGCGCGGATACTCCTCGATCATCCGCAACAGCCAGCGCAGGTTGCGCGTGCCGCCACGACCGCGCCGTTGCAAGAGCGCGATGTAGTCGGCGCTTTCAGGCAACTTCTCGACAAGCCGCTTTTGCTCGGTCGAAACCGTGTTGCGTGCGAAAACGCCTTCATGACGAGGCGGCCGATGCTCGGGGGCCGTCACGCGCGCGTCAGTCAACTCCGGCGCACGTGCGTGCGTGGCGACACGCCGCGGGCCCTCGAACACGTCGACGCGATCCTTGCTCTCGCGAACCTCGACGTCGCGTCCGATGAGCGCGTAAGGGACCGAGTAGCGATTGCGCCGGACATTGACATATCCCTCGGTGTCGACGATTCGGTGGTGCAGCTCGTACACTTCCGGCACCGCGATCGGCAGGGGCTTGATGCGCGTGCGCTCGACGGCAAAGAGCTCACGGGGGCTCGCGTGCAGGTGCCGCTTGGTTGTCGCGTTGACCTTGTCGCACCAGGCGCCCGCCTGGGTGTTGAGGTCCGCGAAGGAGTCGAAACGCCGGCCGGCCAGGAAGTTATTTTCGATGTAGTCGAAGGGCCGCTCGACGCGCGCCGACCGATTTGCGTCGCCGATTTCGTGGGCGATAAATTCGAAGCCGAAGCGCTCTCCGAAGGCCACCATCTCGGGCACCGGCACCATCTGTCGTCCGCTGCCCGAGAGCACGACCAGATGCGTATTGTCGATCATGCACTGCTCGCAGCTTCCCTCGAAGTACGTGATCGCACCAGCACACGCTTGACCGCGCCGCGTGAGATCCCGAGCGCATGCGCAATCGCGCGCGTGCCGTGTCCCTCGCTACGAAGCCGCAGAATGGTCAATCGAGTCGTTTGGTCCAGCATCGTGTTTCAACTCCCGGTGACAGCGCCGCGTCAGGCGCTCGACCTCGTCGTGGGCTTGGGCGCACCCCAGGCGAACGTTTTCGCGCGCGTCGTCGCCGGCGCCGTCGATCGCGCCGCCCGCCAGCCGCGCGTGCGCCCGCCGCGCCACCGCCGTGACGATGTGCAGGTCGTCGAGCAGCTTGTCGACCGGCGCCTCGCCCCGCGCCGCGACTTCGGCACGCGCATCGAGCACGATCCGTGGGGCGCGCAGCAACAGCTCGCGCGTGGCCACGGTGCCCGCCAGGTAGGTCGCGTACAGCGGTTGGAAAGACGCAGCGGTGCGACGGCGTCGGCCAGCCGTACGCAGTCGGCCTGGTTGGCGCGCGCCAACGGCACCAGGTACTTCGTGGCCGCGTGCGCCCCGATGCTGCCCACGCGGACGTGTTCCTGCACCGACGCGGGCAGTTGACCCACAAGCGCCAAGCGCCGGCTTACCCAGCTGCGGGTCCGATCGAAACGACGCGCCAGCTCTTCCAGACTCAGGTCGAAGCGCTGCGATAACTCGCGAACGAGCCATCCCTGCTCGAGCGCGCTGCTGGTCTCACCCGTGCGAAGCGCCCGATCGAGCAGAAGGGCTTCCGGCTCGGGCAGTGTCCATTCCAGTGCCTCGGCCACGTCGCGACCGAGCCGCTCCAGGGCGCGAACTCTCTTGTAGCCATCGACGACGACGAGCGTTGCGGCGTCGCGCACGACGATGAGCGGGGCCTGCTGGCCGACCTCGGCCAGTGACGCCAGCAACGTGCGCTCGCGGCCCGCGCTGCGGGTGCGCAGCCCTTCGTAACGTCGGTCGAGTTGCCTCAGCTCCACCTGCATCGCGCGCCAGAGACCCTGCCACCGCCCCGATCGCGTCTTGACAGGTCCGCCCGGGCTCTCGGCCGAAATCTCATGAAGTATCGGCCGTTTGCACGCGCATCGGGTCTTGCGCGGCCCGGAGTAGGACTCGGCCGAATACTTCAAGAAATTCCGCCCCTTGCTCCCCGAACGCGTCTTGCGCGACGTCCCAGGGAAGTCCGTCCAGCGGCCGCGGCATGCGCTTCGTCGGCGGCCGCGACGACTCGGTCGCCGGGTGGCTTGCGCGCTCGCTCATCCGCCTCGCCACGAAGTATTCGGGGTTACGCGCTCGCCACGACGCCTGCGTCTTCTGCCGACGCGACGCCTGACAGCCCGGGCTCGAACATGCGCGCTGGCGATCGCCGACCCGAGCGTTGGGAAAGAACCAGCACCCACACTCCGTGCACGGCCGCTTGCGGACCATGCCCAGCGAGCTTGCTCGCCTTCGCCGTCCCCGCTCCCCCTGGGCATCGGCCGCTACAGCGATGCTCGGATGCGGATCCACCGGGCGCCGCGATGGCGCTCTACTGCCCCGTCCACTCCATCGCCGAATCGGGTGGACCTCTCCTCACGAGCAGACCCGGGTCATTTCTGCCGAGCGTCGAAGATGCAGGCCGGACGCTGCATCACGTGAACATCGTGCGTGCGCTCACGGTGGCGCGACCACCCTCTTCGACGGTGACGATCGCGGTGCCCACTTCGCTGAGCCGCTCGAACGGCGAGATCATCGTATTCGTCCAGCACGAGGACCGCGGCGGACGGGGTATGCCGATCCGCGGCGCGGCAAGGGCGCCGCTCCCCGCGTGACCTCGGTGGGCCGCAAGGCTCGGGCCCATCGCCGGCAACGCTATTGAATCACCCGTCAGATCGAAGCTCAAGGTCGCACGAATTTCAGGGTCATCCGGTCGCTCTCCCCAATAGAAGCGTACCTCCCGCGGTCCGCGTCCCCGAGCACGTACGTCGGGGGCAAAGTCCACACCCCGCTCGGGTAATCCTTCGTGTCCTTCGGGTTGGCATTGATCTCCGACGTGGCTGCCAGCTTGAAGCCAGCGGCCTCGACCTGCTGGATGAGGTAGGCCTCGGGCACGTAACCGGTGTCGCCGATGGCTTTCGCGTCGGTCGGCCCTCCGGGATTCGCGCGGTGATCGGTCAGGCCGAGGATGCCACCTGGTTTGAGCACCTTGAATATCGCCGCGAGCACCTTGTCGAATATCTCCACGCCGAGCCAGTTGTGCGCATTGCGAAACGTCAGCACCATATCCGCCGATCTGTCCGGTCCGAGCGTGGCATCTTGATGCCAGTTGACGACGATTGTACGAACGTGGCCGAACGAGTTTGGGTCGCTCCTGAAGCGTGCAAGAAGGGCCCTGGCCCCCTTCGTCGCGTCGAAGTCGGCCGGGCCGTTGGGATCGGCGATTGTCACACTGAACTTGCCGCGCTCGGCGAGGACTGGAGCGAGCACGGCCGTGTACCAGCCCTCGCCTGGCGTGAGTTCGACGACGCTCATGTCGTCACGCAAGCCAAAGAACGCGAGCGTCTCATGCGGATGCCGATAGACGTCGCGCGCGCGCTCGGCCTCGGTGCGCTGTGGGCCAGCGAGGGAGGCGGTCAGCTTCGCGTCAACTGGCGGCGGCACTTCTTCTGCGGGTGAATTCGCACGAGGGGCCGTGCAGCCGTACGCTGGCACGGACACCAAAGTGAGAACACTGAGAGTTCGGGCCAAGCTCATGTTTGTGCGAGCGATGAAGCGCGCGGCACCGCGGCCGGCGGTTGTCACGTAAGGCTCATGCCTCCGTCGACCGAGAGGATCTGTCCAGTTACCCAGGTTACAGACGGGTCCGCGAGAGCGACGACCCAACGAGCAATCTCGGCCGGCTGCGCCATGCGCCCCAGCGGAAGGGATTTGGCCAAGCCTTCCCTCATCCCGGCGATCGCACCAGGCGGTAGGCCGGCCTTGCTCAAGACTGGAGTGTCCACCGGCCCGGGGGCGATCGCATTGACGCGTACACCGTGCGGCGCGAGCTCGCGCGCCCAGGAGAGCGTGAGCGACTCGACGGCGGCCTTTGTCGCCGCGTAGATCGAAAGGCCCGCGCTCGGCTTGTGTCCGGCCGCGCTGCCGATGTTCACGATCGTCCCTTTGGACGTTTGAAGGGCCGCGAGCGCTGCCTGCGTGACGTAGGTCAGCCCGTAGACGTTCGTCTCGAACTGAAGCGCGATGTCATCCTCATGCACTACCTGCAGGGGCCCGATACGGACAGTGCCGGCGTTGTTCACCAGGACGTCGAGCCGGCCAGCCTCCGCCACGACCTGCTCAACCGCGACACGTGTTGCGCCACCGTCACGCACGTCCATTTTGACCCAGTGGATTCGCGGGTGACTCGCGCGCGCCGCGGCAAGCGTCGACTCGGTGCGTGCGGTCCCGTAGACGCTTGCCCCCGCCGCTGCGAACGCGATGGCCGTTGCCTCGCCGATGCCCGAATTGGCGCCCGTAATCAGAACGACTTCATTCACAAATGAGATCATGTTCGACTCCTTCGAGCGCCGCGGGGGGCGATCCTTCCAGCGAGAGCGACCGCGCGCTCGCCAAATCGACGTGTACTCATCGTCCGACGCCCGCGAGACAAGTTAGATGACTAACATAACGCGACCGTTGCGGCGCTCTACGATTCAGTGCGCGGCGCTCCCGACGAACCGTGCCGCGCAGGTGGTCGTTAGTCGGCCGCGGCGTCGGCCCCACCCTACCCTGACATGGGTGGCCTCCAAAAATAGAAAAGGATCCGCAAGCGAAGAGGCCGCTGCGGATGGCGGTTGTCACGCAACGCGCGGTTGTACGCAGCCGCGAGTGGGCGGTTACCCCTCCCCGCGTCGATTTGCTATCAGCCAAACGTGAAACCTCGGGCTTGCGTAAGCACGCGACGTGCCCTGCGGGCCTGGGTGTCTGGTCTGTCCGTGTAGGAGACAAAACGGAGCCGACACTGCACGGCTCGTTGACAGCTTGGCATCGATCACTTAGTTATCTGACTCACACGATGCCCGCAGCGTATGCCTCTGCCGACAAGCGTTCGGAGCTGATACGAGCCGCGACGCTGTTGCTCCACGAGCAAGGGTTTCAGCGAACAACGCTGGCCGACGTGGCCGGGGCCGCGGACGTGCCACTCGGCAACGTCTATTACTATTTCAAGAGCAAGGAGGCCCTCGCTGAGGCGGTGATTGCATCGCACCAGGCCGCGCTGCGCGAGCGCTTTGCATCGTGGGCGGCCGCGCACCGCGATCCGCGGATGCGACTGCGATGCCTCGTTCGCGCGCCGCTCGACTCGGCCGATCGCATCATCCAGTTCGGATGTCCGCATGGCAGCTTGTGTCAGGAGCTCGAGAAGCTCGGGGCCAAAGCAGCGCTCGCCAAGGCCGGAGCGCGACTTTTCGCCGTGTACATCGACTGGGCCGAGGAGCAATTTCGCGCCCAAGGTTGCGGCCGTGAATCAGGCGCGCTCGCAGCCGATCTGGTTGGGGCGGTTCAGGGGACGATGCTTCTCGCGCACACAATGCGCTCACGAGATCTGCTCGTACGACAGCTTCGTCGAATCGAGCGTTGGCTCGACGGGGCACTGACCACGAAACGCGAACGGAGCCGATCGTGACGTCTGAAATCACCGCGACGACCCTGAGAGATCGCATCGCCGAGTTCATGCAGAACATGGCGAAGCACGCACCCCACGAGGTCGTCTCCACGTTGGCTGCCGAAATTCGCAAGCTTGCCGAGTCGGGTATCGCAAACCGGACGATTGCTGTCGGGGCCCGAGCCCCTGACTTTTCACTGCCGGATGCCCGCGGCGGCAAGGTGAGCCTGTCGACGCTCGTCCAGACCGGTCCGACGGTCGTCACATTCTACCGCGGCGGCTGGTGCCCGTTTTGCGATCTTCAGCTGCGCGCCTACCAGGGGGCTATCACCGAAATCCGCAGCCTAGGCGCCGAGCTGGTCGCGATTTCGCCGCAGACTCCGAACTTTGCAATAGCGGACGTCTCAACGAAGGAGCTTGCCTTCCCCGTCCTGACCGACGCGCACAACCAGGTCGCGAAGCTGTATGGGCTCGTCTTCGTTCTGAGCGACGTGATGAAGGAGCTCCAGAAGGCGTTCGGCAACCCAATTCCCAAGTTCAACGGAGACGATTCTTGGGAGCTTCCGATGCCGGGCACGTTCGTGATCGACAAGAATCGCGTCGTTCGTCTTGCGCACGTCGACCCCGACTACATGAAGCGCCTCGAGCCCGTCGCCATTCTCGACGTTCTGCGCGAGCTCCGGGCGTGAGGCCTGGCGGCCTTGGTCTTGCTCTCGCGCTCGTCGTCGGGCTCGCGAGTTGCGCGAAAGCATCGAACGATCAGGCGACCGGTTCCTTGTCTTCCCCGGCCTCGAGTGCCACGCCCACGTCCGTTGTGGCACAGGCTCCGATGCCCCCAAATCCCCCAATGAAAGCCTACAGTGCCCCGCCGGCAGAGCGCCTCGGTGTGCTTGCGCCAAACACTGGAATGCCGGTGGGGAGCAAAGCGCCCGACGGTCACGCGCGCGATCTTGACGGCAAGGACGTTGCCCTCTCCTCACTCTATGCGAGGGGCCCCATCCTGCTCATCTTCTACCGCGGTGGCTGGTGTCCTTATTGCAATTTCGAGATTCACGCCTTCACGACGGGCTATCCCGAGTACCGGAAGCGGGGGGTCACCCCCGTGGCGGTCAGCGTCGACAAGCCGGAGGCGGAAGCAAGAATGCAGGCGACCTACTCGATTCCGTTCCCCGTCTTGAGTGACAGCGATGTCACGATCATCTCGTCATTCCACGTTGCCCGGATCGTGGGCACCGATGAGAGCACGAAAATGAAAGGCTTCGGCGTCGATCTGGAGAGTTACTCCGGTAGGACGCACCATGAGATCGCGATCCCGGCGCTGTTTCTGATTGACCGCGCGGGAACGGTGCGCTGGGCGCACTCGGATCCGGACATCCGAGTCCGCCCTTCGACCGAACAGATCCTTGCCGTGATCGACGCGATCGGTCCGACTTGAAATCGCGATGCGCGTGAAAGGAGGCTCGAATGGTCAAAGTAGGAATCTTCGTTCGATTGGTCGCCAAGCCGGGGAAAGAGGCCGAGCTTGCGGAGCTTTTGGTCGCGGGCCGTGCGATCGTCCTCCAGGAGAGCGGGACCCCGCTTTGGTTCGCGATACGCTTCGATGCCTCGACGTTTGGCATTTTTGATGCCTTCGCGGACGAAAGCGCACGTCAGGCACACCTTGGAGGCCGCCTCGCGGCGGCGCTCATGGCGAAGGCCGGCGAACTCCTGTCCGAGCCTCCCAAGATTGAGCGTGTCGACATTCTCGCCGAAAAGAGCTGAGCGAGCTCGCCTTGCCCAGAGGCGACCTCCACAAGATTCGCTCTAGTTCGTTCATTCGCGCTGGAAGCCGCTACGGCAAGCGCCATCCCGACGAGATCTGGCGATCTTCGCCCGTCACGGCCCCCGCCGCCTAGCCCCGGAAGAATGTGGCTGCGTACCTCGAGCGGCCTAAGGGCCGAGCCTCGGTCGCGCGCGCGTTCCAAGAAGCGAAGCCGTATTTCAAGATGTTCCCTGGATGAAGCCTTCGAACGAGTTGCGCCGCGACCTGGAACTGGGAAACGCGCTGCTCCGTCGTGAGCTCACGGCACCGGGGTATAGACTTCGTCGTGACCGTTCACTGACGGCGTGTGCGCCGTGTCGCTGCCGGCGAGCGAATGGCAACCGACGCAAAGGGTTGCCCCAGCTGCGCCGCTGTCGGGCGTGAGGGAGCTGCCGAGCCCGTCGGCCACGACGCCATTGGCATCGTGCGGCGCCGCGCTCGTGAGCGGCACGCGCTCATACCAGTACCAGTTCGCGCCATTTGCGCTGTCGGCTTGGGTCTTGAGATACACCGCGTAGCCAACGGGCGTTGTGTCCGTCAGTGCGTTGTACAATTCTTTGACGGCTGCCGCGCCGGCGGGCCAGGGGCCTGTCGCCGACGCATTCGCGTTGATGATGCTGTTCGAGTAGACGCGGTCGAAGCCGTGCGGGGAGGGGCTACGGCTCGCGTGGATGGCCGGCTCCGAGTCCCACAGTTTGTAGGCTCCCCCGGACAGCCATGTCTCGACGGCGGCGGCGCCCATGGGTGGGGTCTCCGTGGTTCCCGCCGGTCCGTCGATCGACGCGTCCGACTCCCAGTAGCCGACGGGCGTATACACTTCGTCGCGCCCGCCCAAGGACGGCGTATGCGCCGCATCAGAGCCGGCCGCAGAATGGCAGCCCACGCAAAGGCCGGGCCCAGCCGCGCCGCTGTCGGGTGTGGCCGCGCTGCCGAGTCCATCGGCAACGACCCCGTTTTCGTCGTGCGGCGCCGCGCTTGTGAGCGGCACGCGTTCGTACCAGTACCAGTTGTCGCCGCCGGCACTGTCGGTTTCGGTCTTGAGGTACACCGCGTAACCGACAGGCGTCGTGTCGCTAGCCGAATTGTAAAGCTCTTTGACCGCAGCCGCGCCTGCGGGCCACGGCCCGGTGCCAGAGGCGTTCGAGTAGATGAGATCGTTCGAATAAACCCGATCGAAACCGTGCGGTGAGGGGCTGCGGCTCGCGTGAATGGCCGGCTCCGCGTACCACATCTTGTAGGCGCCGCCTGCAAGCCAGGCCTCGACCAAGGGTCCACCCATCGGGGGCATCTGCGCGGTCCCTGTCGAGGCTTCGACCGTGGCATCCATCGCAGACCCTGTCGACGCACCGCTCGCGGGGCCGGACGTGCCGGCCGAGCCGCTCGTGGCTCCGGAAGAAGGCGTACCTGCGGAAGCTCCCGATGACGATCCCGACCCGGAGCTGCCCGAGGAGGGGCCACTGCTATTGCTGTTGCTGCAGGCGCAAAAGACCGTCGCAACGATTGACAAAGCGACGGGCAGGCTTCGAGCTTTGGACATGGTGGTGACCCTCCGAGAAAAAGCACGCCTCAGCGTCCCCACGGAGCGTGGGCGCAGAATTGGCTGACCTGCCCGTTACGCGTGCCCACGTAGCTGGTTACGAACGCGCGCACGATTTTATGGAACTCCCGAGCCTTCGCTCAATTGGGACGGCGCTTTCAAGTGCGCCAGGCGAAGCCTGGGTGAGGAGGAAGACATGTAAGAGCGGAAACCTCACGTAACCGTCCGCGGGTGAAATTCCCGACCGGCCAAGGCGGGGCCGCCAGC
>Ga0208691_1000541_pt1 | contig 13736 bp, 10 predicted proteins | sample June2015DPH_20_1_FD_184719 | JGI IMG/M metagenome (GOLD analysis project Ga0208691, IMG submission 184719) | Peatland microbial communities from SPRUCE experiment site at the Marcell Experimental Forest, Minnesota, USA - June2015DPH_20_10... | ecosystem: Environmental > Terrestrial > Soil >... | reverse complement strand
GAAGTGACGTCGCCAGACTTGTTGGCGCCGTTGCCCCATGCGCCGCTGTGTGGTGCGTGGCAAGCTGCGCAGCCACGGCCGTAATTGAGGTGGGCGCCGAGGACGTCAGACGTCGGCGCTTGAATCTGAGCAGCAGCAAACGCGGCTACGGCCAGAATCATTAACAGAACTAAAAAGCTCTTTTTCATATTAGCTCCTTTATGAAGTGTTGCAACACGTTCACATCTACCGCTTACGTCTACTGCTGCACTCTTAAAACTCTCGAGGTTCATAAGATTGCGGAGGTTCTGTAAACCCTCCCGTATGGACGATTGCACGAGAACCACCGAAGAGCTTGGCTGAAGCCATTCTTAACGTGGATATGTAAGTAATTGCCACAGTTGCACTTAGAACCCGTTTCGGGAACTGATCCCACTTTGGTAACACCAGATAAGTTACTTTGTTGGGTCTTCTTCCGCAGTGGGATTGGGGAAATGCCCCACGTCGCGTGGTCGCTCGCTGTGGCGTTTTTCAACAGCAAAAAAATGCAACACGTCACGTGGACTCTCCTCTCCGGAGGCCATTAGACATTTTTGAGATGATGCTTTCTAGGACGCCTCTCACCCCTGCTCGTGACGGATGTCACCTTTCAGGCGATGCGGCAAGAGTGCCAGTGAGTGCTATCGCGCAACCGCCTCGGCATGGGCTTCCGAAGCGTGGGGCTAAATACCACGCATCCTTTAATTAGGTTTCTGCGCTGGTGTTGCAGTTTCTGGTTTCACTGCAGGCGCTTCCGCCGGTTTCTGGGTTGATGCTTCCGCCGGTTTCTGCGTGCTGTCGGTCGACTGCTTTCGCGCGTCTGCCGTTTTTGTCAGCTCCGCTTGCCGTCGCGTCCGCTCGGCATCCGCCTCAGCGTCGGTAATGTAGCGGAACATCTGCATGCGGCCGGGATATTGTTCGGTGGTAAAGACACGATTTTGTTTGTCAATGGCAATTCCGACCAGCGCTTTGAACTGCCCCGGTCCGTTGGCGTGGGTGTCGCCAATGTAGGTGAGCAACTGCCCGTCGCGGTTGAACACCTGCACCCGGTCCTGATATTGATCGGCCACCCATATGTGCCCGTCAGAATCGATCGCAATGCCCTTTGGCCGGAACAAGTATCCTGGACCGTCGCCGGCTTTGCCGAACGTGCTGATGAAATGCCCGTCCGCATCGAATATCTCGACGCGGCTGTTCAGAGTGTCGGTGACGTATACGTTGCCGTCATTGTCGAGCGCAACATTGGTCGGCGCAGCGAAGTCTCCCGGCGTCGTCAGAGAATGTTTCTTCGCTGCAGTCACCGCGCTCCCGATTCTGCGCAGCAGTTTCAGGCTGTCCGCGTCATACACGAAGACCTGGTCCAGTTGCTCGTCGACGGCATAGAGAAGCCGATTTTCTTTGTCGATCGCCAGTCCCACCGGATCCACCAACCCCTCCACGATCTGGCCCTGGACGTCATGACTAGGACCGAAGATCAGGATTCGATGCATCTTTCCATCGGAGACAAAAAGGCGGTCGCCATCGTCGATGGCCAGGCCGTTGATCCAGCCAAAGTGAGCATCCGTGCCGTTTTTAATAAGGGTGGCGTCGTGCGTCTCCGTGTTGAAGATAAAGACCGCTCCGACTTTTTGATCAGCCACATATACCTGGCCCTTGGAGTCAATGGCGATGCCGTACGGTCCCAGCAACTGCCAGGGAAAAGTCTTGAGTTTGTCGACGTTATCTTCCTGCTTGGCGCCGGCCACACGGTCCATCCAGCTCTGCTTTTTCTTCGTGGCGGCGGGCGGAGTGCGGTCGATCTTCATGCCGGCGTAGTAGCTCAGCCAGCGGACGCGCGCGATGTTGGGCGGGTTCGGCCAAACCAGCTTCGACGTGTCAATATCCAGCTTGGGAGATTCGGTTGGCTGCGGCGCGTCGGCCTTCTTCTTTTTCTTGTCGCTGGCAAACATAGAAACCGGCGAAGCCAGGCACAGCGCTAGCAGGAGTACGAGCGCCACCAGCACCTTGACGCTGCAATTCGGTTTATAAGGAAGGGCGAACATTTTCTATTCTCCTGTCTCTAATTTCCCGGCACCGTTGTATCTCGCATATTCGTTCGATTCTTGTGGCAGCTATCACAGAAGGCCATATTGTTCTGCTGATCCTTCACCAGCAAATCAGCCTGCGCCGAAGAGTGCGGCTGGTGGCAGGATAGGCAAGTCAAGTGAGTCTTGACCTTGGTTATATCCGACGGATCCATCACATCTCCCACGGGATGACCCTGCACCGGATGACCCAGCCCATATCGAAGCGGTAGGATCGCGACCTTGTTTTTCTGGTAGTAGTCTTCGGGCAACTTCACTTTTCCGTTGAAGATTGTCAGCAAATGCTCGGCCTCAAGCTTCTGTGGCTCCGAGTCGGGGCCGTGGCACTCCAGGCAAAGCGGATTTCCCTTGGCCCGTAACAGGTGGTCATTCTCGCCGCCGTGCGGCTCGTGACAGGTCGCGCAGCCCTGGCCAAAGGCGGGCTGATGGAGCACATGCTTCTTGGACTGTTCGGCCTGATCGCTGTGACAACCCAGGCAGATATCCACCGCGTTCGTCTTGGGAAGCCCTGGCTGCCGGCTGGCATGTGGGCTGTGGCAGTCGGTGCAATCACCGGCCGCTCCCGGATGCTGCACCTTTGCCTTCTCGATGAGTTCCGCTTTATCCGAGTGGCAGGTTACGCACAAAGATTTCGCGTCGGGCTGGGTGAGCACCACTTTTCCGTCCTTGGCCGGAGCGTGGCAAACGTCGCACTGCTTGTCGGCGAAGGGCGGGTGCATGAACTTCGCCATCAGCTTGGGCGCGTCTGACTGGTGCGGATCGTGGCAGGTCAGGCAATCGGCTTTTTCGAACGGTTGATTCTGATGGGCCTTCTGCAGGTCCGCGCCCTTGGCATCGTGACAGTCCAAACAGAGCGCCGGCGCCGCCTTCGTCAGGTGGAAATCAAACTCGGCCTTTCCAATCTCTCCGGTTTTGTGCGTGATGTGGCAGGTGTCACAACCCATGTCCAGGGCGGCGTGTCGGCTACCTTTTGCCGGGACATTCAATCCCGTGTTGTGGCAGCTCAGGCAGAGGTTCTCTTTCTGATCGCCAGACTCGGGCTTCAGCAACTGATTCTTATTATCGGAGACGTGAGGGTCGTGGCACTTGAGACAGTCTCGCACTGCCGGGGGATGAACTTTACCTTTTATGTCAGCGGCATTTTTATCTGCGTGGCAAGTAAAACACAGTGCATACGGAGTGGTCGTGATCAGCTTGACGTGTGTTACGTCTTTGACTGTGCGGATTTCATGGCAACTGGTACAACCCATGGCGATCGCTGAATGTACTGACTTGCCCTTGGTTTTGTCTTCGTGGCACGCGAGGCAAGTAGAGGGATCGGCTTTCGGATCAAGCGTGACCGGATGTTGAACGGCCGAGACCCGGCCAGCAAATAGGAGGACGAGAAGGAAACATCCCAGCGCATTGAGCGTGCAACGCAAGTTTGCCATCGATTTGAGAGATTCCAGTGCCACTCCCGCCTACCTCCGTAACAGAGCTTTTGCACGAGTCTCGCCTTTATACTCCGCCCCTGTGGATTGCTAAAGGTCTTTGTAAAGACCTGAAAATAAATAGGATGGCCGCGTGGCCTCCAATATTAAAAGAAGCGATGCGTTGAGAAACTCATCACCATCGCGGATTCTCCCACACTCCGATGGTCAAATGACGCAAGTAATCGTGATGTGCAACCACGGGCTTTTCTGGGTCGCGCCTCTCGATTCTGCGCGAAATTCCCGCAGAACTTTAAATCTGTTGTGTGATATGCCTCACATTTCGCTTGTATTAATCCTCTCCTTAATCCCGCATCCTCCGCCGTTTCAGGCACTTCGCCCAATCCGCAACCTATGGTGGGAGACGTGCTTTCTTAAGCGATGAAGGGGAGGAATATGGCAGGAGATTCCCGCACAATCCCGCATCGAGTGTGGCGCACCGTGGCTTCCATCCAGACTGGGGTGGTGCTCTTGATCCTTGTCGTGATCTTTGCCGCAGTGGGAACCATCGTGTTGCAACGGCCGGTCACTGAGCCGGACGAGATGCAGCGCGCCTACTCGCCGCAGGCTCTCAGAATCCTCGACAAGGTCGGATTGACAGACGTCTTTCACTCCTGGTGGTTTCTCGGGTTGGTTCTGCTGGTCAGCATCAGCATCGTAGCCGCTTCGATCGATCGTTTCCCCAACTCGTGGCGCTACTTCTCGCGTCCGTACAAGTATCCCGATGAAGGCTTCCGTCGCGCTTCCCATCCCCAGAAATTGCTGGCCGTTGCAGACGAGGAATCAGGATTAGTGGCCGCCGAACGCGCTCTCCATTCACTTGGATACAAACCAGAACGCGTGGTCCACAAGGATCACTTCTCTATTTTTGCCGAGCGCAGCCGGATCTCAGAGCTGGCTGTTTACATCGTCCACGCCAGCCTCCTGTTTATTTTCTTCGGCACGGTGGTGGACGGCATTTGGGGCTGGGGAGGCACGCTCAATCTGAATGAGGGGCAGAGCTCCAACACTGTCGAATTGCGCGATGGCACCACGCGCACGCTCCCGTTTTCTATCCGCTGCGATGCCGCTGGCCAGGAAAACTATAAAGATGGTAGTCCGAAAAAGTGGTGGTCCAAGCTCGCCGTCGTCCGGGAAGGGCAAGATGTGCAGACGAAAGAAATCGTCGTGAACGACCCGCTTTTCTACAGTGGTGTGCGCTTCTATCAGTCGAGTTACGGCCAGAACGGAAAAGTAGAGAAGCTCCTGTTCGTCGCCACTCCGAGCAAAGGCTCCGGCGAAAAGCGGGAACTCGGACTGGCCGTGAATGAGACTGTTCCGCTCGATGCCGACACCACGGTTCGTTTCGCCGAATTTTTCCCCGACTATGCGGTTCAAGACGGCCGCGTTTACCGGAAGTCAAACGATTTGGAAAATCCGGCAGCCCACCTGGTGGTGACCTCGAAGAGCTCCGGAGAAGACTTCGACGTCTGGTTCCCTGAGATCGAAGGAATCGCCGACAACTCCAAGGCGCCTTATCTATTGGAGGCCACCGATCTGAAGATGGGCCACTTTACCGGCCTGCAGGTGTCGCACGAACCCGGACAGTGGGGTGTTTGGGCGGGAGTCGTCCTGATGGTCGTCGGACTCGCGTTCGTTTTCTACGTAGTCCATGTGCGAATTTGGGTGGTACCGGTTCTCGATCTCCAAACCGGCAAGCACTCGCTGTGGATGGGGGGCAGTGCGAACCGCAACCGCGATGCTTTTGAGGAGCGCTTCGACGTTCTCGTCGCAAAGGTAACGGAAGAACTGACAACCATCCCCAGGGTCTCTCGGAGCGAGAAGGTCGCTGTGGTCGCCGGCAACTGAGCCGGCTCATCGGAGGAAGGTAAATGGCACGAGCAAAAGCAGAGGCGCAGCAAACGACAACCGGCATGACCCTGATTGTGATGGTCGGACTGGCGATTGTGTTCCTGCTGTCCATGGCATTTCTGAATGTGGTTAAAAGCGGCAATGTATTGAACGAAACCAATTTATTGTTTGCCGCTCTGATTTTCTATGCCGGCGCGGGAGCCTTGTACCTGGGATTCGGCGTTACCGGCACCGAGTCCTACGTAAAGTTTGCCTCGCTCGCTACTTCGGCGGGATTGATTGCGAATACGGCCGCCATCGCCCATCGCTGGTATGAAGCCGGGCATCCACCGTTTTCCAGCGTCTATGAAATGCTGCTCAGCTTCGTTTGGACCTTGGCGGTGCTCACGCTGGTGGTGGAAAAAAAGTACGGCGTTAAAGTCATTGGCACAGTCACCCTGCCGGTAGCCATTGTGGGCGTGGTTCTAATGCAACTGTTGCGAACTGAAGTGCACCCGCTGGTTCCCGCCCTCCAGTCCACCTGGCTGCACGTGCATGTCACGCTCGCCATGCTCGCTTATGCCACGTGTGCGCTGAGCTTTGCTCTGGCTACGATGTTCCTGATCCAGGACAAGATGAAGACCGAGACTTTTCTCGCAGTAACCAGTTCCAGCACGGTCGCTATTTACGCAGCTATTGTTCTTACCCGCTTCGAGAAGTGGGGCGGTCTGAGCCTGGTGGCATGGAATCCGGAATCGAAGTCAGAGGTATTTCTCTCCAAGGGTGTGCGGTTGTTTGTCGATGTTCCGGATCTTGGCTGGCTTATGACCCTTGCGCTTCTGGTAGTCGTGTCTCCATTAGTCCTTTACGGGCTCGCGCGCTGGAAGAAACACGACAGCTTTCTGACACTCGCGAATCGTGCCGTCTTCCTAAGCATTCTGCTCCAGGTGATGGCGCTGGCCATGTTTCTGATGCGCGCTCATGATGGCCGCTACGCATCACTCGATGCCGACGGTTTATTTCCCACCAGTCTTGCTGCGAGTCCATTCATCCTTTCCGGCCTGGTCGGTGGAGTATTTATCTCCTTACTTTATCTGCTGCTACTTTGGCGGCGTCCGGATCTGGAGCGCTTGTTGCCCAGTTCCGACAACCTGGACCGCATCACTTACAAAACCATCTCTCTTGCCTTCCCCCTGTTAACTCTGATGATCGCTTCGGGAGCGTACTGGGCGAACCAAACCTGGGGCTCCTATTGGAGCTGGGATCCGAAAGAAACCTGGGCGGCGATCACGTGGCTTGTGTACGCAGGCTATCTTCACATGCGCATCACTCGCGGATGGCGTGGCCGTCGCGCCGCGTACTTCGCGATTCTGGGCTTCATCGTGGTGATGTTCACCTTCTTCGGCGTTACTTATCTGCTCCCGGGACTTCACTCGTATGCTTAGCGAACCGCAATCCACGACCAAGTCAATCACCGAGACAGAGCAGACGACTGCGGTGTCTGGCCATGCTCTTGGTCGGTTGGACGGTGGCAAGCCTACTGTGTCGGCACGTTCATCGCAGGGTGAGGACTGCAAGTCAGGTTCCGTGCGCATGAATTGGCAGCTCAAGGCAATTTTGCCGGTAGGCTTCGTGCTCCTAGCAGGACTGATTCTCTTCACTCTTGCAACCGTATCGTTGCGCGATCCCGATCGTCACGCCGTTCTGATCGTCGCGGGAGCGGGAGCCGTCGCCATCTGTGCCGTCTCCATGTTGATGCTCGCTTACTTAATTCAGCGACCCATGGTGGAATTGCAGGAGAAGATCGGGCAGGTGAGTGACGGCAACCTCGACGTTCGAGTCAGCTTCTCTCGTCGCAACGACGAAATCGGAGACCTCGGCCGCCAATTCAATCACATGATGCAGCAGTTGCGCGAAAGCCGTGAGGAAATCGAGCGCCTGCATCGCACGCAAATGTCTCGCGCCGAACATCTGGCAACTCTCGGCGAGCTGGCCACCGGCTTGGCCCACGAGATCCGCAATCCTCTGGCCGGCATCGCGGGAGTCATCGAAATCGTCGGCCGCGATCTGCCTTCCACCAGTCCCGCGCGCGCCGTCATCAAAGACGTTCGTCTGGAAATCGCGCAGATTAATCGCATTGTGACTGATCTCCTCGAGACCGCCCGGCCACACCCGCCACAGATTCGCCTGAGTAATCTCAACACAACGGTGGAACACGCCGTGATGCTGGCGCGCCAGCAAGTCCTCTCCAAGCCGATCAAAATAGAATTACAGAAAGCTCCAGATCTGCCTGAGGTTGAACACGACAGCGATCAGATTCACCAGGTGCTGCTGAACTTGCTACTTAACGCAGTGCAAGCGGTGACGGGAGCTGGCACAGTGAATGTCGAGATCGATCCACAAGCACAAGATGGCTTTGCCAGCGTCGTAGTCCGCGACACCGGCCGTGGAATCTCCCCTCTGCATCTCTCCAACATCTTCCGTCCTTTTTATACGACCAAAGGAAACGGCACCGGCCTCGGCCTTTCTCTGGCCCGCCGCATTGTGGAAGAGCATCATGGCCGCATCGAAGTCGCTAGCGTTGTCGGGAAGGGAAGTGAGTTCACGGTGCTGCTGCCATTCCACTCGCCGACCGCTCAGATCTCCGCTCCGACTACCGCTTCCTAGAACTCCTTCATCTGGCCATCCCAACGAGCTCGCCAAAGCAAGCTGCCGTCGTTTCGTAGTAAATTAAACACGCATGCCTGCCGAGAAAATCATGGTGGTGGACGACGAGCGCCTGGTGCGCTGGTCTCTGCGCCAGAAGTGCGAAGAGTGGGGCTATCGTGTAATCGAGGCCGATTCCGGGGAGCCTGCGCTCAAGCTCGCCCAGAACGAGTCGCCCGATCTGGTCCTGCTTGACGTCCGCATGCCAGACCTCACCGGCATCGAAGTGCTCGATCAACTCAAGAAAAATGGCGACGCCCGCGCGGTCATCATGATCACCGCCGACCCGCAATTGGACGACGTCAAGGCCGCGCTCAAGCTTGGAGCCTACGACTTCGTCGGCAAGCCGGTGGATTTCGACGAACTCCACGTCACCATCAAGAATGCTCTCGAAGCCACCAGCCTCCGCACCGAAGTACAAACCTTGCGTGGGGAGGTGCGCCGCACTTCCGGCTATAGCAACGTGGTCGGTGTTTCCTCGAAGATGACCGAGCTGATGAACTTCGTCAAGAAGGTTGCCGCCAGCGAGGCCACCACCATTCTGATTCAAGGCGAAAGCGGCACCGGCAAAGATCTCATTGCGAAAGCCATTCATTACGAAAGCTCCCGCCAGGAGAAGCCTTTCATCGCCATCAACTGCTCCGCGATTCCTGAGACCTTGATGGAAGCCGAACTCTTTGGCCATGAAAAAGGCGCCTTCACCGATGCCAAGCAGATGAAGAAGGGCCTGTTCGAGGCGGCCGATGGTGGCACCTTATTCCTCGACGAAATCGGCGAACTTTCTCCCTTGCTGCAAGCCAAACTCCTTCGCGTGCTGGAGGACCAGGTCATCCGTCGCGTCGGCGGTATCCGCGATATGCAGGTCGATGTCCGTGTGATCGCGGCCTCCAACCGCGATCTGGAAAAAGCCGTGCGCGAAGCCCAATTCCGTCAGGATCTCTACTACCGGCTCGCCATCATCGCCATCTTCATTCCGCCGCTGCGCGACCGCAAAGAAGATATCTTGCCGTTGGTGGATTTCTTCATCGATCGCTATAACCGTCGATTCAAGAAGTCGGTGCGCGGTATTTCTGAAGAGACTCGCCGCCTGATTCTTGCTCACAACTGGCCCGGCAACGTTCGCGAGCTGAAGAACACCATCGAGCGTGGCATGATTCTGGAGGACGAACCGCTCCTGCGCCCGCTCTATCTGCCGTTCTCGGTCGGCGAGTCCGGCGGCCGTACCGTCTTCGAACGAACCTCTCCCGCCGACGGCGGACAGACGCTGCCAAACGGTCGCACGCTCCCGCGTCTTTACATCCCGGATGGCGGTACGTCGCTCGAGGAAGTGGAGCACGCCATGGTTGAGTTGGCCATGCGTCAGGCGAATGGAAACCAGACCCACGCCGCCAAGCTCCTCGACATTAGCCGCGACGCCCTCCGCTACAAGCTGAAGAAATTCGGCTTGATCCGCGGAGACGATGAAGGCTCCCAGGCTGTCGCGACCGAGGATCAGTAGAGATCACTCTAGCCGTGCAACCCGCCGGTATCGTGAGTGTAATCGCTTGTTTTCGCCAACTGAATTTGCCGTCGTAAATCGAAGATCAAGGGTAGGGCCACTCTGACTTCGCACGAGGCAGTTCAAAGGCACCGTGCTGGCGCAATAAGTCCTCGATGCGCTCGTAGCCACTTACTCGCGCCCAGTGTAGCGGAGTAGAACCGTCGAGGTCTGCTGCGTTAACGTTGGCCCCGTTCTCGATCAGCAAATGGACAACATCCTCACGGCCGCGAGCGGCTGCCGTGGATAGCGCGGTATAACCGCCAAGAGTTCTTGCGTTCACATCGGCCTTGGCGGCAAGAAGTATGCTGACTTCTTCGATTCGACCGCTCCCCGCGGCGTCATACAGTGGCGTGCGTCCCATTCCGTCTCCGATGTTAACGTCGGCCTTGTTCGACAGTAGCAGTTCCGCAATGTCCTTATGGCCATACGACGCAGCATAGTGCAGCGGAGTAACGCCTTCGCTGTTCTTTGCATTCACATCGGCATTCCTGTTTAGTAGCAACTCGGCGATTTCCAAGCAGTCATGAAACGCGGCGGAATGGAGAGCGGTGGAGCCGTCCCTGTTCTTGCGGAATACAAGGTTTGGATTACGGTCGAGTAACAGGCGGACCTTCGCCAAATTGCCGTTGCCCGTCGCTGTAAAAAATTCGGTGGCGGACGCGTCAGTCTTGTGACACCCAGACGCGAGACTGAGCAAGACTGCCCCAAGTAAGACGGCTGCACGTTGGCGAAGCCGAAATTCGCAGAGTGACGATTTCATAAGCCTTCGCCCTTAGATGATTTCCCTGGTACTACTCGAATTCATGGGAAGCTCTTATTCCGGCAGCACGTTTCCCCGCGTTTCCACCGCGAAGGGAATCACGAGCAGTCCAATCCCAAACGCAATCGCCGTAAAAGCAACCGGCTTTCCGAGCGTTCCCATTCGGCTAACTAGCGCGCCCACTCCGAAGTTGACTCCGGCGGCGATGAATCGTCCAAACGAAGTAGTAAACGCAAACGCGGTGGCGCGCACCGCAGTCCCATACTGCTCCGGCAGCCAAAGACTGAACACCGCGAAGTTGCCGCCAAAGAAGCCCAGGAAAAACAGCACCGCGATGAATGGATGAAGTCCTTGCGTCAGGTAGAACGCCCAGCCAAAGCTGAGCACGATGCATGCCGCCATCCCGAAGAAATAAAAAGTCAGAGTCCGCTTGCGCCCAAAACGCTCGGCCAGCGGAGGAACCGCCAGGCATCCCAGAATCGTCCCCAGCGACAGCAATCCCATGCCGAAAGATGACATGCGCACGGCCTGCGCCTGCAACATGCCGGCCCGCTTTGCCAGGCTGATGATTGCGGTTGGAGCATACACGGCAGCTGCCCACAGCCCGCAGATCGCCGATGCCAACAGCACCGTGTTCACCAGCGTACGCTGCAAGTAAGGCGCACTGAAAATCCTACTTAGAGGAGACATTCCATCCTTCGCCCTAACTTTGGTTTTATGCTGCCAGCGCTCCGGTTCCTTCACGCGGAACAGAATCATGAAGGCCACAACCACCGGCGTCAGTCCACACCAGAACATAGCGCGCCAGCCGTAGTGCGGCGCCACCGTGTAGTTCAGTGCGGAAGCCAGAAAAAAACCAGCGTAGTAACCGGTCTGCAAATATCCTGCGCCCATCTTGCGGCGGTCTTCCGGCCATGCTTCGGCGACATATGTCCCCGCCAGCGCCCATTCGCCGCCGATTCCAATGCCCGCCAGCAAGCGGAACAACCCTAGTTGCCACACCGTCTGCGACAAAGCGGCAGCGCCAGTGAAGATCGCATAAACAAAAATGGTTGCAGCCAGCACGCGGCTGCGGCCAAACTTGTCGGCAATCGGACCCCAAATCAGTGACAGTCCCCATCCCACCAGAAACAACGCAAACAGGGTCGATCCCGCAAATCCCACATTGGCAGGACTGGCTTTGATCCCCGACTTCGGAAGCAATTCTGTAAGCGCAGGGCTGAGAACCAGCGCGTAGATCACCGAATCCATGCCGTCCAGGGTCCACCCGGCCCATGCGCCCCAGAATCCGGTGATTTGCTGGCGTGAAAGCTTGGTATGAATGGCAGGAAATGGACGGATCACCGCATCACGGGCCATGGCTCTGTCCTTGTGTCCGCAGGAGCATAACACGGTCGGTCAAGCAGCGTCAGGCGGCGTCAGCTCGCGCGGTCACTGCCATTCGTAGTTCGGAATAGCGCTGCCAATGCCGGCTTCATCACTTTGCCCATTGCATTGCGCGGAAGCGCATCCAGCACGAGAAGCCGCGATGGCACTTTGTGCGCCGCCAGCAATTCCTTCGCCCACGCGCGAAACGACGACAACTCCAGGGCACCGCCGTTGTTCAGCACCACCGCCGCGGCCACACGCTCGCCCCACTCTGCGTCAGGCACGCCAACCACCGCGCACTCAGCTACCGCCGTATGTTGCCGCAGAGCCTCTTCAATCTCCAGCGCCGATACTTTATGTCCACCCGTCTTCAGGATATCGATATTTGTTCGGCCAAGAATGCGATAGCGGCCGTCCTCCACGACGGCCGTATCGCCAGTACGAAACCACCCATCGCGGAACGCATCGCGTGTAGCATCGGGTTGGCCCCAGTATTCCGCAAACACGCTCGGACCACGAACCTCAATCTCCCCCGCTACTCCCGAGCTGGCCCGCTCACCATTTTCTCCCACCAGCTGAACCTCAACGTTCGGCAGCGGCGTCCCCACGCTTCCCGGCACGCGCTCGCCGTGCAAGGGATTCGAAAGCGCCATGCCAATCTCCGTCATCCCGTAGCGCTCCAGCAGTATGTGGCCGCTGATTTCCTTCCAGCGCTCGAGCGTGCTCACCGGTAGCGCGGCTGAGCCGGATACCATCAGCCGTAACCGTCTGCACGCACTGTTTAACCTCGCCCGCCGCTCCGCCGAAGCCGCCTCCCATGCGGCGATCAGCCTCACATAACCGTCGGCACCGCCATGAACAAAGTTACATCTCCACCCGCGATGCGATCCCAAACCGCATTCGCGTCGAAGCGCGGCAGCATCTCGCAGACCGCGCCCGACCACAGCGCACACGAAACCACGTTGATAATTCCGTGGACATGATGCAGCGGCAGACACAACAGAATGCGATCGTCAGCCGACCACTCCCACGCCTTCACCAGCGTCGTGATCTGCGCCGTAATGTTGTCGTGAGTTGTGACGACGCCCTTCGGCCGGTTCGTCGTTCCACTGGTGTAGAGAATCATGGCGCGCCGCTCATCGCCAATATCCGAAGGGGAGTTAGACGTCTGCGGGGATTGCCGCGTTAGAAGTTGATCGTAGGACAAGGGCCGAATTCCACGCGCTGTTGCGATTGGCTCCAGCAGGGAAGCGCCCTGCTCATCGAACACCAGAGTCGATGCTCTTGTATCGTCGACAAAATATTCCAGCTCAGGCCGGGCCGAGTTGACCGGCAACGGGACCGCAACGCCCCCGGCTCGCCATATTCCCCATTGCACCGCAACCCACGGAAATCCCGGCGTGATCAGAAACGCCACGCGCTCTTCGTGAAGATCCCCACGCCCAGCGAGCATCGCTCTCGCCACGCGAGACGAAGCATTCGACAACTCGTTGTAAGTGAAAGACTGTTGCGAGTCTACGATCGCGATGCGTCCGCCATGCCGCTCGGCCTGAGCGATGAGCGGAACACGACTGAGGCTGCTGCTCACAGGCAGACTCTACGTCTTTTTCCGCCGAATTGTCCACTGGCGGAGTTCAATTTTCCTATGAAATGGTGCCGGCAATCGCCGTCTTAGGCGCTTGCAGATGGAACAGCCGCTGCAACGCAACGGCCATCTGTTCCTGCTCCATCTTTTCTGGAAGTTCCTTGAGTTCACGGGCCAGGGACCCTGCGATCTTCTGCGTCATTCGGGACATCACCGCGTTCAACATTTCGTCCTGGTCCTTGGAAAACGGCCCGCACTCTTGGCGGAAGGAATCCAATTCTTGCCGGCAAATTTCGTCCAGCCGCTGGCGCAACGCAACAATCGTCGGTACCACACGCTCCGCCAGCAGCTTTCGACGGAACCTTGCGCCTCGGTC
>Ga0208691_1000536_pt1 | contig 13823 bp, 21 predicted proteins | sample June2015DPH_20_1_FD_184719 | JGI IMG/M metagenome (GOLD analysis project Ga0208691, IMG submission 184719) | Peatland microbial communities from SPRUCE experiment site at the Marcell Experimental Forest, Minnesota, USA - June2015DPH_20_10... | ecosystem: Environmental > Terrestrial > Soil >... | reverse complement strand
GCTCAATACCGTGCCCACCCCCGCTGGAGTTACCTGTTGCACCGCGACAATCTTTGCGCGCAGGCCCGCGTAGAACCGACGCTCGGTGTCGTGCCATCGCGCGTGACGATCGCTCGGTACATGATCGCCACGTTCAGGTCGACGACACCTTGCTCGAAATCGTCGGCGGTGGCCGCGTCGCAGAGGTGAAACTCCGCCGGCGCGCTCGCCGAGAGGTTGAAGTCCGACGTGGCCGGCGCGGCCTTGGCGAGATCGGGGAGCGTCTTTGCGTTGCAGATGGCCAGCTTGTCGGCGCGCCGGGTGTTACTGATGGTCTGGGTCCGCGGAATGTCGAGCGGGCCGTAGGATAGAGACTGCGCCGCTCCGAAGTTCAGCGTCACGTTGCCGCTGCTCCCCGGCGTGGCCATCCGGACGGCGCTCAGGTCCGGCTAATTGAACCTCGCCGAGCCCACGCCGCTGACGATAAGATCCTCGCTGGGGACGTCGTCGTCGGGGTCCCAGCTGCGAAAGAGCTTGAGCGAGGCCGGATCGGTGACGGTGAGCGTGGCGATGTCCACCTTGCCGAGCGTCAAGGTGTATGTCGTGCCGTCCGTCGACGTCGCGCTTACGTCAAGGATCTTATCGTAGCACTTGAAGGTATAGTTCTGCCAAGGGCCGCTGCCGGCCGTGGGTAACGGGGTGTCCAGGCCTTGCCCAAGGTTCGTTTTCTGCCCGTTGTGAGAGGTAAATGGGCAACGCTATCAAGATTATCCGAGAGGCGCACGAAAGAACGCCGCCGCCGCTTCGGCTCGAGGGTGTGGTCGCGGCATTCCTCCGTGCTACGGTCCGCGGACCGACGCTCTGGAAAGAGCGACCACCACGCAACCGTACGTCGTCAAACAGGGCGATCATCTCCCAATCCTGGCGTACCGTTTCGCCTTCGACGCGGACTCCGTCTGGAACGATCCGGCCAACGACGACTTGCGGAAGCTGCGGACCGATCCGAACCTGCTGCTCCCGACGGACGTCCTGTACATCCCGGATCAGGTGAACAAGAAGCCGGTCGTTCACTCGCTCCAGACGGGGCAGAATAACTTGTTTGTGTCGGACGTGCCCAACGTCAGTTTGGTCGTCGCGTTCGCCGACCCTGCTCGAGCCTCCCAGGCGTTCACCGTCACGGAATGCCTCGACCGACATTCCCATCTCGATGCAGAAGATCTCGATCGTCTTTACCAGCGACGGCGCGACCTTCAGCGTCAACGTCGGACACCTGAACCCGATCGAGACCCTGAGCGGCGCGGCCCAACGGCTTCAGAACCTAGGCTTTCTGGCCCCGGCCATGGGACCTCAACGGCCTGGACGTCGACACGGTGCGGGCCGCGCTCCAGGCGCTGCAGGCCGGCCAGTCGGACGGGCAAGCCGGCGCGGTAGGTTGGGATGCGCCGCCGAGCAGCGGGGCTGACGATGGGAGCGAGCTGTCCGACGACCCGTTCGGCGACGACGACGACGCGGGCGACGTCACGAAGTACGACGATTACGCGCAGGACGGAACGGATCCTCCGGAGCCCGCCTCCTTGCCGCAGAGCGCACCGAGTCAAGAGGACGGCCCAGGGATGAGCGACGACGGCACACCTGACGATCAGGCCAAGAAGCTGCTGCTCGACGCTCACGGCTCATAGCGCGGGAGTCCGCTACGGCCCGGTCAAGTACACCAAATCGGTCGCCCGGCCACACGTGACGCGGCTCGACCGGATCGTGCCGGTGGCACTCGGTGCCATCACGCCGACGTCGAGGAACGTGCTGCAGATGAGCTACGACGGCGACGACAATGTCACGTCGGTGACGCTCCCCAATTCCCCGATCGAGCAGCACGACTTCGCGTACACCCCCGTCGACGATCTGATGACGTACACGCCGCCGGTGCCGAGTTCGGACGCGGGCCCGGGCCCGTGGAGCACGGCGTACCAGTACTTTCTCGACCGCGATCCCGAGCTCGAGACGCGACCGGACGGAACGAGCATCGCCAAGGACTACGACACGGCCGGCCGACTCTGGCACGTGACGACTCCGCAGGGCGTGACGACACACAGCTACGTTGCGGCGACCGGGCAGCTGCAATCGATCGCCCGCCGGGCGGCGAGACGCTGACGTACGGGTTCGACGGACCGCTCTTGACGGGGCTGACCTGGAGCGGCCTCGTTTCGGGAAGCGTGGCCTTCGGCTACGATGCGAGTTTCCGAATGACCTCACAAGCGGTCAACCATAGCTCGCTTTTATTCGGGTACGACAACGACAACGTGCTCACCGGCGCGGGTGCGCTCACGCTGACGCGCGACCCGCAGAACGGGCGCGTGACGGGCACCACGCTCGGGCTCGTGACCGACGCGTACGCCTATGACGCGAACGGCCTATTCGCGAGTTATACGGCGCAATACTCGGGCAGCACGCTGTACTCGGAAAGTGTCGTACGCGACCCGACAGGGCGCATTACGCAGCAGACCGAGAGCCTCGGAAGCACCACCCACGTCCGGGGATACACATTTGACGCGAGCGGCCGGCTCACGGATGTCAGCGAAGACGGCAGCGCCGTCTCGCACTACGGTTACGACGCCGACGACAACCGGACGACGTATCAAACGTTCGGGGCGAATGCCACGACGATCTCGCCCACGTACGACGCGCAGGACAGGCTTCTGACCTACGGGAACGCGACGTATCAGTACACGGCCAATGGCGAGCTGACGAGCAAGACGGACGACACGGGAACGACCAGCTACACTTACGACCCGCTTGGCAATTTGCTGAACGTCGATCTTCCGAGCAGCACCGCCATTGCCTACGTGGTCGATGGCGAGAACCGCCGCGCCGGCAAACAGCTGAGCGGGACGCTCACCGAAGGATTCCTCTGCCAGGACGCGCTCAACGTCGTCGCGCAGCTCGACGGCAGTGGCAACCTGGTGGCGCAGTTCGTCTTTGGCACCAAGCCGAACGTGCCGGACTACTTCACCGGCGCGGCAGGTACCTTCCGCATCCTGAGCGACCATCTTGGAAGCCCGAGACTCGTCGTCGATACCTCGGGCGGCAACATCGCCGAGGAGATCGACTACGACGAGTTCGGGAATGTGACGAACGATACGAGCCCGGGGCTGACGCCGTTTGGGTTCGCGGGCGGGTTGTACGATAAGGACACCGGGCTCGTGCGCTTCGGGGCGCGGGATTACGACGCGAGCGTCGGAAGGTGGACAGCCAAGGATCCGATGAAATTCGCGGGAGGGATGAACCTATACGGATACGTTGTGAACGATCCGATTGATGGCCTTGACTCCAGCGGTCGCGCGAACCTCTGCCAAGGGAATCCAACGTGTCTCGGGGCCGCCGCGGCGCTCTGCAGCGCTATTTGTGGATCGAACCCAAGCTGCTACCAATTCTGTATAGGGCCGCTCTTCCCGGAGCCTGCGGGAGGGGGCGGTGCGGGTGGCGGGGGTGGTGGTGAACCGAACATCTGCCAGCCTCCACCCAATTCGTGCCCTCCCTGTCCGGCGCCGCCGCCAGGATACTCCCGGTACGACACGGGGCATCCGCACTTTCCGTGCCCAGGCGCCCATACGCACGTTTACTCGTACGAGTACAACCAGAATCCGGAGACGTGCCAGTGCTTCCTGAAGAGAAGCGAGGAAGTCATTTGCGAATAGATTCTCCTCAAGGCGAAGAGCCCTGCGTCGAGATCGTGAGGCGGGTTTCCATCGGGAGCCGTCCTGACGCCTGGACCGCCGAGAGGCGCGAGCGGTACTTGCTTCGCCTCGACGTGCCGCAGCCATTGTCAGTCGATGTGCGTGTTTGGGCCGCAGCGGCGCAGTCCGAGGGCGACACGATTGTCGTTTCGGTTTTGCTACGGGGTGTGGCCAAGGATGGCCAGGGCATCTGGTTGCCGAGGGCCCTGCACGTCGACGATGAAGTCGAGCTACTCGGTTACGACGTCGCCGACGACGTGATGACGAGTGGTCTTTCCAACTGCGGATACTCGGACGAGGAAAAGGAACGGCTTCGTCCTGTGTGGGCGCCGCAGCTGAATCGGTTCCACCTTTTTGATCGGGCGAACCTGGCTTTGCAATTCAAAGGGATCACCGAGGCGCGTGTACCTGAGCATGCCCCTTTCTTCGTCTTCGGGCTCTATCGCCTTTTATCGTAGGCGGCGATGGGGCTGCAGTGGCCGAAATGCCTGCGTTGGCTGGAATCCGTCGGCATAGATTCGGACACTGCTGTGGGGCTGATGCGAGAGAATGCCGCTTTCCGGCGCTCTCATCCGAGCGAGGACACTGTCCGACCCAGAACACCAGATGCGCCACGGTGGGGAAGCGCGCCATGTCGAGGCCGATCTCCGAGGCGATGATCTCCTCCGGCACGAGGCCATCCGCGAGCGTAGGGTAAGCAATCCGTCCACGCGATCGGGGTAGGCTCACAGTGGGTGTGGGGACGAAGAATGCATTTTCGCAGGATTCCTTGGGACGCACCGCATGCGGGGTCAACGGCCAGCATAACGCATCGGCCGGAGCGATTCTCGGGTGATAGGGACCGCGGCCGGCGCGAACCTCGCCGCCATGCTCGCGATCCTGCAAGCCGTTATCGGCACGCTGCGCTCCGCGCTGCGGCCCCGTGCAAGCCTCGTTGCGGAGAATCTCCTGCTCCGCCAGCAGTTTGCGATTTTCGGCCACGGCTCCGGCCGATCGACCACGCGTTTTGGGTCATGGTCGCCCGTGGGTGGTCGCGGTTGGCGGAGTGCCTCGCGATCGTCCAACCGGCGACCGTGATCGCATGGCGTCGGCGGGGCTTCGCTCGGTGGTGGGCGTGGAGGTCTCGCCCCGTGGGTCGGCCGCCTCTGGCACCGGAGCTGACGAGCCTCATCGAGCAGATGTCGCGCGAGAATCCGCTTTGGAGCCGGCGGAGAATCGCCAGCGAGCTGGCGAAGCTCGGACATGCCGTCGACAAGGGCACGGTCGCGAAGTACATGCCAAAGCCAGCACCGCGACCAGGCCCTCCCCCGTCGCAGACGCGTGCTCTCCCCGGTATTCATTCCGGGGCCCAATTGAAGCACCGCGTCGACGACGGGGTTGGGCACCCTGCCGCTGGGCTCTCCCCGGTATTCATTCCGGCGCCCAATTGAAGTGCGTCAACGCGACCTAACAGTACCGCTAAGGTTAGGGCGTTCGTTGTCCGTGCAACGGCGAACCGATTCGGCTGCGCGGGCGCTCTGCCGGGGCGACCCATCGTTCGGGACCCCCACCCACCCCTCCCGTTCACTTGGGTCTACGCGTGACCTCCCGGCTTGGGATTCGCGATTCCGTAGAACGCGACCACCGACGGCGCATCTTCGCCGCCATGCGGTCCGTCCTCGTGCGCGTCGGACGCGCCGGTCGTCGCGTCACCGGCATCGTCGACGGGAATAGGATTGGCGATCCCGTAGAATGCGACCGCCGACGGCGCATCCTCGCCGCCACGCGGTCCGTCGTCCTGCGCGTCGGACGCGCCGAGAGGCGGCCCAATCCCGACGCTGCCGTCAAAGGCGATCGCCGAGGGCGCATCCTCACCGCCTTGGGCCTCGCTGGCGTTCGCATCGGCCACGACGGCGATGCCCGAAGTCGCATCGCCAGCCGCGGCCCCGTCCGACTCGATGCCCGGCGAGCCATAAAAGGCGGTACCGGATCCCGCCGAGCACGCGGCGAGCCCCGTCACGCCTGCGGCGACTGCGGCGGCTGCCGCCATGCGTCGAAACGGGTCGCCGGTCGACGGTCGCGCGCCGGTCTCACCGCAGAAAGGGCAGTGCGCCTCAGACCATTTCACATGCCGAGAGCAAGCGCCACAAAGGACCAATCGAGTCGCCATGGTTCACGTATTCCCCTCCCTGATACCCACTGGCCGGATGGGTCTCATCCGTCCAACGAACCTTCACCGGTGCGCGCAAGCTCGCGCGCTCGTTCGAGCTCGCCCGGAGGCCAAAGCTCCTCGACGATCTCGAAGCGACCGTAGTCGAAAGGCTCCCCGCCCGCCGCATGGGTGCGCACGATTCGTTCGCGCTTGCCCTGGCGCAAGAGTTCGAGGGCGCGATGATGGCAGAAAGGGTTGTTTCCCGGTCGCCCGAAGAGGACGTGGGTCGTCCACGTGCAGCCGCCCAGGCAATGGTCTCGGTAATAGCACTGAGCGCAATGGCCCCAGAGCTCCTCGGCTGTCCGTTCGCGCGTGAACCGAAGGGGCGCCGACCGCTCCCAGATGTCTTTGAGCGAGTGGTCGCGCACGTTGCCGCCAACGTAATCGCTCGTGGGCAGCGACGGGCAGCCCTTGATGGCGCCGTTCGCCTCGATCCCCAACGTCGTGCGCCCCGCTCCGCATGAGCCCATGTGACCGCTCGGGTACGACCCGCGCAGCACGTTCTCGAATGGGCCGAAGTAGCCGATGTTGTTGCCTGCCCAGAACTTCACGTGGGCCTCGTCGGCTCGATGTTTCAGCCGGGCAAGCATCGGAATCGCTTCGAGCACTTGGTACGGTTCGAGAAGAAGGCGCTCTTCGTCTGCGGCGCGGCCCATCGCCACGGTGAATTGCATGAGCCAAGCGCGAATGCCTTCGCCCACGAGCAGTTCGAATACCTCGGGCACCTCGCGCAGGTTCAAACGGTTGATGTGCGTGTTCGACGACGTCGCCACTCCTGCCGTACGAAACGCGCGCAGGGCGCGGAGCGCCGAGTCAAAGCTGCCGTCGAGCGCCCGGATGTGGTCGTGTGTCGCGCGAAGGCCATCCAGAGAGACCCCAGCGCCTTGGAGGCCGGCCGCCTTGGCGGCTCGCGCCAGATCGTCGGTGACGCCGCGGCCCCCGGTGGTCATCGTGCATTGCATGCCGTGGCGCCGAACCGCACGCACGATCTCGAGCCAGTCGTCGCGCAGATACGCCTCTCCGCCGATCAGAGTGACTTCGCGAACGCCGAGATCGGCCATCTGACCCACCAGATCGAGCGCCTCGGCGGTCGTCAGCTCGTCGGGCCGTGCGCGGCCTGCGCGCGACCCACAGTGCCGGCAGGCCAAGTCGCACTGGAGCGTCACTTCCCAGACCGCGTAAACCGGCCGCCATCGCCGGTCCGCGGCGCTGACTTCGTCCGCGAGCGGCAGCTTTCGGCGACCGGGCGCCGCTTTGGGCGCAATCGGCAGCGAGCGAGAGCGCGCATCGAGCGGGAGAAAAGCCATGAACCGCGCCCGCTTCGGATTGTGACGCCCTTCAGGGCGGATGCCACTCCTTTTTTTTCCTCCGCTGGCTGGCACCGGCTTTGTGAAGTAGCCGGCCCCCGTACAGAGAGGATGCGTTGTCGGCGTTGCCCTCGGCCGCTTCGGCTCCAGGGGCGGAGGCGTCCAGGACGTGGCCCCGAAGTCCGCACTACGCGAGTCCTGGCACTTTGGCTCCCTCGGTGTCCGACCTGCCATCGCGACTGCGATTGCCAGAATCGAACCGGACTGCCTGCGCCTCGTCGGCCTGCGGGGGGCCGGACCGTTACAATCGCGGCATAGATCCTGCGATCCCGCAGTAGAACTAAGTGCAAACTCGATCCCACCCTCGCCGTGGCGCATGATTGCTTCTGGGCATACCACCCTGCGAAGGCGTACGCGCGGGAGCTCTACTTGCAGGACGAAATCGGCGCCGACTTCACGATCGATGAAGCCGGATCTAACGACGCGCGGGCGCGGTACTTGACTGAGCACGCCGCCGACACCGAAGCCGCGCGTGAAAGGGAGCGCGCTCGTCGCGAGCGCAAGGTCGCAAAACAGGCGGATGACAAGCCAAGCGGCGAACAGCACCAGCGACGAGGCGGCGGACGATGAATGATCGGCCGTGCCACTTTCCGATGGGTCGGTTCATGGCACTCGCCGGGATGGAAAGCTGCAGCGCGGCGCCCAACGGGCGCGAAGTCTCCGCGCCCTTGCTCATGGTAGGATGGATCGTAGGATAGATTCAATGACGGCAGCCAAGCTAAAGGTCAGCCTCACGCTCTCGGCCGACGTAGTCGCCCTCGTCGACCGCGACGCGGAGCGGCGAAACGACACGCGGAGCGGCGTCGTCGAGCAGTGGCTCCGCCGCGCTGCGAACGCTAGCGTGGAGCGAGCGATCGCCGAGGCGACCGCTGCCTACTACGGCTCGCTCCGCGCCGAGGATCGCGCTGAGGATGCATCTCTGTCACGCGCCCTTTCCGGAGCAGCACGCCGCGTCTCCTATGACGATCCGCCGGTGCCCCGACGTGGACGAGGACGGCGTTGACCACGCCCGCAAAGGCCAGCGTGCACCGCCGTGGCTTTCTCTACCTCGCGCACCTCGACAAGCTCCGCCCGGTACTGGTTATATCGCCCGACGTTCGCAACGACTTGGCATCTGATCTGATCGCGATCCCGTGCTCCACGCGCCTCTCGGCAGCGCCGACGCATGTTCGGCTGCGGCGGGGGGATGGGGGCCTCTCTGAGGCGTCGGTTCTCAAATGCGAGCAGATCACAACACTTCATAAAGACGAAGTTCGCCGCCAACCCCTCGGAGGAGCCCTGCCGCAAAGGAAAATTCTCGAGGTCGAACGGGCCGTCCTGCGCGCCATCGGCGTGCCTGTGCCCCTTGAATAGGTCGTCGAGAGTCAGCTCTTGGAAAAGCGACCTTCGGGGCTCCGCCCTTGGTACCCTCGATGGTTACCGCGAATCGAGGGGCGACGAGGAGCCGGACGATGAACAACCGTGACTTCGGTGGCTCTAGATGCCGGCACCCTGACCCATCCCCTCAAATTATGCCGAGAATTTCGGGAAAGAATTGTTGCTCGCCGAGGACTTCGCCATAGGCTGTCATGAGCTGAACGAGTCGCTCCTCGCGCATGTTTGGGATGGCGAAGTTGTGGTGACGAAAAGTGCATTTTCGCAGGATTCCTTGGGACGCAGCGCATGCGGGGCCAACGCCCAGCATGCCGCGTCGGCCGCAGCGATTCGCGGGTGACAGGGACCGCGGCCGGCGCGAACCTCGCCGCGATGTTCGCCATCCTGCAAGCCGTTACCGGCACGCTGCGCTCCGCGCTGCGGCGTCGTGCGAGCCTCGTTGCGGAGAACCTCGTGCTCCGCCAGCAGTTCGCGATTCTTCGTCGGGCAACTCCTCGGCCGCGGCTCCGGCCGATCGACCGCGCGTTTTGGGTCATCGTCGCCCGTGCGTGGTCGCGTCCCTCGAGCGCGCGATCGTCGACGCCGTCACGATGGGACTGGGGGACGTGGCGCGCACACTCGCGACCCGACTCGAGGAGCGGCGGCGAGCGCTCGTGCCGGCGAACGTGGCGGACCTGGCGACGGCGCTTGTGGAACAAACGCCCAAATGACTCATGCGGCTTGCCTTCTCGGGCCTCGGCGCAGCCAACGCCCGCACGGATCCTCCGCGCGCTGTTGCGCGGGGTGGAGACGGGCGGTGGCCCTTCATCGCCAATCGCAGGATACGGTTGATGCGAATCCTCATACCGCAAGGAGTTCTTCGCGAACGAAGTGCAAGCGGACCACTTTCGGGGCCTGACCCTCTTCGAAGTGGCAGCGCACGGCATCGCGAATTTCGTCGTGAAGCTGAGGCTCGGTATCGGCCTCCGTGAAGATCGACATTCCCAGGGCGCGCGCGGTATAGCCGCCCTCGGCGGCTTCTTCGACGACGAAGATGATCTCGCTCATGAGTCCCAACCAAGGTAGCCGACTTGCAGACGAGCGACACGAGGCCTTCTGTCGCTCTCCAAGAAGTTCTTTTGACACATCAGGGTGCCCCGTGTGCAATGCATATCGCGCTCTGACCTGTCGAAAGGACCGGCGCAGGATATCGGCGAATCTCGTCGTGCAAGCTCCCTCAGCGAACTCGGATGTTGGCGTCGCGACGGCCCGCGGCGAGGGACCCAGCTTGCGCCCCGGGCGCGGTGTCCCTTAGGGCTACCTCCGATTGCGACGATCCGCGACGCCCGAAGGATTGCCCGGCTCGACGGCGAACAGTTCCTCAATGGTCACCGCGGTGACGGCCTTGTCGAGCCAGCCTTCGAGCGTAGCGAGTTCGGGACAGCCAAGGATGCGCTCGTGTTGCTCGGCCGAAACAGCAAGTCCACGGCGCTCGAGAACGCGGAGGATCGATCGGGCTTCGCCCTCGGCGCGGCCTTCAGCCTTGCCCTCGGCCTGGCCTTCGGCCTTACCCTGCGCGAATGAGCGGCGTTGCGTCTCGCTAAAGAACTGTTGGCCTTGAGGAAGCATCTCGAAGCTCTTTCTGGCGGCTTCGCCGAGTGAGGACTCGATCAGCGCGAAGCATAGCATCTTCAGCGGCTCCGGCAGACCCGCGGCCCCCACCGCCGCGGCCGTCGCGACCCGAACCGCGGTGGGCACGTCGTCGTCCCGACCGTGAGCCATGACCGACAGCACGGCCAGATGCGGCTCGCGCAAAGCGACGTCGACGTCTGTGATGACCGGGATGCCCTCCGGCCCGATGACGAATGCTCTCCACGCCAAGCCCGCGCCGAGGTCGACGGTCTTGGCCGCCCAGCGGGCCGTATCTGCGTCGGGGGTGACCACGAGCACCACGAAGGGGCACCGGTGTCGCGCTCGGGCGCTGACGGCATACATCGGCCAAGTGAAGGGCTTGTCCCGATCGACGTGGAGTTGCGCTTCGAGGATGATGCCGAAGACCGTTTGGCCCTCCCCGAGCAAGACCACCGCATCGGCGTGGTACTCGGTGGGAACAAGATTATTGAGCGAGGCTTCGGCAAGACGAGCCTCCGTGAACGCCGGCAGCGAGACATGCAGCAGTTCACGCAACGGGTCCGCCGCGAGCTCGGGCCTCTCGCGCACCAGCGCGATGATCCCTTCGTGGAGCAGCGACGGCATAGCCGCGACACTACCCGAGGGGACGAGCGAGCGCACCCCCGCGCCGCAGCGGCAGCACGTCCGGCGCAGCCCCGGCCTGCCCGTCGCGATCGCCTCCGATTTCTCGTCTCCATTATGGGCTGCGAATCGTTCTCCCTACCGGCACATTACTCGTCCTCGTTACCCGTCTCGCTTAAGAGGCTCGGACGAGTAGACGAGTATTCGCGCGATAGCCGTCCCGGACGAGTGAGGACGAGTGAGGCGACACTCACGATTCCTCCGGGGGAGCCATTTGGGATAAGAAAAGGCGCACGCCCCGACCGCGCCCCCTCGCTTTGCGAGACACGACCGTGCCGGCATCGATCAGGTCATGGATGGCCACTCGGACGAGGGAAACGCGTCGGCCCATTTTGGCAGCGATGTTGTCGGCCCCGGGAGCGCCCGGGTGGGCCTCGATGTGGCGGCGCACGTTTTCGGCCAGCTCCGCGAACTCGACCGAGGCTCGTGCCTCGGACTTCGCGCCCGACTCAGCCCGGTCCACGTGGACGACGCGGAGTCCCAGCGTGGGTCGCGCTCGTCGGAAATATCGTCGAACCGAAGGGCGAACGGAGCGACCGTGTGTCCGTGAACACGCTCCTTCTTGTGTTCCACATGCGTCATCGACTTGTCTTCCTCGCCCGCGAAGACGAAGTGCGACTGCGCGGTCTCCGTTTTGGCCGTCGTGCCGTGCACGTCGTGCATCGACGAACGCATCGAGCTGCCGTCGCGCGGTGGCTTGACGTTGTGATCGATCGTCACGATGACGCATCGAGTCTGGGTACTGACCTGCTCGAGCCGGTCCGCGACGAGCTGCACAGGCCCCCGCTTCCACTCGTCAGTGTTCGGGGTCGCCCCCCGCCAGGAATCGATGACTCAAAGCGAGATCCCGTCGAGCAGCCGCAGCAGGCGCTCGCAAGCGTCCGCATCATCCAAGTAGAAGCCCGGACGGCGCAAATACCCGATGGACTTGTCGAGATCCCGGAGTTCCACGCCGCGCACGCGCGCCAGCCGCTGCAACCGCTCTTGACTGATGCGTTGCCCCTGGCCGTCGAAATCCAGAGTCAGGACCCGCCCGCGCTTGCACTTGAATGTGCCCCAGGCGTCGCCCCCCGCGGCCACCGCAAGCGCCACGTCCGCCCAGGCGAGCGACTTACCGGAATACGCATTGCCCGCCACGAGCGTATGGGCGCCGGCGGTGAGCAGCAGTCCCGGGCAAAGCCAGTCGACGGCCGGCAGCGGTTCGGACAGCTCGGCACCCCAAAGCGGTTCGCACACCCGGGCGTCGCGAACGGCCTCACGATGCAAGACGTTCAATCCGGCGCGAAGCATCGGCCGCAGCGCGAGCTCGTGATGGACGCGGCGCGGCGGCGCTCGCGCGACGTGGTCCTCGTCTGGCGGCTCGATCGCTGGGGACGCTCGCTCTCCGACCTGGTGCTGAGGCTGAAGGAGCTCGCCGAGCTGGGCGCTTTCGTGTCCCTCACCGAGGCATTCGACCTCACGACGTCGACAGGGCGCGCCATGGCTGGGATGGTGGCAGTGTTCGCGGAGTTCGAGCGTGAGATCCGCCGGGAGCGCGTTACCGCTGGAATCGAGCAGGCGCGTCGCAAAGGCAGATGATTCGGGCGTCCCCGATCCGCGTCGCTCAAGTCGAAGCAGGTGCGTCGGCTGTTCGCCGCGGGCACGAGCAAGTCGGAGATCGCTCGCCGGCTGACGATCGGCCGTGAGCAGCGTCACTTGATCTGAGGGTCGGGAGGGGGTTTGTTGTCGAATTGTTCGGGGGGCGGACAAAACAAGCCCCTCGGAAAACTTGTTCAAATGCGTTCCGAGGGGCTTGCCTCCGAGTTGCGAGAAACGGAGGTGTCCATGTTCGGCGCATTTGAGTTGGGAATCGAGTTCTTTGAGGGGTTGGTGGCGATCGACGGGGCGATCGTCGATCGCGCGGCACAAGAGCCGTGCCGAGAGTGTCACTCGGAATGCGGCGACATCGTGATCACTGAGCGCGAGCCCGTGCGCCAGATCCTCGCCCATCTCGGCCTGCCGCCCGAGGCGCCGCCCGTCGCCCGGGCGCGCGACCCAACCGACGATGCGGAAGACGCCGAGCCGTCGGACCAACTCGAGCTCCAGCTCTGCGCCACTAGCTCAGCTCAATCGCGGGGATTTCCGAAACGACGGGAAAACAGCGAAAACACGCGGCGGATGGGCCCATGAAAGCCCGACAAATCCCGTCGCGTCCCGTCGGAACTTGGACGAACTTGGACAGATCGGGCGGGGGGGTCAGGCGTCGGGGAGCGCCTTGACGTGCGCCTTGAGCTCGGCAACCGTCGCGAACGTGTGCGGAGACATGTACTTCTTGCCGCCGCATGCAGGACATTGCGCCATCGGTGGAAACGTGGGCGTGGTGGCCGGGGGCTTGGCGCAGGTGCAAGACTCGTACAGCGTGAACCGTTTCGAAAGGTCGAGGGGTTCATCCGGGCGCACTTGCATGCCGCGATTCTACGCCCGCCCGCTGTCGGGCGATAAGGCGGCATCGCCGTTGACGTCGCCCAGGCGATCGGCCGACCATGGGGCCAAGGGGTCGGGCCCGCGACACATTGCGTGCGAGCGTCGCGGTAAGCATCGTCGAAAACGAAGGGGGCACGCACGAAGACGCTCCCCACACCTGCCGCCCCGCGTGTGGGCCGCGCTCCACCGTTTGCGAATAACGCGCGTGCGCGGAGCTTCAGAAGGGGCTGAACCGGGGGCCCCGGCGAGACCGCCGTTTGCAGCGCCCGGCGGTTTCCGTAAAAACGGCTAAAATATGGTCATAAGTTGGTACTTAGGGATTCGGGATGGCGCGCTACCACACAAGTGCGAGTGGCTCGAGGCCCATAGCGAGACGACCGCGCTTTCGATCGCGAGCAGGATGAGCGCGGCGCGCGTTGGAATCGA
>Ga0208691_1000533_pt1 | contig 13879 bp, 10 predicted proteins | sample June2015DPH_20_1_FD_184719 | JGI IMG/M metagenome (GOLD analysis project Ga0208691, IMG submission 184719) | Peatland microbial communities from SPRUCE experiment site at the Marcell Experimental Forest, Minnesota, USA - June2015DPH_20_10... | ecosystem: Environmental > Terrestrial > Soil >... | reverse complement strand
CGGGATATTTGGTGATGTGGCCGGAGAGCCCGACCCGCGCCAGCAGCGTTCGCGCTTTTTCCTCGGCCGCGGCCCTGGATCGCTTCAGCACCTTGATTTGCGCGATCGTGACGTTGCTCAGGACCGTCAAATGCGGAAACAGCTCAAAACTCTGGAACACCATTCCGACAGACCGGCGCAACGCCGCCACATTGGTAACATCAGGCGCCAGCCGAAAGCCGCTGACATTGATCTCGCCGGAGTCGATGGTCTCAAGCCCGTTCACCGTCTTGATCAGGGTGCTCTTGCCGGAACCCGAAGGCCCGCAGATCACCACCACTTCGCCATCGGCGATACTGGCGGAGCAATTCTTGAGAACCTGGAACGATCCATAGCACTTCGAGACATTGTCGATCTCGATCATCATCGAACTCCGTAGGCGAGACGGCCCTGCAGCTGCTTCACAAACTGGGAAGCGGCAAAGCAGAACACGAAGTAGATGACGCCGACGATCAGGTACATCTCGACCAGCCGGCCGTCGCGCTGGGCGATCTTGGTGGCGGCGCCCAGCAGATCCGTCGCCGAAATGACGTAAACCAGCGAGGTGTCCTGGAACAGCACGATGGTTTGCGTGAGCAGGATCGGCAGCACGTTGCGGATCGCCTGTGGAAACAGGATGTAAATGTAGGCGTGGAGCTTCGAGAGCCCGAGCGCATCGCACGCCGCATATTGTCCTGGCGAGATCGAGCGAAAGCCGGCGCGTACGATCTCGGCATAATAAGCCGCCTCGAACAGGACGAAGGTCACGAAAATGGTCAGCGACGCTCCGACTGCGACCGGACGGCCGTTGCCGGTGATCCATCCGATCGCCCAGGGAACCAGGAAGAACACCCAGAAGATCACGAGGATCAGGGGGATCGAACGCATCAGGTTCACATAAGCCGTCGCCAGCGTCGACAGCAGCCGGTTCTGCGACAATCGCGCGATCGCAAGCAGGCTGCCGAACACGATGCCGCCGCAGACGCCGACGAGCGTGATCTGAAGCGTGAACCAAAGGCCCTTCAGCAGAAACGGAAATGCGTTGACGAGCGCGGCAAGGTCGACCGTCATGGCCGCGCCCTTCCACTGACAAGGCTGGGCAACTGCACCGCCCGTTCGATCCGATGCATAACCTGCCAGGCAATCAGGGCGATCACGAGATAGACGATCGTCACCACGCCAAACGCCTCGAAGGTGCGGAAGGTGTTTTCGTTGATCTCGCGCGCCGTCGCCGTCAACTCGACCAACCCGATGGTCAATGCCACCGAGGTGTTCTTGAAGATCGTCATGAACTCATTGGTGAGCGTCGGCAGGATGATCCGGAACGCCTGCGGCAACAGGATCAAACGATAGGTGCCGCCCGGGGAAAAGCCGAGAGCGGACGCGGCCTGAATCTGCCCCGGCGGCAGCGCCTGAAGCCCGGCGCGAACCTGCTCGGCAATGCGCGCCGCGGTGAAGAGGCCAAGGCAGATCAGGGCCGGGATGAAACTCCCCCATGGCGGATCCATCTGCTTGATCGCCATGCCGATGCGCACCGGCAGCAATTCCGGAAGCACGAAGTACCAGAAGAACATCTGCACCAGCAGCGGAATATTGCGAAAGGTCTCGACATAGACCCGCCCTAGCCTGAGCAGGATTCCGTTCGGCAAGGTGCGGGCAACGCCAACCAAGGTGCCTACGACAAGCGCGATGGTCCAGGCACCGAGCGCAAGCAACAGCGTCCAGCACAGGCCGTTCAAAATCCAGTCGAGATATCGTCCTGCTCCATCGGGTGTCGGCTCGAACAGCAAGGACATCGTCGCCCCCTTTTAACCGAGCACCTTTGTCACTGGCCGTTGGCCTTGTCGCTCGGGGCCTTGATCAGCGCCTTGAGCTTTTCCGATTGCGGGAAATTCAAATTGATGTTCTTGGGCGGGATCGGGCTCTCGAACCATTTGGCGTAAAGCTTGTCGTACAGTCCCGACTTCATCGCTTCCGTCAGCGCGTCATCGACGACCTGCTTGATACCGGGGTCGCCCTTCGACATCATCACGCCGTAGGGATCGCTCGGGAAATCATCGGACAAAAACGCAAAATTGTCGGGTGCCGACGCGGTCGCCTTGAGGCCGGCGAGCAGAATATCGTCCTCCATGAAGGCCGAGGCACGGCCGGTGTCGACCAGGAGGAAGGATTCGGCGTGATCCTTGCCCTGCAGGATCTTCATGCCGAGGCTTTTCTCCGCATTGAGTTTGGCCACGAACTGCGCGGTGTTGGTGCCCTGGGTCACCGCGACGGTCTTGCCTTTCAGATCGTCGGTCGTCTTCAGGCCGGATGACTTCAGGGCAATCCACTTGAATTGCGGCGCATAGAAGATCACCGAGTAGCCGACTTCCTGCTGGCGCGGAATTGTATTGGCGGTTGAACCGCATTCGATATCGACCGTCCCGTTCTTGACGAGAGGAATCCGGTTCGAGGAGTTCACGGCCTGATAGACGACCTTGAGACTGGGCAGATCGAGTTTTGCTTTCAGTTTCGCCACCACGAGGTTGCACAGATCAAGCGAAAAGCCGATCGGCTTCTGGGCGTCATCCAGATAGGAGAACGGCACTGATGAGTCGCGGTTGCCGATGGTAATGGTGCCGGCATCCTTGATCTTCTGCAGCGTCGGACCGAGGCCTTGGGCTGACGCGTCCAGCGATCCGAGCGCCAACACGGGAGATGCGACCACAAGACATAAATTCAGAAGGCCGCCGGCGAGTTTCGTCATGGTGTACTACCCCTGTTCCAAAGTTCGCCTCTTGGACGACGCGCGCGACGTCAACCTCACCTGACCGATGCGACGGCCGCATCGACGGCATCGCCGAGACGTTCGACGATCACATCCACCTGCTCCCTGTTCACGATGAATGGTGGAGCGAGCAAAACATGGTCTCCTCTGACGCCGTCGATCGTGCCACCCATCGGGTAGACCATCAGGCCGCGCGCCATCGCTTCGCGCTTGATCAGCGCGTTCAGCTTCAACTTGGGAGCAAAGGGTTCCTTGGAGCCGCGGTCGGCGACCAACTCAAGACCGCGAAACAGACCGCGTCCGCGGATATCCCCGATGTGATGATGGTTGGCAAACCGCTCTTCCAGCCGGCGCTGCAGATGGCCTCCCATGGCGGCCACATTGGCCAGCAGACCATCGCGGCGAATGACCTCCTGCACCGCGAGCCCGGCGGCGGCGGCCATCGGATGGCCCATATAGGTGTGACCGTGCTGGAAGAAGCCGGACCCTTGCGAAAAGGCCGCGAAGATTGGCTTGCTGAGCAGAACGGCCCCGACCGGCTGATAGCCGCCGCCAAGGCCCTTGGCGATCGCCAACAAGTCAGGTGCGATGCCATCCTGCTCGCAGGCGTGCAATGTCCCGGTACGGCCCATGCCGCACATGACTTCATCAAGAATCAGCAGCACGCCGTAGCGGTCGCAAATGGCGCGTATCCGCTTGAAGTAATCGGCGACCGGCGGCACCGCCCCCGAGGTGGCGCCGACCACGGTCTCGGCCACGAATGCCATGACCTGATCTGACCCGAGTTCGAGGATCTTGTCTTCGAGCGCCTGCGCGGCGCGCGCCGCATAGGCCATGTCGCTCTCGCCGGCGTCCTGCAGGCGGTAAGCGTAGCAAGGGTCGATATGGTGGGTTTCGATCAACAGCGGACGGAACTGGGCGCGGCGCCATTCATTGCCGCCGGTCGCCAGCGCTCCCAGCGTGTTGCCGTGATAGCTCTGACGCCGCGCGATGACATGCCGACGCCGGGTCTCGCCCATCTCGACAAAATACTGACGGGCCATTTTCAGCGCCGCCTCGATCGCCTCCGACCCGCCGCTGACCAGATAGACATGGTCGAGGCCTGACGGGGCGTCCTCGATCAGGCGATCCGCCAGTCTCTCGGCAATCTCGGTCGTGAAAAACCCGGTATGGGCATAGGCAAGCGTATCGAGTTGCTTGTGCATGGCCGCCAGAACGTCCGGGTGGCCGTGACCGAGACAGGACACCGCCGCGCCGCCGGATGCGTCGATGTAACTGGTGCCGTTGCGGTCGAACAGTTCGATGCCTTTGCCCCCCACGGCAACAGGCATCACGGCATTGGCGGCACGGTGAAGAATATGGGTCATGACGATTTCTTGCTGTTCCTTGGCTTGAGGTGGGTATTCAAGGCCGCCAGATGCGCATCCGAATGCCGAAGCGTCGCGAGCGCGTCGTCACCGCCGCGTCCGGCGATGACGGCACCCAGAACTTCGGCCACGGCGAAGGCCGGCGACATGGCGTGAAAAAATGACGGGCTTTCGGTCGGGACGATCACGGCATGCTGCGCGATCTGCGCCAGCGGCGCGACCTCGCTGTCCGTGATCGCGACGACATTTATCCCCTGTCCGACGGCATATTCCGCGAGCTCAATGGTCAGGCGCGTGTACGGCATCACGCTGGCGACCAGAAGCACGTCCCGGCTGGTCGCCCGCGCCAGCGCGTCGGCCCCGGTCGCGGCAATCCCGTCAATATGGATCGAACGATCACCGACCAGCGTCAGAACATAATGGAGATGCCAAGCCACCGAATGGCTCGAACGCAGTCCGAGGCAGTAGATCCGGCGCGCCGATGCCAGGGTCCTGGCGGCAGCCACAAGACGTTCAAGGCTGGCCGGCGTTGCCAAGAGATCAATCTGCTTGCCGATCGACTTCAACATGTCGGCGGCAAGCGCTTTATCGCCCTTCAATTTCTGGCTGACGACCTGGACGCTGGCCTTGCCGGCGAATCCAATATCGCCGTCGCGCACGGCCGCCGCATACAGCTCGCGCACCTCGTCATAGCCCTCCATGCCGAGACGTTTGGCGAGCCGGGTCATCGTCGCAGGCTGAACGCCTGCCTGACGCGCCTGCTCGCGCATCGACAACAGCGCCACGTCGCGCGGCCGGTCGAGCACGTAGCGCGCGCCGGCCTGCAGCTGAGCGGGCATTTCGTCGAACGTCTCGATGATCTGTTCGGTCAGCGGGCCGCGGTCCATGTCTGATCTTAGTCCCGCGCGTTTCAGATTTGCAACAAATGTTTCATATGAGAATAATATCATTCAAATGGATCGTTGCCGCCCTGCGGATCGGCGCTGACGGAACCTGAAACGATAAATTCCGGAGACGGATTGCGGAAAATGGCGATGCGGTCGCTTGGCGCAGCGGCTGCGCCGCCGCGACGGGCCGTTCAACAGCGCCAAAAGCGACGAGGAAGTTCAGCCCTTGCGGGTGTGACCCCAGGTCTCGTCCCAGTCCTGGCCCGCGGCATCGACGACGCGGCCGTCGGCCTCGAAGAATTTGTTGGGGACCTGGAAGATCGCGAGCATCAGCCCGCCTTCCGGACACCATGCCACGTGGCGGCTGCCCGGCTCGCGCCAGATGAATTCGCCGGCGCCAGCCGCGATGCCCTGCGCCGGGCCTTCCTTGTCAACCAAGCTACCTTCAAGGACGTAGGTCTGCTCGATGTTGACGTGCTCGTGGTCGGGCAATACCGCGCCCGGCGCGAACCGCATCAGCGCGGTCATCAGGCCGGTCGCATGATCGAACAGCAATGTCTTGGCCTCGCAGCCGGGGAAACGGGTCTTCTGCCACTCCATGCTCTGCGGTCGAACAACGTGGGAATGCGCCTCGGCGATCTGAGAGCTCTTCGGCGTCACGGCGTCCATGGCGATGCTCCGTTTCAATGAACCTCGAGCGATCATAGCGGCTTTGCCTGCTTCCGGTAGAAGTCAGACCAATGATTGCATCGCAGCACTGAACGCAGGATCGCCGCAGCATGACCGCGAGTATCGGAAGCCGGTGGCAGCAAAATCCAACCAGTCGCAGCAAAATGCTCCTAGCGTATTGATCGGGATCAAGTTTTGATCCGCGCCTCAAGCAACCCGGCTCCTCGCTGTCCGGACGCCCGCAGGCCCGATTCCGGCTCGACATTAAACCTGGAAAAGCTCTAAAAAGGCGCCGCCGCTCCGGCTTCAGGCTCCGTTTCAGGTTATTGCGATGGATTACAGCAAATTCTTCAGTGCCGCCCTCAACCGCCTGCACGATGAGCGGCGTTACCGGGTTTTCGCCGATCTTGAGCGGATCGCCGGGCGGTTTCCGCATGCGGTGTGGCATTCCCCGAAGGGGCCGCGCAACGTCGTGATCTGGTGCTCCAACGACTATCTCGGCATGGGCCAGCATCCCAAAGTGGTCGGCGCCATGGTCGAGACCGCCACCCGGGTGGGCACCGGCGCCGGCGGCACCCGCAACATCGCGGGCACCCATCATCCCTTGGTGCAGCTCGAGCATGAACTGGCTGACCTGCACGGCAAGGAAGCGGCCCTGCTGTTCACCTCCGGCTATGTCTCGAATCAGACCGGCATTGCGACCATCGCCAAGCTGATTCCGAATTGCCTGATCCTGTCAGATGCACTCAACCACAATTCGATGATCGAGGGCGTCCGCCAGGCCGGCTGCGAACGCCAGGTGTTCCGTCACAGCGACATGGCGCATCTGGAAGAATTGCTGCGCGCCGCCGGGCCGGACCGGCCGAAGCTGATCGTCTGCGAGAGCCTGTATTCGATGGACGGCGACATCGCGCCGCTAGCGAAGATCTGCGATCTCGCCGAACGCTATGGCGCGATGACCTATGTCGACGAGGTTCACGCGGTCGGCATGTATGGCCCGCGCGGCGGCGGCATTGCCGAGCGCGACGGCGTCATGAATCGCATCGATGTTCTGGAAGGCACGTTGGCCAAGGCCTTCGGCTGCCTCGGCGGCTATATCGCCGGGTCCGCCGACATTATCGATGCCGTGCGTTCCTACGCCCCCGGCTTTATCTTCACGACCGCGCTGCCGCCCGCGATCTGTTCGGCGGCAACGGCCGCGATCCGGCACCTCAAGACCTCGAACTGGGAGCGCGAGCGCCATCAGGATCGCGCCGCCCGCGTCAAGGCCATCCTGACCGCCGCCGGGCTGCCGGTGATGTCGAGCGAGACCCATATCGTGCCGCTGTTCGTCGGCGACCCCGAGAACTGCAAGCGGGCCTGCGACATTCTGCTCGAAGAGCACAACATCTACATCCAGCCGATCAACTATCCGACCGTCGCCAAAGGCACCGAGCGGCTGCGGATCACGCCTTCGCCCTATCACGACGATGGCCTGGTCGACCGGCTCGCCGACGCGCTGGTGCAGGTCTGGGAACGCCTCGGTCTGCCGCTCCGCAAGAAGTCGCTGGCGGCCGAGTAGCGCCAGCCCGCCTGCGCGGCGAAATCCTTAAAGGCCGATCGGCAACATCCGATGCTTTGCCGGTCCAATCCGGCTATACTCCCGCCATGCGACGGCCGTCGTTCGCGGCGGCGCTTGAGCGCTGGGCATGCCGAAATCTTGAGGGAGGTAAGCCGCGATGCTGCACGACTGGGGCGTGATCGCAGCCGCCTTCGGCTACATCGGGTTCCTGTTTTTCGTTGCCAGCTACGGCGACCGCCTGTCGCCGACGCAGCGCGGACGCGCCAGCGCGCTGATTTACCCGCTGTCGCTGGCGATCTATTGCACCTCGTGGACGTTCTTCGGCTCGGTCGGATTCGCCAGCCGCACCAGCGTGGATTTTCTTGCGATCTATGTCGGTCCGGTTCTGATGATCGCGTTCTGCACGCCGCTGCTTCGCCGCGTGATCCGGCTGGCGAAATCGCAGAACATCACCTCGATCGCCGATTTCATCGCCGCGCGCTACGGCAAGAGCCAGGCGGTCGCCACCACCGTCGTGCTGATCGCGATCATCGGATCGGTTCCCTACATCGCGCTCCAGCTCAAGGCCGTGGCGTCGTCGCTTGAAACGATCCTGAGCGAGGACCAGGCGTTCTCCTCGATTCCGATTTTCGGCGATATCGCGCTGATGGCGACGCTGGCGATGGCGGCGTTCGCGGTGCTGTTCGGAACCCGCCAGACCGATGCGACCGAGCATCAGCATGGCCTGATGCTGGCGGTCGCCACCGAATCCATCGTCAAACTGGTCGCCTTTATCGCCGCTGGCGCCTTCGTCACGTTCTGGATGTTCACGCCCGTCGAACTGGTCGAGCGCGCGATGAAGACGCCGGAAGCGGTGCGCGCCATCGACTACACGCCGTCGATCGGCAATTTCCTGACCATGACGCTGTTGTCGTTTTGCGCCATCATGCTGCTGCCGCGCCAGTTCCACGTCAGCGTGGTCGAGAATTCCAGCGACGCCGAGGTGGGCCGGGCGCGCTGGCTGTTTCCGCTGTATCTGGTCGCTATCAACCTGTTCGTGATTCCGATCGCGCTCGCCGGATTGGTGATCTTTCCGTTCGGCGCGGTCGACAGCGACATGTACGTGCTGGCGCTGCCGATCGACGGAAACGCGCCCTTGCTCAGCGTCGGCGTCTTTGTCGGCGGCCTGTCGGCCGCGACCGCGATGGTGATCGTCGAATGCGTCGCGCTGTCGATCATGGTCTCGAACGATATCATTATGCCGCTGGTGCTGCAGCGCGGACGTGAATCGCGCGCCAGCCAGAAGGATTTCGGCGACTTCCTGCTCAGGGTCCGCCGCTTTACGATTTTCGCCATCATGGCCATGGCGTATCTTTACTATCGCGCGCTGGGCCACACCCAATTGGCGGCGATCGGCCTGTTGTCGTTTGCCGCCATCGCGCAGCTTGCGCCGGCGTTCTTCGGCGGCCTGTTCTGGCAACGCGCGACCGCGCGCGGCGCCACGGGCGGCATGCTGGTCGGCGTCGCGGTGTGGGCCTACACGCTGTTTCTGCCGAGCTTCCTGGACAGCGATACCGCCGGCATGGCGCTGCTGCAGCACGGTCCTTTCGGGATCGCGATGTTGCGGCCGCAAGCCCTGTTCGGCGCCGACCTGCCGCCACTCATGCATGGCGTGATCTGGTCGCTCTCGCTCAACCTTTTGACCTATATCGTGCTGTCGCTGGCGCAACGGCCGTCCTCGATCGAGCGGTTGCAGGCTGACCTGTTTGTGCCGAGCGCGCTGACGCCGATGGCGCCGACGTTTCGGCGCTGGCGCAGCACGGTGACGGTTCAGGACATTCAGAGTACGGTGGCGCAATATCTGGGTCCCGATCGCGCCCGGCATTCGTTCGAAGCCTTCGCGATCACCCACCATGCCCGTCTGGACCCGGCGTCACCAGCCGATTTCGAACTGCTGCAACACGCCGAACATCTGATCGCTTCCTCGATCGGCGCCGCCTCCTCGCGTCTGGTGATGTCGCTGTTGCTGCGCAAGCGCACCGTCTCCGCCAAGGCCGCCCTCAAGCTGCTCGACGATTCCCATGCCGCGCTTCATTTCAACCGCGAGATATTGCAGACCGCGCTGAACCATGTGCGGCAGGGTATCGCGGTGTTCGACGCGGATTTGCAGCTGATCTGTTCCAACCGGCAGTTCGGCGAAATTCTAGGATTGCCGCTGCACCTGATACAGATCGGGATTCCGCTGCAGGAAATCCTTGAATTCATGGCCGCCGTCAGCCCCACCGGCTTCGGCGACAGCGCCTCCCTGATGGAAACGCGGCTGGCCGCCTATACCACCGAAGGCGAACCCTATCTGGAACGCCTCCCGGATCGTCATATGGTGATCGAGGTGCGCTCCAACCGGATGCCCGGCGGCGGCCTCGTCATCACTTTTTCCGACGTCACCCCATCTTTTGAAGCCGCCGAAGCGCTGGAACGCTCCAATGCCACGCTGGAAAAGCGCGTGCGCGATCGTACCGAAGAGCTCACCCGGCTGAATTCGGAACTGGCGCTGGCCAAGAGCACCGCCGAGGACGCCAATATCTCGAAGACCCGTTTTCTGGCCGCCGCGAGCCACGATATCCTGCAGCCGCTGAATGCGGCGCGGCTCTATGTGACGAGCCTGGTCGAGCGCCAGAACGGCGGCGAGGATTCCCGGCTGGTTGAAAACATCGACGATTCGCTGGAGGCGATCGAGGAAATTCTCGGGGCGCTATTGGATATTTCACGGCTCGACGCCGGCGCCATGACGACGTCGACCACGAGTTTCAGGATCGGCGACCTGATGCGTTCGCTGGAAATCGAGTTTGCGCCGATCGCGCGGGCCAAGGGGCTGAAGCTGACATTCGTGCCCAGTTCGCTGCCGGTGGAATCCGACCGTCTGCTGCTGCGGCGACTGTTGCAGAACCTGATCTCCAACGCCATCAAATATACCCCGCGCGGGCGGGTGCTGATCGGCTGCCGGCGCCACGGCCAATCGCTGCGGATCGGCGTCTACGACACCGGCGTCGGCATTCCGATTCTCAAGCGCGGCGAGATCTTCAAGGAATTTCACCGGCTCGAGCAGGGCGCGCGGATCGCGCGCGGCCTTGGACTGGGGCTGTCGATCGTCGAGCGGCTCGCCCGCGTCCTCAACCACGGCATCGCGCTCGACTCCAATGTCAGCGGCGGCTCGGTTTTTTCGGTCACGGTGCCGACCGCGAAAGCCATCAATCACACCGCGGCGGTGACCAGCGCGACGCCGTTGTCCAGGACGCCGATGAGCGGCTCCCTGATCGTCTGCATCGAGAACGATGCGGCGATCCTCGACGGCATGAAGACGCTGCTGACCGCCTGGGACGCCGAGGTCATCGCGGTGGCCGATCCCGACGCCGCCCTCGAGGCGATCGAGGCGGCGGGCAAACCGGTTACCGGCCTGCTGGTGGATTATCATCTCGACCGCGGCAACGGCCTCGCCGCGATCCGCGACATCCGCCGCCGCTTCGGTGAGCGCATTCCCGCCATCCTGATCACCGCCGATCGCAGTCCGCATGTGCGGGCCGCGGCGCGGGAGGAGCAGATTGCGGTGCTCAACAAGCCGGTCAAACCGGCGTCGCTGCGGGCGTTGCTCGGGCAGTGGCGCACCCAGCAGATGGTGGCCGCGGAATAATCCGGTTACGCCGACGGCGTGCCTTAATTACGCCGACGGCGTGCCCTGGCGCCACTGGCCGCCGGCAATTTTGGCCGCCGCGATCACGGCCTGGGTGCGGCTCTCGACGCCGAGCTTTTGCAGGATCGCCGATACATGCGCCTTGATGGTCGCTTCCGACACGCCAAGCTCGTAGGCGATCTGCTTGTTGAGCAGGCCTTCCGACAGCATCATCAGTACCCTCACCTGCTGCGGGGTCAGCGTCACCAGCCGGTCGCGCAGGCGCGTCATATCCGGATCGGCGACGGCGCTAAGATCGGTGTCCGGCGGTATCCAGACGTCGCCATCCATCACCTTCATGATCGCATCGCGCAGCGTATCGACCCCGAAACGCTTGGGGATGAAACCGGAGGCGCCGAAATCCAGCGACCTTCGGATGGTGCCGGAATCATCGCTGGCGGACACGACTACGACGGGGATCGCGGGATACTGCGCGCGCAGATAAATCAGTCCGGAGAAGCCCGAGATCCCCGGCATCGTCAGGTCGAGCAGAATCAGATCGACATCGGAATCCTGCTCAAGCAGGGCGGTCAGTTCCTCGAAAGATCCGGCTTCGTCGATCTTCGCCGAGGTCACAACGCTGGCCACCGCCTGCCGCAGGGCATCGCGGAACAGCGGATGGTCATCGGCAATGACGAGGCGTGTGCTGGCAGCGGCAGTCATTTTTCTCTTGCAAGAAGGTTGCGGCGAGGCCGCGAACGCCTCGCGAACATATTTTTTCTATATGGAATAGTCCCCCGACGGATGGTCGCATGCAAGCGCACAATATTGCCATGCGGCAAACCGGTTAATCCGCCCGTTTGTGCGCCGCAGCATGTCTGATACGGGAACACGGCCGGCGGAGCGTTCGTAGTCTTTCCGACATAGCGGCGCGGAGGGCCAAAAGTCTTATTGGGAGAGGTTTCACGGCGATGTTACCGTGAGGTGAACCCTGTGGCTCAATCCGGCCAAGTCCGGCGCATGGGGGCGGGCTTTCATCAACGATTTCGGGGAGCGATCCAGATGTCCACAATGGCTGTAACGCAGGCGAGAACCGGGGGCATGACGAACGACGAACGTTTCGTCATTCTCGCTTCATCGCTCGGTACCGTTTTCGAATGGTATGATTTCTATCTTTACGGATCGCTCGCCAGCATTATCGGCGCGCAATTCTTCTCGGCCTATCCGCCGGCCACGCGCGATATCTTCGCGCTGCTGGCCTTCGCCGCCGGCTTTCTGGTGCGTCCCTTCGGCGCCATCGTTTTCGGCCGCATCGGCGATATCGTCGGACGCAAATATACCTTCCTGGTCACCATCCTGATCATGGGTCTGTCGACCTTCATCGTCGGCCTGTTGCCGAACGCCGCAACGATCGGCTTTGCCGCGCCGGTGATTCTGATCGCCTTGCGTCTGGCGCAGGGCCTCGCACTTGGCGGCGAGTATGGCGGAGCCGCGACCTATGTGGCCGAGCACGCGCCGCAGGGCAAGCGCGGCTACTATACCTCGTTCATTCAGACCACCGCGACGCTCGGCCTGTTCCTGTCGCTGCTGGTGATCCTGTTTACGCGCACTGCGATCGGCGAAGCCGATTTCGCCGCCTGGGGCTGGCGTATTCCGTTCCTGGTATCGGTCCTTCTGCTCGGCGTCTCGGTCTGGATCCGGCTGCGCCTCAATGAGTCACCGATATTCCAGAAGATGAAGGACGAGGGCAAGAGCTCAAAGGCTCCGCTGACCGAAGCTTTCGCCAACTGGAGCAATGCCAAGATCGTCATCCTGGCGCTGATCGGCGGCACCATGGGTCAGGGCGTGGTCTGGTACACCGGCCAGTTCTACGCGCTGTTCTTCCTGCAATCGATCCTGAAGGTCGATGGCTACACGGCCAACCTTCTGATCGCGTGGTCGCTGCTGTTCGGCACCGGCTTCTTCGTCGTGTTCGGCGCGTTGTCGGACAGGATCGGCCGCAAGCCGATCATCCTGGCGGGCTGCCTGATCGCGGCGCTGACCTTCTTCCCGATCTTCAAGATGATCACGACCAACGCCAACCCGGCGCTGGAAAAGGCCATCGAGGCGACCAAGGTCGAAGTCGTCGCCGATCCCGCGGGCTGCGGCGATCTCTTCAACCCGGTCGGCACCCGCGTCTTTACCGCACCATGCGACACCGCGCGCGCCTTCCTGTCCCAGTCGTCGGTCAAGTATTCGACCGTACCCGGCGCCGCCGGCTCGGGCGTGAAGGTCACCATCAACGGCAAGGACGTGCCCTATAGCGATGCCAAGACCTCCAACCCGGCGGTCATCGCCGCGGTCGGTGCGGCGGGCTATCCCAAGGCCGGCGATGCCGGCATTGTGAAGATGTCGAACCCGTTCGATATCTTCCGCCCGCAGGTCGCGGCGATCATCGGACTGCTGTTCATCCTGGTGATCTTCGTCACCATGGTGTACGGGCCGATCGCGGCGATGCTGGTCGAACTGTTCCCGACCAAGATTCGCTACACCTCGATGTCGTTGCCCTATCACATCGGCAACGGCTGGTTTGGCGGGTTGTTGCCCGCGACCTCGTTCGCGATCGTGGCCTCGACCGGCGATATCTATGCGGGTCTTTGGTATCCGATCATCTTCGCATCGATCACGGCGGTCGTCGGCTTCTTCTTCCTGCCGGAAACCAAGGACGTCGATATCATGACGAACTGATGGTCCAGCGCGCTGGCGTACGCCGCGCGAACAACCGGACGCAACCAACCGGCCGCGGAGCGATCCGCGGCCGGTTTTGTTTTTTACAGGTCCTGCTAACGGGTCTTGCCGGCAAATTGCAGCACGATCTCCCGCCGATGCGCCCGTGCGCGGTGCTCGATCAGGTAGACCGCCTGCCACGTTCCGAGCGCGAGTTCGCCGTCGAGGACCGGAATCTGCAGCGAGGTCGCCGTCAGC
>Ga0208691_1000522_pt1 | contig 13970 bp, 8 predicted proteins | sample June2015DPH_20_1_FD_184719 | JGI IMG/M metagenome (GOLD analysis project Ga0208691, IMG submission 184719) | Peatland microbial communities from SPRUCE experiment site at the Marcell Experimental Forest, Minnesota, USA - June2015DPH_20_10... | ecosystem: Environmental > Terrestrial > Soil >... | reverse complement strand
CTTCCCATGAAGGATTACTGGAATCGCAGCGTCCCGTCGGGCGACCAGCAGTTCGCTCAGTACATCGGGAACCCGTTCTTTGCGACGGGAATTCTTAATGGCGTTTTCGGTATCCCGGTTCCTCCGGCACCGCGCAAAGACCTGTTGGGTATTTTTGTACCTGACATCACTCGCATCGACCTAACAATTCCTCCGACATCGCTGGCGGAGCAGAATCGCCTGGGCCCGCTGGGTGGCGACAACGCCGGTTGGCCCTTTGGTGGACGCCGGCCTAACGACGATGTAGTAGACATCGGGTTCCGCGCGCTGGCCGGGATTCTGGTTCCAGGCTTCACCAACGCCCCGCCGCTCGGCGACGGCGTGAATGAAAACGATGTTCCGACGCTCGATCACTTCCCGTTCCATGCGCCGCCGCACGCCGGCTATCTCCACAGTCAGGAGAACGGCACCAACGGTCAGGGCATGGTGACCGGGCAGTAAACATGTAGGGCAGGTTGGCAACCTGCGCGCCGATTGCCAATCGGCGCTCGCCTGGCGGGTTAACAACCCGCCGCAGGATGCCATCCTGCCCTACAGCAATCCTAAGGAGAATCCATGAAATTGTTTCCCTGTGTTTTTCTGCTGGCCTGCACTACGGGTTGGGCCCAATCCACGGCTGACCGGGTGGTTGGCGCGCTCTCGGATCGCGCTCTGGCGGAACAAGTGGCCATGCTCAAGACTGACGATCGCATTGCCATGTACAGCGCCATCGTGAACGCGAAGCCGAGCGATCCGGCGCATTACCAGGTGCTGCTGGCGTCCGCGTACGTTCAAAAATCCCGCGAGACAACGGATTTTTCATATTTGGATAATGCCGTTTCTGTTCTTAACGGCGTTCTCGCGTCAGACAGCTCCAATTACGAAGCGCTTCGGCTGCTGACCGAGACGCAGTTGGAACGTCACCTGTTCTCTACCGCGGTGGAATCTTCGCGGCGCTTGATCCAGATTAGTCCCGCCGATCCCTGGAACTGGGGCACCCTGGGCGATGCGTATGTCGAGATGGGCGAGTATGACAAAGGCGGCGAAGCGTACCAGAAGATGGTTTCCCTCCGGCCCGATCTCGCGAGCTACAACCGCGCGGCCCATTTCCACTTTCTTTACGGTGACGTGCCTGGCGCTATCGCCATCATGAAAAAAGCGATCGAGTCGGGCAGTTCTTCACCTGAAAACATCGCATGGTGCATGGTCGATCTCGGGAACATCTACTTCAAGAGCGGCCAGCTTGCGCCGGCTCAACAATCCTTCACGGATGCTCTGCGAACTTTTAAGAATTACCATCCGGCCTATGCGGGAGTCGGCCGCGTGCTGGCGGAAACCGGCGATATCAACGGCGCCATCGCGAACTACCGGCGCGCGCAGGAAATCACTCCGATGCCCGATTACGCCGCCGCGCTGTATGACCTTTACAAGAAGACTGGCCAGGACGATCTGGCAGCCAAGCAGATGGACCTGCTGGATGTAATCGACAAGGTGTCCGTCGCCAGCGGAGAAAAAGCGAACCGCAATTTGGCGCTCGCGTTCGCCGATCACGATGTAAAGCTCGACCGCGCGCTTCAGTTGGCTCAGGGCGAATTGGAATTCCGGCGTGATGTATACAGCTACGACGCGCTGGCCTGGGCGCTGTACAAGAACCATCGCATCGTGGAAGCGCGCGAGTACATGCAGAAGGCGCTCGCGCTCAAGACGCCGGAGCCCGGGTTTCGCCTCCACTCCGAAATCATCATGCATGCCGCGGTAGAGCAGCCTCAAGAAAGGTCCACTCAATGAAAATCACGATTCTCTTTCTGTCTCCCATACTGGCGATTTGCGCCGGCCCAACCGCGGTTCAGCGCCTTTTTGATGGCAAGCTGAGTGCGTCGCAACGGGCGAGCGCCTGCTTCGAACTTCGCGGCAATTCAGAAGCGGACGTGGTCAGCGCGATGGGAAAAGCCCTCGAAGATCCGGCCATGCTTGCCTGTGCGGCCGACAATCTAAGGATTGCGGGGGCAGTTGAAACGCTCAAACAGGCCTTATCCAATCCGGACGCGCAGGTGCGTGCCGCAGCGGTCCGTCAGTTGGGCACGTTTCAGAAGCCCGAGCTGCTGCCGGTCATTTCTCAAGCCGCTCAGGATGAAAATCTGCTGATCGCAACCAACGCGTTAGCCGGGTTGAGCGAATACCAGGATCCGGTGGTAATACCCTATCTCGGAAACCTCGCAAAAAGAGGCGGGATGATCGGTGACATGGCTCTGGATCGCCTTTCGCAACTCGATCCGGCAACGGCTTTGAGCATCGGGCGCGGTTTGCTCGCTAGCTCACAAGTGCCCGACCGGCTCTATGCGATGCGAGTGATTGGCGCCTTCGGGGACGCATCGGATCTAGCGGCGCTCGAGAAAATCTCGAAGTCTGCTCCAGAAAATCTCTCGCAGCACAATCGCGGTTTCGGCTTCATGCCCGCAATCAATCTCGCGCGGGCCGCGCAGTCGGCCATCGCGTCCATTCAATCACGGAATCAATGAGCAAGCATATGAGCAATCGCTGGTCGAGAATGTCTTTTTTGATGTTGGTGAGCGCGGCGACTTCCCTCGCCCATCCCATGGGGAATTTCAGCGTCAATCATTACGCGAAGATCAAGATCGGCCAAGGGTGGGTTGAGATCCGATACGTGCTCGATATGGCTGAAATTCCCACTTTTCAGGAGATTCGGCAGATCGATATTGCTCCCACGGCTGACGCCCCTCACACCTACCTCGCCAAGCAGGAGCGGTTCTTAAAGGCAGGAATTTCCTTGGAGAGCGATGGCCAACCTGTCCGATTGGACACGGTCTCTCGCCAGGCAGCATATGCAGACGGAGCGGGCGGTTTGCCGACGATGAAAATCGCGCTCGTGTTCCGGGGCAAGCTAGATGCCGCGGGCACTCACAAACTGTCCTATGTCGATAACAACTTTTCGGGGCGCGCAGGTTGGAAGGAAGTGGTGGTTCTCGGCGAGGGCGTCGCGATTCTGGATAGTTCGGCTTCTAACGTAGATCGCAGCCAGGAACTGTCCAACTACTCGAGCGACGTGTTGAACAGCCCTCCACAGCAGCTTTCGGCTATGGTCGATTTCAGGAGCGCGGCACATCAGGCGATCGCACGTCCAAAACAGCGGCGGCCGAGCGTTGCGCTGTCCTTGCCCAGCAGCGTGGCAGTGGCGAAGCAATCTTTCTCGCCCCGCGCGGCGAATACGCCACGCAGCCGTTTTACCGAACTGATCTCGGCGCAGGGAAAGCTGAGCTTCTGGGTATTGATCTCAGCCGGTCTGATCGCCGCTGGTCTTGGCGCGCTGCACGCGCTGGAACCGGGACACGGCAAAACCATGGTGGCTGCCTACCTGGTGGGATCACGCGGCACGGCCAAACATGCCGTGTTGCTGGGAATCGTGGTCACCGCCGCACATACAGCGGGCGTGTACCTGCTTGGGGTTCTGACCCTCTATGCATCGCGCTACATTGTCCCCGAACAACTTTATCCGTGGCTCGGAGCGATTTCCGGACTAAGCGTTGCCGGACTCGGGATTTTCATCTTCCTTAAACACTGGACCGGCGAAAGCGGAGAGCATTCGCATGCCCCGGGCGAGAGCCATTCACACTGGTTTTCTTCTCCCAGCTCCAAACCAATCGAGCGTACCTTGTCACTTCGCGAGCTCTGCCTGCTGGGCATTACTGGAGGCATCGTGCCTTGTCCGGCGGCTCTGGTGGTGCTACTGAGCGCATTCTCGCTTCACCGGATAGGGTTCGGATTATTCTTGATCACTGCATTCAGTTTGGGATTGGCAACTGTTTTAGTCGCGGTTGGCCTCATGATGGTCTACGCCAAACGAGCGATATCAACTCGCGTGCAGGCGGGCAACTCCGCTCTCCGCTATCTTCCTCTGTTGTCATCCGCGTTCATGGTGATGCTGGGCGTGGGAATAACGGCGTCGGCGGCTGCATCAGTTCCCGCCTGGCACGGACTTCTTTCCACGGATAAACTGGTTCCCTTTGTAACAGTAATTCTGCTGGGATTGTTCCTCGGAATGCGGCATTCTACAGACGCCGACCACGTCGTAGCCGTATCCACCATTGTGAGCCGCCAAAAATCCATCCGAAGCTCGGCAACCATCGGGTTGCTCTGGGGATTAGGACACACGCTGACGATCTTTTTCGTCGGATCCGCCATCATTATTTTCGGCGTCGTGATTCCGCCGCGTCTCGGCCTGAGCATGGAGTTTTGCGTGGCCTTGATGCTAATCCTGTTGGGTGTTTTGAATCTCACCGGTGTCATGCGCTCGGTTACGGAGCGCTTAACGCCCGGTACCATCGGAAAATTGGGTCTCTTTCAAACCGCCCGGCCGTTGGTAGTTGGCCTGGTGCACGGTCTGGCCGGCTCGGCCGCGGTCGCGCTTTTAGTTCTTTCTACTATCAAGAGCCCGCTGTGGTCGACGGCTTATCTGCTGGTGTTTGGGTTTGGAACGATGCTGGGTATGATGCTCATGACCGCCGCCATCTCAATACCGCTGGTCTACACGGGGAAGCGATTCTTCAAAATCAATCGGCACCTAACCGCGATTTCGGGCGTCGCTAGCATGGCTTTCGGGATTTTTCTGGTTTACCAAATCGGCTTTGTCGACGGGCTGTTCACATCGCACGCAAACTGGATACCGCGGTGAGTTTTGGGCGTAGCACGTATCGGACAATCGTGTTATTGCGTGCTAGTATCGCTGTAGTGAGATCCGTACCACTGAAGTGCGTTCTGTTGGGGCTGGTGGCCGTGAGTCTCGCGTGGGCACTGTCGGCAGGAAGCCTGTTTGGCGTGGTCAAGGACACCACGGGCGGAGTCATCCCGGGTGTCAAACTCAAGCTTGTCAACAGCGCCCTGAAGACTCAGTTTGAGGCTACCTCGGACGCGCGGGGGTTCTATTCGTTCCCGGCGCTCGCGGTTGGCCGCTACGATCTTACGATTGAGGCGGATGGTTTCCAGCCGCAAAAGCGAACCAATATTGCTATCGATGCCGACGCCGCGGCGACATTGGACACCACGCTCGAACTCAGGCAGCAATCGGAAGCCATAACCGTCAACGCCGCCGAAGCCAATGTCCAAACCCAGGTGGACACCATTGCCACTCATTTGGGAGAAGTGGTGGCGGACACCCAAATGCAGGCCATTCCGCTGAACGGCCGCAGTTACACCGATCTCCTCGCGATTCAACCCGGCGTTACTCCGGTGACGACGTTGACTCCAACATCGGTGATCATGGCGGGCGTGACTGGCACCATTAATCCTTCGGGCGATGCGAATCCCGGCGATGTTTCCATTGATGGCCAGCGCGAATCGGCCAACGGATTCATGGTGAACGCCGTCGATGTGCAGGAACACATGAACGGCGGTACATCGGTAATTCCGAACCTGGATTCCATTCAGGAGTTCCGCGTTCTCACTAACAATTTCGACACTGAATATGGCAACTACAACGGCGGGTTGATCAACGTCGTCACCAAATCGGGCAGCAACGCGTATCACGGCGACGCTTTCGAATTTCTGAGGAACACGATTTTGGATGCCAGAAACTACTTCGATCCAACGCGCGGCGACTACAGGCAGAATCAGTACGGCGGAACGGTGGGTGGGCCAGTTAAGAAAGACAAGCTGTTTTTCTTCCTGGATTATCAAGGAACCGGGACTGTCGAGGGCATTTCGTCGCCGGTGACAACCGTGCTATCCAATCAGGAGCGTGCCGGCAACTTCAGCGAGGCCGCTGGCACGCTGACGGGAACGGTGAGCGGGCAGTACCTGGCTAATCTCCTCCTGGGCAAGCTTGGTTATGCTGTTTCCCAAGGCGAACCTTACTACACGCCCGGTTGCAGTTCCAGCACGCAGTGTGTTTTTCCCGGCGCGATAATTCCGCAATCGGCATGGTCCACACCCGCTCAGCATCTGCTGCAATATATTCCCACGCCGAACGTCGGCGCCAATCTGTTTTCCACTTCCGCTTATCCCGAGAGCGTGCGGGATGACAAAGCCGGCGCACGCGTGGATGCGAATACACGGCTCGGCCAAATCGCCGGTTACTATTTCATCGACAACTACCGGCTGGACAATCCTTATCCAGGCGGACAAGGCGGTGCAAGTATCCCCGGCTTTGACGCTCTGACAATCGGGCGGGCCCAGGAAATCACGATTGGCGATACCAAGGTCCTGGGAGCGACCGCGGTCAACGAATTCCACATCGGGTTCTTGCGCAACGTAAACGATATTGGCCAGCCGCACGGAGGCGTGGGTGTTTCCCTTCCGTCACAGGGCTTCGTCACCGGCCCTGGCACGCAAGGCATCATCGTTCAAGCGCCGCACTTCCAAGGAGTGGAAAATATCGCGTTCCCGTCCTTCGTCATGGGCGTTCCGATTACCAATACTTTTCAGTGGGACAACACGTTGTATCTCAGCGATTCCGTCTCGCGCGTGATCGGGACTCACACGCTGAAGTTCGGCGGCCAATTTCACATCGATCAGGTCAACAGTAACCCCAACGCGACGTTCAACGGCACGTTCAATATCGACGGAACTGAAACAGGCAATCCATTTGCCGACTTTTTATTGGGGCTTCCGAGCAACTTCACGCAGACCACCGGGCAGCGCTTCTATCTCCGGAACCACTACGCCGCGGCCTTCGTTCAAGACAGTTGGCGCGCGCGCCCCAACCTGACGCTCAACTACGGGTTGCGCTGGGATCTGATTGAGCCATGGTCGGAAAAATATAACAATATCCAAACCATTGTTCCCGGCGAGCAATCGGCTCTCTATCCCAACGCGCCGCCCGGATTGGTTGTGCCAGGCGATCCCGGCATTCCTTCCACGCTCTCGCCCACTAAGTACCGCAATTTCGCTCCGCGGATTGGTTTGGCCTATTCGCCGAACTTCGAAAATGAAATTCTCAAGAAGATATTCGGCGACGCTGGAGAGAGTAGCATCCGCGCCAGCTACGGCATCTTCTACACTGCATTCCCGGGGCTCACTGCGGGAATCATGTACGGCGTGCCACCCTTCGGATATAACTATCTGAGCCCTGCGCCGCCGCTCTTCGCCACGCCGTTCACCAATGCCGGGAATGGCGCACAGAACGCCGATCCATTTCCTTTTACCTTCCCGCCGCACAATGTATCCGCGCAAAATCCTTATACCGGATTCAACTTTAGCTCCTTAACCCCGATCAGCGGGGACCCCTTCTTTTACTACCGCAACAGCGTGCCCTACACAGAAAACTACATGTTCTCTATTCAGCGCCAGATTACCAGCAAGTCCCTGCTCACCGTCAGCTACGTGGGAAATCAAGGTCATCATTTGTTGGTATTGTTACCAGTCAATGCCGGCAATCCAGCGCTGTGCCTGAGTCTTAACCAGCCGAGCGAAGTCGCACCCGGCAGCGGGACTTGCGGACCGTTCGGAGAGGATTCCGGCTATACGTCCACAGCGGGCAAGTTTTATCAAGGAACGCGAGTGGGCTTGGGCCCGAACTACGGATCGATTACGACGCAGAAGACCATCGGCAATTCCAACTTCAATGCGCTCGAGGCTACCTTTCGTCTGAATCTCGGCAAGCGAGCCACGCTGCTTGCCGGCTATACGTTTTCCAAGTCGATCGACGATTCTTCGAATCTCGGCGAACAGATCAACCCGTTTAATGAGCGCCTGACGCGGGTGATCTCATCCTGGGACATGACGCACAACTTCGTCGCGACTTACACGTATGCGCTTCCTGTCGATCGCTTCCTTCGCCGTAACCGGCTCACGGAAGGATGGAGCGTTTCAGGCACAACGCGCCTCGCCACAGGATTTCCGGTTACTTTGTTCGACGATTCCGACCGATCCCTTCTTGGGTCTCTCGGCAATGGCGTAAACAACGAACTGCTGGACACGCCGCAGATGACGTCCGGCCCTCTTCAGATCAACACCAACCCGCGCAATGGCCAACCCGCGTTTAATACCAGCCTCTTCGCGCCTGAGACGCTTGGCCAACTGGGCAACGCGCCCCGGCGCCTTTTCCATGGTCCTGGAATTGAGAATTTCGACGTCCAACTCAGTAAGACTATTCGAATCACAGAACTCAAGTTGCTGGATATCCGGGTGGAAGCCTTCAACGTCTTCAACCACGCGCAGTTCTATGGCCCGTCTTCGGTGGATGGCGAAGTCAACGATCCTAACTTCGGAAGCGTAGTCAGTGCAGCTGCTCCACGCCTGATCCAACTGGCAGCGAAGTTTCATTTCTAGGGCTTAAGCGGATAAACGTAGGCCGGAATACGAAATACTGATCCTGCATTCCGTACCAAGGGTACCAAATAAAGCTGTACACGGGCAAGGAATGAGGTTACACTTCTGGAAACAAGTAAAGCGTCTTTGGAATAAAGACAGCTTTTATTGCGCAACCGGACCCGTGACGGGCGGAACGTGTCGCCGCAGTCATCTGCAATGTTGCGGAATTCAGATGTTCGGGCGGATACATTGCGCAGGGTATTAACCCCGCATTTAGGAGGACCCAATGAGTATTTTCGCTGGTTCAATTAAGCACGCCTTCACAATGTTGGCGGTGCCAATCGCCTTTAGTTTGTTTGCCGTGCCGCAAGTGGCCCGCGCGGACGCCGACCCCGTTTTCTGCGGTGGTACTGTGTTTGGGCAATTATGCGTCAATGGTGTCATTACACGAGTTCCCAGCTTCGCGCAGTTCGGCAGCCCGCAGCCGCTCAACTCCTTTTCAGCCCTTACTTGTGTGGGTGCATGTGCCGGCTTTTTGGACTCTGTTTCCCTTACGCTATTAGGCGGAGGAGGCGGCGCTGCTAGTGACACGGTCGCGGGTTTCATCGCTGGTACCAAGGGTTCGGACGTCAGCATTCCGTTCGCGAATTGGGTGTTTCCAAAGGCGCTAACATGGACGGACAGGGGGCCAACCGGGGGCGGAGGATTCGCCTTCTTTAACTCGATTGGAACGCTCAATGGGGTCTTCGGAATACCATTCGCGAACCTGTTGATTGTGGGTGATCCTCCCGCCACACCCGACACCTTTCAACTCCTCGAAGCGTTGGACGGGATCTTGGGCGGGAACGGCGTATTGCCTTCTCCCGTCGACATCTCTTCCGACATCGGTTCCAACGGCAGCGTGAACATTCCTGCCGGCGATATGCCAGGTCAGGCTTTTGCGCCGGAACCATCCTCGATTGGATTGTTGATTCCGGGTATCGCGAGCGTCGCCATTTTTCTACGGCGGCGGCGTGCGGCCAAGGCCGCTTGACGCCTTAGGCGCCGTCCTATTCAATGTGGACGAGCTCCCGCTGGATCTCGCCGGTAACTATGGCTTCGCCCGATCCGACGTACATATTTACTTCGGATCGAATCCCGAACTCCGGAAGATATACGCCGGGTTCAATGGAGAAGCAGGTTCCGGCGATGATCCGGCGGTCATCGTGCGTCTCTAGATTATCCATGTTGGCGCTGGTTCCGTGAACTTCCTCGCCAATAGAATGGCCGGTGCGATGAATGAAGTACTCGCCGAAACCATGCTCGGTAATGTAGCCGCGGGCGGCATCATCTACTTCGAATCCCTGAATAACCTGGCTGTTGCTGATCGCGTGTTTGACGCGCTCAATGGCGCGGTCGCGCCCACCGCGAACAATTTCGAAGACTTTTCGAAGCGCGGAGGGCGCGTCGCTGCCGCAGTAGCCGGTCCAAGTGATGTCGTAGAAAACGGCGCCTGGCTTGTCGAGCTTGGCCCACATATCCAATAGCACGGCGTCTTTTTTGCGAATCGGAAGACTGCCCTCCGCCTGTGGTTCGTAATGCGGATCCGACATATGGGCGTTCACACCGACGATGGGGCCATGATCGGTGGTGAGGCCCGCCTTCGCGAATTCTTCGCGGACGAATCGATTCACCTGCCATTCCGTGATGGTTTCGCCAGCGCGCAACGCAGCCCCGATTTTCTGGAACGCCCCGGCGCGCACACGGTCCACGCGGCGGCCAGCTTCCAGATGCATCTCCAACTGTTCGGCCGTCCAGCGCGATTCGAATAGCTGGATCAGGTTGGCCGAACTCACGACATCTACGCCGGTGCTGCGCACTAATTCTAACGTCCCGCCGTCCACTAGCGAGACGTAAGGAATGGCGCAATTGGGCGAGTATTGCATGGCAACGCGGCGGCAACCTTCCAGCAAGGTTGTGATTCCATCCGTCTGGCCGGCCCAACTGGAATAGACTTGCATGTGTCCCGGCAATCCGGCCAGCACGCCGGATTCGATCGCGTGCACCAATCCTTTTGGTTCGCCCTGCGCGGGGATCAAATAATACCAGCGGCGCGTGACCACTCGGGCCCCGCCCAAGTTCAAAATACGATATGCGAGCGGATCTCTCTGGTGATGGTCAAAGAACAACCAGCCATCCAGGTTCTCCTCTCGAAGCGCTCTCTGAATCTCTTCTATTTGCATATTTAAGTCTCGAAGAATGGCTTCCACTTTTCCGGCGCGGGTGGCGGCGTCATCAGGCTGACCACAATCAAGCTGATAACTGAGGCTCCCAGAGCCGGATAAACCGCGTCCAGGTCGAAGCCCGCCAGATTCCAACCGACCGTTACTGCCGTACCCAATGTGATGGATGTGATCGCCGCCACGGTGGTAGCGCGCTTCCAGAAAAACACCGCCATCACCACGGGAGTCACCGCAGCCCCATAAACAGTGTAGGCGTAAAGCGCCGCTTTCAGTATGGATTCGAACCGCGTAGCCTGCAACAACGCGAATAGACCCAGCAACACCACAATCACTCTAGACATAATCAGCTTGCGCTTCTCAGAAGCGCCGGGATTGACGAAACGTCCATAAACATCGTGAATCAGATTCGTGGCGGGAGAGAACAAATAATTGTTAGCCGTGGAAATCACCTTCGCGAAAATTCCGCCCAGTAGAATCGCGCCCACCAGTGGGGGAAGGCCCTTGAAAGCAGTGATGGGAATAATTTCACGCGGCTTGTCCGTCTGGAATAGTGAACTACCGATCACTGCTAGCGTCACCAGAAGCGTTTCCAGCAGCAGCGTTCCAACAATCCACCCGTAGACCGCGAATTTGGCGTCCTGCTCTGATCGCGCGGAAAAAAACTTCTGATACATGCCCTGATTTCCGACCAGAAGCAGCATGGTGGGGATCATCAACCCGAACGCCTGAAGCACGGTCAAGTTACCGAACACCTGGAAATGCGTGGGAGGAAGCACAGCAGTGACATGCTGCCAGCCTCCGGCTTTCTCGAGCACCAGCGGAACGGCAATGATGACGATAGTAGTCACCAGAGCGCCGATAACAAGATCGAGATACGCAATCGACGCCATTCCGGCGGCCGCTGTGAACACAATTACGAAAGCTGCGATGATGCACATCCCTTGGTCGCGTGAGATGGTGTCCGGAAAGATGAGATGCAGGATATCGCCGCCACCCTTGAACTGATAGCTGGCGATGACGGTGTAAGAAATAACGATCGCGATGGTTCCCATCACGCGAGCCGCTGCATTGTAACGAACCTCAAGCAGATCGGGAACGGTAAACTGCGCGAATCTCCGGGCGCGGCCGGCAATCAGCGCGATGACGATGAGACCCGCCCATCCGCCGGCCCCTTGCCAGAGCGCGGCGAAACCGTTCCTATAAGCATTTTCCGCACCGGCAAAAAGGCTGCCCGCACCGATCCAGGAAGACAGCAGCGTGAATACCAGCACAGGCCACGGCAGCTTCCGGCCAGCGACTAAAAAATCCGCCTGGTTCTTCACCGACCGTGTTTTGATGATAGTGACGCCACACAGCGTGCCCACCACAATCGCCAACACGATCGCGTAGATCATGACCGGCCGACGCCGCTTCCCTGGGAATCTGGTAGCGCGGCAAGCTTGCGATGATGCACGCGCGTATTCAGGTTCAGCACGCCTGCAACGTCTTTCGTATCTACTACGCGGAAATCCAACACGTCATCCAACCAATCCTGACTAAGTCCATTCCAGTATTGAGTCGCAACGGTCAGTGTATACTCTTGGCGGGCGAGCAGGCAATCGATCTCGAAATCCACTTCCAGAGTCTCCCCGCGTTCAAACTGCCCCAGTTCGATCCGCTCCAAGCGCGTGTTCGTTCCAAACACATCCATTCCAATGCGATTGCGAATGAGAATTCCGACCACTGGATTCGAAACGGCCTGATGGAAGATGGCGCGCACTCGAATGACCAAGGCTTCGCCTGGCTTAAAGGCCCGGCACGTCTGTCCCAACGCATTCAGCATTCGGGCATCCACGATGCGACTCGCGCCGTCGCCATGGCGGAAGCTGCTCTTGGCGGCGACTTCTTCCGTGGAGCTTCCGTCTTTTTTGTCGCCCCGCTCGCGATCCAGCACAAAACCGACATACTGGTTTACGGCATCCTTTGGCGAGCCTTGCATTACCACCCGGCCCTCAAGCATGAACGCCGCCCGGTCCGCCAGCCGTTTCACTAGTCCCAGGTCATGCGAAACCAGCAGCACGGTTACTTTTCTTTGCCGGAGTTCCTCGAATTTCCGGATACATCGGCTGGCGAAGATTGCATCCCCAACGGCCAGCGCTTCGTCCACGACCAGAATTTCAGGATCAACGTGAATGGCCGTGGAAAAAGCCAGGCGAACATACATTCCAGTGGAGTACTCCTTCACCGGCCGATCGATAAATTTGCCGATCTCGGCGAAGGCCTCGATCCGTGGAAACGCCTGATCCATTTCTTTGCGAGAGAGTCCCATGATCTCGCCGTTCAGATAGACGTTGTCGCGTCCACTAAACTCGGGATTAAATCCGGCGCCTAATTCCAGCAGTGCCGCCACGCGTCCAGAACAGAGAACACGGCCGCTGGTTGGCTGGAGGATCCCACTGATGATCTGAAGCAACGTGCTTTTGCCGGAGCCGTTGGGTCCGACAATCGCGAACACCTCGCCTTTTTCGACACGCAGATTAATATTGCGGAGGGCCCAAAATTCAGTACCCTGCCTGTCGCCCGAAGCAAAGCTGCCCAGTACTCGGTCGAACGGATGTTGGTAGAGATGATAGAGCTTGGAAACGTTTTGTACGGCAATCACTATGTTTCTATCCGAGCTGAAAGCTGCGCCGCATGCCTGTCGAAAGCGGCAATGAGTACCCGATCAGGCAAAACTGGTCTAAAGCGAACAATACCACGGACTCGAAGCCCGCGCCCTGCGCTAGCCTGGCTTCCTTCAGCCACGATGTTGACGAATCGCTGATGCCTACTAAGTGACTTCGCTGCGACGCGGGAAAGCCAAGCGGAATTCCGGCGGCAATTGACGTGGCGCTCAAATCCAGATCCCGAGACAACGTGTAGCCGAAGCTTTCCGTCTTTAGGCAGTTTAAAATTGCCGGGGTCCATTCACTCACAGGATAGTTAATCACCTTATTCAACGGCGTGTTGTTTACATCAATCGGATAAAGCACTTCGAACCTGCAATCGGGAATCGTGGCACGCACGAAGGCCATGATCTGACTTGTAAAACTGCCGATCAGGCCCGGCAAGAATGCTGCCTCCTGCGGGATCGTCGTGGGATCCAGCGTGTTGCTGGTGATCACGGCAATCGGACGTCCATACTCCGCTTGAAACGTGCTCGTAGTATAGGCGTCATAGAACGGCATTCCGGAGCCATCGTCTGGAAAATACCACCACTGCACCTCGCCGAATTGCAGGTAGGGCTGCAACCCCGCCGCCGCCAGAATATTGGCCATGTCCAAGTGAACTTGCTGCCAGAAATCCGCACTCGTCGGCGAAAAGTTCGTCTGCAGCGACGGCGTATTCAGCCACACCGCTGCGCCGCTGGGATACCGTTGAGCGATTCCAGCGCCCACCGACGTATCGCCGTTTCCCAGCTCCATGCTGAAGGACGCTACAGCGTCC
>Ga0208691_1000503_pt1 | contig 14161 bp, 24 predicted proteins | sample June2015DPH_20_1_FD_184719 | JGI IMG/M metagenome (GOLD analysis project Ga0208691, IMG submission 184719) | Peatland microbial communities from SPRUCE experiment site at the Marcell Experimental Forest, Minnesota, USA - June2015DPH_20_10... | ecosystem: Environmental > Terrestrial > Soil >... | reverse complement strand
GTGCTCGCGTGCCGGCACGATCACGTCCGCACCGGCGGCAGCGAGCACACGCGTTGTTTCGAGACCGATGCCGGCGTAGCCACCGGTGATGATCGCGGTGGTGCCGTCGAGACGGCATTCCCCTATCACCTCGCGGGTCGTGGTCTTCGCGCCGAAGCCCGACGGAAGAGGATGTTGCGGGGACATGAATCGAATCCTTTCAGCTGCGGGCGGCTCTCCCAACTGCGAAGAGCGCTCGAATTACGCCGCGCCGCTCAGTGTCTTCTCCAGTTGGGACAACAGCCCGCGCCAGCCGTCTTCCCGAAGCTTCGCGCCATCGGACCGTTCGAAGAAAACTGCCTGCTCGGTGAAGAGGAGGCGAGTCCCTCCGCCCGCAGCGGACAGCTCCACCGTGGCCAGAGACGCCGATATGCGGTAGTCGCCCACGAGCATGGCGTAAGCGAAGACGATGCGCCGGTTGGGCACGATGTCCAGGTAGACCGTGTCGTTGCCCATCTTTGTCCCGGCGGGCGGCGCTCCCGCAGGACCGCCGGTGAACGTGAAGCGGCTCTTCTCGCAGCCGCCGATGCGAAAGTCGGCTGTGTACTCTTCGGAGGCGAATACCTTCCCATCCATGAACCACTGACGCTTGAGCGCCGGTTCAGCGAAGGCGGCGAAAACACGCGCGGGCGACGCGGCGTAGGTGCGTTCAATGCTGAAGGCACTGTGCATCGCGGGCTGATCTTCTTTCATGACCTCTTCCTCTTCGTGGGCATGGGTGCTGACCCTTTCGATTGTGCATCTTCCGCGAGCAGCTCGCCCAGGCGGTCGAGCCGACGCTCCCAAAGCGTGCGGCGCTCGGCGATCCAGCGTTCCGCGAGCTTCAAGCCGTCGGGCTCGAGGCGACAGGTTCGAACGCGACCCACCTTCTCGCTCCGCACGACGCCGCTCTCTTCGAGCACTTGGAGATGCTGGACGATCGCTGCCAGGGTCACGTCGAACGGCTGCGCCAGATCGCTGACCGACATGGGTCCAGCGCTCAGGCGCTTCACCAGCGCCCTCCGCATGGGCTCAGCGAGCGCGTGGAAAACGCGATCGACCGCGGCATTGTTTAGCATCGGCTTGACTATTGGCGTCGCCCGGCCAATTGTCAAGCGGTCGCTAAAGTGTCCGGCACCTTGCTCATCCCAGGCGGCACTTAGGCGGCACTCAGGCGGCACTAGCCCTGCGCACGCGGCGCCGCAGCGCACACGCAGCGGGAGCAACTCGGCGATCTGGTCCTTGGGGTTCGAGCGACGGTCAGAGCGTGACGAGAAGCGCTCTGCGCCGAGTGATCGCCGCCGCGTAGGCAGCGCAAAGCGCGTCGGCCGACGAAGAGACCGGGGGAACCGCCGCGGTCACATAAGCGGATGGGCGCCGATCCATGCCGTCGACCTGGTCGCGGAGCTGGGCATGACCGAGCCCAGCTGCAAGCTCGCGCTCAGACTTTGCCGGTCGCCTTTCGCCAGGTAGGTCGCTCGCTGATTTTGTTCCACCACGACATGACGTGCGGGAACTTCGCGAAGATGTCCTTCGCGGGCGTCGCCATGGCGTAGTCGAGGTATGGCATGAAGCCGACGTCGGCGAGCGTGAAGTCCGGGCCGGCGAGGAACGGGGTCTTCGTGAGCTGCGCTTCCATTACGCTGCACGTCGTCACGAGGGCCTTCCCGGCGGCCTCGAGAACGGCGGGCTCCTGCGGGCGCTTGAAGACGTACTCGGCGACGAACTTCATCGCGTTCGCGCTGAACTCGGACGTCTCTATGCTGATCCACTGCTCCATCTTGGCTCGCCCCTTGGCGTCGGACGGGGCGAGCTTTCCGCCCGCCTTCTCGTTCAGATAGCGGGCCATGGCGCGCGACTCGAACATCTCGAAGCCGTCATCGTCGAGCGAGGGGACCCGGCCGAAGGGCTGGCGGCGGAGGTGCGGCTCCTGCTTGTGCTCCCCCTTCGAGAAGTCCACGACGGTCATCTCGAACGGCGTGTTCGTCTCCGCGAGGGTCATGAGGACCTTGCGGGTACAGGTGCTCATCGGGTTTCCGTAGATTTTCATCATGGCGATGTTCTCCTTCTCTCGCGCGCCGCGGCGGGCTCATGCGGATCGCGGGGAGCCGGCGCCGTGCGTTGGATGCGCGTGCAGACGAGAGCGTTGCCCCTGGGGACCGGTACCGAAAGAACGTCAAGCGCTACGGCGGCCCCTGCGCGGCGATGTAGATCGAGGTCGCGAAGCGCGGGTTCGCGAAGGGGTGGGGAAACTCGGGTGGGCGCGCGAGGACGACGCGCCGATCAACCTTGGGATCCCCTCGATGCTCGCCGTCGCGCGACTCCCTCATCGCTGGCGCCCTCTTCGGGGGGCCTTCATGGCGACGCGACCCTGGACCCGCATCAGGGCCGGCGCTGGCCTTGTTCCAGCTCCTCCTGGCGCCAGATCGTGCCGCAGGACGCGCACAACGCCGGAGACCTCTCGACGGTATTCTTCGCCGTGGGAGGCGCTCTCGCGGCAGCGAGCGTCACCATGTGGGCGGTCGCCCGCGTGCGCCGGTGAACGTCGCGCCGAGCGTCGACATCGGGGTGGCCGGCAACAGCACGGGCTGGGGGAAGGCGAACCTCCCATCGTTCGTCAGGCGATGAGTGCTCCGCTGCTCGTCTTAGACGACGTGGGGCAGGAGGGGGCAGCTCGCGAAACGCCACGCGGATCACGTTCGCGAGAACCGGTCGTCTCGCGCGACGAAGAATTGCTGCGACTCTATGTGCTCGAACACGTGGGCGATCTGCGCCTGGACACCTTCACGCTCGAGGATGCGGAGGGCGTATGGCGGCGCTGCCGGCGAAGCTCTCCACGAGCACGCGCCGTCATGTCGCGCAGACGATGTCGCGCTTGTTCCTCTCGCCGTGTACCCCGGCAAATGGATCCAGGTCAGCCCCATCCCGCGCGGATGGCTCCCCCGGGCCCCACCTGACAAGGCGAAAGAGTGCCTGTACCCGGACGAGGACCGGGCCCTGCTCGGGTGCTGGGGGTGCCGTTATTGCGGCGCTTCGCGTACGGCTTCCTGATGCGCGAGGGCCTGCGCACCGACGAGCTCGCGCGCCTGACTGGGCCGATACCGATCTCGTCCACAATCGGCTGGACCTCGACGTGAACAAGACCGACCGCCCCCGCTCGTGGGGCTCTACCTGAACCCGCCGGAGAACGCCGTCGTGCTGAGCATCGACGAAAAGACCTCCATTCAGGCGCTCGAACGCACACAGGATCCGCGACCGCTGCGCACGGGGCGGGCAATGCGCCATACGCACGACTACAACCGACACGGGGTCGTCGACTTGTACGCCGCCCTCAATGTCGCCACCGGGCAAGTCGCGCATACGTGCACGCGGTCCCTGCCACCCGCGAGTCGCTCTGGCCGACGCGGTATGCTGGGCGTTGGCCCCGCATGCGCTGCGTCCTCAGGGAATCCTGAGAACATGCATTCATCGTCACCACAGGCGCAGAGTTCACGGCCGCGGACATCCAAATGAGCTTTCCCATCGAGGTCGCGCAAGCGCGCTCCGGGCTCGCCGAGACCACGCGGCCGCAATCTCTACGGGTCCCACGGGGCATTCGGGATCGCCCCGCATGTGCGCGCGCCGTGGAGCGGGGCGGTCCTTATGCCATCGTGCAAGCGCTGACGAGCGGCACGCCAGCCGCGCTGCTTCATCCGCCGCCGTTTCGCGCGGTGAGGAGGTTCCTTCAAGGCTACAGGGGGTCGTTGTCCAGAATCCAGTTTTTGATCGTCTCTTGGTCCGCGGCGCTCAGATAAGGCCCACCTTTGGGCATTTGGACGCCGCACCCGGCGGGGATCCCGACTCCGGTAATCTTTTGGTAAAGCAGACTTCCCGCCGGATTCTGGTCCACCGGAGCCAGGTTGATGACGTAGGCCTCTTCGCAGGTCGTATCGGGCGCGTTCCCCATGGCACCCTTCGTCAGCAGCTCCTCCCAAACTGCCAAATATCCGAAGCTTGTGCCCAATGTTAACATGCCATTCGACGAATCGCCCGTTGCGTGGCATGTCATTCCGCAGTTCGCGAGGAGGATGGGATAAACGTCGGTTTGAAAGGACACCAAGGGTGCTGGGCTCCCGCTGCTCGATCCGGAGGCCGTGCTCGAGGAAATTGCCGCCGCCGAGGTCGATGAGGAGCTCGCCAGGTGGCTCGCGCTGGAGGAACTCGGTTCTGCCTCCGCGCTCGTTGCGCTGGAGCTCGACGTGGTCGCGCCGGTACTGCCGTTGGCGGCACTGGCGTCGACGGAGCTTCCGAACGTCTTTGTGTTGGGGCCCGGCGTGCTCGTGCCGGCATCGCTTTTCGCGGCGCCGGCAGCGCCTGAGCTCTCGACTGTCGTCGAGAGCTCTGCAGACGACGTAGACTCGGAGCTGTCGGTGCCCCCTTGCGAGTTCGTCGTGGAGGTGTCACCGCCGCCGCAGGCGAAGGCGGCGCCGGCGCCGATGGCGACGGAAAGCGCGGACAGGCGTGAGAACTTCATCCAGCCTCTTGGCGAATACCATAGAACGAAGTCGCGCGTCGTCCAATGGCGCTTACCCGAGCGGTCGAATACGCTTGTCTTGGACTGGAAAACGAGCCGGATCACTCGAAACGAGCCAATGCCTCACTGTAAACATTCAATGACAGCTGATTCGCGCGAGAGAAAGTCTCGCAGTAGGGGTAGGCCGCTCGCCCCCCCCAGCTCTTGCAACGGCTTTGGCTCATCGCTGGCAGTTCCGCCACCACTGGGAGCAGTCGCACAATCGCCTAAGCGTCTCATCGCCTAATCGCGTATTGGCGTGTATATGCACTTGCCGGCCTGCGGGGGGTCTTCGCCAAGCGCAACGCTTTGGCTTCTCTTGGCTGTCCTCGACGCCGCGCGCCTCTTCCACCAAAGCGCTCTCGGCCAAAGCGCTGGGCGCCCTGCGGACGGCGACCACTAACCGGGCGTACTGCGAGCAGTAGGCATCGACCGCGCGCGCCTCTTCGATCGCAAGGTAAACAAGCTGCGACTGCGTGCCCACGACATGCGCGCATTCTTCATCACCGCGGGGATATTCGCCGGGCGTGACGCACTTTGGATTACCGACCGAGCGGGCACACGACGCTCGGCATGCTCCGCACCTACGAGCGAGACGTTCGACGTTGGCGCGAGCTCCGCGAGAGTCCCGTCGACGCGGACACGGCCATCCCGGAGTTTGCCGCCGCGTTCGCGGCGGCAGAACGGGGCGGCAAGTCGAATAACTCGATCCTTGACTCTATCTAAGTATTCGAAAGTGCACGGGAAGGGAGTCGACCCCATACGCCTTGCGGCGGCGGAATCTAAAGCCAGCAATATGCATATCGTACGACGCGATTGTGCAGGATTGCGCAGGATCTGAAGAGAGCATCGCGCCAAAAGACGAGGCTTCCGACACATCACCGCCGCATTCTGCCGCCGCGTTGACGGTGCCGTCGACGGCCGAAGGTGGCGACGATTCGGACGTCGTCGAGGTTGCGCTTGCCAGCGCCCTAACTGCGGCAGCCGCTGCGGGCCGCTTCGATATTGTTGGGCAACTCGCCCGTGATCTCGAAGCGAGACGGCTCGCGCGCAACGAAAAGTGGAGGCGCGCGTCCGAGCGTGGCCGCCCAGCCACATGACAGGAATCGAACCCTGGTTTTCGGCAATCTGCAACTGGATAGCCCTGCCATTTTCGTCCAACTGTTCGAATTCCCCTCGCTTCCTGCTCGTCGGTCGCTCCTCGCGCGTCCGCACGATTGCGCGCGAGTGCGCCCCGGTCGTGGCACGTTGGGCAAGGCCGGGCTCGGTACCGCGTCTTCTGAGCTTGGTCGCGACCATCACTCGGAAGCAAGGCTCCAAACGGCAGTTCGCCGCGTCAAAAGCAGCAAGGCCGAGTCGGAGCGCAGGCCCGGTGCGGTCCGCCCGGTCCACCTGAGCCTGGCTACCTTCGTCATCGTCGTTGGATGGCCAAGCGACGACTGCCAAGCCCTCACGATATTCTGGGGTCGATGGCTTACTCCGAAGACGCCAAGGAGTGGCCCGCCCATGCCCGGTGCTATCCTGCTCGGGATGTCCCACACGCTAACCGTGGAATATGGCGATGAGGTACTGTTCGTCACGGGGCAATCGCCGTCGGAGTTTGCCGCTGAGGCTCGCTTTCTCCTTGCGGCGAAGCTTTATGAGCTTGGGCGCCTTTCGTCCAGTCGCGCCGCACAGCTCTGCGGGATGGGACGCGTCGCTTTTCTCCTTGCGCTGCCGCGCGTCCGCGTAACGGTCAGCAACATGTCCGCAGACGACGCCGACGATGAGCTGGCCTTCGCCCAGCATGGCTGAGCGGATTGTCCTAGATACGGGGCCGATCCTAGCTCTCGCTTGCGCCGACGCACTCAATCCGATCGGAGACCTTCCAATCGACTTCGTCGCTCCGATCGAAGTGCGCGACGAGCTTGAAGAGGGTGTGCGGCGCGGGTACCCGGCCGCTGCGGCTACCTGGCTCAGATTCGCAAAGCTCACGGCTGCCGTCAGTCCGTTGGCGATCGCCGAGTTGGACCGAGGCGAGGCCTCCGGTCATTCAACTGGCGCTCGACCAACGGATCCCCATCGTTGGGATCGACGAACGAATGGGCCGGAGAGCGGCGGCCGCGGTCGGCCTTCGCGTGACGGGCACACTCGGCCTCCTTGGCCGTGCGAAAGTTCAAGGCGTAGTTTCGGTGGTTCGGCCTTACGTTGATAGAATGCAGATGAAGGGAGTCTGGTTCGACCAGGAGCTCCTCGCCCGGTTCCTGCGCCAGCTCGGTGAGTAAAGCCGCCTCATAGGGTCGTCCGCGGCTGACGGTCCCGAACCGGACGACCTTCAGCGCGAGTCGGTTCGCGAGCGAGACCTGGGGTCTGATCGCATTCGTTCACAAGGCCGCCACGCTCTCGCCGCGGTCCTGCAGCTCCGCCAAAGCATCCCGCGCCTGCGCTCCGTCCACTGTTGCCCGCCACTTTGCAGCCGTCGGTCCATCGCGACCTCCGGTATCGCGCGTACTCGACCCTGGCCGGACTCGAAACCAGCTCAGTCGGGGATGGGATACTACGTAGGAACCACGACCGAGGCGCGAGGGCGCGCCGGCGAAGAGTCGTCTTGGCTACTTCGCCGATGCCGAAAATTCGCTGGGGACAGCGCTTTGCGCGCGCAAGATGTTCGCCGTCGTGACCGTGCTCGCCGCCGCTCTCGCGGACCTCAGCGAACACGACGATGCGCGTGCCCAGTTCGAGTGGTCGCCGCCAGTGCTCGGGGGGCTTCATCATGACTACGGACGAATCGCGCGAGGGGTGGCACGTGCACGACACGCTGAAGAAGTGGGGACAGAATCCTCGAATGCTCGACACGACGCGGATTCGGCAGATCGGCGTGGGTCAGCATCGGCGAAGGAACGACGCGATCGACGCTGAAGTGATCGCGCTCGCCTGGAGTCGGGCCGTGTTGCCGAGGCGCATGTGCTGTCTCCCGAGCGTCGGGCCCTTCGGGCGCAGTTGAGCGTTCGGAGCGCTGGTGCAGACGCGGTCGCAATACGTCACGACGATTCGGGGTCTTGGCGGGTAGATGCCATGTTGCTGGCGTCGGTGACGGTCGTTGCGATACCGCGCCGGGGGAGGCAAGGAAGAAGGGAGCGAAGGGGCGGCGCGGCGGCTCGTCGTCGGCACGCTGCGAGGAAAGGCCAAAACGCCGAAGCGGTGGCGACGGGTCGCGGTGCCGCCGACGAGCACGAGGGCAGAGGGTCTCCTCGCGTGGAGCCGTCACAAGGCTGCGTCATGATGAGCAGCAAAGGGCCTCGGGGTGTTCCTCGGGCCAACGACCGGTCGAGCCGGCGAGCGTGCTCGACTCGACGGAGGAGACATGAAGTATCTTGGGATGGATGTGCACGGGAAAGCAACCGTGTTTTGTCTGCTCAACGCGGAGGGCGAAGTCGTCGACAGGGGCAGCCTGCCGACGACGGCGCCCGATTTGACGAAGCTGATCCAGAGGCTTTCGTCGATCGACACGCTGCTCTGCGGTCAGGAGGTGGGGACGATGACCTACTTTGTCCATGACGTCGTGACGAGCGCGGGAGCGAAGATCCTGTCGTTCAACGCGCAGCATCTTCGGATGATCGCGGCATCGCGCAAGAAGACCGACAGGCGCGACGCGTACTGGATCGCCAAGAGCCTTCAGACCGGACTGATGCCTCACGCCGTCCATATCCCGACGACCGAAGTACGACGCCTACGCAGCTTGCTGGCACAGCGCCGATCCCTTGCGGCGGAGCGCAAGCGATGGCTGCTGCGTGCCCGGTCCCACTTGCGCGCGATCGGGACCCCCATCGCCAAGGGTGCGGGCAAGATCACCCGAAAGCTCGAGCAACTGCTCGCGTGCCCCGATGGGCTGGACGCGGACCGAGCCGACGCCCTCGAGCTCCGCGCCCGTCAAGAACAGCAGCTGCGCGCGGAGCTACGCAAGCTCGAAAAAACTCTCTACGGCGAGGCGAGACGCATCGACGCCGTGCGTCGTTTGCGGACGAGCCCTGCGGTGGGTCCTTGGGTGGGTCTGGCCCTCTACGCGTGGGTGGGTGACATCCGCAGGTTCCGCAACGCGAGGCTCTTGTCGGCTTACGCGGGGCTGGTGCCGTCCGTCCATCAGAGTTGCGAATCGACCCGTTTGGGATCGATTACGAAAGAAGGCTCCAGCACACTGCGGAGCGTGCTGGTCCAGGCGGGACACGTCTTGCTGTTCCGCTGCGGTTCCGACGACGCCCGCCCGCTCCGCGAGCTGCCCCAACGGGTCCAGACCGCCCGCGTGCGTCGCAAGATTGCAATCGTGGCCGCGGCCCGGTTCATCGTGCGCACGGCCTTCTACATCTTACGAGACGGCACGACGTACGACCCGCAGCGGCTCCGTACCTATGTGCAGGAGGAGAAAGCAAAAGTCGCATAGCTTACCGAACATCTTAACCGGATCGGAGACCGAAGCCGGGGAAGTCGATGGGAGGCCAGGCCGCAGTCCGGCATGGCTCGCGATGCGCACGCCTCGCGAAATCTTCGAGTAGATTGGCCGGCCTCACCTTTTCCCGTACGGCAAGATGTGCCGACCGCCGTTGGGCCGAGCACGCATGGAAGGATGGCGACTCCCGAGCGGAGGTCACGAATCGGCGCCGCGATGAACACGAATCCGTCCAGTCGCATGGCTGGACGAAAGGAGAAGTCTGTCTTGAAGCCCAACTGCAAGTGGGGCGACCGCATCGCCAAGACGCGAGGCAAGAGAATCGCCGCCATCGCCATCGCACGAAAACTCGCCGGCGTCCTCTGGGCGATGTGGCGCGACGGCACCACTTACGATCCGGTGGGACAGGCCAAGGCGAGCGCAAAGGGCACTCGCAGAGAGGCTCGTTCGAAAAACGCGAATGCGGAGGCGCTCGAACGCGCCGCCAAGAAACTCCAGCGGCGGGCTCCTCGCCGCAACAAGACTTCGGAGGACGCCGCCATGACATGAATCGTCACGACCGTCTCCGATGCGCCTTGAGCGCGTAGCCTAAGAGCACCCCATCTGGATGGAACGTTGAACGCGACAAATCGGTAGAAGCTCTTGCGATCTCCGCTCCGGTGGAGACGTGACTGTACTTCGTGCGAAAAATTGCGTCTCGCTCCACCGCTTCGAATCCAAATCTACGTCTCGGGCCTTGGACGCGAACTTTGCTGCCCGATGAACGTGAAGAGTCAATCGAGAGGTAGCTCGCCAAGCCGCGCGTTCGGAGCGCTCCCCTTACTGTCACCGCGCTCCGGCGCCCTTCAAGCGCCGAGAAGCGATACGTCCATTGAATTCCAAGAACCCAGCCCACTCCGAAACGAAAAAAAGAAAACTCTCTGCGCGAAACCCCTTGCCCACGCCACCGGTTCAGAGTCGATTTGGCTCCGCCCGCTTCCGGGCGTGCTTGCGACCCCATCAGGGAGTGCCGTAATCGACCACCGAATCGCCGTGGGAGCCACCCCCTGAGGTCGCATTCGCACCGATGCGCCGCTCCCGATCGCCATGGGTCGTTGGATCGAGCCGGTACAGACTGCTCGAGACGTGCACGGCCCAGCCCAGGTAGCCCGCAACCCACGTGGCCACGAGCCACGCCCACGCCGGATGCACCGGACGGGCGCACAGTCGGGCGCATGCGGCTGCACGCAATTTTGCGGAAAATTCAGGAGTCGGATCGGCCACGGGCAAACGGGCCAAGCGCTCAAACAGAGGGTCGGGGATCATTGCACCGTAGCTTTCTTCGGTGAATCGCCGGAGGTCGACCGGCGTTCGAGCTCGCACGACAGACGAGAGCGAGCGCGAGCGAGCCGCTGCCGAACGGTGGCCGCATCGACGCCCAACATCGCCGCCACCTGCACGGGCTCCATTCCTTCGACTCCCACCAACAAGAGTAGCTCGCGATCCTCGAGTCGTAACCGAGAAAGCGCGTGTTCTACATCGCCCAACGCGAGTCGTGCCTCGACATCGTCGGCAGGGCTCGCGAGACTTTCGAGGGCCGCAGCATCGACGGCGACGCGTTGCGCCCGCACTTGACCGAGGTAAGCATTGCGCGCGACGGTAAAAAGCCACGCTCGGAGGTCCGAGTCGGCGCGCAGATCCGGACCGCGCTCGGCGAGCCGCAGAAACGTATGTTGCAGGAGATCGTCCGCGACGTCGGCCCGTCCCGACAGCCGAAGCACAAAAGATCTCACCCGCGCGGCGTACGCGCCGTAGACGAGGTCGAAGCCACGGGGGTCGCGACGCCGCAGCAAGGTCAGTGCGGCCTCATCGGGTCCGTGAGCCATGGCGTCCTCTAGTAGAACGTCGAAGCAAAGCGAGCGTGACAACTGTCACGCCGCGCCCGCTCGCACGTTTTCATCCCCAAGGAGAGTGACGCATGATCGATCTGTTCAGAGAGGGAGGATTCCCGATGGGGTGGTTGCTGGCTTTTGGGCTTACGACGCTGGCTTTCGCGGCTCGCTTCGCGTGGATTCCCGTCCGGCGCATGCTGCGGATGACGTTCGTATTGGCGGGCGCGACCGCGTGCGCGACCCTGACCGCCGTGTGCGCGGACCTCGCGGCCGTCGGGCATCACGCTCCGGCGTACTGGGCCGAGCATTCGGACATGACGTTTGCGCAGGTCCTCCTCCAGGGCGCCGCCGAGTCACTCAGCCCGGCGATTCTCGGCTTCACGATGCTCTCGCTTTCCGGCGTGATCTTGGCGCTCGGCTTTCAACGCGAAGTCGCGGCCCAAAACGGCCCTGTCGGGTAGAACCGCAATCGTGCAGACCAACGACCGAGAGTATAGTCCAACGGGCGTCGGCCGAAGATCGAGCGGACCGGCTGCCCTCCATCCGGAAACGCATGCCCCAAACGAAAGGACTCCCATGCCGATTTTGAAAGAAGGGGACGCTGCCCCCGATTCACACTCCAAACCGACCAGGACCACGACGTGACGCTGTCGGCGCTCACTGGCAGACCCGTGATGTGACTGTCGTAGACGCCGTACGGAACGGCCTTGCCCGAGGGCGTCGCCGGGAAAGTCGTGCACGAGCACTTTTTCCGGTTGCCCCGCGGGCCGCCACTCCTGCCCAGCGTTCTTGAAATTGCCGACCAATTCCTTCTTTTTCGTATCCACGGAGATCACCGGGCTTCCTCGTCGCAGAAAGTCGTCGGCAACCGCGTTGATGTGCTCGAACTGCGCGTTCCGATCCGGGTGCGCCGCGCCCTCGGTGCTCTTGCGGACGGATCTGAGGCTATAGCACGAGCTCGTGCAGCAGGCGCCCGACCTTCGTCGCACTCACCTTCCAACCGTTCCTGGCCATCGCCGCCGCGAGCTTCGCTTTGCTTTTACACGTCCAACGCAGCGGCGACATGGGATCGCCACGGGTCAGCGGGTCCACAAGCTGCTCGAGGGCTTCTTTGATTCCAGGCTGCACCTGCACAAGCGCTGGCCGCCCGGCGCCCGCTCTTCGCAATCGGCCGTTGAACACATCAGGGACATCGAGCTCCTGCCGCCCCTTGCGGATCGTCGCTCGCGCCAGCCCCGTCGCCGCCGACACCAGTGCATCGCCGCCGTACCCAATCGCTCGAGACTCACTCGCCGCCCACACCCGCCGTGCGCGCTCATCAAGTACGCCAGCGATCGCCGCATACTTGGCCACAAGGTTCTCTTCACAGGAGATGTCGCGCCGCACATCCGCTACAGATCACACCCCCCCATGGTCATAGTTGGGTCTCGCTTCGTCTCGTTCACCACGAGTGCTGTGCGACGACCGCGCCCACCTTGCGAAGCTGCTCGTTCATCTTGCGGGCACACGCTTTCGCCCGCTGACTCAACCCGAAGTCGCGCTCGGCGTGGTCCGGACTACGACGATGCCGCTACCAGGCGGGTACTGCATGGCGTTGGCGAGTCGGTGTCGAGCGCTTCTGCGCGGGGCACGTCATGAGCTAGCTCGGCCAGGCGGCACAAAACACTTCGGGCTTGCTCGTCGTGCGAGGGCCATTTGCCTGGAGGCCCGGAAAACCGTATGTTTCACGCATGGCTGCCGGATCCATTCGCGTTCGTCACATCGTCGAGCTCGTTGCGGAGCTTAGCGACGATGAGCGATCCGAGCTTGACGCTCAGCTTCAGGGCAACGAGATTGCGGTTGGGCGCGCGTGGGGCGAGGAGATCGACCGGAGGGCAGCCCGTGCGTTGCGCGGCGAGAGCTTGTCGCTCTCGCGTCCGCAGCTCGCCGTGCTGCTAGAGACGGATCCCGCCGAGGCGCGAGCGCAGCTGGCCCAGGTTTTGTCATCGCGTCGATGATCGGGCTCGACTCGGAGGCTGCGCTCGAAATCCTCGATGCACGTGACTTCTACGAGGCTAGACGTGTGGGTCTCGGCCTGGCGTTCGTAATCGCGGCGAACGACACCCTGGACGCGATAGAAACTGCGCCGGCCGGCTTTCCGGCGCACCCGTTCGCGGGGACGCCTGGGGTGAAGCGAGGCCTCTTTCCGCCACGATGGCCCTATGCCTTCGCCTTCATGATCCTGGCAACGGGCCCGTTCGTGTTGGCGTGCGAGCACCTGCGCCGCGTTCCGCTCTACTGGGAGCAGCGACTTCGTCAACCGTAGATCCAGGGTGACCTGGGTACGCGCGGATACTCGTACGTCCAGAAACTCATCGCCGCCGATTGTTGCACCTGGTTCACCGCGAGCTGCGACTCGAGCTCGCGGGCATCGCGCGATAGCGGCGCGGCCATGATGTCGGCGCTGTTGAGACGGTGAACGTCATCGTCGACGACGACAGGACAGACCCGTTCGGGCGGCCCGTCGACGCCGGCGGGTGCAACGTCTGCGCAAACTACACGCAGGGCAACATGGGCTATTGCGGAGACGGCCCACGAGCCAGCGTTGTCTTCACGCCTGTATGGACTCACGTGCAATTGGCATTTGCTTCGATGCACCCCGTCGGGACCTATTCGGGTGAGCCCACCACGTGGACCCCCGACACAAGCGCGCTCTTTTCCATTAACTTCGACCTCGAAGACGTCCCCATCGCTCCTTTCGAGCTCGCGGTCGCTTACGTCGAGCTTTACAAGTAGCAAGTACCTCGACGACAAAGTCGAGCTCGAGGCGGTCGGCTCGCCCCGGGCAGTCGCCAACCCCAGGGCCCCCACAGGTAGGGTCCGGTGCCCGGCGACATCGTGGTGGAGACCGCCGAGCACGGGAGCGGCCACCGTTGCGGCCGCCGCTCGCGGAGGTCGCCGAGCCGATCGGGGATGAGCGGACCGATCCCCTGGTGGGCCGTATCCCATCCCCGACCGACGTGGTTTCGAGTCCATCCAGGGTCGAGTACGCGCGATACCGGAGGTCGCGACGGCTGCGAAGTGGGGGGCAACGGTGGACGGAGCGCGAGGCGCGGGAGACTTTGGCGGAGCTGCAGCGCGCGCTCCGCCATTTGGCGCGCGTGGTCACAAAGCACTCCAACGAAGCTCGAAGCACGACCTGAATCTGCAACGAATGCCTGACCGATTCAATCTTGTGCGTCCAGGAGTCATAAGTGATCTCGAGGCGGACGCGAGCAGTAGCCACCTCAGGGCCGATGTTGCCCCACGGCTCTGCCC
>Ga0208691_1000502_pt1 | contig 14168 bp, 11 predicted proteins | sample June2015DPH_20_1_FD_184719 | JGI IMG/M metagenome (GOLD analysis project Ga0208691, IMG submission 184719) | Peatland microbial communities from SPRUCE experiment site at the Marcell Experimental Forest, Minnesota, USA - June2015DPH_20_10... | ecosystem: Environmental > Terrestrial > Soil >... | reverse complement strand
CAGCAATTTGTTCACTAGTCAATGCATTACCTTTATACTGTTCGACCAAATGATTTACATCATTAGCTACAATACGATCTATATAACTTTTAGCAATCAATGGATCTTTTAATATTTGATCGGCTTTTGCTTCACCAAATTTATTACCAGCTTCATCTTTTAAATTAGCAATTTGTTCAAAAGTATATTGTTGTAAATTTTGATCAATATTAAGATTAGAAGACTGTAAGAAGCTAGACATTTCTTGTAATCCCTCTAGTTTTTGTAAACTTGCATTATAATTATTTTCTTGACGATGCATTTCATCAAAGCTAGCTCTAAAATCTTCAGCTAGACGACCTTGTTTATCGGTTCCAATATTAAAGTGCCCATCTTGAGCTGCTTTTACTATAGTATCTATTGATTGAGTGACATTTTCAGACGTCATTAAATCTTGCGCCCTTTTTACCGCTTCTTGGGCTGTAGCTATTGATAAGGTTTTTCCTTCAATATTTGCACTACCTTGTATACTTCCACTAAGTCCGTTAATTTTTGATAAAAACGTACTAACAAGGTTAACCGGCTTATTATTACTGTCCAACTTCCCTTGAAGCCCCAAATTAGCAGCAGCAATCAATTGTACTGATTGTTCTTCATTAATACCGTATTCTTTCATTAACTTATTAGAAATAACCTGTTGCTTACTTAATGCATCAGCAATAGAAGCATGTTCCCCGTGTTGATAATGTTTACCTTCTGATTGATTAGTTCCGGCACTTTTAGCTAAGTTAATCGCTTTAGTTGTAGCATCTACTATACTGGAACTATAGGCCACACTATCATTATAAAGTGCGGTTTGGGCTTCTTGGGATTGCTTTTGGACGCTGGCTGAATATAAATCATTTAACCTAACTGATGTCATCAACTGTGAACCACCAGACATTTGATTTAACGCTACACTACCATCACCCATGGAAGATAACGTAGAACCGCTAGACAATTCCCAATCAGAACGTCTTGCTGCAAAACTAGCTGCGGTATTGTAATGATTAGCACTAGTATTGTTGCCACTATAATTATCGGCAGATACGTTACCAAAATTGTAATTTCCAGTAGTTGCTTCTTCAGCGGCATGACTGGCACTACTTTGCGTTAATCCACCTAAATGAGTAGCTAAAGTTAAAAATGATGAAACCCCTTGCACTAACGAAATAGCAATTACCGGCACTAACATCGAGTAAAAACCGGCATAGCTAGCTACATCTAAATTAGCTTGCACAATGGCAGGTGATGTAAATAAATTCCAACCGGTAGCAACAGCACCATTTGGATCAACAAAAGTTGCCGCAGCTAAAGTAGCTGAGCGTAATTTTTCGGTTTGAATATAATTAACTATCGCAAATAATGGTGGCCAGGCTTGGATCCATACTACAATACCGGCAAAACGTTTTAATATCGCAAAACCACCAGGCTGCACCACTAATAAAAATATTACCATAAATGAACCATACAGCATGGCTTGCATAAAAATACTTAGCTCCGGTAAATTTTTAGCAGCAAAACTACCAATAATTTGAAAAGTATTTCTTTGATGCTCTTCTGCTCTAGCTATTGCAAAACCTTGAGCAGCTGCATTAGCCCCAACAATTTGGGCATTTTTAATTACCGAATCTTTAATGGCATTTCGTACCATATGTTGTTTTAAGATCTCAGTAGCATTGCCGGCCATTTGGGTTAAAAAAGTATGACTACTTGGAATTTGATTGGTTAAATAATTTTGTGCCATTTGTGATTTTTTAATAGAAAATTCATCATTGTTGGTGGCTTGTCCTGATTTACCAAAAAATCGCCAATTAAAAACTTTGGTATGGCGCTCTGCTTCTTTGGTTAAATCTTGATCTAAATATTGTGCTCCATCTTTACAAGTAACTACTTGGTTAGAAGCACCATCATGATAATCAAACATTCTAAGAGTTGAGGTTTTGCTCTTAATTAATTTCCAACCATTTTGGGCATAGACTAAATCATCTAATGTATAGTGGGCACCAATTCTTACATCATATAACACACATTGCCTAGCAAAGTTCCTAAAATTTCTTTCTACTCTAGGAGTTACTATTTCAAATTGGCTCGCTGCATTAATTAATGATGAAGAAAATAATGTACCATATTTGGTATAACGCCGATGACTTTCTTGTGGAATACTAAATTGATCTTCAAATTCTTGTGCTAATAAATGACCAATTTGACTGGGAATGCTAGCTAATAATGCTACTCCTAGTGGAATGTTAGCAATCGGTTTACTTTGATTAATAGTTTTATCGCAAATTACCACGTTAACAGTTGGTATATACATAAAACTTAAAAAAATAATTACACTAATTGCCCATTTAATTGACGAGCGAACTTCACCATCCACGGCATTAGTAACCATACTTTTAATATAACCACATAATACTGCAACAATAATTAAACCACTAATCACACTGCCATGCCCAACCCCACGCATTCTACCGATAGCTTCAAACACGCCATTTAATACATCACCGCCACCATAGGTAATAATTTCGTAAGCTTGCATTTATCTTCTCCCTACCGCCCAATCAATAGAACGCGCCAAATCCGCAGAAAATTCTCCGGCTAACATCTTTTCTAATACTTGAATTTTTTGTACTAAATCTAATGCTTGGTTAATACGTTTAACATCACGACTTTTTATATAAATCAACCGTTGCCTAGCATCTTGTACTCCTTGAATAAAGTCGCTAATTACTTGATCTGAAGCATTAATAGTTCTAATCCCAGCTTGTACTACATCTAACAATTCAGTTAAATAATCTTCTAATAAATCACTAGCAATTAATTCGGCATAATCTTCTAATTTAATGATTTCACTAGCAAAAGCATAAGCAGATTGCACGTTAATAGCTTTTAACAATGGGATCTTAGCAGTATTAATTAACTCTATTTCTTGGGTAGTTAACGTGCCTCTATCGGCACGAATTTTATTTTGAATAGACACTAAAGAACTTTTTACTTTACCAACAAAAGAAAATTCCGAATTAATAATTAAATCTTTATTGTAAGTTGGATTTAAACAACCATACTTAACATGAGTATCACATTTATAAATTTTAGCTTTATTTGAATGTCCACCATACATTAATGCATTAATTAAAGTTTGCTCTGCGGCTTTTGGAGCTAACCACACTTGCTTAGCCTGATCGTTATTATCATTAATAATAATACTGCCGGACAAAGTCATGATTAATTCTTTTAAATCATTAGGCGCTTTTTCGGCAAACTTATTTTTCTCCAACACCATCCAAGCTAAATTACCTTTATTAGTTAAATAATCCTTAAATTTCTTAGAACGCTCATCATCATTATTTCGTGCTCTTTCTAAATAATGTTCTGCTTCCCCTCCTGCTCCACATGCTTGGCGACTTCTAGCTCGATCATTTAAAGTTCCTCTTTCAGTACTAATATTTTCACAAACTACTTTTTGTACCGCTTCAGTTTTTGGTAAGATCCCACCAATCAATGCTGCACTAGTATTACAAGCATCTATATTCCATTGCGATAATTCTTGAGCTATTTTATTTAATTGATCCATAGTTTTCTTGCACAACGGGCATAGTGTTTCAAAAGTAATCATATAGGCATAATTCATGCCGCTAGTTGTGATGCTTTGCATTAATCGTTTAAATTCCGCCGCTTTAATCCAAGACATCGCGCCCATATGTAAATCAATACCACCACAACCCATCCGCATGCCGGGACCTGTCATACTAAATGGCTGAAAATTCTCCGAATGACTACGAGTCGATATTCCACCTAAAGTATAATGTCCCGACATTTGCCCAGCATAACTACCAGCTGGGGTAATATTACTAGAGCCACCGATCCGGTTATAAAAGTTTTGCATACTGTCAGCAATACTGTCCGCTTGGCTCCATAACGAATATAAAGATAAACTAATTAATAATATCGGTTTGAACATTGGGATCTCCTGGATTTAATCTGGCAGCAACAGTTTGTGGTTGATCTTTATTGGCTAAATATTCTATATGAGCCTGAATATGCTCTTTTAACTCAATTTCACTTACTGCACCAACCACAATCGGGAACCACTGATCACGCTTTGGTTCAACTGCTATTACTGCCGGTACTTGGGTAATTTGCATCTTGGTGGCAATACCATTATCTTTAACTTGATTTGGCAAATTATCGATAAAGCGGCCATCTAATGACACATAAGTAACATGAATACCGTACTCTTCAGCTACTCTTGATACAATTGGGACCATAGCATGACAAAATCTACAATTATGTTTAATAAACAACATCAAACCATATTTTTGACTAAACTGCTTCATTAATTGATCTAGCTTGTATTTCTCTTGATCTAAATAAATATGTCTAGCATATTGGGCAGCAGGAAATTTAACATTGTAATCTAAATCAGGATGCCGCCTTAATACTTCGTTCCAAACCACACTAAAATAACTAGCTCGCTCCGTTGCGGCAACTTGCGCCTTTAAATAAGCATGCACATTATCTAAAGTTGGTCGCATAATAGCTTCCGCATGCAGTCTAGCTAAGTTCTCTTTATATAAATTAACCTCTTCTAGCGGATCTAACGTAGAACTTTTAGTGCTTGGTTTGGCCGGACCTATAGGTTTTTTAATTATTTTCGGATCTTGATACCAATGCCAGCCTTGTTCATGTTGCTCCAACCAATTATTACTCTTAGCAACACTATTGATGCTCGTTAAAGATAACGCTGCTATTAATGTTCCAATGATGCTATTTTTCTTCATTGGCCAGCTCTTTTTGCTTTTGTTGTTTAGCGTTATGTAATTTTCGTCTAGCAGTCTCGGTAGCAATTTTTTTAGATAGTTCTGCTAAATCTTTAGTTTGCTGTTTTCTAAGTGGCGTATCCGGTAATTGTTTTTGATAATCTTTCTTAATCTGGTCAGAAGTTTGAGTTAAATTATTGCTAACCGCATTAAGTAATGATCCACTGACTTTAGTATTTTGAGCTTTTTTTACAAAGTCAGCAGCAATTTCACTAAAATCAATTTTAGACCAATCCAAGTGTTCTAAATCATCTACTGTTAAAGCTTCACATTGTGGTGCAGCACCATCACCCCAACTACGGTTTAATTGTTGTTTAGCTCCTTCTTGAATTACTCGTGATAATTTTGATTGATAACAACAATAACCTTGCTTATCGACATGAACAGCCTTTTGGGCTACTGATTTTTTGACCCGATAGTCGTCTACAAAGTGACAGTTACCCTGTCTAATATTCTCTGACAATTGAATTTCTTTACTTTTACAACCAGTCATTTTACGCCAAAATCCTTTCTTATCAGCACAACAATTTTTAGGTTTACAGGTACAATGCATAGCTTGCCCATTAAAAAATTTCCCAGCTTTACCTTGGCCTTCTGGACGGATCTCTTTCGCGATCTCCTTTACTAAACTTAAACCGGCAACCGCAGTACCGAAATCCGTATTTTTTTGATAATCATCTAGTGCTACCGCTTTAAAACCACTATTAATTACTATTTCTTCCGAGGAGTTTACAGTTTTACTGCATTTAAAATGATGGATTTCTACCGCTTTTTGGCCAAGAAATTCTTTAAATTCGCTACCGGTTTTAATACAATTTGCTGGAATACTATCACAATCATTATCACCTTGTGGTACCTTACAATGATAGGTAAACCGTTTTTTCCAACAAGGACGTTCCACTCTTAAATAATGTTCATGACTACCAAATTGCCGAACTGCTGGGCCTTCCAGGCAAACCTCACTTTGTAAGGTACATTCTTGTAACATCGTTAAATCTTCTAATTCACCACAATCACCTTGCCAACTTTCATTAGTAATAACAGGTGGTTGTGGTTGCATTCTCATAAATTCATACTGCAAAGTAGCACCACGATCTTGATTACGCTTGTTTTTAGCTGCTCGTTTTTTCTTTTTCCTACTATGCCAATGATAATCATCGGTGTCAGGTTGATAATTACTATAAATTGCAGTAAAGCTATTTTGAAATGTGGGACTGGAGTTTAAGGTATTTTGACACCCCTCTTCAGCATGTGCTTGTTCTGATCTTTTAATTATTTGGGTGTCTTGACCAAATTCTGGACCTAACCGATCAGAAATAGAAGAATTAGCTATATGATTTCCTCTAATTAATTTAATAACCCCATCTTTAAAATTAACTTCCACTATAGAATGATTATAACTATGCGCTTTAAATGAAGCGGTAATTAATTTCTTAATTGATAGATCTGGTTGTTCTCTTACCTCTATTACTAAATTTTTAGTACAAGTAAAGGTTGAATCTAATAAAGTAGTACTACAGCCCATTTCATATTCTTCCAGCTCCACATTAGTTTTTGTAGCAGCTTTATATTGTTGCCTTAAAGTGGTGTTGTCTAATTTTGTCATGCCTACTTGTTGCTGTAATTGTTCATCACTTTTAGCTAACGCGGCAAACGCTGCTTCGGTAGCGGGATTTTCAGCATTAGGGATCGTCTCTAAGTCTAATAAATTTTTATTAACAATCTCTACTACAGTTAGATCTTCTAAATCACTTTTACTAGTAGCGGCAATTTGTTGTTCATTTAACTGTTCGGTTTGTTGTTTTAATTGTTCTGAGTGTTGATGTAATTCCTTAGTTAATTGATGACCAGTAGTTGCTTTAGTTTTACCGTCTTTAATTAAATCCATAGAAGTATTTTGGGGCAAGTAACTTTGACCATGACCATCTTCATTAACATTACCAACAGCTAAAGTTTCTTTAAAATCAGGGTTATTAGCTAAATCCTCCATATTAATTTTTGGCATGTTGTTTAATACTTGGGTTATAGCAGCTTGATCTTCTGAGCTAATAGCTAGGATCTTATAACTATATAACATTGCTATTGCCCACAATATAATTGCTAAACATGCTGATAGTGCTTGTTTCACAGTTCGCCTCGCAAATTTTTTAACCACATTTTAGCTGTGGTTATATGTTCACCATCATGAATGATCCTATCTAATGCCCGTTCTAAACCAACATCTCCTGCTACACTATCAAAACTTGCTAGCATACTGTCTATTCCTTCCGGTATAACTACCACTGTTGGTACTGCCTTAATATCAAACTGTTTAAATTTTGCCGGATCAATAGCAAAGCCTCCAACAGTTGTACCAATTATTTCCTGAACTTTTTTAACAGTTTGTTTCATGGAATTATTAACTAAGCCTCGCAATACCAATGTTCCACCTGCTTTAGTAACCTGTAGGTTCCATTGTTGTAAACTATGTTTTGGCATACCTAATGACACAAAAACCATTAAACTAGGATTGTTAGTTATTGGTGCTACAGTCTCATTTGATTGCAAATCAAGTGTTTGTTCACAAGCATTGGCTATTGACGATACCGCCAACATGATTATTAATAATAAGATCTTACGCATAATTATATTTTCCTAACCCAACTTATGCACGATACACACTATGCCGGTTTCATTTGGAAACAAAATGTTGTTATCAAACATTAATGCTAATAAATTGTCGCTTTTAGCAAATTGATCCCCCACGTAAATTGCTTCCTTACTAACGTTTTTGATCAAATAGCGCACTCCTTTTATTTGGTTGTCTTTATATTCCACCGCTTTTTCAACAGTAAATTTTGCTTCTAGATTTTTTAAAGCCAAGTTCATCGCATTTAAGCGTACTTCACTATACTCTTTAAAATCACCACTTTTACCTGTTAAAACGTGTAAAGCATCAATTAGTGTCTTTTCTTCATTGCTATTTAATTTAGCAAATGCTGAATTAATTAATAACCCAAAAACCACAACTATTAACAAAATTTTACGCATTACTTTTCTCCTTGCTAAAAAATTAACTAATACTTGTTTTACTTCTAAAAAATTTACAGTGCACAACATTCTCTCTTACGAAATATTAACCAAGCAAAATCCTCGCCTTTGATCGGAAATTCTCGTCCGGATTCATATAAAGTAGAACTTCTACCCATCGGATTACATGGAAATTTTTCTTTAGCAGTTCCTGGAATTGGATATGTCATTTGAGAACGGTATTGTGATTTACGCCAAATTGGCATTGGATAGCTATTACATAAACCTTGATTGCCGATGGTGCCCCATAATAAGCCTTGGCGATGCATTTTAAAGATCATGCGCTCGGTTAATAATAAACTAGCTTGCACGCCACTAACATGGGCTTGAACATGGCCTGATAATGGATAAACTGAACCTTGACAGCCGGCACACCAAAACAACCAATCTAACGGTAAGCCAGCAGTTGCCGCAGCACAATCACCGATACAAGCAGTTTGCGCTACTACATTAGCAAATAATGCGGTCTCGGGAGTTAAAATGGCAGCTAATATATCGTTTTTCCATAGCGGATCTACTTCAGTAATATAAGCTACATCAAAGCCTTGCGAGTCCAAACAAACAGCATCTATAAGCAAATTCAACCAAGCAATTAATGGATAAATATACCAGTGCACATGATAAAAACTAACATTCTCACCGGACACTGCCGCATCAGTACCGCCACTTGATACTTTTAATCCAGGATTTAACGATAATCCTAAACTGGTAAAACAAAATGGAATACGAGTTACATCAACTAACCTGACCGGTTCCCAAAACGATACAGTTACGCCAACTCGTGGAAACGGTGTCTGACAATAACAAACCGGCGATGATACCCGATCACTTTTTAACATGTCTGGAGCTTTCTTAGTATCAAACCCAGGCAATTTAACGCTACCAATGGTTAACGGAAATATGCAGGACCAACAAATATCCGTAATAGGGTTAAGAAATCTACCATGGCAAGTACCAGCCATAGCCATACTTGGCAACAGCCAACCAATCATTATTAATAATTTAATTATATTTAGCTGCATATCAATTCACTATAATTTCTTCAATTAATAATTTAGTACCTTCTTGTATTACTCGTGCCGGCACTTGGTTAATACCTAATTTTTTAGTGATTTGCCCATATTGATCAAAATAAATTTGGCGTTGTAATTGTTGCATTAATGCTAGCGGTTTGCCTTTAACTAAAATAATCATGCTTGATTGTTTAGATAATTGATCTTGTTGTAACGCCCACGCTAGTTGAGCTTTATTAGTGCCATCAATAAATAATAACTTTTCTGTTAAAGTTACCGTATCTAATGGATTTACTTGATCGCCTTTACTATGAAACACTCTACCTGCGTCATCTTTTAAATCAAACGGTGCGGCAACTGTTGGATCGTAATAATATGTTCTTGGCTTAATAGTATTAGTAATGCCTGATACTGCTGGCGGCTCTTGTACTGATTTAATTACTTGTTGTTTAAATTTTTCGTTAATTTTACTTAATTCACCGCTATTAGCTAATCCTTGTAATTTATGTTCCATAAACTCTAAAATGTCCATTTCACTAATCTTATAAACCGGTCCAATATTAGCTAATACGCTGGCCATAGCATAATTACCACAAAGGAAAAGCCCGAGATAAAATACGCTCCTTTTTAATAAGGCCGATTTCTTCATAACGAGAATCAAACGAATCAGGATTGCTACCGGCAACAAAATACTGATGATCTGGAATAATCTTTGGTGCCACCCATAATAGCGGCTTGCCTCTTCTGGAAAATTTTTTAGCTGTTCCCACATATGTTGCTCCTACCCAATACCCTTCAGGTTTAACTATAATTTGATCACCAGGCATACCTATTATTTGCTTTACTAACAATCCCCAATTACCATCCACTCGTTGCTGAAAAATTACATATTGCCCACGCTCTAATGCCCCAAACTGTTTTAAAGTAATAAACCACTTATACGGCACGCTGTTCCCCACATTATGGCCAATATTAATTCCTAACCAGCTACCAACACCCCAAGTACTGCCTATTATTATTGGTCCAATAATTAAATGTTTTAGCCAATTATTGCCCTGGTAAATTCTTGATAATGGCGCTTTCCACGATCGGCGTAACATCTATTACCCCTCCTAAAGTTGATTCTTGTAATAAAATGATCCAACGTTGTTCTTTAGCTAGTTGCTCTATAGTTTTATTAGCAATTTGCATAAAGGTTAGGTACTGTTGTTTGCTAAGATCTTCAGTAAGTCGCATGGCAGTTAATTCTCGATTAATATAATTTTTAGCAATTAAAGTTAGATCGGCTTTAACAATTTTTGGTGGTTGAGTATTGATGTGATACACACTAACAATAGCTATAACTACTATGACACTAGTTATTAGTTGTAAGCTAAACGTGGTTACTTGTTCTAAATTAATTTTAACAACACTCATCATTTAATTCCTGCTACCATGCTTACTGCATCAATCAAGGAATGTCCTTGTTGCCTTAAGCTGTCTACTGCTTGATATTCATCTGGTTTAGAGGAATACAAAATTTTAGTAAATTGATCAACCATAAATCTGCCAACCGTAAACCCAAATGGCCCTTCAATATAAATATCTGAATATTCGCCGGAAGAGGTAATTAAACTTTCTAATAATTGTTGTTTTTGCGGAGTCATTTTGATCCTGCCGCCTTTTTCTAAGGCTTGAACTACTCCAGGTTGTTGTAAAATTAATACCCAATCAGAATTATTTAAGATCGCAACTCCAGTAGGATGACTATAATAATCTTCAATGCTTTGCGTACCAGTCATTAATGCACCACCATACTTACGTAACGTACGCGCTGCCTCTGCTAAAAATTTGGCAGCATGTGGAGTAAATAAATGCTGCCATCCTTCATCAATGGCTAATAATTTAGGAATAGAGCGATCACCATTTAATGCTAAAGTAATTTGATTAATGAACATTAACATCACGACTGGTTGTAAAGCCGGACGATTTTTTAATTCTACCAGTTCTAACAAAGTAAACGGATTACTAAAATCAATATTAGCCTTACCTTCTACAAAGCGCCCAAATTTTCCATTTTTAGTATAAGGAAATAACATTTGCCCTAAATCACGAGCAATTGATCCCTGATGTGCTAACAATAACTCTGCAATACGACTTATTGAATTATCATTACCGTATTGTTCCCAAGTTTTTTTAATAGCTTCTTCAATAACAGCTTGCTCCAAATCTGTAGCAACTCGTTGTTGTAACGCCATGTTAGTAACCAACGGTACTAATAATAACATTTGGTCATCATTTAATACCTTAATATTAGTAAATGGATTTAAACATAAATCTTGTTGCTTAAAATCAATTACCTGACCACCTAATAATTCACAAGTTTTTTTATGAGAACGACCATCATCAATTACCCATACTTGACCACCTAAAGCATGCACCGACTGCTCAATCATTTGCATGGTAAATGATTTACCACTGCCAGGCTTACCAGTAATTGAAATATTAAAATTCCCACCAAACTCATTATAAAACGGACTCCAAGGCATTAATTGCCCATTTCTTCCTACCAACAATAATATTGGCTTAGGCGTGCCCTTCCATTCCCCTTGTAATGGTGCAATCGATGCTACATTGGAGCTTAAAATAGTTTTAGTTAAGCCAAAAGTTTCAGCATCTTGCATCATTAATGCATGATGATTCATCGGCAAACAATTTAACCAGGCCGGAAAACTTAATGGGCCAATTGGTCTTAATTTCCAACCTAAATGATTAAAATTATTTTGTACCCTAAATTCTTGATCGGAAGAATTTTTATTAGTATATAATGCTACTAAAAATTGACATTTAGCCCACTTTTCGCCCTGGGTGTTAACTCGATTTTTAGCGTGTTGCCAATCTTGATGAGTGTCTTTTGCTATTTCTACCCAATTACCCAACATACTATTAGCTAACCTGCCCCAACGAAACGTTTGCACTTCAGCTTGCGACTGTTGTTTGGTTTGATTGGGCAAATACATATTACAAGCAAATAAAAATGGACAAGCAATTTGTCCAGTTCGACTTAATACATCACCAATAGTATTAGCCATTTGTTCTTGCGTAGTAATAGCAGGAAACTGTTCAGCCGCTAACATTTTAATCCTGGTATTTTGGCCTAACTGTAGTCCGGTTGCTTTTACTAACAAATGATTAGCTCTCGGTACTATTTGTCGCGCTAATATTTGACTAACATCATATGGTATTTCTTCCGGTAAGGTGTTAGGTGGGTCGCTAGCAGTTAACTCCCGTACCAATCGTATTAATTCAATTGGCAGAATTTCACGACAGCTAATACTAGCATTAATTAAGGAAGTTACCATTTGTATTTTAGTTTGCTCTAACACGTGAGCAGCAGTTTTTTGACAGTTATTATTAAAAATCACGCTTATATATACTTTAAAATCTCGAATTAAAAATGGCGTTCTAGGAAATAATACATTTAACGCTCCGTGATTTAAATGTAACGCTAAATTGCGTGCGATAATTTTATGTAAATCACTGCTGCCGGCTCTGGCGACACAATACTCCTCTAAGGTGGCGCCGATTTTAGGTGAGCCATACAATAAGATCTGCACAATCGCGCCTTCCGGTATAGAATTACTAAACAAAGACGCTAATGTCTGTTGGATCAACAAATTACAACCAACTAATGGGGCGCACTCTAATACAAAACCCATGGTAGTAATATTATGATACAATCCGGTGGTTGGATCGAAAGATATATATGGTAGTTGCGAACTTAACGAATAAGCAGTTAAATTTTTAGTGAATTGATCAGCAGTTGGTCCTTGACTGATCCAATGATCAGGATCTTCACCATCTAACCATTGTTGTAATTTACCGCCAATTTTAGCTAAAACACTCATGAATTGATCCCTGCTTGCTGTAGCCACTTGGCAGGCTGAATTACCGCAGTTAGAAAAGATCCTCCATGGTAATTACCAGCTTGATCTACAAATGGTGCTAACCATACTGTTAAGATTTTCTCAGGAATACGTTTAACGCCACGCCATTCGGTAACAGTAGTATTAACAGTAACAGTGGCTTTGGCAGTTTTGTTCTTGCTAACTAATTTAGCCGGTAATTTACCACGATCTACTAAATCATTAACTTCACTAACGCTTTTACAAGAAATACCTAGCTTATAAGGACAATCAAATTTACCGTTAATGCCGGCACATCCGGTTAACATTATTAATAACAAACTTAGTGATTTAATTGGTTTTATGCACATTTAGCTCTACTCCTTCTAACACAATAATAGTAACTTCTCGTCCTGCAGAAATTTGTACTACCGGCTGCATTTGCTCAGCTCGTTGAATAAAATATTTATTTAAACTATCAGCACTCTCACCTACTCCACCATAAGCACCATTTTTTAACACATCTTTACCGGTAAGCGTGGTGGTAGCTCCTAATGGTGATATTGAAGTAGTACCTAAGGTTTGGCTCATACTTTTACCAAAACCAGAAATTGCGCCCGACATAAATGAATTAAATAATAAATCACCTTCTCGCCGTAACACATTGCCACGCAATCCATCTTTAGCGTCTTCACCAGCTACATAAGCTTTAAGCTTTTGTTCAAAAATCCGCCCATTTTTTAAAGTACAACTTAGCCGTTCCGTACGTAAGTATGCTCGTTCACTGGAGACATCCCCAAATCCTGCAGCAATTACATGACAATCTTTAATATCATGGCGGGCTTTATTTGGTAACACACTTAAATCAACTAAGCGTAATAATGCCGGCCTGGGATCAGCTTGAGCTGTTACTCCAGCCGGCGCATCTAATCCACCTAATACCACTGCTTTAACAAAAGAACCGGCTGGTAGATATTCGCCTAAGCGTTGAGTTTTTTGCTCACCTTGTAAATTAAATTGATGCGAAATAATGCCGACAATTGGTTTAGCAGCATTATTAGTTACCGCAAAATTATTATTAAAATTAGCGGCTTGACTATTAACCTCAAACGGTTCTTGTGCTAAACTTTCTTGGAAATTTTGAACAACTGCTGGTGGATTAGCCGACTTTTCAGCTAATTGTTGTTTTACTTCTAATAACATATTAGTTAAATCGGTTTTTAGATTAACAAATTCCTCAGCTTGAATTTCCATTTTCTTTACAGTTGCTTGTAATTCTTCTGTTTGCGTTTTATGTTTAGTTTCTAGTCGTTGTACCCATAAACTTTGTAAATCAGCGTTAGCAGCTGATGGTAAACTCA
>Ga0208691_1000491_pt1 | contig 14290 bp, 13 predicted proteins | sample June2015DPH_20_1_FD_184719 | JGI IMG/M metagenome (GOLD analysis project Ga0208691, IMG submission 184719) | Peatland microbial communities from SPRUCE experiment site at the Marcell Experimental Forest, Minnesota, USA - June2015DPH_20_10... | ecosystem: Environmental > Terrestrial > Soil >... | reverse complement strand
ACCGATCTGCGCACCCAGCCCAAGTGCGGTGAGCCGGTCCGACGTCACCCACCGCGGCGCGCGTTCCGCCATCCACTGCAAAGCCTGCTTCTCTAACCGAGCCGTCAGCGCGCAATTCACTCTGCTCGCCGTCGCAAACTCGACCCCATCCTTTACCACTACTGATTTCGTACCCATCTTTTCTCCTTTTCGATTGCCTGTCTCTTAAGGCGCTGAAATCACTCTCGGCAAAACGCCGCGCGCCTCAATGCTCGCAAAGAGCGCAATGCCCGTCTCCGCTTGCTGTAAAAAACCTTCCAGTTCGTTCCGTGCGAAGGGGCGCGACTTCAGTCCTGAATAGAATTTCTGAGAATGAGAGAAGGGCCTTTAGCCCCTGCGCGTTCTCAGTGTTGGCCACGACACACACCTCCTTTCTGTTCACGACCAACTCACTTCCGGATCGCCCCGCAAACAGCCCGCAGCGTGAACTCCAGCGACTCCCTTGGCACACTCTCCACAAACGGACCAACCACCCACCCCAGCCCGCGCGGAACAGCCCGCGTCAGCGACACTGACTCGATCTGCATATACAGTCCGCCGTCCCGCTCCTCATAGCTCCAGAAAGTGTTCAGCCGCCACAGAAACCCGCGCTCCTCAGCGCCGCTCAGCACCCGCTCCCGCTTGCTCCCCGCTCCATCAATCTCCTCAATCTGCGTGCTCCGCGAGATGCTCCATCCACGCCGCGCATCCAGCCGCGCAAACGTAACGTCGTACGCCGTGTCCATCACCACCGTGATCACATGCTGTTGCCGCACGCGCATCACCGCTTGAACGCGATCCCCATCCTGCGCCAGCACCCTCGCCCGCACCACCTGCGGAGCAAAGGATTTTGGGTATCCATCAAAGTCCTTCATCAACCGCTCAAAATCCGCAGCCGTAGCTCCCGGCGCAAACGCCGTCCCACGCCAGTGGTGCAGCATCGCCCCATCACTGCTCCAATCCGAAGGCGTCAGTTTCTCTACAATCAGCTCCCCCTGCCGCAGCCGTCTGTCGCTCTCAGCCCCCACCCCCGCAGAGGCGATGAACTCTGTCCGCGCCCGGTGCTGCTCCGCCAGCCGTGCCTCAACCCCACGCACATACGCATTGAAGGCGGAGATCGCCGCCGGACTCGGCTCCGCGGCACCACACACCAGCCCGCCGGCCATCGAAAACAGGCCCAGCAGCCCGCAAACCCCAACTCCGCTCCGCCATCTGGAAATGTACCGTCGCGTCATGCCAGCACCATGCCGCATCCCAGCCCTCCAAATCAATGCCCGGAATCTCATTTGGGAAGGAATGATTCTCACCGTGCAAGTATCTGCGCAGCATCAAGTTACGGAAAGTTATCCATCGTCTTTAAGGTTGGATTTGCTTTGTCTTACGCGTACACTGGTCACCAGACTGCCCATGACCCACACCCAGCCACCCCGGCGCTATCGCTTCGGCATCTTTGAAGCCGACTTGGCCACGGGCGAGTTGCGCCGCAAGGGTGTCCGCATCAAGATCAACGCCCAGCCCTTCCACGTCTTGTCCATGCTTCTCGCCCACCCCGGCCAGTTGCTCACGCGCGAAGAGATCTCCAGCCAGCTTTGGCCCGAGGGCGTCTTCGTCGATGCGGAACACGGCGTCAACTCCGCCATCAACCGCATCCGTGAAGCCCTAGGCGACACCGCCGGCAATCCCCGCTTCGTCGAAACCATGGCCCGCCGCGGCTATCGCTTCATCGCCCCTGTCCAGCGAATCGACCTCGCCGACCTTACCGCCCCCGCCAACGCCCCACCGGCGCCAGAATCCGCGCTTCCGCCCCGCGCAATCCTCGAAGCGTCGCCAACCACTCTTCAATCACCCGAATTTCCACCCGATCCCGAGCCAAAAATCGTCAGCCGCATCCTCGCGTCAACCGAAGAACTCCCCCAAACCTCGCATCGCGTCGTCCAGACTCTCTTTGTCCTCTTGCAGCTCATGTACGTGGGTTTCTACGTCGGCGCGCTCACCAACCTAGCCGAAATTGAAGACCTTCTCTCGCCGCTGCCCAAAGCCACTCTGGCCTTTAACGTCCTCATCGTCACAGCCGCCGTCCTCATCCCCGTCCGCGCCTTCACCCTCAACGCCACGCTCCTTCACGCCCCCAACGCCCGCGCCAATTTCCTCAAAATCTGGCCGTTCCTCCTCGTCATGGACGAGCTCTGGGCCCTCTCACCCTTCCTGCTCCTGCACCACATCAACTACGGCCTCGCCATCGCCTGCACCACGCTCCTCATCTACGCCCCATTCGCCCAGCGCTCCCTGGTCCTCATGGGCGCCGCAACAAAGCCCACCTAGTAACCCCTGCTCCATTCACTTCTTCACTAGTTCACTTTTTCACTAGTTCGCTTTTTCACTAGTTCACTTCTCCCCTGCCCCTTCCCTTCATCCGCTAAACTGGAGCAGACAGCCAACCCCGGAGCCCCTTTGCACACCGCCGCTGAAGAACGCCTCATCCGCCCCGCACGCAACATCTACGGAAGCCTGCGCCTGCCCGGCGACAAGTCCATCAGCCACCGCTACGGCATGCTCGCCGCCTTCGCTGAGGGCACCTCCCGTTTCACCAACTTCTCCACCGGAGCCGACTGCGCCTCGACCCTGGCCTGCATGGAAGCCCTCGGCGCCAAGGTGAGCAAAGTCGGAGAAGGCGCCGTCGAAGTCACCGGCGTCGCCGGCCGCGTAACCCCTGCCAACCATCCCCTTGACTGCGGCAACTCCGGCTCCACCATGCGCATGATCTCCGGCCTGCTCGCGCCGCAGCAAGGCAGCTTCACCCTCATCGGCGACGCCTCGCTCTCCCGGCGCCCCATGGAGCGCATCCGCAAGCCCCTCGAATCCATGGGCGCGCACCTCACTCTCACCGACGGTCATGCCCCGCTGACTATTCAAGGCGGCCCGCTCCAGCCCATCGACTACACCACGCCCGTTCCCAGCGCCCAGGTCAAAACCTGCGTTCTTCTCGCCGGCCTGCAAACCGCCGGAACCACAACCGTTCGCGAGGCACTCCGCACCCGCGACCACAGCGAACTGGCCCTCCGCGCCTTCGGTGCCACCCTCACACGCAACCTGGCCTCCATCTCCATCACCGGCCCGCAATCCCTCCAGGCCATTGACGCCGTCGTCCCCGGCGACATCTCCTCAGCAGCCTTCTTCCTCTGCGCCGCCGCGCTCTTCCCCGGCTCCGGGCTGGTTCTCGATTCGCTCGGGCTCAACCCCACCCGCGCCACGCTGCTCGACGTGCTCACCGCCCTCGGCGCACACATCAGCGTCCTTAACCTCGAAGAAAAGAATTCAGAACTCATCGGCACCGTCCAGGTCTCCGCACCACCGGAGGGTCTGGGATCAACGGCCATCACCGGCGCTCTCGCCGCCCAGCTCATTGACGAACTGCCTGTCCTCGCCGCCATAGCACCCTACACTAGCGGAGGCATCCGCATCCGCGACGCCAAAGAGCTCCGCGTCAAGGAGTCGGACCGCATCGCCCTCGTCGTTAAAAACCTCCGCGCCATGGGAGCCGAAGTCGAAGAGTTTGAAGACGGCCTCGACGTCCCCGGCGGCCAAACCCTCCACGGAGCCATAATCGACTCTGGCAGCGACCACCGCATCGCCATGGCCTTTGCCGTAGCCGCTCTCCGCGCAGAAGGCGAAACCCTCATCCAGGGCTCCGAATCCGCCGCCATCAGCTTCCCCGAGTTCTTCGATCTCCTGGATCTCGTCGCCGAACGATAAGCCATCGGCCAGTTCAGCACAAATCATTGGGTGCCACTCCATCCCGCGCCCTTTGCGGAATGGGTGGGAAAGCAACCAAGCCAGTGCGAGCGAGTAGCGGCCGTCTGCCGCTCCCAGGAAAATCGTGTTTGAATTTGGATGGCAAGCAAACGTCTCAGACTGTCGCAAGCTCTCCATCCAAGCGAGCCTAGTGTCTGGGCATGACTTTACAGCTTGGCGAAAACTCGTCCGGTTGGTAGGCCGGCGATTCATCGCCGGCAAGATCGCCAATAGAATGAGAGCGGGCTTCAGCCCCTGAGGCATGCCTTTGTCGGGTTTATCCCAAAACCAGGCCTTTTTCCGCAACCTGGGAGCCCCTGCCATATCTCGAGTCGCCTGTTGTGGCTGTTAGGATTGAGTTGTTCTCTGCAAGATTTCGAGGTGCTTCCGTTGTCCGATTTCCCGCCCGTCCCGCTCACTCTTGAAGGCTCCGCGCTGCTCCACCAGTTCTTTCGTTTCGACTGGAAGTCCTGGCGCGCAACCCCCTCCGCCGACCGCGACCGCATCGCCGCCGAATTCGCTTCCACCCTCGCAAAACTGGAGCGCAAAGCCCCAACGGAAACGAGTTCAGCCCCGCCCGCGCAATCCGCCCTGTTCTCCGAGTTAGGCCACAAAGGCGACCTGATCCTGATCCATTTCCGCGACTCTTTCGAAGCCCTCAACCAGGTAGAACTCGACCTGGCCCAGACCGAGCTCTACAGCTACCTCACGCCCACGCACTCCTACGTTTCGGTCGTTGAGCTCGGCCTCTACGAGTCCACCCGCAAAACCTATGAAGCCGCGTCCGCAAAGGGCTTTGCCGCGCACACCCCTGAATGGAACGCCGAAGTCAGCGGCAGTCTTGAGCGCGCATCGAGCGCCATGGCCAGTCGTCTCTTCCCCGCCATCCCCGACGCAAAATATCTCTGCTTCTATCCCATGGACCGCCTGCGCGCCGAAGACAAGAACTGGTACACCGTCCCCTTCGCCGAGCGCCAGCGCATGATGCACGAGCACGGCCTCATCGGCCGCCGCTACGGCGACGTGGTCAAACAAATCATCTCGGGCTCCATTGGCATGGACGATTGGGAGTGGGGTGTCGATCTCTTCGCCGAAGACCCGGTCGTCTTCAAAAAGCTCATCTACGAGATGCGCTTCGACGAAGTCAGCGCCGTCTACGCCCTCTTCGGCCAGTTCTACCTCGGCGTCCGCCTGCCCATCGCGAACCTCGGCAACTGGCTCAGCGGCAAACTGTGACCCGAACAAGAAAGTAAGGTATAATTGCCTTACTCACTTGGGAGGTTGCCTTGCCTTCACTCACCGTAACAGCGAAAGGTCAGATCACTCTTAAGCGAGATCTGCTTCAGCACCTGAATGTCGTTCCGGGACAGAAGGTCGAGATCGACAAGCTGCCCGACGGTCGCCTTATTGTTGCCCCGGCCACACCTGCTGGCTCGATAAACGATTTCATCGGCTCTTTGGCGAAAAAGGACGGGATTAAGCTCTCCATTGAAGAGATAAAAGAAATCACGGAGAGAGCATGGGCCGGCGAGCGGTGATCGTCGCCGTTGACACCAATATTCTTCTGCGTGCCGCAGTCCGCGATGAGCCCCGGCAGGCACAATCCGCGGCTCACTTGCTCAGATCTGCGGACCGAATTGCAATCCCACTCGTAGCCCTCTGCGAATTCGCATGGGTCATGCGCAACGGGTTCAAGAGATCCAACCCTGAAGTCGCAAGCTCTATACGCTCGCTCGTCAACAGCGCAAACGTCATCGTCGATCGCTCATCGGTCCAGGCTGGGTTGGAGGTTCTTGAAGCTGGCGGAGACTTCGCCGACGGCATCATCGCCCACGAGGGCGCGTGGCTCGGCGCCCAGGAGTTCGTCAGCTTCGACAAGCAAGCCGTAAAGTTACTCAAATCTCAGGGCAAAAAAGCGCGCCCGCTCTCCTGAAAGAGGGGATTATGACCGATCCCACCCTATTCGAAGAACAAATCGATGCTGCGGTGAAGCTCGGAAATGACGGAGATTTTGTCGGTGCGTTATCCCGACTGCAGGACATCCTCGTTGAAATCGCGGATCCTTCTACCCGCATGCTTGCGCTGTTTCACATTCTTTCCTACTCAACTCAATTGGAAGCTGAAGATGTTACTGCGCGCGCGATGGCCGAGTTTGAAGGCCTTCCTGACTCAGAAGTCACCCGCGTCCTCGCCAACCTGATCAGAGCCAACGCAGAGATCGATCTCGGACGGCCGCAAGGTGCGCTGGCCATCCTTGATTTGTGTTTCGAAACCGGGCTCTTCGAGCGAGAGAATTTCAGAGTTCACAAGTATCGGCTTTTCTTCCTCAAAGGGAAGGCACTGGAACGGCTGAAACGATGGAACGAAGCTCTCCCGTGGCTCGAGCGGGCGCATGCCATCTTCCCCGATCTTGATAGCTGCCCGGACGAAGATACACGCGCAGTATTTGGTTGGGCAGACACGGAGATCCTGTTCAACAAAGCGCGGTGCATGCACGGACTTAATCAATTCGAGGAAGCTTACCACCTTTCCAGACAAGCACATGACCGAGAACATGGCGACATGCGGACGCTGGCAATGATGTATATGGCCAGCGCACTCGTGATGCACCGAAATTTCCCTGAGGCGCTGAGGCTATATCTTGACATTCGGCGCAAACTTCCTTGCAGACTCATTCAGTCGGAACAACTCGAAGAAGGAATCGCCCGATGCATGACAGAAATGTCGAAGCAGTTGCCAGCGAGCAAGCCGTTTTAGTCGGGTGGGGTAGCATAGCCTACAACAGGTAAATCCACCATGCCACCAATAGCAAAATCTAGTCCCAAGTCCGCCGCAACAAAATCCGCAACCAAGCCAAAGACGACACACCGAACTTTCGCCCAGCGCGGCGACCTCGCCTCCGACCGCATCGCCGCCATTCTCAAGGGTCTCGATGAAGCCTATCCCGAAGTTGAATGCGCCCTCACCCACACCTCGCCCTGGGAACTGCTGGTCGCAACCATTCTCTCAGCCCAGTGCACAGACGTCCGTGTCAACATGGTCACGCCGGAGCTATTCAAGCGCTTCCCCACGCCTGCGGCCATGTCCAAAGCGACTCTGCCCCAACTGGAAGCACTCATCCGCACCACCGGCTTCTTCCACAACAAGGCCAAATCCATTCAGGGCGCAGCCCGCAAGCTCATCGCCGACTTCAACAGCAAAGTCCCAGAAACCCTCGCAGAGCTGATCACCATCCCCGGCGCCGCCCGCAAAACAGCCAACGTTGTCCTCGGCGTCAGCTTCAAAAAAGCTGAGGGCGTCGTCGTCGACACCCATGTCTTCCGCATCTCCCACCGTCTCGGCCTGGCCAAGGGCGACACGCCGCAGAAAGTTGAACAGGAGTTGATGAAGGTGATCCCGCAGAGCCGCTGGATCGATTTCTCCCACCAGATCATCCACCACGGCCGCCAGGTCTGCGAAGCCCGCAAGCCCAAATGCGACCGCTGCAACCTCGAGCAGCTCTGCCACTCCAAAGACAAAACCTGGCACTCGTAATTCGAGCAAATAAGCGAGTCAGCGATCTCCGGCCGTGAAATATGAGTGAGGTCTATCGCAGCAACAACTGGCTCACCGCGTTGATCAGCCCCGGAATATCCGACGGATTCGCCTCAAATGCTGGCTCCCACCCAAGCTCCCGCAAGGTCTTACTCGTAATTGGCCCAATCGAAACCGCTGCAACCCCGGCCAATGGCCATTGAACCCCGGCAGCCTCCGCCGCTTCCGCCAGATGCGTCACGCTCGACGAACTGGTAAAAGTCGCCGCATCCAGTCCCTTCGCCACCGCGTCGCGCAACAGCCGCGGCGCCGGCTCAGGCATCCCATTCTGATATGCATCCACCACGTCCACGGTCGCGCCGGCCGCCCTCAGCGCGTCTGGAATCACATCCCGCGCAATCGCAGCCCGCGCCAACAGAATCCTTTTTCCAGCCGCCTGCCCGGCCACCCCTTCAACCAAACTTTCGGCCACGTAGGATTCCGGGACAAACGTAATCAGGAGACCCAAGTCCCGCGCCGCAGCGGCCGTCGCTTCCCCCACCGCCGCAACTTTGATCGAGGAGAACGGCCCAATCATCACCCCAAACGCGGCCGCGCGCTCCGCCAACACCCGCACCGCGTTCGCGCTGGTTAAGATCAGCCAATCGTATTGATCGAAATGCTGCAGCGCTGCGTCCAGCGCCTCGAAGCTCTCAGGAGGGCGAATCTCCAGCACCGGAACCTCGACCGGCTCCGCTCCCAGCGATCGCAATCCCTCGCTGAGCTTTCCCGCCTGGTGCGCAGCGCGTGTCACCAGCACCCTGCGACCCGCCAGCGGCAACCCACTCACCGCGCAACCTCGCCTGCCGCCTCAAGCAGTGGTCCTGCCCCAGCCTCGACGAGCTTCCGCGCAATCAGCCGTCCCAACTCCGCAGGCTCAAACGCCCCGCGCGGCGCACGGTGATAAACCCGCACCGCCGAGCCGGTCCCAGGAACCGCAACCACGCCGAATATCTCATCCCATGGAATCTCTTCGTCTTCGCCCAGCCTCGGCACCGCCCGGCAATGAATCCCGATCGGCACCTGGCACCCTCCGCCCAGCGCCGCCAGAGCAGCCCTTTCCGCCGTGACCGCAAACCGCGTTGCCGGATCGTTCAGGAAGCCAACTGCCGCAATCGTCGCCTCGTCGCCCTTGCGCGTCTCAATCCCCAGCGAACCCTGCCCAGCCGCCGGGCAAAAGTCCTTCGGATCCAGCCGCTCGCGCACCCACTCGGTCTTCTCCAGCCGGTCAAGCCCTGCCGCAGCCAGCAGAATCGCGTCCACCTGCCCCTCGGCCAGCTTGCGCAGTCGCGTGTCCACGTTGCCGCGAAACTCCTGCGCCTCAATGTCCGGCCTGAGCGCCTTCAACTGCGCCCGGCGCCGCTGGCTGCTGGTGCCAACCCGCGCTCCCAGAGGCAACGCGGACAGGCTCTCGTACTTCACTGAAACCAGCACATCCCGCGGATCGACTCTCGGTGGTGTCGCCGCCAGCCAGAACGGCTCTGGCAACTCCGTCGGCAGGTCCTTGAGCGAGTGCACCGCCAGGTCCACGCGCCCCTCGGCCAGCGCCTCCTCAATCTCCTTGGTAAACATGCCCTTCGACCCAACCTGGGCGAAAGTCACTTCCTGCAACCGGTCCCCGGTGGTTTTGATGATTTCAATTTCGACTCCATGCCCCTGTCCGCGCAGCAGCGCAGCAATGTGGTGTGCCTGCCACAGCGCTAATTGCGAGCCGCGGCTTCCAATTCTCAAATTCATCTGTGGCTCTCCACTCCGGCTTCGTTTACAGCCACCTTCTCAGCATTCTTTTCGTCCGCCGTCACTGCCGCAGCTTTTTGGACTGCCGGCTCGGCCACACCATCCGCTCCCGGAACCGACCACTCATCGCAAATCGCATCCAGCCGCGCGGCATTCCCTTCCCGCGCCGCCTGCTTAAGCGCCTGCATCGGCGGATGAAGAAACTTGTTCACCAGCCCGCGCGTCAGCGCCTCCACCGCGGCAATTTGCTCGGCCGTCAGCGATCCCAGCCGCGCCTGCGCCCGCTTCAGCTCCGACTGCCGAATCTCCTCGGCCTGCCGCTGCAGCGCCACAATCGCCGGCGCCACGTTCACCGTCCTCTGCTTCTGCTGGAAGCGCTCAACCTCGCGAGCGACAAGCGTCTCTGCGTCGCTGGCCACGCGGCTGCGTTCTTCCATGTGCGCCGCAGCCACCGCCTGCAGGTCGTCGATGTCGTAGACGAACACGCCTTCCAGCTTGCCCATCTCCGGATCCACATCGCGTGGCACGGCAATATCGATAAAGAACATGGGCCGGTTGCGCCGGCGCTGCATGAACGCCTGGCCATGCTCCTTGCGGAAGATCGGGTGCGGCGCACCGGTCGAACTGATCACGATGTCGGCATCGCTTGCCGCATCATAAAGCTTCTCGAACGGAATCACCCTGCCGTCGAACTCCTCGGCCATAATCCGGGCCCGTTCCTGCGTCCGGTTGCTCACCAGGATCGCCCCGGCGCCCTGCTGCACCAGGTGCCGCGCCGCCAGTTCGCTCATCTTGCCCGCGCCCACCAGGAAAACCGTCCGCCCCTGCAGCGAACCGAAGATCTTCCGCGCCAGCTCCACGGCTACCGAGGCAATCGAAACCGAATTCGATCCAATCTCCGTCTCCGAGCGCACCTTTTTCGCCGCCGCAAACGCGCTCTGCAGCAAATGCTCAAGCTGCCCGGCCACCGTACCCGAAGCCCGCGCCACGGCAAAGGCCTCTTTCACCTGTCCCAGAATCTGCGGCTCGCCCACCACCATCGAGTCCAGGCTTGAAGCCACGCGGAACAGATGCCTTACTGCGTCCTTGTCCCGCTGCTCGTAGAGGTGGGCCGCCAGCACTGCCGGATCAAGACCGAAGTGATGATGCAAAAAGCCTTTCAAATCCGCGTCAGGCGACTCGACAGCCGCCAGCATCTCCACCCGGTTGCACGTCGAAACAATCATGCACTCGCTCACGCCCGGCACAGCCGCCAGCGCCCGCGTCGTCTCCTGCAGCTCGTCGCGCGGAATCGCAATCCGCTCGCGCAGCTCAATGGGCGCGGTTTTATGGTTCACACCAATGAGCACCAGGGTCATTGGGCACCGTACCTGTGGACGTGGCTAAAAAGGTTGGCCGTCCACACCACCACCATCACCGCAAACACCGCGCCGGAAAGATAAGCTGCCTTGCGTCCGCGCAGCCCCGCCGCTCGCCTTACCAGCAGCAGCAATACATAAATCGCCCAGCTAACGAACGCGGCGATAATCTTTGGATCGAGGAAGTAAGCCGCGCCCAGGCTGGTCTCCTGCGCCAGCACGCAGCCAATCACCAGCCCCACCGTCATGCACGGGAAACCGAACTCCAGCATGGCCTCGGAGATACGCTCCAGCGTATCCAGCGGTGGCAGCCAGTCCAGCGGAGCCCACCAGGAGTCCTCACCCGTGAGGAAGCGAGTCTTGGGCTTGGCCTTCAGCCGCCGCTCCTGCACCAGATAAAGCACCGAAGCCAGCAAACTGAATCCCAATGCCACGTAGGCCAGCAGAAGTGCCGCGATGTGGGCAATCAGCCAGCTCACCCGCACGCCCTGGGATGGAAACGTGTACCGATCCGGTCCCAGCGCGGGAATCAGCACCATGAAAAAAGTTACCGGCAAGGCAAACAAACCAAGGGAGATAGCGTCGTAGATCCACCACACCAGGAAGAACACCGAAACCACTGCCAGTCCCAGCAGCGATTGCACTTCCCGCGCGCTCACCGGCACCCAGTGGTGGGCCTGCACCAGCATCTCCACGGCAGATACAAAGTGGAAGAACCACGCCATTCCGCCCAGGTGAACGCACCACCTGCGCCAGCGGTCGACTTTATAGAGCACGGCGGGGAAAACGGCCACGCTCGCCGTCGCATACAGAATCGCCGCAACTCTTAGCCAAAGAAGATACATAACGTTGTTTACCTTAAAGGGGTAACTCCTCAGTATACTGTGATGTAAATCACCCCGCGGCCAACGTTGTCCCCAGCTGTCTCTCCCGGCGTTTTCCCCTAGGGCGTATCGACATATACAGACGCGCAGCGTTGCGAGCGTAAATCGGGCCAGACTAGGCGGAGTTTGAAGGCTGTGGCGGGCCCACAGCCGAAAACGACAACAACGTATGGCCCGATTTGCGCCGCAACCCTTCGGGACGGGGCCATTTTCCCTCATTTCCTCGTCAATCGTCGCTTGCAGACGCCCGGTATGCGTCACTCCTCACTCCTCGAACTGAGCAAAAATGGCTTCCGTCGCTGTCGCGCCTGTATATGTCGATACGCCCTAGCGTCCCCCGAGTGGCTTGTAAATCAGACCGATCACCAGGCCCACCACAACCCACTCCACGAAATAGGCAATTCCCTGCTGAACTGTTATTTTCCCGCCAATGTTCAAGTTCGCGTAATTGTGAATGACAAACGATCCTGAAAAGAAAACCCCGACCAGTGCTCCAAACCGCAAACCTTCCACCAACCCCGATCCACCCTGATACACCAGCGCATACAGCACCGCCAGGGCCAGAATCGACACCAGCATGCCTGCCATCCCCAGTGGCATATGGCTCGCCTGACCCTGCTGATCGCGATAAATCGCCGGGTATTTCAGAAATTCAGCCTTCAACGAAGGAATCAGCCCAAAGGCCAGTCCGCCAATCACCATGTAAGCCAAAAAGGCGCCCAAAGACGCCAGAGCAAGCCGGAGAAGGTTCATAGTCACTCCTTTTTATGAGGAATTTGGGAATGTGTGCCCGAATCGGTCGTTGCCACTTAGATTCGGATATTCAAACTTCGCTCGTCAATTGGAATTCATCACCCACATTTCCTCAGCACATCCCAACACCGCTATCAACCGCTCCTCCCGAAGCGATACTCTTAAATTCGACGTGATCAAACAGGAAACCCAACCCGGCGCGGCGCCGTCGCCTGTCTCGACAGAAGAAATCCCATTGGAGCTGACCCCACCCACTCCCGTTCCAGACAAGTCCACCGCCGAGCTCACCCCATTCATGCGCCAGTGGACCGCGGCCAAGCGGGAAAATCCCGACGCCCTGCTCTTTTTCCGCATGGGCGACTTCTACGAGCTCTTCTACGACGACGCCGTCATCGTCAGCCGCGAACTCCAGCTCACCCTCACCGCGCGCGACCGCGAGCGCACCCAGCCCATGTGCGGCGTCCCCTACCACGCCGTCGAACAATACCTCACGCGCCTCCTCCGCAAAGGCTACCGCATCGCCATCTGCGATCAGATGGAAGATCCCAAGCTCACCAAGAAAATTGTCCGCCGCGAAGTCACCCGCGTTCTCACTCCCGGCACAGCCCTAGACAACGCCCTCGGCCAGGAGCAGAACAACTTTCTGGCCGCACTCTATGAAACGGGCTCAGGCAAGGAAACAGGTCCAGGCAAAGATCAGCTCTGCGCCATCGCGCTCCTCGACGTCTCCACCGGGGAATTCCGCACCGCAGAATTCGCCGGCCCCACCGCGCGCCAGCAAGCCATCGACGAAATCATCAAGGCCGGCCCCAGTGAAGTCCTGCTCGCAACCAGTGCTGAGCTTCCCGCGCAGCTTGAGCGCATCCCCGCCCGCACCCGCGTAGAAGATTGGGTCTGGACCCGCGACTTCGCCGTCCCTCTCGTCGAGCGCCAGCTCAACGTGCGCTCCCTTGAAGGCTTCGGCCTCGCCACCCATCCAGCCGCGGCCATCGCCGCCGGTGCAGTCCTCCACTACGTCCGCACCACGCAGAAAATCGAAGCCCTGCACATTGACTCACTCAAATTCCAGGAGCACTCAACCGCCCTCGAACTCGACCAGGTAACAGTCCGCAACCTCGAACTCATCGAGCCGCTCTTTCAAAGTCAGGCAGGGGCGGGCCAGGACAACCGCGTCACGCTCTTCTACACCCTCGACGCCTGCCAGACCCCCATGGGCAAGCGCCTGCTGCGCGCCACCATCATCCGCCCGCTCTACGATGCGCAAGCCCTCGAAGCACGCTATGAAGCCGTTGGTGAAGCCCACGCCGACCTGGTCCGCCGCGAAGAAATCCGCCGTGCCTTCTCCGGCATTCTCGACCTCGAGCGTCTTCTCGCCCGCCTCAGTCTCGACTCAGCCGGTCCCCGCGATGTGCGCGCCCTCGCCTCCAGCCTCAGCCGTCTTCCCGCCTTGAAATCCACACTCAGCGCGATGCATGCGACTCTCTGGAAAGAGATCGCCGCACGTCTCGATGTACTGAGTGAAGTGACAGCGCGCATTGAAACCACACTCGTCTCCGAACCTCCGCTCACCCTCGCCGATGGCGGCGCAATCGCATCCGTCGTCGACGCCGAACTCGACGACCTGCGCTCCATCTCCACCACCGGCCGCCAGGCCATTGCCGCCATTGAAGAGCGTGAACGCGCCCGCACCGGCATCGGTTCCCTCAAGGTTCGCTACAACTCCGTCTTCGGCTATTACATTGAGATCACCAAGGCCAACATGGCCCTTGCGCCGGCGGATTACGAGCGCAAGCAAACCCTGGTCAACGCCGAGCGCTTCACCACTCCTGAACTCAAGGAGCTCGAACGCAAAATCCTCACCGCCCACGACCGCTGTATTGAAATTGAGAAGCGCATCTTCATCGATCTGCGCAAGTCGGTCCTCGAAGCCGCCGGCCGCATCCGCCGCACATCGACGGCCGTTGCCGAAGCCGATCTGCTGGCCAATTTCGCGCATCTCGCCTCTCTGCGCCGCTACGTCCGTCCCGTCATCGTCGACGAGCCGGTCATGGAAGCCGTCGCCGGCCGCCATCCTGTGATCGAGCAGTGGATGGAAGACACCCGCGAAGGCCGCTTCATCTCCAACGATCTTTATCTCAATGCATCCGGTGACGGGCCAAGTCTTTTGCTCATTAC
>Ga0208691_1000490_pt1 | contig 14291 bp, 9 predicted proteins | sample June2015DPH_20_1_FD_184719 | JGI IMG/M metagenome (GOLD analysis project Ga0208691, IMG submission 184719) | Peatland microbial communities from SPRUCE experiment site at the Marcell Experimental Forest, Minnesota, USA - June2015DPH_20_10... | ecosystem: Environmental > Terrestrial > Soil >... | reverse complement strand
CAAACCCGAACTAATCACGATGCGTTGGATTTCGCTCGTGCCCTCGTAAATCTCCGTGATGCGCGCGTCGCGGTAATGCCGCTCCAGGGGAAACTCGGTCGAGTAGCCGTAGCCTCCGTGAATCTGAATGGCCTTGTGCGTGACCCGGGTCGCCATCTCACTCGCGTAGAGCTTCGCGATCGAGCTTTCCATCGTATGGCGGACGCCACGGTCCTTCATCCAAGCCGCCCGCCAAGCGAGCAGACGCGCGGCCTCGATCTGGGTCGCCATGTCGGAGATCATGAACTGGATCGCTTGGTGCTGCGCGATTGGTACACCGAAGCTCTTGCGCTCCTTGGCGTACGCCACGCTGCGTTCGAACGCCGCGCGTGCGATCCCGATGGCCTGACAGGCGATCCCGATCCGCCCTCCGTCGAGGGTGGCCATCGCGACCTTGAACCCCTCGTGCACGGGGCCGACGACGTTGATGTCGGGCACGGCACAGTTGTCGAAGAACACCGTGCACGACTGGGCCGCGTGGATGCCGAGCTTGTGGTCCGGCGCATTCTGCGTGTATCCGGGGGTGCCCCGCTCGACGAGAAACGCCGTGTGATGGGCCCGCGCTCCTCGCTCCGAAATGGCGAAAACGAGAATCCAGTCGGCGTGGGGCCCGTTGGTGATCCAATTCTTCGCGCCGTTGAGGACCCAGCCGCCGCTCGTCTTCTCGGCTGTCGTGACCATGGTCTGCGCGTCCGATCCGCTCATCGGCTCGGTCAGACCGAAACAGCCGATCTGAGTTCCTCGGGCGACGGGAGCGAGCACACGCGCCTTTTGCTCGTCCGTGCCGAACTTGTAGATCGGGTCGCAGAAGAGCGAGTTGTTGACGCTCATGATGACGCCGCAGCTCGCACACGCGGCGCTCACCTCCTCCATCGCCAGCGCGTAGCTGAGCGCGCCCATTCCTGCGCCGCCGTGCTCGACGGGGATGGCTACGCCCATCAGGCCGAGTTTGCCCATCTGTTCGATGATTTCGGCTGGCCACCGGCTCGTCTTGTCGAGCTCGGCCGCCTTGGGAGCGATCTCGCGTGAAGCGAAGTCGCGAGTGGCCTCGCGGATGAGAACCTGATCCTCGGTGAGCGAGAACTCCATGGCTGTACCGCCCCATGGTAGCCTTATCCGCGAATTCATGCGCAAATCGGCCTTTATGACGGCGCCGGATGCCGTTGCGAAAGGACGATGATGAGCGTGACGGCGCGTCTTCTGATCTCGGGCGCATGGGCGATCGCGCTCTTCGCGTCGACACCCGCCGGCGCCCAGGCGGGCGGCTTCGCGCTCGATCGCTTCAACCCCTCCGAGCGCGGCAGCGATTGGTTCGAGCTCGACTCGCTCGACCTGCGGGACAACGTCCGCGAAGCCGTGGGCGTCGTCGGCGATTTCGCGTACCTGCCGCTGGTCATCTACAATTCCGATGGGTCGATACGAGACAAACTCGTCCAGGAGCAGGTTTTCCTGCACGTGGGCGTGAGCATGGTGTTTCTCGACCGACTCCGTCTGGCCCTCAATTTTCCTGTTGCTCTGTACGCGACCGGTCAGTCGGGCACGCTGGACGGCGTCGCGTACACCGCGCCCGGCCCGTTCAGCGTCGGCGATCTGCGCATCGGTGCCGACCTGCGGCTCGCCGGGGCGTACGGCGACCCGTTTCGACTCGCGGTCGGCGTTCAGGTCTTTGCGCCCATCGGATCTCGGAGCGATTACGCAAGCGACAGCACCACCCGTGTGCAGCCACGGCTGATGGCGGCCGGCGACGTGGGCATTTTTGCCTACGCGGTTCAGGCTGGCTTTCTCTACAGCTCGCTCACCGATTCCTTCGGGGGTTCGGCGCTTGGCAGCCAACTCAATTTCGGCGCTTCGATGGGCTTGTTTGCGTTCCATCACGCCTTGCTCATCGGCCCCGAGGTGTATGGGGGCACGACCGTTTCCGAGAGCGATCTGATCTTCAAGACGGCCACGACGCCCCTCGAGGGCATTCTTGGAGCGCACGTGCGAGTCGCTCCCGGCTTTCACTTCGGGCTTGGCGGGGGCGCAGGACTGACCCGGGGATTTGGTGCGCCCGCCGCACGGGCGCTTGCGCTCATCGAGTGGGCTCCGGACGTGGAGAAACCCCCGCCGGATCGCGACGGCGACGGCATCCCCGACGCGGAAGACGCGTGCCCGGACGTCAAAGGGGTCAAGACCGACGACCCCAAGACCAACGGCTGCCCGCCGGATCGCGACGGCGACGGCATCCCGGACGCGGAAGACGCGTGCCCGGACGTCAAAGGGGTCAAGACCAACGACCCCAAGACCAACGGGTGCCCGCCGGATCGCGATGGCGACGGCATCCCGGACGCGGAAGACGCGTGCCCGGACGTCAAAGGGGTCAAGACCGACGACCCCAAGACCAACGGCTGCCCGCCGGATCCCGACCGCGACAAGGACGGCATTCTCAACGCCGAGGATGCGTGTCCCGACGAGCCCGGGCCGAAAAACGTGGACCCGACGAAGAACGGCTGCCCGCAGGCCGTCGTCAAAAACGATCGGATCGTGATCCTGGACCAAGTGCAGTTCAGGACCGACAGCGCCGAGATCTTGCCCGAGAGCAACTCGATCCTCGGGTCGGTGCTCAAAATCCTAAATGAGCACACAGATATCTTGAGGGTGAGCATCGAAGGGCACACCGACAATCGGGGCACGGCCGCTTACAACATGGGACTGAGCGCCCGGCGTGCCGCGAGCGTCGTCGAGTGGCTCGTGCAACACGGGGTGGACGCCAGCCGTCTGACGAGTATCGGTTACGGCTTGACGCGCCCGCTCGACAGCAACGAAACGGACATGGGACGGCGAAACAACAGGCGCGTCGAATTTCATATCGTGCACCCGAACTGATTCGGATCCGCCATGCCGATTCCCGCCGACAACCCGCGCCTGTTCGACTTTCGAATGACCCGTCCGCCGTACGAATCGCCGCAGAGCGAGGTGCTCGACTGGATCGGCCGTCTTCACGCCACGGCCGAGCGAACGCGATCGCCCGATCCCTCTGCCTTCGACGCCGACGCCTTCCTCGTCCGGCTGCGCAAGCTCCTGTACCGGTACGGCTGCTCACCGGACAAGATCGCCACTCGCGGTTACGAGATCACCGACGGCAGCCATACCCGATGGGAGGACATGCCCGTTTATGACGTCGTGCGGCATCCCGAGGGTGCGGGAACGCGCGTCCGAACCGAGCTCTACGCAACCATGGCCGCGGCGGCAGTCGACCGCCTTTACTCCCAGGACGATTCGCCTCCGGGCGATCTGGTCCACGTCACGTGCACCGGATACGCGTCGCCGAGCGCCGCCCAGCGACTCGTGGCGAAGCGCGGATGGGCCGCGCAAACGCGCGTCACGCACGCGTATCACATGGGCTGCTACGCGTCGCTTCCGGCGATTCGAATCGCCTCGGGCTTTCTCGCGAGCGCATCGGCGCCCCGCGCGCCGGCGCGCGTGGACATCGTCCACAACGAGATCTGCACCCTTCACTTGCGTCCGGCCGATCACTCGCCCGAGCAGTTGGTGGTTCAGAGTCTGTTCGCCGATGGGCACATCCGGTACTCGGTCGCAGGCCACGACGGCACGCCCCGCGACGGCGAGTCGGCTTCGCTCGAAGTGCTTTCGCTGCACGAGGTGATTCTCCCCGATTCGGCCGGGGGGATCGTTTGGATGGCGTCGGACCATGGCATGTTCATGTCGCTCTCGCGCGACGTTCCGGCGCGCATCGCTGCAGCGGCGCAAGACTTCGTGAGGGTCCTATTTGCGGCCGTCGGTCTCGACTTCGATCGCGAACGGACTCGGGCGGTATTTGCCATTCATCCGGGCGGGCCGAAAGTCATCGATGTCATGCAGGCCGCGCTCGAACTGTCCGCGGCCCAGGTCTCCGTGAGCCGAGACGTCCTCTTGCGTCATGGAAACATGTCGTCGGCCACCCTGCCGCACATCTGGATGAGGATTGTGCAAGCGAGCGAGGTCCCTGTCGGTACGCCCATCGTCAGCCTCGCATTCGGCCCGGGACTCACCGTGTCGGGCGCCCTCATGGTGAAACGGTGATCGGGCAATGGGCGCTGCTCGCGCCGCTCTCGGCTCAGGCGACCGCCATGGCGTTCGACGAGTTCCATTTCCACCGCCAGAGGGGCCTCGGCTCCTGGGAGCGTATCGGGCATCCGTTCGATACGCTGACGATGCTGGCGTGCATCGCATGGGCTCTGTTCACCCGCCCCGACGTCCGCGGTGTCGCGTGTTACGTCGCATTCGCCCTGGCCTCGAGTCTTGCCATCACGAAGGACGAGTGGGTGCATGCTCGCCACTGCAGCCCGGCCGAGCACTGGCTGCATTCCGTCCTTTTTCTGCTTCACCCGATCGCGCTGGGGAGTGTCGGCGTGCTCTGGGTCGCACGTCATGCGGCAGTGGGCGATTTACCCGACTGGTGGGCGAGAGCGGCGCCGGTCGCACGGTGGCTGCCCGTGGCATTCGCGCTGACCGGTGCGTTCTGGATCTATCAAGTCACGTATTGGATGGTTCGATGGCCCCGCTTCCCCCCCACTCGGTAAATAATGCGATCTACTCCGCGCTCGGCGAGCGTTGGTACGACGCGTACGACGATCCGGTTGCGCTTCTTCGGGCCGAGTCCACGTTTCGGACTCCCTGGATCGCGACGTCCATCGATCGTGCCTTTCGCGGCCGGGCGGTTCGAGTCCTCGACGTGGGCTGCGGCGCGGGATTTCTCGCGAACGCTCTCGTGAAGCATGGCCACGACGTGACGGGGATCGACGCGTCCGAAGAAAGTCTCGCGGTTGCCGCCCGCCACGACGAGACGCGTTCGGTTCGGTACGCCATGGGCGACGCGGCACGCCTGCCTTTTCCCGACGCGAGCTTCGACGTCGTGTGCGCCATGGACTTTCTCGAGCACGTCGAGGACCCGGCTGCGGTTGTTGCCGAGGCCGCCCGAGTGCTCGGGGCAGGCGGACTGTTTTTTTTTCATACGTTCAATCGAAATTGGCTCGCCTGGCTGGTGGTGATCAAAGGCGTCGAATGGTTCGTCAAAAATACGCCGCCCGATCTCCACGTATTGCGGCTGTTCCTGAAGCCCGAAGAAGTTCGCGCCATGTGTGATGCGCATGACTTGATCGTGAGCGAGTTGCACGGGTTCGAGCCCGTCATCGCGTCCACCGCATTTTGGCGTCTCCTGGCGACCGGCACCGTGCCCGGGGACTTCGCATTTCGGTTCACCGGCTCCACGCGCATCGCTTACACGGGGTTGGCCGCAAAGCTCGACGCACGGCGAAACGACGGGTGAGTCTTGAGGCCGTCTTGATGCGGATCTCGGAGACGTTGCTTGCGTGCGCCGTTCTGGTCACGATGCCGTCGGTGGGCGGGGCGACCGGATGTGCGCGGCATCGGGAACGCGCGCAAGCCATGGCTCGGTCGATCGCGGGCGGCTCCGGGCAGGGCCCGGATCGATCGACCTTCGCCAGCGAGGCCGAGACGCTCGCAAACGATGCGGGGCGGCAGCATCCGCCTCGAGCCGGGCGTCGACTGCGTCTCGTCAACCGCGTCGCGTACATCCCGCCGCAATGCTTTACGAGAACGCATGTGGCTGGCGACGACCTTGCGAAAAACCCCTGCTACGCGTGCCACACCCATTCCGAACCGCCGAACTATGCGAACGACGACGCTCTTCAGCTGAAGCTCTCGATGCCGGTTGTGGCCAGGAGGAATCCCTGGAGCAATCTGTTCGATCCGCCGATCGCGCATGCTCGGCACTGGAGCGACGGCGAGATCCTTGCGTACGTGCGCCAAGGCAACTACTTCGACGACCGCGGAAACATCGCGCTCGCACAGACGCTTGGCGCTCCGCCCGCCGCGTGGGACGATAACGGCAACGGCAAGTGGGACGGCTACACGCCGGACGTTTGGTTTCGGTTCGACGACCATGGCTTCGACTGCCGGCCCGATGGGTCGCTCTCCGGTTGGCGCGCGTTTGCGTACTATCCGTTCCCCGGAACGTTCTTTCCGACCAACGGTTCGGCCGATGACGTCGCCATCCGGCTCGATCCCGCCCTTCGCAAAAACAAGGACGGACGCTTCGATCGCGCGATCTACGAGCTGAACCTGGCCATCGTCGAAGCGCTCGTGCGGCGGACCGACATCGCCATCGATCCGGTCGACGAGACCACCCTCGGCGTCGACATCGACTTGAACGGCCGTCTCGGCTGGGCGACGCGTGTCGCGTTCGACGCCGCGACCGACGGAAGCGGCCGAACCCGTATGCACTACGTGGGCCTCGCCCACGAGGCCGAAGTGTCGTCGGATTTTCCGATCGCTCCCGGTCTGTTTCCCCTAGGGACCGAGTTTTTTCACACCGTCCGGTACCTCGACGTCGGCCCCGACGGCGTCGTCACGATGGCGGCGCGGATGAAGGAAGTGCGGTACGCGAAAAAGGTCCGCTGGGCCAGCTACGAGATCGCGCGCGCCCACGCCGCTCGCGAGGCGCAGGAGCAAGAAGAGTCGTCCGACGGAACTCACGACATCCAGTGGGCCAACGAGCTCGGCGTCTTCACGCGAACCTGGGTGCTTCAGGGATTCATCGAAACCCGCGACGGTTCGCTGCGTCCGCAGACCTTCGAGGAGACGGCGTTCTGCGCGGGCTGCCATTCGGGCATCGGGGCGACCACCGACGGGATGTTCGCGCTCGCGCGGAAGATCGACGATGCGCGCCATGCCCGTGGCTGGTTTCACTGGTCGCAGCACGATCTGCGGGGCATCGTCGAACCGAGGCGCGCGGACGGCGAATACGAATACACGTTCTATTTGCGGCAGGCGGGCGGGGGCGACGAGCTACGCGAAAACGCCGAGGTCACTCGGCGCTTCTTCGATGATCACGGCGCGTTGCGGCCGGCCGAGATCTCACGCTTGCACCGCGATGTCGCCGCCCTGCTCCTGCCGAGCCCGGAGCGTGCGCTCGACCTCGACCGCGCCTACCGGGCGATCGTCGAGGCGCAGGGCTTCGAGAAGGGACGCGATGCCGTCCTTGCGCCTGCGCGAAATGTCGATGTGGACGTCCCCCTTGGTCAATCGACCGGGGTGAGGCAGGCGATCGTGATGGAGCGTCTCGCTCCGCAATCCGATCTTACCGAAACTGTAACGGAATCGTTGCCGGATGGAGGAGCCGAGCTGCGTAGATAGCGAAATCGGAGGAACGCGATGCGATCCCTAGTTCGTGGCGCTGTTATTCTACTTCTGCCGGTTGTCGGGTCTCTTTCGACGTTCACGGGCTGCAGCTCGAGCTCGTCGTCGCCCCCGAGCGACGCAGGCGAGCCGGATGGAACGACACCGTCCGATAGTGGCAGCGACGCCACAGGCATCGTGGACGCGCGCGCCGACTCGTCACCGGACGCGAGCGACGCGGGCGAGGGCGACGCGGAAGAGGGCGGCCCGGCGGACTCGGGCGATGCGGGCGATGCGGGCGATGCGGGCGATGCGGGCGATGCGGGCGATGCGGGCGATGCGGGCGAAGGCGGACTCGCCGATGCTGGCGATGGCGGCTTGTTGGGCGACGGCGGTGCAGAGCTCGCGTCGCTCCAGCACATCGTCATCATCTATTTGGAAAATCACAGTTTCGATAATCTGTTTGCCAGTTGGCCCGGTGCGGACGGCCTCGCCGACGCGGGCCTGGCCGTTCCCCAAGTGGGTCCCGACGGGGGTCCTTACGGGACTCTTCCCGAATACGGTCCCTCCGGCGCAGGCATCGAGTCGCTCGAGGGCGCCTCGATCCCGAACGCCGCGTTCGACCTGACGGGGTACTTCCAGGAAGGCGCGCTCACGAACGATTTGCTCCATCGATTCTATCAAGAGCAGGCGCAGATTAACGGCGGCAAGATGGACTCCTACGTGCTCTGGAACGACGAGAGTGCGGGGCAGAGCTTGGGGTATTGGCCGACCAGCTCGTTGCCGGTGCCGCAGTGGATGAATGCTCATCCCACGTACGTGACCTTGCTCGATCATTTCTTCCATGCCGCATTCGGCGGATCGTTCCTGAACCACTTCTGGCTCATTGCCGCGCAGAGTCCGACGTTCCCGAACGCGCCGGCCGCCATTGTCGCGACGCCCAACGACGCCGGTCAGCTCGTTTCGCCGCTCGATACGACGACCACTCCCCCGAGCGAAGTCTACATCTCGTCCAACAGCGACGGCCAGGTCACGCCCGACGGTTACGCCGTCAACACGACGTATTCGGTTAACGAGCCGCATCCCCCTGGTTTCGACACCGGATCGAGTAACCCGACGCATCTGTTGCCGCAGCAGACCTTCCAGACCATCGCCGATGAGCTCGACATAGCGGACGTGAGCTGGGCCTGGTACGCGGGGGGTTGGAACGACGCCCTGGCGTACGCCGGCATTGCTTCGGTCGGCACGGATGCGGGCAGCGAAAGCATCCTGGGTGGAACGGCGGAGGTGCTCAACATTTTCGAGTACCACCACCAGCCGTTCGTCTACTTCAAGAACTGGGGCGGTACGGCGGCGGACGGTGGCGTGGCCGGTCCCGGCACAGTCCCCAATGGCAAGTGGGCCGTGAACCATAATCTCCAGGACGAGGAAGACTTCATTGCCGCCGCGACGGCCGGAAAGCTGCCCGCGGTCTCGTTCGTCAAGCCGCTCTTTGACGAGCACCCCAACTACACGACGGAAACGGATAGCGAATCGAACACGGTCAATCTCATCAACGACGTCGTCAACGGGCCGCAATGGAGCAGCACGGCCATCATCATCACGTATGACGAAAACGGCGGCTTCTCCGACCACGTGCCGCCGCCGACGACCGACAAATGGGGTCCGGGCACTCGTGTTCCGGCCATCGTCATCTCGCCGTTTGCCAAGGGTGGCGTCGACTCGACCTCCTACGACACGACCGCGATCCTCAAGCTCATCGAGAAGAGGTGGAGCTTGAGCGCCCTCGCGACGCGGGACGCCGCCCAAAACGACCTCTCGACCCACGCGCTGCGCTTCGCTCCCTGAGAGCGCGTCCAACAGCCGTTGCGAGCGACTTCTGGCTTGGGTGGGCCGAGCGGCGTTACAAAACGTACGTGGAGCACAGGCCGACCGACGCATCGAACCGCGAAGCAGGCGTTCGAACGCGGTCTGAGACGTCCCGCCGCGGTCGCTTCCGCCCTCCGGTCGCTTCCGTGCGCGCGATGCGTGCCCGCGCAGCGGAGAGCGGGGCTCGAGGGAGTCGGATTCGCGCGCAACTCACGGGCGTTACGGCCGCGGCCGTTACGTTCCGCTCTGGCCACGGCAAGTGTCCTTGGCCATGAGGCGCGGGTGACGCTGGCCGCGCCCCGGGGCTCGGGCAACGGTCACTGGGGGATTCGCCCAAAAGCCCGCCAGAGCGTTGAGGCGGCCTATCCTAGGCGGCGCGTTGCAGGCGCCTGGGGGCGCCGGCGTCGCCCGCGCCGAACTTCCTCCGCGGCTCGGTCGGCGGTCGAGCTGGTTGGACGTTACATTTCGGTAGCCGCCGAATGTACAGGACACGGCGACCATCTTCCGATAGTAACGTCGCGACTCGTGCCGAAGTCGCTCCACGCGCAGCGCCTTCGTGCGTGTTTATAAGGAGTAGAGCAAATGGCAACCGGCACCGTTAAATGGTTCAACGATACGAAAGGCTTCGGATTCATCACGCAGGACGGCGGCGGAGAAGACGTCTTCTGCCATCAGTCGGCCGTTCAAGCGACGGGCTTTCGCTCGCTGACCGAAGGACAGAAAGTGGAATTCGAGGTGAAGCAAGGCCCAAAGGGCCTTCAGGCGGCGAACGTTCGCGTCATTGCGTGAAACGGGGAAGGTTGGGCTAGTACGCCCTGGCTGCCGACGGACTGGATGCACTCGTCCGTTGGCACCGACTCTACCTTAACGAGCGGTCGACGGAGCCTTGGACCTGCGCCCTCGATGGGCGCGCGTGCGGTCACATGACTGGCGCGATCCGCTGCTGACGGACTTGTCCGTTGTCTCCTGACGCGGGTCGTGGCCGCCCGACTCTGTGGTCTTGCGATCACGAGTTGGCACGGACGGCGGCGCCGCAAGGCCAAGCCACGCGCGTCGCCCAGAAGGGCTGGCCATCCTGACGCGCGTATCGCAACGATCGATACCGCGCAGTCGATGGTGGGGCCGCAACGATCGTGTGTCAGGTCGTGGGAAAAGGCTCTCGCTCGGCGCCCTTCGGGTTTGACGCGTCGGTGCCTTCGGCGAATTCGGTTCCGGCGGTCGACTCGACGAACGGCCCTCCGCGCTCCTCGGGAACGACCTGGTTGAGGACATCTTCCTCCCGACTCTCGCCGCTCGTCACGGTCTCGACGAACTCCTCCCCGAACGTCTCGGCCAGGTCGTCGTTCGACCGCGATTTCGTGATGAAGGCGGTTCCTTCATCGTCGTGGCCCCCACTTTGCGCCATCAGTTCAGCCGCATACTTCGGATCGATGTGTCCCGAACCATCGCGCCGGCGGATCGCCTGCCGGATCGAAGGGCCCGCCGCGCGCGGCTTCTTCGAAGTCACGGGCTTTGCGCGAGTCGTCGCCTTCGGCCGAGCTCGCGTTTTGACGGCCGTGCGCGTCGCCTTTCGCGTGGTGCTGGGCTGGCTCGCCTTGCGCCCGCCGGCAGCCTTTGACGCCGGGGCGGCCTTCGCCCGCGCGGTCGGCCGTCTGGCTGGGGTCTTCTTCTTGGCTGCCTTCCGGGCGGCCGGAGGCTTTGGACGCGCCGCACCGCGCTTCTTCGGGGCAACCCCGTTCTTCTTACCCCTCGCGTTGGGCGCTCCCTGAGTGCGGCGGGTGGCGATTTTCGACGAGCTCGCTGCACCCCTTTTTGTCTTTTTGGTGGCCATACTCGCTATCCTAGCCCCTCTCGGGCGAGGGAGAAGCGCGCCGGTTCGGCGGGGTTGCGGCCGAAAGACCGCCGGACCAAGCAAGAGCAAGCCGATCGCCACCGGGACTTGCCGCCCAAAGCGTCGAGCGAAGGAGAGGAGCTCGCCGTGGGCGTCGGCACGCCTTTGGGTAGAGCGAACCTCGCTTGGATCGGCGCGGCGCGCGCCTGTCGAACAGAGGTTCCCTCCGGAGGTGAATCGAAGGCCGGCCGACCGAGCGCTTCCCCAATGCGACGGTCCAAGGGCTCGTTTCGTTGGTGTTTCCAGATTGGCATTCGCGCGGTTCCCCGAGTCTTCGTTCCCGGCTGAATCGCGCGAGCACCTTTCGCGTATCGCTTGCTTCGTCTTCCATACTGGTACAAATTTCGGTTCGGCATGGACAGCGCCATTCCGCAGGGCAAGCGCGAGGTCATCGACGGGCAGGTGCGAGTTCACTACTTCGGATATTGGGTCAAGGCCTACGTCGTTCCTGCGGATACGCTTCTCGCCAAAAAGCGCCTCATCGAAGCGCTGACGAGGCGCCTCTTCAACCACTGCGAGCATGGCATCAATGTCCCCGGCGCGTGCCTTGAGCAGGCGCGCCGATCGTTCGACGGCGAAACGGATCCGGAGCGACGGCGCGTCAAAGGAGCGATGCTTGCCGGAGCCCTCTTCAACCGGGCGACGGACGTCTTTACCAAGCTCGTCGAGATTCAGGCGCTCGGCGTGAAGATTGATTGCGACAACGCGTTGATGCGTGAGTGCGGAGAGCACCTGCAGGAGGCGCTGTCGCTCGGGAGACTGGTCCTGCATCGCAGTGGCGAGGAGGGCCTCGACGAGCTTTGGGGAGAGCCGTTCAAAGCATTCGCCTTTCCGATCGAGGCTTTCTACAACAGCCGTTACATCAAGATCGCGCAGAGCATGCAGGCCATCGACGGCATTCGAGACGAGCTCATCGCGACTTTGTCCAATCTTTCGATGTTCGACGGCTCCGAGTCGCGCATCGACGATTTCGCTCGCGCCGCGAAGGTCAAGTGCGAAACGCTGCGCACCGACCCCGAAATTTTCGATGTATGGACCTCGTTCGTCGTCGCGGCCGAGCGACTGGCCCGGTTCGAGCCGCGGCTTTCGTCCGAGGCGTCGTTGCCGGAGCAGCGTCAGGCCACCCAGGGTACGCAGCTCATCGCCAAGGGCCGAGACCTCATCTCGTACGTGACTCGAGCGCGCGTTCCGATGCCCAAGACAGCTGCGGAATTCGTCGATCGCTGCCGCCAGTTTCGCACGCTGTACGTTGCCCCCCGCGCGCTCAGTGTAGCCTGACCGGTCTCACCGGACGGTTCGGACCGGCGAACGGCGCCTTCGCTACGGCCATGGTACGCGGTGGCGATCGGACGCGACGGCGGCTACGCCGCGCAGGCGCTTGGCTTGCTGCTCGCGTCCCCGATGCCCCATGATCGACGTCGTTCAACTCGCAAAATCGTACGGTGCGCGAACCCTCTTCGAGGGCGTCTCGCTCAAGCTCGTGGCCGGTTCGCGCTACGGCTTGGTGGGCGCGAACGGTTCGGGAAAGACGACGCTCCTCGAAATCATCGCCGGTGACGAGTCGCCCACCGAAGGGTCCGTTACCATCGCGAAGTCGGCTCGTACCGGCGTCCTTCGGCAGGATCGCTTCCTCCGTGACGAGGACGCGATCCTCGACATCACGATGGCCGGCGACGACATCGTCTGGGGTTCCATGGCCGAGCAGCGACGCATCGTCGCCGAGGACCAGCCGGATGCGACCCGGCTCGCCGAGCTCGAGGACCGAATCGCGGCGCACGACGGCTACACGCTCGAAGCCCGCGCGAGCGGCATCCTGGAGGGGCTCGGTATCCCGATCGCATCCCATCGGCGACCGCTCGCCACCCTCTCCGGGGGCTTCAAGTTGCGCGTGCTTCTGGCCCAGGTGCTTCTCGGCGGGCCCGACGTGCTGCTGCTCGACGAGCCCACCAATCACCTCGACATCCTGTCGATTCGCTGGCTCGAGCAGTTCTTGGCCGGCTACTCGGGATGCGCCCTGGTCATCTCGCACGACCAGCGGTTTCTCGACACCGTGGCGACCCACATCCTCGACGTCGATTATGGAACGGTGACGTGTTACCCCGGCAACTACACGGCCTTCTTGGCCGAAAAAGCGGCCGTCCACGAGCGTAAGTCCGCGCAGATCGCGCGTGCCGAAGCCATCGTCGCGGACAAGCGGGCGTGGGTCGAGAGGTTCGGTGCGAAAGCGACCAAAGCGCGTCAAGCCCAGAGCCGACTCAAGCAAATCGAGAAAATCGAAATCGTCAAGCTCGAGCCGACATCGCGGCAGTTTCCTAAGTTCCAATTCACGCCGCTGCGCCCGAGCGGGCGCGACGTGCTCTCAATCGACCGTCTCTCGAAATCGTACGGCGACAAGCGCGTCCTCGAGAGCGTGTCGTTGGTGGTCCGCCGCGCCGAACGAGTCGCCATCTTGGGACCCAACGGCTTGGGCAAATCGACCCTGCTCAAGATCGCCACCGGCAACCTCGACGCCGACGCGGGATCGGTGACTTGGGGGCACGAGGCTCGTGTCGGCTACTTCCCCCAGGACCATCGCGAGGTGCTGGCGGACGCCGCAGCCACGCCCATCGACGTCGTATGGAGCGCTGTACCCACCGAGTCGACGAGCTACGTGCGCGGTCAACTGGGGCGCGTCCTGTTCTCGGGCGACGACGTCGGAAAGAAGGTGGGCGCGCTTTCGGGAGGCGAGGCCGCCCGACTCGTTTTCTGCCTCCTCATGGTCAACCGCCCCAACGTGCTCGTCCTCGACGAGCCGACCAATCATCTCGACCTCGAAGCCATTCAGGCGCTCGTGCAAGCGCTGCGCGCGTTCGAAGGGACACTCGTGTTCGTGTCCCACGATCGGGCATTCGTCTCGGCGCTGGCGACGCGAATCCTCGAGGTGACCGAAGACGGATTCCGCGATTTCCCAGGCACCTACGACGAGTACCTGGACAGGCTCGGCGACGATCACCTCGACGTCGACGCGGTCGTTCTGCGCGCGAACAAGCGACGAGCGATGGCGGGTCCGTCGAAGGCGGGGCTTCCGCCCCGTTCGTGGGAAGAGCAAAAGAAGCGAAAGAACCGGCAAAGGCAGCTGCCCTCTCTTCGCGACGCGACCGTGAAGTCGATCGAGGTCGCAGAGGCGCGCAAGGCGTCGATTCATGCGCTCTGGTGCGAGCCGGGCTTCTTCGAGCGGAGCCCACCCGATGCAGTCGCCGCGCTGCAGGCCGAGGAAGCGAGCCTCGTGCAGCGCATCGAGGCTCTCGTCGGCGAATGGGAAGCGTTCGAGAAG
>Ga0208691_1000480_pt1 | contig 14402 bp, 10 predicted proteins | sample June2015DPH_20_1_FD_184719 | JGI IMG/M metagenome (GOLD analysis project Ga0208691, IMG submission 184719) | Peatland microbial communities from SPRUCE experiment site at the Marcell Experimental Forest, Minnesota, USA - June2015DPH_20_10... | ecosystem: Environmental > Terrestrial > Soil >... | reverse complement strand
AGCTGGGTGAGCTGCTGAGCGGGCGCAGGAGTCCAGCCGGTGGTGAGGCTGAGCCTGGGCTGGACGATGCGGCAGGCGAGGCGTCTGGGCTCTATCAGCAGGTTGGATCGTCGGATGCCGCTCCCACCACCGCGCAGGATAAAGCGGCGGAGCACGCAGGCGAGGAGTTGGCCGAGGCGCTCAAGCGCTGGGAGCGGACAAAGACAGTTTCGCTGCCGGCATTGAACCGCCAACTTGAGGGCGCTCATTTGCCCCAGGTGAACCTGGCAGAGATGCCGCAGAATATGCCCGATACCGGCGATGAGGATTAAGCGACAGGAAGGTGGGGCACAGGCCAGATGGTCGCTTTGACGGATGAACTGGCCTTCTTCTCCCAGTCTGATCGTGCGCACAACGCACACCGAACCGGATCATTCTGTGAGCTGCTGATTCTTTGTGCCTGGCGCCGCGCAGTCCACGCGCCTGCTTACTTTCGTCAGTCCCTGCTCAGGTTTACTCAGTGTTACTCTAGGAACAGCATGAAGCGAGCTGGTTTTCTCCCCATCCTGATGGTTGCGGCGTCTCTGGCATTTGTTTGCGGCCAAATGGCAGCGCAGACGGTTCAGACGGTGACTCCCGCACAGCCGAAGGCGAAAGAGATCACCCCGGTCGTGAGGCCGGTCCCGTTTTCGCAGTCAGAGGACGAGAAACAGCAGCCGGTTACCTTCCGCACAGTTGACCAGATGACTCAGAAGGATCGCGATCTGGTTGCGGATGCGGAATCCACAATCAGCGAGCGCGCCGGGTTCATGGGCCTGGAATTCAACGGGGGCAATTGGAACTATGAGCAGGTCGTCTGTCCTGCATTCCCCAACCATGTTCTGCTGCGATTTACGCGCAACAACGGGACAAACGAAGAGAGCATGTTCTCCGCGTCGATCCCGCGCGATGGGGATGGCCGTGTGCGGATTATTCCAATTCGCCTCAAAGGCTATTCTCTATTCTCTCCTGCGCCCATCAACACGTTGACGATCTCAGCTTTCAACCACATACGTTCGGAAGAACATGCTGACACCCCCCAGCAGTGGCTTGGCATAGCTCTTTGCTACGCGGCCCTGACTGGCGGTCATCCTGAGTCTCCGCTGATTGCGAAGTCAACCGGAGAGCAGAAGTTTCCGTTGGCCATGCCCGCGACACTGGAAATTACAACCCGTGGCAATCTCAATCTCTTCTTCGTGGAGGGGGCTGCCGATCGCCGGCCTATGGAGTGGACGATGATCTTTGACCGCAAGGGAAAACTGCTGAAGGCCACACGCCGGCCCGCGGAGTTGATTTCGTCCAAGGTGCTTCATCCGGCGCCGTTTGACGTGACGGGTAAGGCAATCATTTCGCCTTCTCGCTTACCTGACCCGGCCACAAACAAGTAATTTTGCGATGAGCTCGCTTCAACCTGGTTTGGAATGAATTAGTCCCATCTGCTCAGTTCTGTTCAATACAAAAGTCATACATTTGTCTAACAATGCTGTTGCATCACCACCTCGTGAATGTTACATTTTGAAAAATGGGGATTGCGACGACCAAGTTTGCATCAAGGCTCAGTTAGTGCGGTTGGAGCATGAGCCTCGTCTCCATCTGATGAACGCGCCTGCGCTCAGAAGCTTGGGACAGACGGGGGCGAAGCCCGTCTCAAGGTCAGTTCAGTCACCCCATCTTCAAAAGAAACAGCCTTCCGATCGCACCCACGACACTCTTAACTCGCTGAGCTTTTGTGTCGAACAGAGGCAGACGCGAACCATTCCGCGACAACCGAGTCCAGTATGACAGTTTTGAAACCACGGTCACGCATGATCAGTGTGCGTCTGTCTGAAGAGGAGTATTCCTCTTTCAAGCATCTCTGTTCGGAGATAGGCGCAAGAAGCATATCGGACCTCGCTCGCGAATCCATGTGCGCTTTGCTGAAAAATCTCAATCACGAGGATGGTCGCAGTATCAGCAGAGGCGAATTCAGAGTCCATATGAAGAAGCTCGATCGCAAGCTGGAGCGGCTCGCGGCACGGATCAAAGCGTCGAAAACCGAGAATCAACCATAGGTACGATTGCAGTCGAACAACCGGTTCGTTCGCCGGAAAATTCAAAAAGTGCGCCGTTTTCTTTAGGGATGGCACACCTTGAGATCATCGAGTTCGCACGAGGATGCTTAGGGGCGGCGTTCATTTGTTGTGAGGATGCGGTGGGTCAAACTTGTAGACAGCCCCGACAGTGAATCCTTGGCGATCGAGACCCTAATCGTGCTGGAAAGCATTGGGCCAATCCTGGTTTTCGTAATCGGCGTGCAGCCACCTTGGCCCGCCAAACAGCCAGTAATCACCGCGGCCCGGCGCAAGAACAACCCAGGACCAATGCTAACCATTCTTGTTCGCGTCAAGGCTTCCGTAGCTAGCCAGAAACTTTACGCAAGACATGAAGTTGCGGAAACACCGCAAGCAATGCCGCAAAGAGAAGCAATACGAGCTTCGGGCATGAATGGCTAGACAATGATGGTCTCTTTCCTGAATTTGTAAACTACGTCTCCAGAAGCGAGCAGTTCGCGGCTTATCGAACCCACGTGGTTGAGTGTACAATCTCGAAAATGCGCTGAGTGCAAGCAGTCGGCGACACCCGCGGTGAAGTACGAACCAAGTCCGAGTCTGGCTTCATGAGCGGTTGCGATGTTCGTGGTACTCGCGGTCCTGACAAAACCTGAGCGGAGAGTCGTCGCTGAAGCGAAACCCGGTTGGATTTCGCTAGGTCCGGGAAGAAGAGTTTCAGCGAGGCGTCGAAGATCTACTCGGACGGCCGCCAGCGCAGCAGAGTGTCTTAGTCGGCAGCCTGATTGAAAGAGTCCAAATGCTTGCGCGCTCGAAAGAGCGCAATCCGGTAAAGACCGGCAATCCAAGCGAAGTTACAATTGTCCGGTGCGCCCGAGCGGTGTGAGTTGGGGGACGGCTCAGAAAGAAACCTGAAGTTCAAAGCGTTGCCCCAGGAACATCCGACACGCCGCGTTCCTGCCGCTTCAAAGGTGATGAGTCCGACCAGCTGAGAACCGCGCATTTCGCTGGGGAAAAGACTGCAAGAGTCGTTCGTATTTTTCAAAAGCAACGCTGCAATGCAATGATTTCGATGGTGTGCGCTGTTCAAGGGGAAAATCCCCCAGCGGCGAAGATTCCGATCCGCAAATACCGGGCACGAACGTGGCTGGACAGTAAACGAAAATTGGGTCGGGACGAGGCCAGATTGGTGCAAATTAAATGCATTTGATGATCCTTGGGACTCGCGGAATCCCCGCCATGCATGGTGGTTTTGAAACCTTTGCCGAGGACCTTTCTCTCTTTTTGACGGCGCGCAATCACCAGGTAACGGTATATTGCCAGGCCAAGCACGATACCGTGCCCTTCGAAGATGACTGGAATGGAGTTCATCGAGTTCATATTCCATCCGCTGACAGTGCTGCAGGCACTGTTTCCTTCGACTGGCTTTCCGCGCGGCACTCTTCCACCAAGAAAGGCGTCGTGCTGACGCTTGGTTACAACACCGGAATCTTCAGCGTGCTCTACCGGCTGCGCAATGTACCGAGCATCATGAATATGGACGGAATCGAGTGGAGGCGCCAAAAGTGGTCGTTTGCGCAGAGGAGCTGGCTCAGACTGAATGAGTGGGCAGGAGCGCGTCTCGCAAATCACTTGGTTGCAGATCATCCCGAGATTGCCGCGCACCTTCGAAGTCATACGTCGGCGAAAAAAATAACCGTCATTCCTTATGGAGCAGATGCAGTGGTGTCGGCGCCGGCCGAACCGCTGTCAAAGTTCAACCTGGCTTCGAAGGGTTATAACCTGGTCATTGCTCGCCCGGAGCCGGAAAACTCAATCCTCGAAATCGTACAGGCCAGCTCTGCGTCGCGGTTACGCGTCCCCTTGGTCGTGTTGGGGCATTATTCCCGAAAACACCCATATCATCGACAGGTGAAAGAGGCAGCAGGAGATCACGTCAAATTCCTCGGCTCGATCTTCGATCGCGATATTGTGCGTGCCCTTCGGTTTCACGCAGGCGTATATATTCACGGCCATCGCGTTGGAGGAACCAATCCATCGCTGGTCGAATCGCTCGCCGCAGGCAGCGCCATCATCGCGCACGACAACCGATTCAACCGCTGGGTTGCTGGAGAGAACCAGAGATTCTTCAAGGGAAGAGACGACCTGATGGATCTTCTGGAGGTACTTGCGGAGAACCCTGGCCAAGTGTCCCTGATGAGAGAGGCAAGTAGGCTTCGTCACCAGGAGGCGTTCACGCAGGAGAAGGCCATGCTCGCGTATGAGTCGGCACTCATGCGTGTCGCCGCTGGCGTTCGCGCAGAGGTCAGCGAGATTCCGGTTCGAGATGCTGCCGGTCGCTGGTCCTGAATCGGCTGCTCACTTTCAAAGGAATGAGACGACAGCAACCCGAGCGACACAATCGAATAAAACAATTGGCAAGCTCATGCATCAAGGGTCGGACGACGGCGGGAGAGCGATTCTAAGGAATAGGACAAGAATGCCTTTCTCGATCCTTTTTGTTCACCAGGGCTACGAGTTGTACGGTTCCGATCGAACGCTGATCCAGTCTGTCCATGCTGCGGCAGCCCGCTGGCCCCAGGCGCGCATTACGGTCCTGCTTCCGCGTGAAGGAGATTTGCGAACTGCCTTGCTCAAGATCGTGAGCGATGTGCGCGTTGTGGACCTTGCGGTGTTGCGAAAGAGCAACCTGAAAAGCATCAAGCTGCGGGATGTGGGCGCCTTCATCGGAAGAATTTGTGAGGCGCGCAAGATGATGCGTGCCTACGATGTGACTTATATCAACACCGTCATGGTGATGGACTATATGTTTGCTGCAGCTTTGGCCCGGCGGCCGCGTATTGTTCATGTGCACGAGATACCGACCGGGACGGCAGCGGTTTTCTTCTCGATTCTGTTGTCGCTGAGTCGCGCTTTTCTGATCTTTAACTCGCATGCCACGGAGCAGTGCTTTACGCTGCCGTTCTGGCAGCGAAGGGCTGTTGTATGGAACGGAGTTGAGGCGCCTGCAGAGATGCCTCCGAGAGCCAGCGACTCCAGGCTTCATGTTTTGCTCATCGGCCGGTTCAACTCGTGGAAGGGCCAGCAAATCCTGCTTCGCGCCATCGCACAACTGCCTCATGATCTGCGCGATCGTGTAACGGTCCGGTTGGTCGGAAGTGTTTTTGGTAGCCAGTCGCATTTCGCAGAAACGTTGGCACGTATTGTCGCGGAAGAGGGGCTGTCGGAGACGGCTGAGATGTGCCCGTTCGCGCCTGATCCATCTGAGCACTACGCGTGGGCTGACGTGATTGTCGTTCCATCGACCAAGCCGGAGCCCTTCGGACTCGTGGCCATTGAAGCGATGGCAGCGGGTCGCTGCGTGATCGCGGCCAATCATGGCGGGCTCTCAGAGATCGTCGTCAACGGCGTAACTGGCAGCCTGGTAGCGCCAGGTTCTCCGCGGGAGTTAGCGGTTACGATTCAAAAGTACATCGAAGATTCCCCGCGACTCGTCGCTGAGGGAGAAGCTGGACGCAGACGTTTCTTATCGGATTTCGAAGAGAGCCATTACAAATTGAAGATAGCCGAAATCATTGCGCGAGTGTCTAGCAAAAACACTTTGTGAAATGAATGCTCGGATGCGCGAGCCATCGATTGTCGTCGTTTTCCCAGCCGCAATTGCACCCCTTCACAGGTTCCTGGCAGCCGCTTTCCCGTGCAGATTCGCATGCGTTGTTTTTGAATTACGAATCGCTCGAGGAAGTGTTTCAATTGACAGGCTGTTTCGAGTTTTGACAAGCCTGCTCGCAATCATCACGGTTGTATAATTGAAGTCTCAAGTCCCTGACAGGAGAATAGATACCTACTTGATCGAAACGAATGAAAGTCCAAATGACCAACCGGACGGCCTTCATGCAAGTAGGAACCGCTGGGAGCGAGTCGATGACCCTGAGGATCAGGTTTCTCTAAGAGATCTGGCCATAGTTCCGCTCAAGCGCAAGCGTACTGTAATCGGATGTGCCCTGTTTGGCCTGCTCGTGGGAATTCTGGTTGTGTTCATCATGACACCTCGCTACAGGGCCACTGCCACAATCGAGCTCAACGAAGACAAGCAGAGCGGGGTCAGCGCGCTTTCTGATCTTGCCTCAATGGCAGGCGGCGGCGCTGATGAGTTGAAGGTAAAGGTTCAGACGGAAACCGCCGTGATCGAAGACGACACGATTGCTCTGAATGTGATGGGCAAGATGGGAATGCTTCGTCTTGCCGGGAAGGGAGGCTGGTTCCAGAAGAGCGAGCCAGGCCCCATTGTCAAAGCAGAGGATCTGCCGGCGAGGCGGCGAGAAGAACTCATTGGGGGGTTTGAGGCCAATCTGAAGGTAAAAGAGGTTGAGAACTCTCGCCTCATTGCCATCACCTACACCAGCACGGATCCTGTTCAGGCGGCGAACATTGCTAACGAGATTGTTGCCGAATACAAAGAGTATCTTCTCAGTTCAAACTTTGGCGCATCCAATGATGTTTCAAAGTGGCTTGGCGATCAGCTGGGTGGCCTTTCGAGCAAGGTAACCGAGTCGGAGAAAGCTGTCGCCGACTACGAGCGTAATCACAACCTGTCTTCAGCAATGCCGGGACTCGTTACGCTGGGCGGTGGATCCGGAGGGACGTCGGCTGGCCTCAGCGCCAGCGGTAGCGGTGGCGGCGGAGGAGGAGGGGGCGGCGGCGGGATTCATATCCCCGAATTGGACCGTCTCTCCGCATTGAACGAGGAAGTGACGCAAGCTGAGGCACAACGCCTTTCGGCCGAGGCGATTTACCGGTTGGCGGAGACACAGAATCCTGAGGTCATTTCATCTCTCGGCTCCAGTTCTCTCCCCAGCCTCTCGAATTCAACTGTTATATCGCAGGGAAACGGCTTGCAGATGCTCATTGCGTTGCGAGAGCAGGAATCGGCGATCAAGGTTGCGTATGCCGACGCAACAACCAAGTACGGCCCCAAGAATCCGAGACTCATTGAGCTTCAAAATCAAATGAAGTCGCTTGACGATCAGATTCAGGTCGAAATGGAGAAGATCCGACAACGGGCGAAGAACGACCTGACCCTGGCGGAGGAAGGTGAAAAATCGTTGCGGGCGGCCTATGAAGCACAGAAGGTCGTGACCAGCAAGATGAACGATGACGTTGTTCAGTTGGGAATCCTCATGGAACAGGCCAGTTCCAGCCGAGAGCTTTACGACGTTCTTTATGCGAAACTCCAGGAGACCAACATTGACTCCGGGAGCACCGCTGCGAACATTACTCTGGCAGATCCCGCGCGGCCGCCGGGAAAGGCATGGATGCCGAAGAGGACGCTGTTTCCAGCAGCCGGGTTATTTGGCGGACTGATTCTGGGTATCGGTCTGGCCTTCCTCCTTGAGAGCCAGGACGATACGGTGGCCGACAGCTTCCAGGTGGAAGCAATGGCCCATGTGCCGGTACTGGGCATTGTTCCGTTCTACAAGAGGGAGATTAAAGGTCCGGCAGAGGGCGCGCTGGCATCAGAGTCCAGTCCTTTTCTGATTGACCCGGCTGGCGCGACTGCGGAGGCATTTCGCAGCTTGCGCTCCGGGCTGACACTTTCTGGGGTCGGGAGAAGATTGAGGGTGCTGTCGGTTACAAGCTCTCTGGGGAGCGAAGGCAAATCGTTCACCGTCTACAATCTTGGCCTTGCCTTTGCTGCAACTGGATTGAAGGTGCTCATCATTGATGCCGATCTTCGGCGCCCCCGCCAGGATTCTCTCTTCCGCGTCTCACGCGAGACAGGCTTGTCCAATCTTCTGGCTGGTATTGGAACCTTTGACGAGGTAATCAAGCCACATTCTGTGGCGCCGAACATCTCGGTGATGCCGGCCGGGCAAAGCACTCCACTGGCGTCGGAGTTGCTGGAGTCAGGCGAGATTGCAAAGGTCCTGCAGGCCGCAAGAGAACGGTTCGATCTGGTCCTGGTGGATAACGCGCCGGTTCTTCCGGTTGCCGATCCGATACAGGTAGCTTCTCACTGCGACGGCACCATCGGCGTGATGCGGTCAGGCCGGACTTCTAGAAAAGCCCTTCGACGCTTCATCCAGACGCTTGCTCGGAACCGTATTCATCTTCTTGGCATGGTGATCCAGGCGGTGGATATGTCCGCGAGCGAATATCGGAGTGTTTATGGTTACAACGTGGAGAAATACTACGGTGAAAAGTAGGCTGACGGTTCGACGTGGAACTTCGTTTCTGCTCGGTATCGCCTCTCTGGCGTTGACCGTCGCAGCTCTCGGGCAATCGCCGCAGGTCACGCAGTCATCGGTTACCGCGCCTCCCGGGGCGGGGGCGTCAGCGGCTCCTTCGCTGAACAAGTCCGCCATGGGGCAGGGCAACGCGCCGGTTGTTCTTCCCATGGACTTTGCCCAGTTGAAGATCGAGCCGGGAGACCTGTTGAGCGTCAACGTCTATGACACACCCGAAATGACCGACGCGTATCGCGTCGACTCCCAGGGAAATCTGAAGCTACCCCTTTGCGGCAAGGTGAAAGTCGCAGGGCTGACTTCGGATGAAGTCGCAAGGCTTCTTGAGGATACTTTTAAGAATGCGCAAGTGCTGAACCAGCCCCAGGTCAACGTGGACGTGCAGCAGTATGCCGGCGATTATGTCACTGTGCTTGGCGAAGTGAGCTCTCCCGGTCGTGTAACAGTGATTGCGCCCACAAAGCTAAGTGATATTCTCGCCCAGGTTGGCGGCCTCACAGCCATTGCCGGCACACGAATCAAGATTCGTCATGCAGGGGACGGCTCCAATCCTGAAGAGGACATACCTTATTCACGGAGCGAGAGCAACCAGCAAACCGGTGCAGTTCTGGTGCGGCCTGGCGATACTGTCATCGTTCCGCGCACGGGCATTGTTTACGTATTGGGCGCAGTCTACCGGCCTGGCGGCTATGTCATGCAGGAGGACGGGAAACTGAATGTCGCGCAGGCGCTGGCGCTTAGTGGAGGAACACTCATCACGGCGAAGACGAACGGTCTGCGTGTGATCCGCCGTAATCCGGACGGCACCGTATCGGATTTTGCGCTTTCCTATGACGGCATCGTAAGTGGCACCCAGACGCCGCTCACGTTGCAGGCGCTGGACATTGTCTATGTGCCGATGAGCAAGATCAAGTCTGTTTTCACCGATGCTACCTCGCTTATCGGGACTGCAATTTCGTCAACCATTTATACGGTTCATTGATCCGGAAATAGACGCATTTCTGGATCAATGTGGATCGTCCCGCGTAGAATTCCCAGCGATTCGCGGATTCCGACTATCAATCTCAACGCAGACACTTCGGGGGCAGAATGGATGGGAAAATTGCGCTCCGAAAACGCCTGCTCGCCGGCATTCGAAATCAGTTTGCAGGACGAGAGATATGGGCACTGGCCGACCAGGGCATTGTCAGCGCAACCAGCTTTCTGACCAACCTGATGCTTGCCCGGTTCATGGGGCTGCACGAGTTTGGAGTTTTCGTGCTGGCGTGGATGTCTGTGCTGTTTGTCAACAGTCTTCAGACATCGCTGATCATTGCTCCCATGATGAGCATCGGCCCCAAGCAGGAAGAAAAAGATAGGCCTTCCTACTACGGCGCTGTGGTCTTTCAGGAGTTTGTGCTCGTTCTGCTCTGTTTCGTTTTTTTCTTCTTTGCTCTGAAGACCTCAAGCAATGTATTTCATCACCCGGAACTCAAGAATCTGGCGTTGCCGCTAGCCGTGGCAGCCTTTGCGTATCAGACGCAAGACTTTGTGCGTCGCTATTTTTTTGCCACTCGCCAGAGCCGCAGTGCGCTTGCCAATGACTCCCTCAGCTATCTGACTCAGTTACCCATCCTGTTCTTGCTGCATCGCTACTGGCGTCTTGATAGCGCAATCGCACTTTGGGTGATGGGCGGCACCTCGATAGCCGGTTTTGTCGTTGGATGGTTCTCGGTGGAACGGATTGAGTTCCATTGGGCCCGGATCAAGAGCGTCGCGTCAAGGCATTGGAACGTGTCCCGATGGATCGCCGGATCCACCGTGCTCACCTGGACATCGAGCAACCTCTTTATTCTGTCCGCGCCCATTTACTACGGAGTCGCGGCAGCAGGCGTTTTGAAAGCTTCGCAGAACATCATGGGCCCGGCGAATATTTGGTTCCTGGGGCTCGAGAACGTGGTTCCCGCTGAAACCGCACGGCGGCTTCACGCGAATGGGATCCACTCCATGCTCGCGTATACGCGGTCGGTTCTTCTGAAATGGGGTGGACTGACCGTGCTGTTCGCGGCCACCATGTCTTTGGTCCCCGGCTTCTGGCTGAGGCTTATCTATGGGCCGGAGATGGCGCAGTATGGATACGTCCTGAGACTCTACGCCTTGGTGTATGTGATCATGTTTTTCGGTGGCCCATTGCGCGCTGGCCTGCAGGCACTGGAATTCACCGTTCCGATCTTCTGGTCTTACCTGGTCATGACTGCGCTTGCATTTTCGTTTGCAATCCCAATGGCAAAGTGGCTTGGACTGAGTGGGTCACTGTTGGGGTTGATCGGGGCTCAGGTTCTCTTTCAGAGTATTGTCGGCATCTCGCTGCTTCTGCGATCCCGCCGCATACTCAATCAACAGCAGTTCGCCCCTCCTGCTCCCACCGTGGAAGAATAAGGTTGAAGTGCCGTGTCGATCTGCCCTGCAACAGCGGTGGATACGGCTGGGTCAGAAAGCCGGATAGTAGAAAAGGTAGGCAAGTTTGCGAGTTCTGATCTCAGCGTATGCCTGCGAGCCCGGCAAGGGCTCTGAGCAGGCGGTTGGTTGGAACTGGGTTCTGCAGGTTTCCCGCTGGCACGAGGTATGGGTCATCACCAGGTCCAATAATCAACAGCCGATTGAGAAAGTCCTGGGAACACATCCGGCGAACATTCATTGGGTTTATTTTGATCTGCCGCGCTGGATGCGCTTCTTCAAAAAAGGTGAGCGGGGTCTTTACCTCTACTACTATCTCTGGCAGGCAGGCGTTTACTTTGCCGGCAAGCGCTTGCGCGATGAGGTCAACTTCGACCTCGTGCATCATGTAACCTTTGGCAACTTCTGGTCTCCAAGTTTTGTTTCGCTTCTTGGCATTCCTTTCATTTGGGGACCGGTTGGAGCAGGCCTGCCCGCACCCCGAACTTTCTGGAAGGAGTTTTCGTTTCGGGGAAAATTGAACGAATGGCTGAGGGAAGTTGCTTTGTTCTTTGCGCGGATTGACCCGTTCCGTGCCCTCACCGAGGATAAGGCCTCCTTGATCCTGGCTGTTTCGTCCGGAACCAGGAATGAGTTCACACGAGCGAGCCAGCACAAGATCGCCTTGTTCTCTGCGGTAGGATTCGATTCCAGTGAGATTGCCGAGTTGGACCCTTCAGCGTCCAACGGTTCGGGCCCATTCACTGTTCTCACCGTTGGCAGGCTGGTTCACTGGAAGGGTTTTGCCCTTGCCATAAAATCCTTTGCAAAATTCCACGAATGCTATCCCGACAGCCGGCACTGGATTGTCGGAAGCGGTTCGGAAAAATCGAAACTGACCGAGTTGGTCGCATCACTCGGCATTTCCGACTGTGTGCACTTCATTGGATCATTGTCACGCGCAGACTATCTTTCCCGTGTGCGCGCCAGCAATGTCCTGCTCTATCCCAGTCTTCACCAGCCTGGAGCATTCGTCATCATTGAAGCAATGGCCACCTGCAAGCCGGTGGTCTGTTTGGATCTGGGCGAGCCCGCACTTCTGGTGAATGAAAAGACCGGAATCAAGGTTCCGGCCAATTCTCCCGATCAGGTGGTGAACGACGTTGCCGAAGCATTGAATCTTCTCGCGGGCGACCCCGAATTGTGCGCGCGCATGGGGCAGGCCGGACGTCAACGCGTTCTGGAACACTTTAGGTGGGAAGAGAAGGGCACTGCTATGGCGGGATTTTATGAGAAGGCGTTGACAGGTAAATGAGGATTGCCGTTCTTGGACACTGATTGATCCTGGGCATTCGAACAACTTAACTAAAATATCGTTAACATCTGCATGGCCCCCCAAATTGCTGGAGCACGTTGATGAAGATAATTCATATTCTGCAGGGCAAGGCGAAACCGGATAGTCTCTCTGGTGTTAATAAAGTTGTTCATTGGATGGCGACCTCGCAGGCGCGATTGGGACACGATGTCGAGGTCTGGGGGCTGGCAGTTTCTATGGCGTTGCCTCCGCATTCTCGAGAGTACAACCTGCGGCTGTTTCCGATGACGAGGCTTCGCGTGACCCTCAGCCCTGAGGTTAAAGCGGCTATCAGCCAGCTTGAGCCAGACACCTGGGTTCACTTTCATTGTGCCTACACTCTGTCTTTGCCTGCGATTGCTCAGTTCTTGAGAAAGCGGGGTCTCGCTTACGGTGTCACGCCTCATGGTCTTTATGCCTCAGCGGGGCTGAAAAAGAGCCGTTGGAAAAAGCGCCTCTGGATTGCCTTCCGCGAAGCCGAATACTTGCGAAGCGCGGCGTGGATTCAGGCAATAGGTGTAAGTGAGGTTCAGGAGATTCTAAGAATCGCTCCAGGAACTCGCGTAGTTCTGATACCTAACTGCCAGGAGCCCCTTCCCCCTCGCGCGTGTCCAGTCTCCGGCAAAATGCGGCGTCCCCTAATTGGCTTTTGCGGCCAGCTCAACATGCAACACAAGGGGCTCGATCTTCTGATTGAAGGCTTTGCGGCTTACAAAGCAAAAGCCGGGGCGGGCGAGTTATGGTTGATCGGAGACGGCAGAGACCGCCCCCGGCTTGAGAGGCAAGCGGCGAAGAGCGGCGCGATGCCATATGTGCGATTCTTCGGCGCGAAGCACGGCGAAGAAAAGTTCGACCTGGTCGCCAGCCTCGATGCCTTCATCCACAGCTCTCGGTGGGATGTGCTGCCAGGAGCCTGCATGGAAGCTGCAGCACTTGGAAGACCTCTGCTGATAAGCCGCGAAACAAACATGGCCGAGTACGTCGAGCGAAGCGGAGCTGGTCTTGTTCTGGACGAGACGTCCGCTGCAGGCGTCGCGCGCGTGCTGGACCGCGCTTCGCGGCTATATGAGGCCAATGAGCTTCAGCAAATGGGAGAGAATGCCCGAGCGCTCATCGAGAAGGAATTCAGGTGGGAGGAAAATGCAAGAAGCTTTATTGCAGCCATTGCGGCGGCACGCCGCACCATTTGACGAATTTCTTGCGGCTCTTTTCCAGGCCTTCGAGAGAGCAGGGATTCGTACCTGTGTTTTAAGGAATTATGAGGGGTTCCCATTCGAAAACGTTGGGGGCGACATAGATTTTCTCATCTCTCCGTCCGAGCTGCCACGCGCCGTGCTTGCACTTCAATCTATCGATAGCGTGCGAATCGTAGGTTTTACAGAGCCTAGCTATGCTGTGCGTTGCGCATTTCTTGAGGGTGTATCGCTGGGCCCGCAAACTCGAGCGATCCAAGTAGACTTCTATTTCAGATTGGCGTGGAAGGGACTGCCATATCTGGATGTGGACACAGTGCTGCAATCGACAGAGCCGCATCTGGCCGGCAGTCTGAGTTTTCTGGTGCCGTCACCCGTGCATGAAGCCATCATATCTTTGTTTAGTAGCCTGCTTGTAAGCAGATATCTTAAGGAGAAGTATTTTCCCAAGGTGCAGCGAACGTTTGCAGCTAATAAATCCGAGGTGATTTCTGCACTGACACCGCAGGTCGCACTGAAGCCTGCCACTCAAATGGTCGATGCAGTTATCGAGGGCGACCGTCCACGGATTATGGCTTGCAGAATGCCCCTGTGCTGGTCTCTGGCCCGACGCAATCTTCTGCGCGCCCCGTTTCACTCTGTCATGTGGGTCGCTCGGCATTTTCGACAGGCGCTTGTTTTTCGCCTTACCCCCAGGAACCTGGAGACGGTGTACATTTTGGACTCCGATGGAGATTGTTCTGCAACCATCATTGATAGGCTGCTGCCAATCCTGACTGCAGTGGCAAAACATGCGGAAGAATTCATTCTTCTGCCGACGCGGAAGACCTCGTTTTCACACCGGGAATCAGGCGCGATTACTCCATCTCGAATGAATGCGCAGGTAGATGCATCGATTTCACTTATCAAGATAGCTCAAAATGTCGCAATGGATTGGCTCGAGCAATTCAAGGTGAAGGACGACCTCAGATTGCGTCTCTGTGGAATCTCCTACCGCGACCTGCCCATCCGATCTGGAACGCGTGAGGCCACAATTCCGATGTGGTTTGCATGGTTCGTTGCCAAACTGGCTTCTCCTGCAGACCTTTGGATCTATCTTGATCCTGGCGTGGACGCTATGCAATTGAGG
>Ga0208691_1000476_pt1 | contig 14439 bp, 8 predicted proteins | sample June2015DPH_20_1_FD_184719 | JGI IMG/M metagenome (GOLD analysis project Ga0208691, IMG submission 184719) | Peatland microbial communities from SPRUCE experiment site at the Marcell Experimental Forest, Minnesota, USA - June2015DPH_20_10... | ecosystem: Environmental > Terrestrial > Soil >... | reverse complement strand
TACAGTATTAAAATTGGTGCGGAAGGGGGGATTTGAACCCCCACGCCTTTCGGCGCCACCCCCTCAAGATGGTGTGTCTGCCAGTTCCACCACTTCCGCACGGACGTGAAATGACACCCAAGGGTGCTCCCGATTATAGCAGACCACCCTGCCGCCGCTTGTCGTACCCGAGCGAAGCGCCCTTTCGCGAAGGCAGCGAAAGACACAGCGCCCTGCCGTTTAGTCCCCTGACGGCATTAACATTTCTTCCTTGCCCGCCTCGACCTGCACGAACGTGTGCAGACAATGCTCGCCAGCCGCATCCCTATTCTTTCTGATGCACGACAGCCGGCCGCACAATCGCTTTCATCTCGGCGAACGGCTCCGCCTCGGTCGACCCGCTAAGCGCCGGTAGTCGAAGCCAGCCCTCCGCTGATCACCTGCTGCTGTACCCGATCGGCGCGTGGAAGCCGGCACTCGTAACGAACTGGAACTTATATCCCATTCGAGCCAGCTCCGGTTGAAAGCGGGCAATCGTCTCTTCATCCAGCTTAGATGCTTTCGCTGCCGAGTTGCTGTTTCCCTGGGATTCAGCAAAGGCTGAATTGGCCATCTGTGGCGAAACAAGTGACTCTGCGGAATTGTTGATGTTCATCGAGCGGTTAAGTCAACGTTGGGGTATCAGCGTTGAAGTTGCTTGCGACCCTTAAACCAGATTCATGGCCTTGGCGCCAACACGAATAGAGTAGTGAGCGTCTCGCGCTGGAAACCAAATGCGAAATCAGGCAGGGACGTCAATGTTCGAATGACTCAGTGCTTTCCGCGTCCCTGCGGCAATTGGTTCCTGCCAACGAATGCGCGTGCCGACTCAGTCGGCCTCACGGGGGCATCGGTTCTGTTCGATTGGTGGCACCGATTCGACTCGAAGAAGCCCGACAAATCTTATAAACGAAATGGCGTGTAAACGAAAAGGCGTGGCCAGCCTAGAATGCGAGTCGGGAAAAGCAACCGTCATGGAAAACAAGGAACCGAGTGCGCCCTTTATGGAGAACATCCATCTCTCGAAGGGATCCCCAAGAATCCGCGTTGGCACCGAGTATCGGTGGAGGTTCCAGTTACATACCGCTTTCCGCTTTTACGGAACCAATCCGACCGAAGCATATTCTGTTGCTCTTATTAACCTTCCAACCTTGCAGGAGTCGCGAGCCTAACGGTCGCCCCTTGACAACTGCCCACTCACATCTCTACAATTAGCACTCAGTAGGCGAGACTGCTAACAGGCCGCCGAATTCCCAACAATTTATAGATCTAAGTACCTCAACCTTCTACAACTACGAAAGGAGTTGCAACCATGGCGAAATTCAGCCCACTACACGACCGCATTCTGGTAAAGCGCGTGGAAGAAGCGACAACCACCCGAGGCGGCATCATCATCCCCGACAGCGCAAAAGACAAACCGCAGGAGGGAGAAGTCATCTCCACCGGCAAAGGCCGCACCAACGATGAGGGCAAGACCTTCCCTCTGGCAGTAAAAGATGGCGACCGCATCCTGTTCGGCAAGTACTCCGGCACCGAGATCAAGATTGATGGCGAAGACTTCATCATCATGAAAGAAGACGAAGTCCTCGGCGTCCTGACCGGCGCAGCCGCTCCGGCCAAGAAAGAACTAGCCGGCGCAAAGAAGTAGCAGCCGAAAGAAGCGTTGTCATCCTGAGCGCGTGCTTTGCGCGAAGGATCTCAGCCTCAACAGATGTGGGCGGAAGCCCAGGAAGTTCAGCAGGTAAATCCTGCAACAGAATCTAAGGAGAAGAACAAATGGCAAAACAAATCGTACACGGAGAAGAGTCGCGGCAGGCAATTCTGCGCGGCGTCAACCTTCTCGCCGACGCAGTAAAAGTTACGCTCGGCCCCAAGGGCCGCAATGTTGTGATCGAAAAGAAATTTGGCTCGCCCACCATCACCAAAGACGGCGTAACCGTAGCCAAAGAAATCGAACTCAAGGATGGCCTCGAGAACATGGGCGCCCAAATGGTTCGCGAAGTTGCCAGCAAGACTTCCGATGTAGCCGGCGACGGAACCACCACCGCCACCGTTCTAGCCCAAGCGATTTATCGCGAAGGCGTGAAGACCGTTGCTGCCGGCGCCAATCCAATGGCGCTGAAGCGCGGCATCGAAAAGGCCGTCTCAGTCGTCTGCGGTGCATTCGACAAGAAGACCGGCGAGCGCGCAAAGGGCGAATTAGACAAATTTTCCAAACCCGTGTCGGGGGAAATGATCGCACAAGTTGGTACGATCAGCGCCAATAACGACGAAACCATCGGGCACATCATTGCTGAAGCTATGAAGAAGGTCGGCAAGGATGGCGTTATCACCGTGGAAGAGTCGAAGACGCTTGAGACTCAGCTGGAAGTAGTCGAGGGAATGCAGTTCGATCGCGGCTATCTGTCTCCTTATTTCGTAACCGATCCGGAGCGGATGGAAGTTGCGCTCGAGAATGCTTACATCCTGATCAACGAGAAGAAGATCAGCTCGATGAAGGATCTGCTGCCGTTGCTCGAGCAGATTGCCAAGAGCGGCAAGCCGCTGTTGATCATTGCAGAAGACGTTGAGGGCGAAGCGCTCGCAACTCTCGTGGTCAACAAGCTGCGTGGAACGCTGCAAGTCGCGGCTGTGAAGGCTCCGGGATTCGGCGATCGTCGCAAGGCGATGTTGCAGGATATCGCGATCCTCACCGGCGGCAAGGCGATCACGGAAGATCTGGGCATCAAGCTAGAGAACGTGCAGGTCAGCGATCTCGGCCAGGCCAAGAAGATCACCATCGACAAGGACAACACGACCGTTGTCGAAGGCAAAGGCAAGCACAACGAGATCGAAGGCCGCGTGAAGGAAATTCGCAGCCAGATCGATAAGACCACCAGCGACTACGACCGCGAGAAACTGCAGGAGCGGTTGGCGAAGCTGGTCGGTGGCGTTGCCGTAATCAAAGTCGGCGCCGCAACCGAAACCGAGATGAAGGAAAAGAAAGCCCGCGTGGAAGACGCGATGCATGCGACGCGCGCAGCCGTAGAAGAAGGCATTGTCCCCGGCGGCGGCGTGGCACTGGCGCGTTGTGGCGCGGCGCTCGACAAGCTGAAGGCGGAAGATCCGGATGAGCAGATCGGGATCAACATCGTGAAGCGCGCTTTGCAGGAGCCGTTGCGCCAGATCGTCGAAAACGCCGGCCAGGAAGGCGCGGTCGTGCTCGGCAAGGTGCTCGACTCCAAGGACAGCAACTACGGCTTCAACGCCCTGACCGATGAGTACGAAGACCTGGTCAAGGCGGGCGTGCTCGATCCGACGAAGGTGGTGCGCACCGCACTCACCAACTCCGGCTCGATTGCGTCGTTGATGCTGACCACCGAAGCGCTGATCGCGGAGATTCCGGAAAAGAAGGAAGCTCCGATGCCAGGCGGCGGACACGGCGGCGGCATGGGGGATATGTACTAAACAGGTAGCGCGGGCGCCGTCGCCTGCGTGGCTGTCAGCTATCGGCTGTCAGCTTTCAGTAGAGTCAAAAGCCCTGCTCGCGAGAGCGGGGCTTTTTTTCGGACCGATTCGGGAACATCTGTTGGTTTTTTCTTAGCGATCTCGATCTGGCGTGGCGGCTCGTCAATAGAATTTACTTGAGCGAGCGGCGTTTAGGAGGGTATTGCCAGTGGGTACTGGACGCTGATCGCCAATCAGTCGAGTGGCTTTTCAGCCACTAGGGTTCGACTCCCTTGCCCTCCTCGGATCACTCGACTTGTACCGGAGGTTCTTGACTACGGACTAGATTGGCTTATGATAGTAATTGATTGGCGATCGGCGTTTGGTATCTGCGAGCCCCGAGCATTTTGCTCGGGGCTTGGCTTTTTGGTGGAGAGCGGGGTGGTTTTTCGACGAAGGCTACAGCTATAGCTGCGGTGTACTACTTCGCTTGACGCTATGTCCCTTTGCTTGGGAAAAGTACATTTTTCCCCAGGGTCGGTTGCTTTGCACGACCGTTGAGGGAAACGGGACGGACTAACCGCTATTGAAATCGTGGATCAGTGAGCTGATAATAGCGGCACATGGTCTATTAGTCGCGTCAATGCGACTACGATAACTGGAGTTACAACGTCGCTCCGGCCACCGTTACTCAACGATCAGGAGGGTATACGTGAAAAAGCTACAGAAACTTGCGCTGAAGAAGATTACGTTGAAGGATCTGGATAAGACTAAGCTTGATCAAGTGGCTGGCGGACTTTCCAGTACAGGCTGCACGAGATGTCCAACGGCATATAAGACTTGTTTTGGACCTAGTTGTCCAGATGTGTGCTAAACGGTGAGGTTCAGGCGTCCCTCGCGGGACGCTGTCCGTCCTCTGCCTTGCTCTTCCCGCCAGTGAAGTGAACCGGCGGGCTAGTTTCGGCCGCGCGACTCCGGTTTTGGTCGTTCTTTGCCAGTGAATGAAGAAGCCCCGCTCTCGCGAGCGGGGCTTTTGTTCACCGACCTAATGAATCATCGAGCTACTGAACGATTAAGGTCAGGTTCATTGTGTGAGTGGGTGCGCTGGTGCCAGTGCCAGTGCCAGTCACCGTTATGGTGTAGCTGCCAGCGGGCGTTCCCGGGGTGCCTCCTCCGTTGTTATTGTTCGAGGAGCTGCTTCCGCCGCAGCCTACCAGGGCTAGCATCGTGATCAGAAGAATGATCCCAAGGATGGCCATGTGGCGGCGGTTGCGCTTGCTGCTCGCGCCCACGAAGACCAGACCGAAGAGGCCGAAGCCGCCGAGGCTGGCTAAGAGAGTGGGCTCCATCGGTTTGGAGTTCGGACGCACTGGCGCAACGAGCGAGGCCGTGGTTGCGGCCGTCGTGGTCAGGGTGAGTGTGGTGCTCGCGTAAGTGCCGTTGGTTGACGTCACCGAAGTTGGGTTGAAGCTGCAGCCTACCTTCGAAGGCAAGCTCGCAGGACAGCTGAACGTGATGGCTGCACTGTAGCCGTAGGTCGGAGTTACGCTGAGCGTGTACTCGGCGTTCTGTCCTGCGGTTACGGTTACGGAGTTGTTGGTCTTTACTCCCAGGCTGAAGTCGGGTGCGACGACTGCCTGGCTTACTGCGCTCGAAGTGCTGGTACCGAAGTTGGCATCGCCGGCGTATTTTGCGGTGATGCTGTGCGTGCCGACGGTCAAACTCGATGTTGCGAGATGAGCCACACCGCTGGTCACTGCAACCGAGCCTAAGGCGGTAGTGCCGTCATAGAAAGTGACGTTGCCGGTTGGAACTCCGGTTACGCCGCCGGTGGTGGCTGAAACGGTAGCCGACAGTGTGACGGACTGACCCGCCGCGGCCGGGTTCACCGAAGAACCTAGGGCGGTGGAATCCGAAGCGAGGTTTACCAACTGGTTCAACACTGCGGAGGTACTCGAATGGAAATTGGAGTCTCCGGAGTATTGAGCGGTGATGGTGTGTTCGCCGACGGCCAGAGCGGTCGCTTTCAGAGTCGCCGCGCCGCTGCTTAGGTTTGCTGTGCCCAGGGACGTGCTTCCGTCGAGGAAGGTCACGGAGCCGGTGGGAACCGCAGTCACGCCGCGAACCGTGGCGGCGATGTTTGCCGTGAGCGAGACGGACTGGGTTGCAGCCGATGGGTTCACGGAGGAAACCATCGTGTTCAGGTTGCCGGTGGCGTTGAGCAGAATGGTGACGCCGGCATAGTTGTAGTCGATGACGGCTACGTCCATGGCGCCGTCGTGGTTGACATCGGCGAGGGCAAGAGCCATCACGTTGGCTTGGTCGCCCGCACCGCCGCTTCCGGCGGCATATTCGACTGGATCGAAGAACAGGCTGGCAAATACGCTGGTTCCGTTGTTGTAGAGAACGCCGACCGTGCCGTAGTAGGAGTTGCTATAGACCAGATCGAGCAGGCCATTTCCCTTGAGGTCGAACATCTTGACATCACCTGGATTGGGCGGGCTCAGAAGCGTGTTTTGGAGAGTGGTCGCGTAGAGGACTGGCGTCGCGAAAGTTCCGTTGCCATTGCCCTGCGCTACTGCAATCCCCTCGTTGGGTGTGACTTTGTCGTCGACGGTGACAGCGAGATCGATCTTGCCGTCGCCGTTCAGATCGCCAAGTGCCAAGTTGCCGAGATTCTTGAAGCCGAGACTCGTGGTAACTGCGGCTTGGAAAGTTCCCTTGGTCGTCGAGCTTCCCAGGAACACGTCCACGCCCTGGTTGCTTTGCGGTACGACGAGATCCAGGATGCCGTCGTTGTTGACGTCGGCGACGGCGATCGCAGTTCCGGCGGCGCTGTTCGTGTAGGTTGCAGCGGTTCCGAATGTGCCATCGCCATTATTCAGGAGCACGCTGACGTTAGTACTGCCCACATTCAGCACGGCCAGATCCGGTTTTTTGTCGCCATTGAAATCAGCAGCGATGATTTTGACCGCGTTGGTCCCACCGGTCGCATAAAAGGTTGGGTTCCCGAAGCCCCCCTTGCCATTGCCGAAATAAATCTCCACGCCGTTGTTGCTTTGGTTGACCGTAGCGACGTCAAGATTGCCATCCCCATTAAAGTCGGCCACAGCGACACCCTCATAAGCGCCGCCCGTGCCCACGTTGATACCCGGCTGCATGCTGCCATCGGGATTCGAGAGATATACCGTGATACCGAGGCCGCTGCCGCTGGGGTTGTAGCCGTCATTGCCAACGACGAGATCGGGAATGCCATCGTTATTGAAATCGCCGCTGGCGATGGTGGTTGCGCCGGCGCTAAAGCCACCGGGGACGGGTGAAAAGAAATCGAGCGCGGAGCGGAAGGAACCATCGCCGTAGCCCTGCAGGTAAATGAAGCTGAGATTATCGTCCGGAACAACAATGTCAGGAATACCGTCCCCGTTGAAGTCCTGCACAATGGCAGAGGTCTTCGGATTGCCGCCGGTGTTGTAACCGACCGTCGGCACGTTTAAAGTTCCGTTGCCATTGCCGAGGAGAACCGTAATATCGCCGGAGTCGTGGTTGGAAACGATAACGTCGGCATTGCCGTCGCCGTTGACGTCGGCGATGCTGACTGCTAGCGGCGAAATGTTGGCGGCCGTGTTATCGATGGTTTCGGTGGCGGCAGCATAATAAACGCCGGTCTTAAAAGATCCGTTGCCGTTGTTCACGTAAACAGTCAGCGTGCCAGCCGCGCCGCCGCTGCTGCAGTTGGCGCTGATGATTTCCCACATGCCGTCGCCGTTCAGATCGCCAGCAGTGTTGTTGCAGATATCGTACTGGCCGTCGGGATTCGTAAGCGCAACGCCGCTGGCGAATGTGCCCCCAGCATGGCCGAGATAAACCGTATCCTGACCGCTGGTGATGCCCGCAAGATCGAGAACGCCGTCGCCGTTGAAATCGGCAAAGACTACGTTGCTGACCGCGCCGGAGAGGGGAACGGAAGTCGGAGTTCCGAAGCTGCCGCTGCCGTTGCCCAGCAGAACCCAGAGGTTCGCGGGACTGTGGGAGTCGACGAATACAAGGTCCAGATTTCCGTCGCCGTTTACGTCCCAAACTGCTCCGCCTTCGAGAAAGTTCGGAGAGATGGTTATGGGCGCGGAGCTCGGCGCCGAAAAAACCCCACCGCCATCGGGGACCCATAGTTCGAAGGTTGACGGAGACGTGTTGTGAACGACAATCAGATCTTTTTTACCGCTGTTGTAGAAATCGCCGAACAGAATTGCGTCGCCGCTAGTGCCGCGAGTGTTCTGGTTGAGCACGCCGGGCTGAAAGGTGCCGTCGCCATTGCTAAGCGCGACCGAGATTGCGTAGGAGCCGATTCCGCCCTGAACGGGAGCTGCAATGTCAATCAGGCCGTCACCGTTGAAATCGGTAGCTACGGCGGACCATTGGGTCAAACCGTTGGCGGCAATCGGGGTTGAAGTCAGGAACGAAACCGGATTGCTTGGAGGATTGCTGCCGCTTAAGTTGGCATGCAGGCGCGAGGACTTGCGTGGCGCTGTGGCTGTCGCCGTTAATGTCTGAGTCGAACTCTGGGACCTGGTGGCCGCTTGCGCCGCGGCCATTTGTTTGGCCGAGGGAGCGGAAAATTGGCTGGGCAGGCTTTGAGCCGAAAGAATCTGAAAGCACCCAAGCAGAAATACAAACGACGCAAGAGACTTCTTCATAGATGTGTGGAGCTCCGTTTCGATTGACTTCAAACAGATAAGGTCAGCAACACTGTGTTGTTCTTTGGGGGGCCAACAACATCGGGGGAAGTGGCATGGGCTTGCAATTAGTCTCCAGCAAAACTACCCGGAGAGGAATGGCCCTAACGAGTGGGGCACGAAAGTAATAGACGCCGACCCACTCGCGAAAGAACGAGCGTTCGAAACATGCGGCCTTTTTTGGCCCTTATGGAAACTATTAGGAGTTACTCATCTTTTCGAGGGTACGGAGGTACTGCAGTGGAATGAGTACTAGCGTGTTGGTTCCATCGTGGGGTTCTTACGATGGAGTGGAGGAAAGTGATCGCGCTGCGGTGGCCAGAGCTGAGGCTAGAGCGTCGGAAGCGGGAACACCGCCCTGGGCAAGATCTTTGCTGCCGCCGCCTCGGCCGCCGAGCGGGGTGATGGTTTGTTTCAGCAGAGCCGACATGTCGTGGGGCTGGCCGGGCGATTGCGCGAAGACTAACGCCGGTTCAGCGGATTCAGTGGCCAGCAGCACGACTGCTGATGTGGACTGACGAGTTAGTTTTTGCGCGAGGAGTTTGAGGAAGTTGAGATCGCGGCCGGAGAAAGTGCGGACGATCAGCTTGCGGCCTTGCTGCTCGGAAGTCTCGGCTAGCAAGGCGGTGGCTTCGGCTGCGGCGAGATCGCTCATTGATTGTTCATTTAATTTACGCAGAGATTTGATTTCATCGAGGGACTTGCGGACTTGTTCGGGAACATGGTAAAGGTGGCCTGAAAATAGCGCCGCGGCTTCAGTGAGAGTTTGGAAATCCCGGCGCGCGGTGGAGACGGCGCGCTGGCCGGCAACGAATTCTACCCTCCAACCTTGGCGGACTTTTTCGAATTTGCGCAGGAGCAGGCCGGCGATTTGTCCGGTGCTGCAAACGTGGGTGCCGCCGCAAGCGCTTAGGTCGAAGTCCTGGATATCGACGAGACGGAGCTGGTCGCGATCGGTGGCCGGAGGTTTGCGGAGACCCAGGGTTGCCGCTTCGTCCCGAGTAACGTAGCGAACATCCACCGGGCGATTTTCAAGGACGATTTCGTTGGCTAGGCGTTCGGCATCTTCGACTTGGGCTTGCATTAGCGACGGCGTGTCGAGATCGATCGAGCAATAATCGTCGGCCATGTGGAACGAGACGGTGGGCATATTGAAGAGGCGGATGAAAGCGGCCGAGAGCACATGTTGGGCCGAGTGTTGTTGCATATGGTCGCGGCGGCGAACGATGTCGATTTCGCCATGGACACAGGCTCCGGGCCGTACATCTTTTATCGGTGCGTCCAGGTAGTGGACGATGCGGCCATCTTCGGTGTCGGCTACTTCAGTTACGCGGAATTTGTGATCGTTGTTTGCTAGGGTGAGGTGGCCGGTGTCGTGAATCTGGCCGCCGCTGGTGGGGTAGAAGGCGGTGCGGTCCAGAATGACAGCTGGGCGCGGGGTTTCCTGGACTTCGCGGACTTCGGCGTCGAAGTTGTAGAGGAACGAATCCGGGTAGTAGAGGCGGTCGGTCATTTTGTTCAGGATAAGGATCAGACGGGGGGGTTCGCAAGTTTGCAACAGAAAAACTCTCAACCACGAAGCGCACTAAGGAACACGAAGAAACTGGGTTGGGCGTGATGTTATCTTGAGTGGTTGCCGGTGCCACGATTACTGCTATGGATATTCTCAGGAAACTTTTCGAGGAACGCTTTCACACTTCGCCTGCGCGCGTGCAGCCGCTGCAAGGGGAGTTGGGCGGGTCGGGGCGGAAGATCATCCGCCTGGCTAGCGAGGACGAGAGTGCAATCGGGATTTTGTATGGCGTGCGCGAGGAGAACGCGGCTTTCCTGGAGTTTTCGAAACACTTTCTTGGACATGGTTTGCCGGTACCGGAAATATATGCGGAGGATTTGGATGCCGGGGCTTATCTCGAGGAAGACTTCGGCGATGTGACGTTGTTTGAGTTTCTCTCGAGCCATCGCGAAGGTGAAAAGATTGCGCCTGCGGCGGTGGAGGCTTATCGCAAGGTGGTGGGGGTGTTGCCGCGGTTTCAGGTTGAGGCGGGACGCGATTTGGATTACAGCGTGTGTTACCCGCGTGGGAGTTTTGACCGGCAGTCGATTACCTGGGACCTGAATTACTTCAAATATTATTTTTTGCGGCTGGCAGGGATCTCGTTTAACGAGCAGGCGCTGGAAGATGACTTCGAGAGCCTCACGAATTTCTTGCTGAGCGCGGATCGCGATTATTTTATGTACCGCGATTTTCAGTCCCGCAACATCATGCTGCACGCGGGCGAGCCGTTTTTTCTGGATTATCAGGGCGGGCGCAAGGGGGCGCTGCAGTATGACATCGCTTCCCTGCTTTACGATGCCAAGGCGGATTTGCCTCCGGAGTTGCGGCTGCAACTGCTGGATTTGTATGTCGAGCGGCTGGGCGATTTCATCAGAGTGGATCGCGAGGTTTTTCTTCATCACTTCTACGCATATGTCTATGTGCGGATTTTACAGGCGTTGGGAGCTTACGGGTTTCGCGGATTTTACGAACGCAAGGGGCATTTTTTGCAGAGTGTTCCTTATGCGATGAAGAATGTGCGCTGGCTGCTGCATAACGCGAAGTTGCCGATCGCGCTGCCGACTTTGATGGAGGCTTTCAATTCGATGTTGGCCTCCGAGAAGTTACAGGGGCTGGCTTCTTCCGCGGAGAACTTGATGGTGCGGATTTGGAGTTTTTCGTTTCATCGCGGATGGCCGAAGGACGAGAGCGGACATGGTGGAGGGTTTGTTTTTGACGGGCGGAGTTTGCCGAATCCGGGGCGCGAGGAGCGGTTTAAGGCTTTGACGGGGCGAGATGCAGCGGTGATTGAGTATTTGAATCAGCAGGAGAGCGTGCATCAGTTTTTGGCCAGCGTGATGTCGCTGGTGGATGCGAGCGTCGGCAACTATCAGCAACGCGGGTTTAAGAACTTGATGGTGGCGTTTGGGTGCACCGGCGGGCAGCATCGGTCGGTGTATTTGGCGGAGCAGTTGGCGAGGCATCTGCGGGCGCGGAATGGTCTGGAGGTGGTGGTGAAGCATCGGGAACTGGAGAGCCCGGAGTTTAAGGCTGCGGCGCGATGAAGGCGATGATTCTGGCGGCGGGGCTGGGGACGCGGCTGCGGCCGCTAACGAATGATCGGCCTAAGGCTTTGGTCGAGGTTGGCGGACGGACGCTGTTGGAGATTGCCCTGGCGCGGTTGCGCGAGTTTGGCATTCGGGACGTGATTATTAACGTTCATCACTTTGCTGACATGGTGGTGGATTATCTGAAGGCGAAGAGCAATTTTGGGATAGGGATTGAGATTTCGCGCGAGGAGGAGTTGCTTGACACCGGCGGAGGGTTGAAGAAGGTTGGGTGGTTCTTTTTGGAGAACTCCGCCGGGAGTAATGAGCCATTTGTGCTGCACAATGTCGATGTCATCAGCACGATTGATTTACGTCGAATGGTGGAATTTCATCGGGAGCGTGGGGCGCTGGCGACGTTGGCTGTGCAGGAGCGGGAGACTTCGCGATATTTGTTGTTTGATGAGTCGGGCCGGCTTTGTGGTCGAAGGACGGGAAACGATGGGAGGCCGGAGATTGTTCGTCGCGACCAGGATGGCCGACCAACGACCGCTCTGGCGTTTTCTGGAGTGCATGTGATTTCGCCCCGACTTTTTTCGTTGATTACGGAAACCGGGGCTTTCTCGATTATTACTTCTTACTTGCGGCTTGCGGCTCAGGGGGAAGATGTCGTTTCGTTTCGAGCCGACGAATATCGCTGGCGTGATCTTGGGAGATTGGAGAATATCGCGCTGGCGGAGCAGGAAGCATAGAGCTGCCGGCTGCGCGGGCGAGACCCTTTGGCTTCGCTCAGGGCAAACTGCCCGCGCACAGCCGGCCAGAGGCCGGCGCTACTTTAGGAGCGCGCCGCTCGAGTTGCGCTCCTAAAGTGATAAAATCAGTGGATTGCATGCCTTCGAAGAGCCTCACTATTACTCATCCCAATAGCGGAACTGCAGCCTCTGGTGCAAAAGATCGAACTCCGGTTCCGCGGCCGCAGAAGGTTGGTTTCGTCAGTCTGGGGTGTCCCAAAAACCTCGTTGATAGCGAGGTGATGATGGGTTTGCTTGCGCGCGCTGGAGCTGAACTTTCGACCCGCGCCGAGGATGCCGACGTCATCGTAGTGAACACCTGCTCGTTCATCGAGAGCGCGCAGCAGGAGTCGGTCAACACGATTCTCGAGATGGCCGCGCATAAGACGTCCGGACGGGCTAAGAAATTGATTGTTGCCGGATGCCTGGTTGAGCGTTATAGGGAGGAAATTCGCAAGCGAATTCCTGAGGTCGATGCGGTGGTTGGCACGGGCGAGTTGCAGAATATTCTTTCTGCTGCCGGACTTGAAACCGCTCCCGCTCCGAGTAGTTCCCCGTTTGTTGTGCTGCCTTCGCGGCCGGAAGGCGAGGCGCGCGAGGCGCAGGGGCGATTTTCGCGCGGGGAATGGGATGGAGCGGTTGCCGATCTTCCCAACTATTTATATGACGACGAAACTCCGCGCATTCTGGCTACGCCGAAACATACTGCGTACATCAAGATTGCGGAAGGCTGCGATCATCCTTGTACGTTTTGCATTATTCCGCAGTTGCGGGGAAAGTTCCGTTCGCGGCGGTTTGAGTCGGTGATTGCCGAGGCAGAGCGGCTGGCGCTGGCCGGCGTGCGTGAGATTACGCTGATTGGGCAGGACACGACTTGTTATGGGGAAGATTTCGGCCTGAAGGATGGGCTGGCATTGCTGCTTGAAAAACTCGCCCAAATCGAGGATCTGCGCTGGATCCGGTTCCTCTACGCCTATCCGAATAAGATCACGGGCAAACTGCTGGAGACGATTGCGGCGCGCGAAAACATTTGCTCGTACATGGATGTGCCTTTGCAGCACGCGTCGGCATCGGTGCTAAAGCGTATGAAGCGCGGGGCGGGTGCGGACGTGTTTCTGCGCTCGATTGAAAAGATGCGGCGTGTCATTCCTGACCTGACTCTACGCACCTCCTTTATTGTCGGTTTTCCTGGCGAGACGGAGAAAGAATTCGAGGAGCTTTGCGAGTTTGTGCGCGAGGCGCAGTTCGACTGGATGGGAACTTTCTCCTACTCCGATCAGGAGGGGGCTGACGCTTACGGGCTGGAAGCGAAGCTTTCGACCCGTGAGATTGAGCGGCGGCGCAAGCAACTGATGGAAATTCAGCGGCGCATCAGCCGGAAGAGAAAGAAATCGCTGGTCGGTCGGGAGTTCGATCTGGTGCTGGAAGGAACGTCGGAAGAAACCGATCTACTGTTGGAGGGGCGGACTTCCATGCATGCTCCGGAAATCGATGGCAAAGTTTTCGTGAACGATTTTCCGCCGGAGATAGCGCCGGAGCCGGGTAATTTTTATCGTTGCCAGATCACGGAGTCTCACGATTATGATCTGGTGGCGAGGATTTTGTAGCGGCCCGGCGATTCTCGTTCTCTTAGCACAAACATCCTGAACTATGGCTCGCGCCCTGAAACCTCGCGCCCTGAAACTTCGCTGCCCGATCTGCAAGAAAGAGGTTAAGGCCGGAGATGCGGAGTTCCCCTTCTGCAGCGATCGGTGCCGCACGATTGATTTGGGGAAGTGGGCAAGCGGCGCGTATGTGATTCCCTCGCCGGTTTCCGATGCTGAGGAGGAGATTCCCGACGCTGTTCCTCCGGGAGACCAAGAGGAAGACCTTTGAGTAACGAGGCAAAGGGTAGCGCCGGCGTCCCGCCGGCTGTGGCGGGGGCGTCTCGCCCCCGCTTCGGCGAAGTCACGATTCGCAACCGGGGCAGACTACCGCATTGGGAGAAAGAGGGAGCGACCTACTTCATCACGTTCAGGCTGGGCGACTCGCTGCCGAAGTCAGTCCTCGAGCAAATCGAGTCGGAGCGGCGGGCGATCGTCACTACCGCGAACCAGTTGCACCGCGAGCTGAGTCCGGAGGAGCGCACGACAATCCAACGGCTCTCGACTCCGATCATCGAACAATTCCTCGACACAGGTGCCGGCGCTTGCCATTTAAGTCATCCATGGATTGCCGATGAAGTCGCTAACGCCTTGCGTCACTTTGACGGAAAGCGATACCTGCTGTTCGCTTGGTGCGTTATGCCGAATCATGTACATGTCCTGGTTCGGCTCTTTCCTACTCAGAATCTGGCAGCCGTGGTTCATTCCTGGAAATCTTTCAGCGCGAAGCGAGCGAATGCGATCCTTGGC
>Ga0208691_1000468_pt1 | contig 14635 bp, 16 predicted proteins | sample June2015DPH_20_1_FD_184719 | JGI IMG/M metagenome (GOLD analysis project Ga0208691, IMG submission 184719) | Peatland microbial communities from SPRUCE experiment site at the Marcell Experimental Forest, Minnesota, USA - June2015DPH_20_10... | ecosystem: Environmental > Terrestrial > Soil >... | reverse complement strand
CTCGATAACAAAGACAAGAATCCGAATCTCACCGTAGCGCAAAACGCCGAGCTGGTCGAACCCGGAATGGAATTTGCACCGCCAGCATTCCGCCAGTCGGTGGAGCAGGAAGTAAAAGCGGTCCTCGACAGCATCTACTCGACCCACGGTCAGGGCCAGTGGAAGAAAAAAATAATGGTCAACGACCGCATCGCCGATTCCATCTTTCAGCAGATCGTCACGCGGCCAGAAGAGTACTCGGTGCTGGCCACGCCCAATCTAAACGGTGACTACATCTCTGACGCCGCTGCCGCGCAGGTAGGCGGCCTCGGCATCGCCCCAGGAGCGAACATCGGCGATGGCTACGCCATCTTCGAAGCCACGCATGGCACGGCCCCGAAATACGCCGACAAGGACGTAATCAATCCCGGCTCGGTAATGCTCTCCGGAGTAATGATGTTTCGCTTCTTAGGATGGAACGAAGCCGCCGACCTGATCGAAGGCGGCATGGAGCGCACCATCCTGCAAAAGAAAGTAACCTACGATTTCGAGCGTCTGATGGAAGGCGCAACCAAAGTAAAAACCAGCCAGTTCGCCGATCACACGATAGAAAATATGGGCGCGCCGGTGCTGGTCTGAACAGGGACGCGTAGAAACACGTTGTCATTCCGACGCGCGAGCGAAGCGAGACAGGAGGAATCCCTGCCTCGCCCATGCCGCCAGTGGTCACAAATACAAAGCTGAAAGCTGACAGCAAATTTCCGAAAGGACTCATCATGCGCAAAAAAGTAACCATAGTAGGCTCCGGCAACGTAGGCGCAACCGCCGCCCACTGGATCGCCGCCAAAGAACTGGCAGACGTGGTCTTAATCGACATCATCGAAGGCGTCCCCCAAGGCAAAGCCCTCGACCTGCTCGAGGCCATGCCCATCGAGAAGCGCGATTCGCACATCCTGGGCACCAACGATTACAAGGACACCGCCAATTCCGACATCGTAGTCATCACCGCCGGAATCCCGCGCAAACCCGGCATGAGCCGCGACGATCTGCTCAACACCAACCACGGCATCATGAAATCGGTGGTCGGGGAAGTCATCAAACATTCGCCGAACAGCATCCTCATTATCGTCTCGAACCCGCTCGACGCCATGGCGCAGGCCGCCTACAAAATCTGCGGATTTCCCCGCGAGCGCGTAATCGGCATGGCCGGTGTTCTAGACTCCGCCCGCTTCCGCGCCTTCATCGCCGAGGAGTTGCAGGTCAGCGTAGAAAACGTAACCGCCTTCGTGCTAGGTGGACACGGCGACACCATGGTCCCGCTCCCGCGCTACTCGACGGTAGCCGGAATTCCGATCACCGAACTAATCGAAAAATCCCGCCTCGATGCGATCGTCCAGCGCACCCGCGACGGCGGCGCAGAAATCGTGAAGTACCTGAAAACCGGCTCCGCCTACTACGCCCCTTCAGCCGCCGCAACCGAAATGGTCGAAGCCATCCTGAAAGACAAAAAGAAAATCCTCCCCTGCGCCGCCTACCTGCAAGGCGAGTACGGCATCAATGGATTCTTCGTAGGCGTGCCAGTAAAGCTAGGGGCAAAGGGAATCGAGCAGATCATTGAGATCAAGCTCACTGCGGAAGAGAAGGCCGCGCTGGAGAAGAGTGCCACAGCGGTGAAGGAGCTGTGTGGTGTGATTGGAGTCTAGCGGGCTGCGAAAAAATCGGATTGGTGCAAGACCGGGAAGGGCACGAGTTTCACTCGTGCCGTTAAGTCCGTCAAAATCGGTGCGGCTTTTAGCCGCTGAGGTTGACTTTTTTTGACGGAGCGAGTTTTCCATAAGCTCCTTGCGATTACGACTCACCGCAAAACCGCGTACGATCGACTTTAAAGGAGGTTTCCATGTCCCGCGAAGCGAAGCTGTTGTGCGGAATTATCCTGATTACCATTCCAAGCATCCAGTACGGCGGCTATTTCCTCCTAACGCAACTGATGAGCAAGGGTTCCGGCTACATGGACAACGCCCTGCGGCAAAATATGTTCCGTGCCGGGCACGCCCACGCGGGCGTGCTCGTGATTCTTTCGCTCATCTGCGAGGTTCTGGCCGACTCGGCCACGCTCCCACCCTTCCTGCTGTGGACGGTGCGCATCGCAATTCCACTAGCGGCAATTTTGATTTCAGCGGGGTTTTTCTTTTCCGTAATTCCACCCAATGCGACGCGAGTAGGCCCGGCAGTCGCCCTAATTTATGTTGGCATAGTCTCCCTCGCTCTGGGAGTTCTGCTGCTCGGCGTTGGCCTCATTCGAGCGGCATAGACGACAAGCGAGGGTGCTCTTCAGCCCCTGGGGAAAAACCAATGATGCCTGGTACTAGCCAGGAAGCTTGGAGTCGACTTCTGCAAGGAAGGTCGCCGCGATAGCGAGCAGTTCAGTGGCAAACTTAACCATTTTCTCCTTTGCGCGCGGCCTCCTGCTGCGATTCGCCTGGGAAAAGTCGATGTCCATTTCGTGGCCTATTTGGTTGCGAACGGAGAAGATTTCCTTCAACAGTCCGAGATTCTTCGAGATTCGTTCCGAGGGAATGTTGAAGTAGGCAGCTACCTTCAGCAGTTGCTCAGCCGACTGAAGACTGTCGCTGGTGAGATCGCGGACAAGTCTCGAAAAAAGAAGTTCACGCGGATTTCGGTCGCCGAGGATGTCCGCCAAGAAACGTCTGCTGCTCCCCTCCACGTCGCGGAGGCGTCTCTCGATGTAGTCCTTAAACTGCACTGTTGCCCCTTCGTCTCGCTCGATGATTGCCGGAAGAGCATCGCGGATGAGTTGCTTCGCCATCGAATCCAATCCCGCGCCTGCGAAAAGCACCATCGCTCTCAGCAAATCCTGCTCTTCGTCGGTTGGCATTCCCTTTGCGTTTCTCGTCTTGCGAACGGCTTCAAATGTGTCGAGGAACGAGCGAACTGCGTCATGAGCGTTACACAGTATGACGTGCGCGTCTTGGCAGGCATCACGTTTAGGCAGCGGAGGGGGAGGAAACAGTGGATTCGCCATCAGCGAGTACTCGTGCTGAAGGCCACGTCCCGTGTGCCGGGAGGAAGTGGCGAATAGCCCGCGTATCCAGGGTAGCCCGGATAACCAGGGTAGCCCGGATAAACAGGATAGCCGGGGTAGCCTCGGTAGGGCTTTCCTAGGACGTGGTACAGCCGATTGCCGTAAAAAATTGTCCCAAGATAGCGACCGTGCGTGTCAACCACGTCATCATCGTTCCATGGCAACCAGCCGATCCAGTCGCCGTCTGGAGAGTAAACGTGAGAACCGGCCCTGAAGGCAATCCAGTTTCCGCTCGAGTCAAAAAGATTTTGAACGATCACAGTTGCACACCACCGCAGAACACCGCGTAAATATTAACACCGTAAAAGATAGTGTAACGGCTATTTCAGGCGGTCGAGAGGGCGCTTGATCCTGACCGAAACGGATTCACCACGACCACCCCGTCCAAGTCCTGCCCCGCCTGCAAATCCTCCGTCAGCAAATACTGGCACGAAGCCGCCTTCGCCGCCGCCACAATCAGCGAATCCCAAAAAGAAATCCTGTATCTTCCCTGAATCTCCCAGCTGTCTTCGATAATCTGGCGATTAATAACCACGGGATGCCAGTCGAAGAGATCTTCGATTTTTGCTCGAATCTCGGCCCCTAGCGCAGGCCACTTTTGCGTTCCGACCGAGTAGAACTCCTGCAACACCTGATAGCTGATTATCCCCTGCCTGTTCTGCCAGAGCTCCGCGAGCCAAAGCTTTGCTGCGGCGTGCTTCTTCGCATCAGTCGTATCGAGGTAATAGATGAAAACGTTGGTATCAACGAACACGCGCACGGTTATAGATTTCCTCGCGCTTTGGATATTTCCCGTCGGTCTTAGGGAACGGCTTGCGCGCCAGGAATCGGCGCATCGACTGTTCGTAGCTATCTTGTTCGCGCATACGCTGTCTCAGTAGTTCAGCCAAAAACTGCGACACGCTCGTATCCTCTCGGGCGGCCTCGATGCGCGCCCATCGGGCAAGATCCTCTTCCAACGTGATCGTGATATTGCGAAGTGCAGGCTTAATGCGAAGTTCTGTTTTCATAACACGAAAACAGTGTAACACAGACTCCGTGTCACAACAATTCTTCTACTGCCCCTTATCCCGCTCCGCCATGAACCGGTCCCGACACCCCTTCGCCTCGGCGACCAAATCCTTAAACTCCGCCATCCCCCGCAGCGGCGCCCACAACGAATCGCTCTGCAGGCCCGCGTAGGCGCAAAAGCCGCCGTCCACCGCTCGTTTCAACATCTTCATCGCTATCTCCTTTTGACCGCAGAAGAGGATGTCCGCGGCAACCACGTAACTGGGTTCGTGGTCGGGATCGGCCAACATCCTAGTTGACACCTCCCGCACTAATTTCACAGCGGTTTCGGACGACGGATTGTCCAAACAAGCTTGCTCCAATTGCGCCCAGTCGTGATCAGAAAAGTTCCGCCCGATCTCCTTCGCCTTTGCCAACTGTCCATCGCGAATATAGTGCCGCTGCATGTTGCTCGCTGACCATACCGAGCCGGCATCGAGTTGCAGGAATTGCACGGCCCGCGCATAGTTGCCCAGTTGGTCGAAGGTGAAGGCGCAGGAGCGGAAACGATAACTTCCGGGATCGATCGATAGGGCTGTGTCACACTCGTGGGCGGATTCCTCCACTGCGCCGCCGTAACGAAGAACGTAGGCCAAAGCGAAATGCGCATACGCGTTCTCCGGATGCCGCGCCACCAGCGCTTTTCCTTGTTGATACGCCTTGATGAGCTCCCCTCGTTCCACTTCCGCGAGGATCATTTCACCCGCCGGATCGATGTAGTCGGGATCAAGGGCCAATGCTCGGGAAAACGCCGACAGGCCGCGCTGAAAGGCAGCATCGCCTCCGTCGGCATACGCCGAGTCGTAGTGGTAGCGAACGCCCAGGGCATCCCATGCCGGCGCATACGTCGGATCCAATCCCACGGCCCGCTCCAGCATCGCGAGCGCATCCTTGTTGGGCTTGGGATCGTGCGGCAGAGAAACGCTGCGCAAATAGAGATCGTAAGCCTCTTCATTCTTGGGCCGGGTAGCGCCTTGGCCAGAGTCCGATCCCGCTCCGAGAGCGGGAACCAGCTCTTGACGAACCTTCGCCGTGATCTGCTCGCGCATGGCGATTAAATCAGCCGCGGCAACATTCAAGGTATCCCGCCAAAGCGTTCGGTTATTCTCCACGTCGATGGCTTCCAGCGTGATCTGAAGCTGCGAACCTTCCTTCAGATAGTGGCCCGTGACCACGTCCGTCACATGCATTGCCTTCCCGGCTTCCTGCAGATCGACCGTGGGCGAATCATATTTGCTGGTGGTAGCGAAAGGCCGAATGGTAAGCGAACGTACATAGCTGAGCGACGTGGCAATCTCATCCGCCAGCGCCAGCCGCAGAAAATCCAGATCCTTGTCCCCGCCCAGATTTTGCAGCGGAAGCACAGCCAAAGTTTTCGGCCCAGCGTTTGAGGACGACGCCGGAGCCGCTGATCGATTGCCGCGCAAGAAAAAGAACGCCATGGCGAGAATCGCCACCACGGCAACCGCCCCGCCGATCACAGCGTAAGGCCGCTTCGTGGCCGCTGGAGTAACGGCGCTCGCCGCGCCGCTGCGCGCCGCCGCCCTTCCCGACGCCGGTCCCGGCGAGTTCAGGGCCGGCGGGCTCCCCGACTCACTCACCGCCATCGCGATGCGGCTGGAATCCGTATCCCGCTTCAGCCGCTGCAAATCGCTACGCATCTCCGACGCATGCTGATAGCGCAAGCTTATGTCTTTCTCCAAAGCCTTGTTGATGATGTCTTCCAGCTTAGCCGGCAATTCATGATTCAACCGTACGGCCGACACCGGCGCGCGATTCATAATCGCCTCGCAAATCACCGCCGAGCTTTCTCCATGGAATGGAACGTCGCCGGTAGCCATCTCATAGAGCACAGCGCCAAACGAAAACAGATCGCTGCGCGCGTCCAACTCGCGTCCACGCACTTGCTCGGGCGACATGTACGCCACCGTTCCCAGCATCGTTCCCGGGCTGGTCAGATGCGCTTCATCCAAAGTCTGCGCCGCATCGTTCAAGCTCTTTTGCGACCCGCCCGAACTCTTCACCTTCGCCAACCCAAAATCGAGAATCTTGGCATGCCCCCGCTTGGTCACAAAAATATTCGCCGGCTTGATGTCGCGATGCACAATGCCTTCCGCATGCGCTGCATCGAGCGCGTCAGCAATCTCAATCGCCAAGCTGATAATCGTCTCATTCACCATCGGCCGCGAAGCAATCGCATGCTTCAGCGTCAGCCCGTCCAAAAACTCCATGGCGATGAATGCTCGTCCATCGTGCTCGCCGATCTCGTAAATCGTGCAGATATTAGGATGATTCAAGGCCGAAGCCGCCTGCGCCTCCCGCTGGAAACGCGCCCGCGCCTGCGGATCCCGTGCCACGTCGTCCGGCAGGAATTTCAAAGCCACGGAGCGCCGCAGGTTGAGATCTTCGGCCTTGTAGACCACACCCATCCCCCCGCCGCCCAGCTTTTCCACAATCCTGTAGTGCGAAATCGTCTGATCGATCATTGAGAGAAGATGCTACGTGGGCAGTTCGGTGGAGTCAATGAATCGAAAATCGGGAAGGCGCGAATTTCATTCATGCCAATTTTGAGGTAGATTCATGACCTGGGCTTTTAGCCGCTGTGGTTTGCGAGTCAGCGCCAAGCCGAGTTCCCAGGCCTAATTCGCGGACTCTTTCAGCGACGAGGGTGGCTGACTATGGTCATTGACCATGGTCTAATGAGCTTATGAAAGAAGTAGCGATCTCCGTATTCAAAGCCAAGTGCCTCGGCATCCTGGAGGAAGTCCGCAAAACCCGCAAGCCGATTCGCATCACCCGCTTTGGCAAGCCGGTTGCCGAAGTGGTTCCGCCATCTGCAGACAAAACAAAGCCAAGGCCACTCGGATGCATGGCCGGAACCGCGGAGATTCTAGGGGACATCGTAGGGCCCACCGGCAGTTGGGACGATTGGGAAGCTTCCCTGTGAAACTGCTTCTCGACACGCACATCTGGCTGTGGGGTGCGCTGGATTCACATCGCCTCACTCACCGTGTAGAGAAGGCTCTTGCCGACCCTGCGAATGAGCTGTGGCTATCTTCCGTTAGCGTCTGGGAATTGACCCAACTCTGTCGCAAGGGACGGTTTCGGGGACCAGAGGAGATGTCGCTCTGGGTCGGCAAGACCATGCAACAGCTGCGACTCACTGAGTCGCCTATCACCATTGAAGTCGCTCTCGCTATTCCGTCGATCAGCTTTTCCCACGGCGACCCAGCCGATCACTTCCTCGTGGCTTCGGCTAAAGTGTTCGATTTCACGCTAGTCACCGCCGATGAACAGCTGATGCATCTGCCCGGAATTCACGTGTTGGCGAACCGGTGACCTAACCTTCTCCGCCCTCACCTTCTTCACCCCATCGAGGCTGCAGTTGAACAGCATAATACTACTATTATGATTGACATACTGCACTACCTCTGATAACTTCCTCGAATCTGCTGCGGATTGGTCCGCGGCGCCCCCCGTAGCCCTCTCTCCCACAACTCAGCGCAGGCGAAGCGCATCTCAGCGACGGAGCTTTCCATGTCGAATACAGATTTCGGCCGGCTGACGGTTTTTCTATTTTTCCTTCTCGCGGCCGCCCGGCTCCTAGGCTACGCATTTGCGCGCTTTCGCCAGCCAAAGGTCGTCGGCGAAATTCTGGCGGGAATATTGCTTGGCCCCTCGATCCTCGGCCATTTTGCAGGTCGCGCCGCCGCCTTCTTGCCCGGCCACGGAGCCTCCGGGGCATCGGCCCAATCCGGCGCCGTGCTTTTCTTTCTCTACAACTTCGGTCTTCTGCTTCTGATGTTTGCCTCGGGCGCGGAAACCCAAGGCCTATTTAATCGCGACGATCGCCGCCAGGTGGCTTGGCTCGGAGCTCTCGGAACCGGTCTCCCTTTTGTCGCGGCTCTGCTCGCCTTGCCGTTTCTATCAATTTCCTCACTCGCCGGCAGTTCCCATCAGCGCATCCCGCTCGTCCTGGTGATCGCTATTGCCGTCGCGGTGACTTCAATCCCGGTAATCTCCAAAATCTTCCACGATCTTCAGGTTTCGCACACCCGTTTCGCCCGCCTGGTTCTGGGAGTAGCCGTCATTGAAGATATCGTCCTGTGGGCTGTTCTCGCGGTGGCCACAGCTTTGGTCGAATCGGCCGGAGTTCACGGGCGAAAAATCGCGGTGCACTTAACGCTCACCCTGGTCTATTTTGCAGCCGGATTATTGGTTGCCCCGCGCTTTCTACTTCGTCTCAATCGCGCTCGCTGGAACGTCCTTTACTCCACGTCTCCCATTGCCTATGCGATCGTGATACTGCTGGGTTACGCCGCGTTGGCCGCCGTGCTCGACATAAGCCTGGTATTCGCCGCTTTCCTCGCCGGCTACGCGGTAGTCGCCGACCCCGATTTGAAGGCCAGGGCCATCACCACTATCTCCGAATTTTCTTTTGCTGTTTTTATCCCGATTTACTTCGCGGTTGTGGGCTACAAACTGGATCTGCAACGCAGCTTCTCGCTTTCTCTGCTGGTTGTGTTCCTGCTGGCCTCTTCGTGGGTGAAGCTCCTCTCCGCCGGACTCGGCGCAAGGGTGGCAGGATTCAATTTCAGAGACTCAATCAACCTGGCAAGCGCCTTGAACGCTCGCGGCGGGCCCGGAATCGTTCTAGCCAGCGTAGCCTTCGATGCCGGTATTATCAGTTCAACGTTCTACACAACGCTTATTCTTGTCGCGATCCTGACTAGCCAAGGCGCAGGCGCGTGGCTGACTCACGTTCTGGATCGCGGCCAGCCACTGCTTTCTGGAGAAACGGCAGAACCAGTTACGGACAAGAGCGAAGACCTGTTGGCCGAAGCCTGATTATAGATCACACCTTTTCGATCGTAACCTTTTTCACTACCACATCCTTATTCGGACGATCATTCCGCCCCCGCGGCACGTCAGAAATCTTCTTCACGACGTCCTGCCCCTCGATCACCTCGCCAAACGCCGTGTGTTTGCCGGTGAGCCAGGTGGTAGGCGCAACCGTAATAAAAAACTGCGACCCATTCGTATTCGGTCCCGCATTCGCCATTGCCAGAACTCCCGGCCGATCCAACTTGTGTGGCGAGCCTTTCGTCTCATCTTCAAACTGATATCCGGGCCCGCCGGTACCCGTGCCCTGCGGATCGCCGCCCTGAATCATGAAGTCAGGAATCACGCGATGAAAAATCGTGCCATCGTAAAGACGGTCATTCGATTTTTTCCGCGTCGAAGGATGCGTCCACTCCCGCTTTCCCTCGGCCAGTTCCACAAAATTAGCCACCGTTTTCGGTGCATCTTTTTCAAACAGCCGGCAAACAATATTCCCCTCGCTAGTTTCCAACGTCGCATAAAGTCCCGGTTGACGAGTCATGAGTTCCTTTCAGGATTCTTTCTCAGAAGAGATGTTGTGGGTGGGCACGGCTTCAGCCGCGCCATTAAGGTTAAAAAAGATGCGGGCTTTTAACCCCGACGTGCACATTCAGACAATTCGCGTCACTGCGGACTCCCCGACGCCTTAACCGCTCCTGGCTTCGCCGCCGGCCCATGATGGACCGCCTGCCCGCCATTTTCGATTGTGATGTGAATAATCTTCACCGGTCGGAACGGGCGATTATTGCTGGGGTCCGTCGCCATGCGAGCAATCTGCTTCACAAGCTCCACCGTAGCGTCATCGCACTGCCCAAAAATAGTGTAGCCGCCATTCAAATGCGGAACAGCGACTTCCGTTATAAAAAACTGCGACCCGTTCGTGTCAGGACCAGCGTTAGCGTAGGCCAACCGTCCAGGCCGGTCAAAAGCTAGATCAGACGAAACTTCATTCTTAAATTTGTACCCGGGGTCGCCCGTTCCATCGCCTGCGGGATCGCCGCCCTGAATCATAAAATTCGGAATCACGCGATGAAAAATCGTGCCATCGTAAAGCGGCACGCCATGCTTCGTCGCACCCTTCACGGTTTTCCAATCCTTGGTCCCGGTAGCGAGGCCAATAAAGTTCGCCACCCCAATCGGCGCTTTGTCAGGAAACAAAGTGCAATGCATTTTTCCGACAGTAGTATCGATTACCGCCACGGGCTCTCCCGAACCCGCAGCCGCGCCCGAGGGCGCCGCCTTGGTGTTTGATTGCGCCGAAGCAGCAAGCGCAGTCAAAGAAAGCACAGCACAAATCACAAACGCACGACGCATAATGGCTCCTTGAATTGTTTTATCGAGATGAAGCGCAACGTTGCATTGTACGACAGCGAGCCTCGAAAATGCCCCCGCCCGCCGGCTACCATAAAATCGCCTGTCATCGTGAGCGAAGCGAAGGACCTTATGCATTCATTCTGCAGCACCAAACTCTTTCCGGTAGATCCCACTATCTACCGAAGCTCGACCTCCCGGCTGCATCTCCCGGCTCACCCGCTCCACCTCGCCAAACACCCGCAGCAAATTCCCGCCCAGAATCTTCTTGATATCCTTCTCGCTATACCCGCGATCCAGCAACGCCTGCGTGATCTTCGGCAAATCAGCAGCCGAATCAATCCCCTGAGGCATGGCCCCGCTAACGCCGTCGAAATCCGATCCCAGACCGACATGATCCACGCCCGCAACCTTGGCAATATGATCGATATGATCGATCAGCGACTTAAGAGGCGGCCGCGGAATCTTCGCCATCCACTCGCGCTCCATGCGATCCACATCGATATACCGCGCCGGCTTGCCCTCAGCCTTCAGTTCATCAATATATTTCTGCACCGCCGCCTGTTCATCCTTCCTCTGCGCCTGCACCGCTTTCCAGTAATCCTCGTCCACAAAGCCGGAAAAGAAATTCACCTGCACCACCCCGCCGTTCTTCGCGACCGCGCGCAACATGTCATCCGTCATGTTGCGCGGAGCATCCGTCAAAGCCCGCGCCGAAGAGTGCGATGCAATCACCGGCGCTTTCGTATTGGCGATCGTGTCCCAAAAAGTTTTATCTGCAACGTGCGAAACATCCACCATCATGCCCAGCCGGTTCATCTCCCGCACAACCTGCCTACCGAAATCAGTCAGTCCATTGTGATGCTGCACCTTCACATCGTTGATGTCCCCTGACGAATCCGCCCACTCGTTCGTGTTCGACCACGAAAGCGTCATGTACCGCACGCCCAGCCGGTAATAGTCACGCAGCAGGTGCATGTCGTTCTCGATCGAGTGTCCGCCTTCAATCCCCATCAAGGCCGCCAACTTGTGCTCGCGATGGGCGCGCTCGATGTCAGCAACCGAAAAAGCCATCATCATGCGATCCGGATGCCGCGCCGCCTGCTCATAAACCGAGTCGATCAGATCGAACGTATGCTGCGCGAAGTGCCCCTGATTCGTCTCCGGATCAACCCAAATAGAAAAGAACTCCGCCCCAAGTCGGCCGCGCCGTGCCTTATCCAGGCTGAGATGCCCGATATCACCCGGATCGCTAGAGCCGATGTCAAAGTCGTCATCGAGAAACCGCTGCGGTGTATCGGCATGAGTGTCGACCACAATCGCCGACTCCTGAATCGCCCGCGCTCGTGCGCTGACAACGATGTCGGATGGCTGCGAAGACTGGGCAACCACAAAGAGATTGGCAGAAATTACAAACAAGAGCAGAGAAAACTGGTGACGGGTCATAAACGAGTGTGCAAGGTTTCGCAGCAAGCTCAAGATTGTATCGCATCGCCCAGCACCGGGAAGGGCACGAGTTTCACTCGTGCCGGTCTGTGATCCCTAAAGCAGACCAGGTTTACCCACTGAGGTTCGCTGTTGCCGCGGACCGAAGCCTTCCTAGAACTCCGCTCACCCTATAGCCGCCAACCCCCGCCGGATGCAAACTTCAAGCGCCTCCCCGGTATCAATCACAATCTTCGGCGGCGAAATCGCCTCAAACCGCTCCTTCACCCGAAGATAAAGTTCGAAATTCCGATTCCCGGCCGGATGCCCGCCCTGAGCCGATTGCTCCTCCAACCGCTGCCTGACCAAATCGTCCGGGCACACGCACTCGATAATTGTCCACGCCTGGTGCAGGGAAGCAGCGGCATCGATTACGTTGCCGATCTGATAGCCGCGCGAAAATGTTCGCCCATCGAGAAAAACCCTCCGCTCACGATCGCGCCGCAATATCCAGCCCGCGACGTCCAGCATGATCTGCAAACAAAAATCGTCCTGCCTCGTGGAATACTCGATTTCCCCTTCGGTAAACAACGCATGACGGATCTCATCTTTACTGACCACGCGTCCAGCCGTCCGCGCAGCCAGTTCCCGAGCCAGCATAGTCTTTCCTGTTCCGGGCAGTCCAGCCATCAGTACGATCATGAGTCATTAAATCATCTTCGGTGTGAGCCTTGAATCGCGCCCGCACGAACGCTCATCCAACACATTTCCCAAGGCAACACTCAAAGCCGAGGAGGCAGAATGCCGCTAGTCCGAATTGATTTGCAAGCAGGGAAGTCCGAAGAATACAAAAAGGCTCTTGGCGACGGCGTGCATCGTGCGCTGGTAGAAGGCGCAGGCGCGCCAGCCGACGACCGATTCCAGGTTATCACCGAACACCCGGCCGGCGGCATCATCTACGATCCCAACTACCTGGGCATACAACGCACCGATGATATCGTGATGGTGCAAATCACGCTCTCCGCCGGCCGCAAGCTGGCGCAAAAGCGTCAGCTCTTTAAGCGCATGGCGGAGATCCTATCCGAGAAACCCGGACTTCAGCCCCGGAACTTGATAATCAACCTCGTGGAAGTCGCCTGGGAAAACTGGTCCTTCGGCAACGGCGAAGCCCAGTACACGCTGTGATGTTGAAATTAAAAAGGAGACAGCGATTTTGCTGTCCCCTGAGCACAACTCGAAGAATTTTTCTGTCCGCTGCTAACCTCGCGTCGCCTTATTCCACTCCGCTGTCAGCGGTCAGAGTGCCCGGCTCCGGACGCTCCATCGGCACGATGTCCTGCGACTCGCGCCAATCTGCATAACGCCCGGAAACCATAATGTGGAATACCCACTGGCCCCGCTCTTCTTCCGGCTCGACCAAACCGAGCGCCTTCATATAGAAGAGGTAATGCTCCATCCAATGAATCTGCTCGTCGGTCATGCCGCGGCGCTGCAAGTCAACTGTCAGTCCCGCAAGATGCGATGAAGCCGTGTCGCCATCGGGAGGGGCCGCGTTGCGATTGTGGCGGCGAAGTTTCTTCTGAATCTTCACCGTGCGCACCGCTGAGTTCACCTGAATCTGCGCGTGAAAGCGGTTGTAGTAGGCCTGCGAAACATCCTGCACAAAATCCCGGGTCCAGGGCCGGCAATAACGTCGTGAAGGATCGAGCCGCGGATCGAAGCGCAAAGTCTCTCCCGCGATAATCGGCTGCAGCGCGCCGCTGGCCTTCAGTGCTTCCAGTTCATCGTCATCCTGAATGCGCGGCAATTCCAGCCGGTCAACTTCCGCGTTCTGCAAGAGCAAAGATTCGTGCGTGGGACGAAACATCGGGTTCCACAAAGTCCAGTGCAAACGATGTTGCCGGGCGTGGCGGACCGGTTTGTGGTGCATGGTGGTGGCAGAAGCCGCAAACAGCGGGCAGCTCAAGCTGGCCAGTATTCCAAGCAGAGTCAGTGGGCGAAGTGTTTTCAAGTATCGGTTCCGTTTTCTGCCGCCAAGGTGTCGCCCTGCGACGGTTAGGACATTCTAAGCTAACGTGTCAAGCCGTCAAATCTTTTACTACAAGCCGGCAATTACGAGCGTGCCATTTCGGAACGTCCGGCTTTGGTTACCGCGATATTACTAGCCTCATGCTCCATCGCGCTCATACAGGGGATAGGGCACGCCAGAAGCCATACCAGGCGCGGCGTTAGCCCCTACTCATGTCCTCCCGGAGCAACAACTTGGCCGAGATTAGATACGGAAGGGAAGTGCAGAGTTGTAGTAGCAGTGACAAAAACCAGCGCTAGGAATGAGGAAAAAGACCCACCGTCACTTGCGAGAGCTGCTTTTGGCGCTATCGATGGTGAAGACGTTGGCAGCTTCGCTGGCCTGCGGAGCTTCAATCTTGCGCAGAAAGCCGGGAGAGACAGTCCAGTGCTGCCCCTCATCGGTTACCACAGTAACCGATTTCTTGTTGTACGGACGAGAGTACCGCGAACGATTTCCTGGCGGTCCGTCTGAAACCAGACCCGCTCTCCGAGATGGAACTCCAGCATCTGAACGTGCGCCTGCATCTGCCGGATCATGCGCAGCCGTGGCACGATCTTCTCATTCAAGTGGACAAGTTCAGATTCGGTGAGATGGTCGATGTCGATTTTCATTCGCGCAACCGAGTAGGTCTACCCTGTGAACCCCAGTGTCCTCTGTGTTTCATGCTTCTGTCTTCAAACACGAGAAGAGCAACTACCGCCGGAAAAGATCCCCGATAGCCTGCACCATCACCGCGCCACCCACTTCAGAGATAGCCTTGGTCAGCGGAATATCCTTCGGGCAAACCTCAACGCAGTTTTGAGCGTAGCCGCATT
>Ga0208691_1000465_pt1 | contig 14690 bp, 11 predicted proteins | sample June2015DPH_20_1_FD_184719 | JGI IMG/M metagenome (GOLD analysis project Ga0208691, IMG submission 184719) | Peatland microbial communities from SPRUCE experiment site at the Marcell Experimental Forest, Minnesota, USA - June2015DPH_20_10... | ecosystem: Environmental > Terrestrial > Soil >... | reverse complement strand
ATTGCCCTTGGCAGGCGTGAGCCGCAACGCACCACCATTCACCGCGGCATCACCCACCAAAGAAAGCTCGTGCGCTGAGGCGAAATCTTCGAAGCGAATCGCAGCAGCTCCCGCGCCCGATCCGCCAAAGACCAATGCGATCGAAGCCAAGCTAAAGCGGATTGCTCTCACATATCTGATTACGGATTAGCCGTCCCGATCGGCTGCAATAATTCTGCGCATTTACTACCGATGGCTGATGCTCCAGACATACGCGGCCACCGCGGACGCCTGGTCAGCGCTGAGCTGCGCTCCTCCCATGGCCGGCATGGGGCTGCGAAATTGTTTCGGTTGCGGCACGCCCGCGGTAATCACCTTCAGGATTCCCGCAAAACTGCCATCGCTCCATAACCACTTGCCGCTCGTCAGACTGGGACCGACCGATGTGCCGGTACCGCTGCCGCCATGGCAACCCGCGCACGCCGCTCCGCCCACTTGTCCGTGATAAATACGATCTCCCAGCGCAACCACTTCTGGCGTCGCTCCACTGGGAACGGGAACACTCGTCGAACCCCCGTCGGCATTCGCCTTCGCTTCGACAATATCGCCCGCCCCAGCCGAGTCATTCGGACAAGGCGTGCCCTTCGCGTCGCCTGTGCCACCGCCCTGGTAGACGATGCGGTAAATCCGTCCGCGAATGTCGTCGGATACATAGAGCGCCCCATCCGGCCCAGCCACGACACCCGACGGTCGATGCGCAGCGCCCTCCGGAGTTTTCACCGCGCCCGCGAAACCGTCCGCGAAGACCTCGCAAGTGCCCGATGCGCGCGCGCCCGCCAGTGGCTGGAACACAACGTTGTAACCGCTTTGCGGATACGGCGCTCGATCCCATGAACCGTGGAAAGCGATAAACACACCGTCACGGTAGCGCGCCGGGAACTGCTTCTGGTCGTAGCGCGTCATCCCGTTCGGTCCCCAATGCGCCGGAAAAGCGGCCACCGGAGCGGTCTTGCTCGCGCAAATACCCACCTTCTTGCCCCCGTCTCCGCCATACTCCGGCGCCAGCACTAATTTTTTCTGCATGCCATCGTAGTAGCATTCGGGCCAGCCATAATCACCGCCCTGTTTCAAAAGCATCATTTCTTCAGCCGGAAGAGTGGCTTCTTCGACCGGTTTATAGAGCTTCGGCCAATTCGCATGCAGTTGATCGCGCCCATGCTGGGTAACGAAAATGTGCCCCGCCGGATCGACAGCAAAACCTTCGCCATTCCGTATCCCCGTAGCGTAGCGTTCGGCCGGCGAGAATTTCTGATTCGTTTTGTTCGCGTCGTAACGCCAAATTCCGCCGCGAGTCTCCAGTTCCGTGCATGGGTCCGCGCCCGGTACATTGGGCTGGCGATTTTTCGGCTGGCAGGAGTTCGTCGCCGTCCCAACGTCGACATACAACGATCCGTCTGCACTAATAATGAACGGATGCATCGGATGGTCGCCGCCCAGAGGTAATCCGGAAACGATGGTCTCCGCTGGACTCGTCGGAACCAGCGCGCCCGCCGGCAGCGAATAGCGAACGATTCGATCGTTGATCTCCACATAAATCCATCCCTTGTACATGCCGATGCCCGTTCCACCCCTGCCTCCGGATTGCAAGGTTTCACCGAAGCGCTGAACCACGTCCGCTTTCCCCTTCCCGGTTTTATCTTGGAGGGCTACCACAAATCCGCCTTCCGGTGGCTTCGCTGGCCCGTAGTCATTGTCTGTCCAAGTGTTGACGTAAACCACCCCGGCCGGCGAAACCACCATGTGGCGAGCGTGACCGATGCCGTCGACAAATACGGTCGCGCAGAAGCCGTTGGGCAGTTTCAACCCACTGTCGTCGTTCGAGCACACGGCAGCCGACACCGGAGACGTCACAACAGACAATGTCGCGAGCGCGGCAACGACAAACAACCGGCGTCTAGATGAATCGAGTAATCGCACTAGTCCCTCCGAGAATAATTGCAAGCGCTGCGGTCCTCTTCGAGCGCCAACGCACGAGTTTACCATTGGCCCGGGCCATTCAAGCGCCGTCGCCGAACCAGAAAATATGCTACCGTAAGCGCCCCGAGCCACGGCAGCCCGGCGATCAACGTTACGCGCATGCCTTCCACCCACCACGTCGTCCCAAGAATTGCGGCGATCGCCGCCGCCCCCACAAGCGATGTGTACGGATACCCGATCATACGCACCGGCAGGCGCGGCCGGCCTTCAGCATCCCACTTCCGGCGAAAAAAAAGATGCGTCACGAAAATCATCAGCCACACGAACAATCCCCCGAACAGCGCGATTCCGAACAAATACACGAAGGCGCCGTCGGGATAAGCGAATGCCAGGAATGTCGCGAGGCCCAATCCCGCAGCCGAAACCAGCAGCGCCGGAAGCGGAATGCCGCGCGCCGAAACTCGACCGAGAAAGCGTGGTGCGTAACCTCCACGCCCGAGCGAAAACATCATCCGCCCGCACAAATATAAATTGCAGTTCATGCTGGACGCAGCGGCCGTGATCACCACAAAGTTCACCAAGTGAGCCGCCGCCGGCACGCCAATAAGCTGGAAAACTTTTACGAATGGACTGGCGGTCACATCCGCCCCAGGCTGAATCTGTTTCCACGGAACGATGCTAATGAGAACCACAATGGCGCCGAGATAGAACAGGATCAGCCGCGCCACCATGCTGTGCATCGCTCGCGGCACGGCGGTCTCGGGATTCTTAGCTTCACCAGACGTAACCGCAACCACCTCGGTTCCGATATAGCTGAAGATCACGAAGGCCATCGCCATCCAGACGCCCCGCCAACCAGTCGCGAGAAACCCTCCATGCGCCGTGAGGTTCGAAAAGCCAACCGCCGGAATGGGACCCAGCCCAATTACAAGTGCCAGCCCAAAAACAATGAACACCACAATGGCGACTACCTTGATCATCGCGAACCAATACTCGATGCTGCCGAAACTCGCGACGCTGCGCGCGTTTACGTACAACAACGCCAGCGAAAATCCCAACACCCAGATCCACTTCGGAGTGTTCGGAAACCACCACTGGCAATAGATCGCGATCGCAGTCGCCTCACCTCCGATCGCGATGCATTGCGCCGCCCAGTAGGTATAGCGGATAACGAACCCCGCCCAACGGTTGAGATAAAGCTCGGCGTAAACTCCGAATGAACCCGCCGTAGGATGCGCCACCGCCATTTCCGAGAGCGCGCCCATGAACAGCAGCGCGATCACGGCGCCAATCAAATAACTGACGATGACGCCCGGACCCGCAATGCGCACCGCCAGCGAACTGCCGAGAAAAAGTCCAGTACCGATCGCTCCTCCGATAGCGATCATGCTGAGTTGGCCGCTCGAAAGCTGGCGCGAAAGCTGCTCGCCCTGCTCGATGCCTAGGCCAGCCGCTTCACTGGTCTTCATACGCGACGCCCGGACTGCCGGAAGGATAGAACGCGCCCAGCAGCTTAATTGTCGCGTCCCCGGAATTCTCTACGCAGTGCCGGACACCAGCCGGAAAGTAAATGCTGCTGCCCGGATGGAATTCACAAGCTTCTTCATCCACGTGTACCGTTCCGCTGCCTTCCAGAATGAAAATCACTTCCTCGTAGGTGTGGTAATGGAACGGCGCTTTACTCGGCGGAATCCATCCGGCGAACTGAGTCACTTGCCGGCAGCCGAGATCAGTATGGACAAGATAACGGAAAATGCGATCTTCGCCCGCCCGAATATCCTCACGCTCATCCTCATGCACCATGAGTTTTCCAAGTTCACCGGACGTCTCCGAGGACGCCGCCCGCTCCACAACCCCGCGTTCGGAATCCTCGGGACAACACGCGCTGACGATCCGCAGCGTCTCCGGGCCGGCATTCTCTACCGTGTATGCTGCACCGGGAGGAACAAATACCGCGCATCCCGGGCGTAGGCCAAAGCTCGATCCATTGATCTGGCAGACACCCACACCAGAGGCCACATAAAGCACTTCTTCCGCATTCGGATTCACGACGGCTGGCGAAATGCCAGGTCCGTAATCGTTCACCGTTTGCGAGATGCGCATTGCTCCATTGGCCCGGCTGATAACTTTGCGCTCCGCCCAGCTTCCGAAAGTCGAGAGTTGTCCATCCTCCGGCGAGTACACCCGGCAGCCGCCCGCCAACACCTTCACGAACGCACCATCAAATCCAGATTGTCTTCGAAAGCGCTCAAAGCGGTGTGAACATCCTCCAGCGTGTTGTAGACATGGAAAGCGATGCGCACGCCGTCGCGCCGTATGGAGCAGACCACGCCGCGCGCGGTAAGTTGAGCCAGTATCGCCTTAGGGTCTTTCGCCCGCAGCACCACCAGCGGCCCCACGCTCGAGGCCGGCGTTTTGGATTCGATTTTCAAATCGCGAACGCCCTCAATGAACGCCCTCGTCAGCCGCTCGATTTGCGACGCCACGTTCTCCATTCCAATCTGCGTTAGAAACTTCAGTGCGGCTTGAGCCATGTAGATATTCGGCATCGGCGGCGAACCGCCTTCAAAGCGCCGGGCATCTGTCGCCGGATCCAGCCGCTTGGTATCGAACGCGAAAGCGTCGCGTTGCGCGAACCAACTGGTGATAGCCGGCATGAGCGATTCAGTCAACTCCCGCCGCACATACAGGAACGCGACGCCCGGAGGGCCCAGCAGATATTTAAGCGTACCCGTAACGTAGAAATCCGCGCCCAGCGCTTTTATATCAATCGGGCGCGTTCCACAATCCTGGAAGCCATCCAAAAACAGCAGCGCGCCACGCTCATGCGCAATCCGCGTAATCGCCGCCACGTCCGATCGGAATCCGTTCACGAACGAGACGTGCGTGAGCGGCACTATCAGCGTCCGCTCATCGATGGCGGCCGCGTAGCATTCCGTGGGAACCACATTGTTGACGCCATCCAGAAACTGGATCTCCGCTCCGCGCGGCTGCTGCGCCAGCCAGATCTGCCCCATCGTGGGAAATTCGTACTCACTCATCACCACCTTTTTGCGATGTTCAAAGTGAGAATGTCCAAATTGCATTCCGTTCGCGATCGGATTGATGCCCGCCGACGCGCTAGCCACAATAGCAACTTCATCCCGCTCGGCATTGATGAAACGCGCGAATTGCGCGCGCAGAGCTTCGTAGGTTTCCATCCAATCGTCCCAAGGAGCCGACGACGTCCTCCAGCTTTGAGCATATTCCTGCAGGCCGCATTCCACCGCGTCCGAAAATGCACCTTGCGAGCAGTTGTATAGATACGTCTTGGATTGGAGGATCGGAAAGTGCGATCGTAACTCCGAAATTTGTTGGTCCGTCAGCATTGGTCTCCTAGATCTGGTTCACGGCTTGAATCAACGCCCGAATGTAACCATAGCAGTAAGCGAAAGACTGCAGTCCAGCGGGATCGTCCGCCGCTTCAGGCACATGGTCCGGCATCAAGAGGTAAGGATAACCAACTTCTTTGTACACCTGAATGGCCTTGACGAAATCGACATCGCCTTCGTCCGGGAACACTTCCATGAAATCGTCGCGATGCCCGCGGATATTGCGGAAATGCACGTTGAAGATCTTCTGGCGCGATCCGAAGTATCGAATGACGTCGAAGATCTCCTGCCCCGGATTCTGCAGCATTTCAGAAACCGTCCCCTGGCAGAAATTCAAACCGTGATACGGATTCTCTTGAATCGCCACGAACTTCTTCAGGCCATCCACCGTTCCAAGCACCCGCGCCACGCCCTGATAACCCTCCGGCGGCACTCCCGGATCATGCGGGTGGCAAGCAATCCGGATCTTGTATTCCGCGGCCACAGGCACCACGCGATCCAGAAAATATGTAATCCGCTCCCACGCCGCGTCAGCATCCACATGACCGGCACGCGTAAGCGGCGTAGCCGGACGCGCATCCTTCAATTTCCATGTACTGTACGTAGCATCGCCCCGCCCGGGAGTCCGGCCAATACGCAGCACACCCAGGATGCTCATGTTGTATTTGATCGACGGAATCCCCGCAGCCGCCGAGTTGCGGATCATGTTCTGAAACGATTCAATATCGCGATCGCGCTCCGGGCTTTGAGCCAGCATGATCGCCGGATGTTTCTCGCTGTCGATATGGCTCGAGGTAAGAAATGGCGGAGCCACGCAATCCACGCTGATGCCGTATTTTCCGGCAAGATCGCGCAAGCGCTTGAGCTCCTCAACCGTGGCATAAAGACGGCCATCCGATGTCTCCGGATACCCGCAAATATTCCGAACTCCGTAGCGTGCGAAATATTGGAGATGCTTCTCACTGCTCGGCGCACTCTGGCATCCCAATTTCATCACCACAGGTTTGCCCGTCGCCGCAAACAGTTTTTCGGAAGCCGCCCCGGCAAGCGCGACAGCCCCAGCCGAAGACACAAATTCTCTGCGATTCATAGAGCCGATCGTACCGCCTTTAACATCCCTTGTCGCCCTGAGGCACAATCATTAATATCGTGCTCGAAAACGCGCTAGTCCGCGCCGCAGCTTTCATCCTTCTGCTACAAGCGCCCCTCCTCGCCCTAGGCCGCGAGCGCTACATCTCCACCACCCCAGTGCCTGGCAGTTTTCCAATTGTCCACCACAAATCCGTAGCGGCCGTCTACGTCGACCCGAACGATTTCCCCGGAGTCGCCAGAGCCGCCGACAACCTTCGCCACGACATCGCCCGCGTGACGGGTCTAACGCCCCAGCAAGATCTTAACCCACGCGCCACAATCATCGCCGGAACCATCGGCAAGAACACCATCATCGACCAGTTAATTCACGATCAGAAACTCAATGTCACCGGCATCCAGGGCAAGTGGGAATCATTCCTGATTCAAGTTGTGCCGCACCCTCAGCCCGGCATCAGCTTCGCATTGATAATCGCGGGAAGCGACAAGCGCGGGACCATCTATGGAATCTACGATCTTTCGGAACAAATCGGCGTCTCGCCCTGGTACTTCTGGGCCGACGTCCCCGTGGCCCATCACGACTCACTCTTCGTTAAGCCCGACCGCTACGTCGAGCCTGAGCCCGCCGTAAAATACCGCGGCATTTTTCTGAACGACGAAGCTCCCGCTCTCAGCGGTTGGGTTCATGCCACCTACGGAAACTACAATCACCAGTTCTATGAAAAAGTATTCGAGCTCCTGCTTCGCCTGAAAGCGAACTACCTGTGGCCGGCGATGTGGAACAACGCCTTCTCTGACGACGATCCCCTCAACGCGCAACTCGCGGACGAATACGGCATCGTCATGGGGACCTCTCATCATGAGCCCATGCTGCGCGCACAAAAAGAATGGACCCGCCACGGCACCGGCCCTTGGGACTACTCCCGTAACGACGAAGTTTTGCGCGCTTTCTGGGAGCAGGGCGTTCGCCGCAACAAAAACTACGAGAGCATCATCACCCTCGGCATGCGCGGCGACGGAGACATGCCCATGTCTCGCGAGGCCAACACCGCATTGCTCGAGCGCATCGTCGCCGATCAGCGCAAGATTATCGCCGCGGAGGTGAATCCCGACGTCGCCAAGGTCCCGCAAGACTGGGCGCTCTATAAAGAAGTCCAGGAGTATTACGAAAAAGGCATGCGCGTCCCCGATGACGTGACGCTTCTATGGTGCGACGACAATTGGGGCAACATCCGCCGTCTCCCAACACCCGAAGAGCGAAAGCGCAGCGGAGGCGCCGGCATTTATTATCATTTCGATTACGTTGGCGATCCGCGCAACTACAAATGGATCGACACGAATCCGATTCCGAAAGTCTGGGAGCAGATGCATCTGGCCCTGGAATACGGAGCCGATCGCATCTGGATCGTGAACGTCGGCGACTTGAAGCCAATGGAATTTCCCACCGAGTTCTTTTTGAACCTGGCCCGCGATCCCGCGCGTTGGCCGAAGGAAAAGCTCGGCGAGTTCACCGAACTGTGGGCCGCCAGAGAGTTCGGCCCAACGCACGCCGCGGAGATCGCCGAGTTGGTTTCGAAAACCTTAAAATACAACGCCCGCCGCAAGCCGGAGCTTCTGGAACCCGAAACTTTCAGCATCATCAACTACCAGGAAGCAGACCAAGTCGTCGCAGACTACGACGCCATCGTTTCTAAAGCAGAGTCCATCGAACGTGAGTTGCCGCCCGACGCGCGGGATGCGTTCTTCGAACTTGTTCTACATCCGGCCAAAGCAAATGCAATCGTCACCTCCCTGTATGTTGCAGCAGCCAAGAACCATCTGTGCGCCGCGCAACGCCGTGCCAGCGCCAATGACATGGCAGCGCGAACCGAGCAGTTCTTTCGCCAGGATGCTGACCTGACCGACTACTTCAATCACACGCTGGCCCACGGCAAATGGAACCACATGATGGATCAAACGCACATCGGCTACACAAACTGGCAGGAGCCGCCCACCAACACCATGCCGCCGGTCTCGCGACTCACTCTTCCCGAGGCGGCGTCGATGGGCATCGCCGTAGAAGGATCGAGTTCAGCGCTACCTCCCTTCGACGCGTTCACGCAACCCCGCCATTTCATCGATGTGTTCAACCGCGGGCTTGCTCCTTTCGAATTCGCGGCGGTTCCCAGCGCTCCCTGGATCGTACTCAGCACGACACGAGGCTCCATTGACAAAGAACAACGTCTGTGGGTAGGAGTGGATTGGGGCCATGCCCCGACCGGGTCGAACAAAGGCACAGTCACCATCGCAGGCGCGGGAACCGAACCGATCCCCGTGGAAGTGGACATCTTCAATCCGACCCAGCCGTCGCGCGCGTCCGCGAAAGGCTTCGTCGAAACGTCAGGATACGTATCCATCGAAGCAGAACATTACACCCGGAAAATCGACGCGCGGCCGTTGAGCTGGCAGCAGATCCCCGACTACGGCCGTACGCTATCCGCAATGTCGATCTTTCCCGTCACCGCAAGCAGCGCGCTACCACCCGCCAACTCGCCGGTCCTCGAGTATCAGATGTATCTCTTCGATTCTGGACCACTGGAAGTGGAAGCCATTCTATCCCCCACGCTCAACTTCCAACCCGGGCGCGGACTACGGTACGCGATCTCCTTCGATGCCGAGCCGCCGCAAGTGATCGACGCCCTCGCACAAAATTCGCAAGCTGACTGGCAGACTTCCGTGAAAGACAGCGTTCGCAAAGTGCGCTCCAAGCACCTACTCACAGCCCCCGGCGTTCACACACTAAAATTCCGAATGGTCGACCCAGGCATCGTGCTCGAAAAACTGGTAGTCGATTTTGGCGGCGTCAAACCGAGCTACCTAGGTCCTCCCGAAAGTTTCCATCGTTGAATGTTCCCTTGCGTCACTTGCCGGAAAAACGTGCTGCCCTGCGCTCCCGAAAACTAGCCACGCCTTCTCGGAAATCGCTGCTCGCAAAGACCGCGGGCACGTCATCGCGGATTCGCTCCGCCGCTGCCGCTTCACCTTCCATGACACTCAGCCGCGCCGAACGCAGTGTCGCCTGAACAGCCAGCGGAGCCTGCGCCGCAATCCTTTCCGCGATCGCCACGGCTCTCTCCAACTGCTGCCCCGGTTCGGTCACTTCTTGTACCAGCCCCATCCGAAGCGCTTCCGCGGCGCCGAACTCGTCGGCTGTAAGCAAATAGCGCATCGCATTTCCCCATCCGGCTTCGCGAACCAGCCGAAACGTCGCCCCGCCCAGCGGGTATAACCCACGAGCGATCTCCAATTGCGCGAAGCGCGCATTGCTGGCAGCAATCCGGATATCCGCGGCCAGCAACATCTCAATGCCGATGGTGAACGTAATGCCGTGCACAGCCATCACCAGTGGCTTCGACAGTTGGCTGCGCAAGCCGAACGGATCAATCTGGCCGGCGTCCATCACAAACGGATCGCCGCGCTCAAACAGCGGTGCGAACTGCGCCAAATCGATCCCGCCCGTGAAATGCGGTCCGTGAGCGAACACCACCGCACACCAAAGGTCCGGATTCGCTTCGTACTCACCGTAAGCGCGCGCCAGGTCATGGAACATCGGCGGGTCGAACGCATTACGCTTCGCGGCGCGATTCAAGCCGATCAGCAACACGTGGTCTCCAGCTCGCTCCGTAGTGATGTCAGACATAGTTGTAGGGCAGGTTGGTAACCTGCGCGCCGATTGCCAATCGGCGCAAACAGCGCGGGTCACCAACCCGCGCGCGGGAAGTCATAAGATAGCCACGGCCCGCGTGAAGCCCGCGGACGCGCTCCGGATCTTGAACGGAAAACATGAGACCAAAAAACCGGTCGCCGGTAACTGCTCCAGATTCGCCAGCTTTTCAATATGGCAATACCCAATCTCGAGGCTCGCCTTATGGCCTTCCCAAATGATGGACGGATCGCGCGATTCCAGAAATCGCCGGCGCGTAAAAGAAAACGGAGCATCCCAGCTCCACCCGTCCGTTCCCATCACCCGCACGCCGCGCTCCAGCAACCATAGTGTAGCCTCGCGCCCGAATCCGCAACCGGAATCCACGTAAGCCGCAGTGCCATACGCCGCCCCCGCGCGCGTATTCATCAGCACGATATCGAGCGGTTGTAACTCGTGCCCCGTTGCTCCCACTCGCCCAGCCAGTTCCGCCGCCGTCACCACATGTCCATCCTCAAAATCGCGAAAGTCCAGCTTGACTCCCGGACGATAGAACCAATCCAGCGGAACCTCGTCGATGGTCCAAGCGCGCTCGCCTCCATTCATGGTGGAAGCAAAATGCCAGGGCGCGTCCACATGCGTTCCGTTATGCGTAGTAACGGTCAGAAGTTCCACCGCCCACGCCTCACCGCCCGGCAGTTCATTCGCTTCGAGCCCTGGAAACATCCCAAGCATTCCACCAAGCGACTGCTTGTGATCGGAGTACTCGATGCGCGGAGCCAAGCCAGGTGGATCCGCGGGCACCGTATTTTCAAGCGGCCGGGAAAGGTCAATCAGTCTCATATTCCAGTGGCGCGGGGCCATGCCCCGCGGGTTTTATTCTATCCTCTAAACACGGCCACGATGGAAAAACTCGGCCCAGCGCCACGCAAAGAAATCACCCGCGCTCTCACCTTCGCCGCGCTGGCCGTTCTCGCGGTACTCTCCTGGCAGGCATTAACCGTCCACGTGAACTACCAGGGCAACTGGACCGGCCTCTTCCGCATCGGTTACCGGACCAAGCTGCCCCCCGCCTCTGCCCAGGGAGTTTTTCGCAACTCCAACCCCACCGGCTACGACGGCCAATACTATCGCATCATGGCGCACAATCCGCTTCTGCGCGATGGCACCGTAGCTTTTTTGGACGATCCGCTTATGCGCTCGCGTCGTATCCTGGTTCCCGCGCTGGCGTGGTTACTGGTTGCCGGACGCCAAGGACTCATCGATGGCGCTTATGTCTTCGTGATTCTCGCGTTCATTTTCGCCGGCACCTACTGGATGGTGCGCCTCCAGATCTCCGCGGGGCGTCATCCCGCATGGGGCCTGTGTTTCTTAGCCGTGCCCGCCGTTCTGATCGCAGTGGACTCAATGACGGTAGACGTTGCGATTGCCGCGTTGGCTGCCGGATTTGCCTGGCATCTCACTACCGGCCGCGCATCCGCACTCTGGTTGATTCTGGTGGCGTCTGCTCTGGTGCGCGAAACCGGTCTTCTGTTGCCGGCCGCCTGCGTTCTCGCAAGTATGTATCGGCGGGATTGGCGCAAGGCCACTCTCTGGGCCACCACCGCGCTGCCTGCCTTCTGTTGGTATGGCTACGTTCATGCGGTTTTGGCCGCCTCAGGCGCCGGTCACCTGGCGTTGGCGCCTCACTTCATGATCCCGCGGCTGGAACTGGGCATTCTGAGGCAAGCGCTGGAACCCCAATCCTACGCCCGGTTCTCGCCGCTCCTTCGCACGGTTGCCCAAGGCCTGGACGAACTTGCGTTGGCGGGCACAGTAGCCGTGGTCGTTCTTGTTGTGGTGAGATCGCGGCATGTGCGTCCCCTGGCACAAAGGACGGCCCTGGTTTTGTATGTCCTCATGTTCGCCGCCATCACCAGCAAGATCTTCTGGTCCGACGCTTACAGCTACAGCCGGGCTTTCGCGCCGCTGTTCGTGTTACCCATGGCCGGTGACCGCCCACGAACCGCTCTGCTGCTGGCCCTGCTTGTGGACCTCCGGATATTAGCCGAGTTTGAATCGCAAGCTCTTCATGTTCTGCAATGGCTGGCGTTCCGCTAACTCAATCAGCCAATATTTGAAATGAGTTCGGTTTCTGTGAGTCTAACACCGGGGGCATCCCATGCCGAACGTACCCAGCTTCTACTCTATCCAAGAGGCCGACAAACCCATCCCCCGGCGCATCTATCACAACAACAGCCAATGTCCCGCAGGCCGCGATATAGACGTGGATGAGCGGCGTAAAGGAACCGCCAACTATCGGCTCTGTGACGACTGCGAACAATTAAACCGGCACGGGCGCTAGCAAGTGGGGCAGGCTGCCAGCCTGCGCGGCGGTTGGATACCGCCGCTGTCCGGTAAACCGTGAGCATTTGGGCCGATTGACACCCCTTGTTGAAGAGCGCACCCGGGCCGCATCCCGCAGCCCTGCCCATTAGAACTTGGCTACACTCGGGAAGTGCATCGTTGGCTTCCACTCGCGCTCGTGCTCTGTCTCGAAGCCTGCCTCCTCTTCCCCGCTCTCGATCTGCTTCCCATTTGGACCGACGAACTCTTCACCGTGATGACCGTTCCACATCCGGTTCGCGAAATCATCCCCATTGTTCAGCGGGACATTCATCCGCCGCTTTACTTCGTGCTCTTGCATCAGTGGGCCAAGTTGCCGCTGCCCTTCACCAGCGTAGCCGCCCTGCGGGCCTTCTCCGCCGTGTGGGCTCTCGCAGCGACACTTCTGCTGGACCTTTTCTGGACGCGCTCCATGAAACCCATCGACCGGTACCTCGCGCTCGCGCTGTTTGCATTCTCGCCCTGCCTGCTTCTTTACGGCCGCATGGCGCGATCCTACTCCATGCAGGCCGCATTGGCATTGCTGGCTCTGGCCATGCTCCAGCGCTGGATCCCAAACCCTCTCTCGCTACTGCGCGCATCGGCCGCTCTACTCGCGGTACTGCTCCTCCTTTACACCCACTACGTCCCCGGGCTCGCCGTGCTTGCAGGTTTCATTCTGATTGGCTGGCGCAGCATAGGAATGGTCCGTATAGCCGCGTTCGTCTGCGCCGTCGCCATCGGCTATGCCCCCTGGGCAACCACCATGATCCACGCCCTCGGGCGCTGGGGAGTCGCTTCAGATTATGCCGCCACGTACAACATAACCGGTAACGCCGCGATCGAACAAATTGTCAAAATTGGATTTGGCCTTGTATCGCTGACCATCGGCGAATCGTTTCTGGCTTTTTCGCTCGTCCTGGTGCCCGTCATCCTGCTGCTGGCTGTGGCCGGCGCGCGAACCCCGGAATTCTCCCGCCACTTCCCCGCCCTGCTCGCGATCGCCGCCGTGGTTGGCTACATCGGCGTCTCGCGTTGGGCCAGCTATCCCTTCATTCCGGCCCGCCTTCTCTGGCTTCTGCCGTTCCTGAGCCTCTCAGTGGCGCTCGGGATTTCGCACCTTGATCGAATACCGCTGCGCTGGGGCGTAGCGTCGCTCATTTTCATTTCGTACGCCTCGTCCATCGTGATGTACTTCCGCCGCGAGAATCTCTTGAATCTCGGCTATGCGGCGCCCCTACGCGAAATCGCCGGCCAGCTCAATCGCGATGCTCAACCTGGAGATCTCATTCTCATGGATGCCTACAACACCGATTCCCAGGTTCTCTCCGCGTCCCTTTCCGGCCGTACTCCCAACATCGTCCTCGAACAGAAAAATTTGTCGGACGCCCGCCGCCAGATACCCTCCGCCGCAACCATTTGGATGGTCCGCAACACCCGGGATATTTCTCCGGGGCATTCCACCACTGAGCTACAAATCGAGGCTTGCGCCGGCCGCATCGAACGCGACACTTTGCTCGAGCCCTATGCGCTGTGGCAACAAGAGGCCATGAAAATCGCAGGCATGCGCCCACCGCTCACCCATTTCTACCAGCTCACCGAATGCCGCCCGGCCGTGGCACAGAATGCCGGAAAATAACGCATTCTTGACCCGCTCCAGACAAACGTACATCCTCATCGCACTGGCGCTGTTATGGCTAGCGCTCCGCGTCCCGCATCTTGCAACCCGCTTTTCCTTCAACTGGGATTCCTCACTCTATGCTCGCGGAATGGCCGAATTCAACGTCCTCAAGAATCAACCCCATCCGCCAGGATTTCCACTGTGGGTTTTCAGTGCCCGTGCCATCGAGCCCCTGTTAGGTCGAGCGATGCGCGCGCAGATTCTTCTCGCCGTCCTCATGGTGATGCTGGCACTAACCGTCTTCTACTTCTTAGCCCGCCAAGTCCTCGCCGATAACCACGCTGCCGCGTTGTGCACCCTGCTGCTGGCCTACTCGCCCGCTATCGCTCTGAACAGTTCCATAGCCGCCACCAGCATCGTGGACGTGGCATCATCGGCGGTCGCGGGTTACCTCGCGTTCCTCGATCCCCGCCGAAGCCAGTGGAGAATCGTCGCTTGTCTACTGGGCCTCGGAATATTGGCCGGCTTCCGCCAGAGCGGCGTAGGTTTGCTAGTTCCTTTGGTCGCTGTAGCCCTGCTCCTTCATTTGCGGGATGCCTGGCGCGCG
>Ga0208691_1000460_pt1 | contig 14843 bp, 17 predicted proteins | sample June2015DPH_20_1_FD_184719 | JGI IMG/M metagenome (GOLD analysis project Ga0208691, IMG submission 184719) | Peatland microbial communities from SPRUCE experiment site at the Marcell Experimental Forest, Minnesota, USA - June2015DPH_20_10... | ecosystem: Environmental > Terrestrial > Soil >... | reverse complement strand
CCATCCCGAATCCCTAAGTACCAACTTATGAACGCGGCTACGGCCTCGCCCCGTGACCGAACTCCCAGCTTCCGGAGCACGGACCGGACCTGGTTGGCCACAGTTCGCAACGAGGTGTGACGCGCGATCGCGATTTGCGCGTCCGACCAGCCGTCGAGCAAGGCCAGGGCGATTTCGCGCTCCGCACTGCTCAGCGATTCGGGCAACGCGGGCGCCGGAAGGGGGAAACTGAAGACCGCCACTTCCTCGCCGCCGAGGTTCACGCGGGATGCTCGAAGCCCGAACGGGGCCATCGCCGGGCGTGAAATCCTGAGACGTCCCGATCGCGCCACGGCGGAAACCATAGCGTGTGATCGGCCAAATCGGTTCGGCGTTCCGATGGGGCCGAACGCCCGACGCGCACCTTGCATTGACTCGCCGTGGCCGCCGTCCGCGACGGTACGTCGTCCGTCAGACAGCGTCGGGATGCCGCGCGAACAAAAGGAACCTCTTACGCCAACCAGTTCTCGACGCGGAGCCCCTCGAATGGCTCGACGTGCGTGGCGTTGCCGGAAACGAGCGTCGCATCGTTCACGGCAGCGATGGCGGCGATCTGGCCATCGAGAAACGGAGGCGGCCGACCCGCCGCCGCGAGTCGCGCGCGCTCGATTGCGTGCCAGCGGGCTGCGCGCTCCCCGTAGGGGAGTACCCGCACACCCCCGACCACCGTCATGAAGCGTTCGAGTTCCGTGCGGCGCCGAGAGCGTGGCAAGCGCTCGATCCCGAACCACATCCATGCACGACGATCGACGCGGTCACGAGCTCGCCGGCGTGCTTGGTGACCGCCCGCTCGACGCCGCGATGAGGCTTTGGCTGGGAAAGCGCCGCTAAGACGTTCGTGTCGAGCAGGAACGTCATCCGAAACGCACCTCGCGCCCAGGGCTCGAATCCCGCCACGAGCGGACCTCGGCCTCCGAGAACCCTTCGAACTCGTCGGGGAGCCGAGCTCGCCACGCTCGAATCGCCAGGTCGAGCAATGGTCGGCTGGCGCTGAGCGCGTGGACACCCGCGCGCCGTGATTTATACCCGCCCGCCCTTCGCGCATTACTTCCCGTAGCCAGCGGCCACGATGTTCGCCTGGACGGCGTCAGCGGTCGCGTCCGTCGCGGCTCCGGAGGTCATGACCCCTTCGAAGAAGTTTCCTTGGGCGCCGTTGGTGTTGTCGCCGCCCATCCCGAGGATGATGGCCCCCTGCTTTTTCATCGGATTGTAGCCGGTAGGACGCGCTCCGTCATAGAAAGTCGTCAGCGTCCCCGACTGTGAGTTGCCGCCTTTGAGCGCAAAGGTCCCGGATCTTCCTATCACCAACCCAGTGACGTAGCCGGAAGTCTGGGGGGTGTCGGCCGCGTTGGCGGCGAAGCTCACTCCGGCGAAAATGCCGTTTTCCATGTCCGCCATGACCCAGGGGCCGGCTCCGCCGCCCTTTCCCCATTGGGACGCGGTGCCGAAATAGACCGCTTCCATCGTGCCGTCGCCGTCGTCGGAATTGTTGGTCTCTGCGTTCCCATAGTCGAAACAGCAACCAGAGTTGTAGAAGGTGCCGCTCGTCACCATGTACTCGGTCTCCGGCAGGTCGGCGGTAGCGGTGCCCACAGCCTTGTCGTTCCGATAACCGTCGCCCGCCACGATGTGGACCCCGTACACCGGGTGACCGCTGAGCGTCAGCGCAAGCGCCGTCGCGTCGGCCGGGTTGTCCGGCGTGGCCTTGCGCTGGCCGGGGGGGGCCGGCGTGAGGTTGTTCCCTTTGCCGGACTGGTCGTAAATGATCGACATCGTGCACGTCGTACCGGCACAGAACGTGTCCTGCGTGGCCGAGTTGGCGAAGCTACCGGCGCTCAGGACTCCGATGTCCTTGGTCGTGTTGTCCGACGCGCGCGTGACCTGGTAGAGACTCCCGCTGTACGCACCGTAGAGCGCCCGCACCGTGCTGTGCGCGGCCACGCACGGCGTACCGCCGGACGCGAAGATGTCGCAAACCCCGGTCCCCCCTGGCGCGACGCCGGTGTCGCCTGTCATGCCGCCATCGGCGTCCGCGAGGCCCGAATCGGCGCCGCTGGATCCCGAGCTCGTGCTCGAACCGCCCGAGCCCGTGCTCGAACCGCTCGAGCTCGTACTCGAACCACTCGAGCTCGTGCTCGAACCACTCGAGCTCGTGCTCGAACCACCCGAACTCGTGCTCGTGGCCCCGGAGCCCGTGGTCGCGCTGCCCGAATTCGAGCTTGTCTCGCCCGTACTCGCACCGCCGGTACTCGAATCGGTGCCGGAGCTCTCGTTCGTCGCACCGTCTTCCAACGCGGCACCCGGTGAGGTCTCGTTGGAACCCCTCGAGCAGCCGTCCGCCGCGGCGACGGCCATCATCGCCGCGCCCGCCAGGGATGCCGGATGGGCCCTGAAAACCACCGAACGCCAAGAGCGCCTCCTCGTGCTTCTTGCTAGGTTCACGCCCAAACCATACTGCGTCCGGCTCTATTCACGCTACCTGTCCACATCGAGCCATCGCGATTGAATCAGGGCGACAAAGTTCCCTGACTGACATAGGACGTCGTCAAAGCCGGCGAGACCACGGCATTCGAAAATGTGACCGCCCCCGTCGCGGTCTCGAACCGAATGGTGCCCGTGCCTCCGCCGCCACCGCCGGCAGGCACGGCGCTGCCGGCATCCGCCGTTGCGGAGATCGCGCCGGCATTGCCCCCGGCGAGACCGTTGATGGTCGTACCTGCACCCCCGTTGCCCCCGACTCCTGCCCCAGCGCCGTTTCCACCTTGGGCGCCGTTCGCCCCGAGTTGGCCATCTTCGCCCAACGAAGCGGCTCCCCCGCCTCCGCCGCCATTGACCGCGAGAGCCCCGGCGATAGTGACTTGAAGAGACTCGATCAGAATCGCCCCGCCCGCTCCCCCGCCGGCTGCCACTTGAACGTCGCCGGACTCCGCGGAGCCTCCGGCCGCGCCCCCTCCACCTGCGGCGGTCACTGACGCCCCGTCTTCGATCGTGACGCACTGAGCTGCAACGAGTTGAACGGACCCGTCCCCGCCGGATCCGATCCTGCCAGTCCATCGGCGGCGTTGCGGTGAATTGCAATGAAATGGACGTCGCGTCCCCCCATGAGCGGCGCTGGCTCGAACGTTGCGACCCCCATTTTTGCAGCGCAAGTGACGGGATCCGCCAGGTCCGCCCGGATCAATCCACGTCGTACGCGATCACGATCGGCGTCGTCCCGGCAAGCGCGGGAACCTGGATGGCCCCGTGCAACCCGAAAGGCGCAACCGAGAATTGCTGCTCGGCACCGGGTGCAAGCGTCACGTTGGCCAAACCCGCGTCGGTTGCGCCGTACTCGATGATCAATGGTTGCGCGCATTCATTGTGCAACGTGAGCCAGCCGCTCGTAGCATCGCAAACGTCCAAGATCGACTGAATGCAGCTCTCCGCGGGAGCAATCTGGAAGTTTTGCTGATGGTCGTAGCACCCGCCTTCTTTGCACCCCGACCCCGCGCGGCGAGGATCACCGGTCCCCTTCGGTTCGCGTGACTCAGATTCTCGACGAACGCTGCCTTCGCAAGCGCTCTGCCCGCTCGACGTCAGACTCCGGAGCGCCAATTTCGGTGCCGCAGTTCAAGCAGCGCGCCAAGAACGGATTGACTCCGTACCGGCACAGCCGCTTGTCGCAGAGGGGGCACTTGATGATCGATAATGCGTGACCGAATACCCCGACCGCGACATAGTAACCACACACCAGGAACCAACCGGCCGCTCGACCCAATAGAGCATCGCCGAGCCATCGGACGGGGCCACAGACGATCGGCCAGCCGAGAGACACGACCAGCACCGTGAGGCGGGTACGACGATATCGCCTCCACACCACCAGGTAGGGGTCCGTCTCGACAGCCATCCGCACGGATACGGATCCGCGAGTGGGAACCTTACTCCCCGTGGTGTCGAAAAAAGCGTCGCCGCTGGGTCGCTCATGAATCGGCGCCTGCGATGACGCCGTCGCTCACGTGTAGAGCGTTCCCTCCTCGACGAAGCACAGCTCGTTGCCCCACGGGTCGGTCGCGTAGAACGATTTCTCTCCCCATGGGCGGACCATCAAGTCGCTTGCGGGCTGGCCGTGAACCTTGAACGAGGCCAGAACGCCGAGGGCCTTGGCGCGGGCGTGCACGGCCGCGACGTCGGCGACCGCGAAGTACAGGGACTTGGGCCCCGGCGTCGGCGGCGGGCCGCCCGCCGACACGTCGAGCACGGCGAGGATGACGCCGCCGCAGTTGAAGTACTGGCGCGCTCCGGGGTGGCGCTTGCCCGGAGTGCCGAGCAATGTGGCGTAAAACGCGGCCCCTTTTTCGATGTCGGCGACTTCGACTGTGACCCGGAAGATCTTGGCGGTCGACTCGTTGTTGCTCATGGTCCACTCCTTGTTTTGCGTCGCATCCGTTCTTCAGCTCGCGCCGGGTCCTCGGGTCCGTCGGAGCCCACGACGGCTACCAGACTCGAACCGCCAGCGAAATCGCGGCGTCGCTCGCGGCCAGCCTCGAGCCCCCCGCGAAGGCCGCCGGTGCGATCGCCGGTCTCATGGCTTCTTTCTTCGCGGCCTGGTCGCCGGCGCGGGCTGGGCCGAGCCTCGTTCGAGCATCGTGCGTAGGACGCCTCGGAGCGCCGACGGGTCTTCCGGCTCGACCTCGCCGCCGCGCGCGCGGATCATGTCGGCGATCGCCCCGGCGCCCGTCCCGCCGACGATCCACGGGACCGCAGCGCACGCGCTCGCGTAGTCGTCGACCAGCTCGCGGGCGCGCGCTCTCTCCGGAGTGATCGTGACCGAGAGCGCGACCAGCACCGGGGAGATCGCCTCGATGGCGGTCCGAACGGCCCCGGGCGGCGTGCGCGCGCCGAGGAACACCGGGCGCAGCCCCCAGCCCGAGAAGCGCATCGCCGTGCCGAGCAGGCCGAGCTCGTGCTCGTCGTCCGCGAAGCAGGCGAGCAGCGCGCGCGAATCACTCTCCGCCCCCGGGGAGAGTTGGAGCAGGTTGCGCAAGAGCGTGCCGAGACGGTGCGAAGCGAGGTGCTCCTGGGCGACCGAGATCTCGCCCCGGTGCCACCGCTGGCCGATTTCGCGGAGCACCGGCACGAGAACCCGGTCGAGAAGCGTGGTCGTGGATCCGAGGAGCAGCAAGCGCCGAAGCTGCCGATCGAGCCCTGCGTCGTCGAAGCGGGTCACGGCATCCATGAGCGCCTCGGCGAAGACGGCGTAGGGGTCGAGGCGCGCCTGAGCCTCGGCGCCGTCGCCTCGGAATCCGGACAGCAAGAGCTTCGCCGCTTCCGATGCGGCCATGCCCCCGTCGCAGAGGCGCCGCATTTCGCGCACCTGCTCGAGGTCGTGAGGACCGTAGAGGCGGTAGCCCGCGGCCGTGCGCTCCGGCATCGGAATTCCATAACGTCGCTCCCACGCGCGCAGCGTCGGCTCGGGGACACCCGTGAGCTCCGCGACCACGTGGATGCGGAGCGGGCCGCGATGTGCGCCCGTCTCGGGTGCCGGCCCCGGCGGGACCTGCTTCGAGGGCGGCGAGTCTTGATCACCCATGGCCGGTTGACATGCTTTGCATAAAGTATACATAAACGTTATACAACGTGGAGGGACCGATGCCAACCACTTCCGGCGCGCGACGCGCCATCGTCATCGGCAGCGGGTTCGGGGGCCTCGCGGCAGCCGTTCGGCTCGGCGCGCGGGGCTGGGACGTCACGATCCTCGAGCGAAGCGATCGGCCGGGGGGCCGGGCGCGCGTGTGGAAGAGCGACGGCTTCACCTTCGACGCCGGCCCTACGGTCATCACCGCGCCGTTCCTCTTCGAGGAGCTTTGGGCCCTTTGCGGCAAGCGAATGGCCGACCACGTCGATCTACGCGCCGTGTCGCCGTTCTATCGGATCCGTTTTCACGACGGGTCGATCTTCGACTACACGGGCGACGCGGAGAAGATGCGCTCGGAGATCGAGCGGCTCGCGCCCGACGATCTCGCCGGGTACGAGCGATTCGTGAAGATGAGCCAGGACATCTTCTCCGTCGGGTTCGAGAAGCTCGCGCACGTCCCCTTCACCCGGTGGACGGACATGGCGCGCGTCGTTCCCGCCATGATGAAGCTCGAGAGCTACCGGACGGTCTACGGGCTCGTCTCAAGGTTCGTGGAAAACGAGCGACTGCGTCAGGTCCTGAGCTTTCACCCGCTGCTCGTCGGCGGCAATCCCTTCACGACGACTTCGATCTACAGCTTGATCCCGTACCTCGAGCGAACCTGGGGCGTGCATTTCCCCATGGGGGGAACCGGCAGGCTGGTGCGGGGCCTGCTCGACCTCATGGACGGACTGGGCGGATCGATCCGGTACGGCAGCACGGTGGAGGAGATCCTCGTCGAGCAGCGCCAGGTTCGAGGCGTTCGGCTGGCGTCGGGCGAGATCGTCGCGGCCGACGTCGTCGTCTCCAACGCCGACTCGGCGTGGACCTACCGCCACCTCGTGCCGGCGAAGTACCGGCGCCGCTGGACCGACCGCAAGCTCGACCACGCCCGCTACTCGATGAGCCTTTTCGTCTGGTACTTCGGCACGAAGACCCGCTATCCCGACGTGGCGCACCACACGATCCTGCTCGGGCCGCGCTACAAGGAGCTCCTCAGGGACATCTTCCGACGCCACGTGCTCGCCGAAGACTTCAGCCTGTACCTGCACAGGCCGACGGCGACGGACCCGGGGCTCGCCCCGGCCGGGTGCGACGGCTTCTACGTCCTGTCCCCCGTGCCGAACCTCGACGCGGGGATCGACTGGACCGAGCGCGCGGAGCCGTATCGAAGGGCGATCGAGAAGCACCTCGAGGCCACGCTGCTGCCCGGCCTGAGCCGAAACCTCGTGACGTCGCGGCTGATGACGCCCCAGCACTTCCGAGACGACCTTCTCAGCGTGAGAGGCGCGGCGTTCGGGCTCGAGCCCGTGCTCGGACAGAGCGCGTGGTTTCGCCCGCACAACCAGAGCGAGGAGGTCGGCGGCCTGTTCCTGGTGGGCGCGGGCACGCACCCGGGCGCCGGGGTGCCCGGCGTGCTCTCGTCGGCCCGCGTGCTCGACTCGCTGGTGCCCCGTGCGGCGTAACGCGACCCCCGAAGACTTCGAGGCGTGCCGCGCCCTTCTCAGGACCGGGTCGAAGAGCTTCGCCGTCGCGTCGCTCCTCTTGCCGAAGCGGGTGCGCCGACCTGCCGCCGCGGTCTACGCGTTCTGCCGCATCGCCGACGATCGCATCGACGCCGACCCCCACGCCACCGAAACCGCGGTCGATGAGCTGCGCGACCGGCTGTACCGGATCTTCCTCGGACGGCCCGGAAACGATCCGGTGGACCGGGCGCTCGCCGACGTCGTCGAACGTCTTCGCCTTCCGCTGCAGCCGTTCGAGGCCCTGCTCGAGGGGCTCGCCTGGGACGCCGTGGGACGGCGCTACGAGACCCTGGACGATCTCCATGCCTACGCTGCCCGCGTCGCGGGCGCGGTCGGCGCCATCATGACTCTGCTCATGGGAGAGCGCGCGGCCGGGGTCCTCGCGCGCGCGTGCGACCTGGGCGTCGCCATGCAGCTGACGAACATCGCGCGAGACGTCGGGGAGGACGCCGCGCGCGGTCGGATCTATCTGCCTCTGCAGTGGATGCGCGCCGCCGGCATCGAGCCCGACCGCTGGCTCGAGCGGCCGCGCGCCGACGACGCGACGCGGTCGGTCGTAGCGCGCCTGCTTCGCTCCGCCGACGATCTCTACGCGAGAGCGGACGCCGCCATTGCGGCGCTCCCCGCGGACTGTCGGGTGGGGATCCGGGCGGCCAAGCTCATCTACTCGGACATCGGACGCTGCGTGGTCCGTGCCGGCTTCGACTCGATCACGCGGCGCGCCGTCGTGCCCCGCGCGCGCAAGTTGTGGCTCGTCCTCTGGTCGCTCCGGGCCCGCTTCGAGCGACGACGCATCCTCGACGCGCCCCCGCTCGGTTCGACGCGATTTCTCGTGGCGGCGTGCGCGGAGGGGCCGTGATGGGCGGCGAGGCGGCGCGTGCGCGGGTGCGCGAAGCCGGTGGCCCCGAACTGCTCGAGAGACTGGACCACCTGGATCGCCACCGCCAGGAGCCACCGGTGCGCGCAGATCCCCCAGCGAAGCCGGCACGGGGCGCGGACACGGACTTCGACGTCGCGATCGTCGGAGGGGGGCTCTGGTCGATGCTCGCTCCCGTGCTCGCCGCGCGCGGCGTCGGGGTGGCCGTGTTCGACCGCGCGCGGGTCGGGGCCGCGCACCGTGAATGGAACGCGAGCGGCCCGGAGCTGCACGCGCTGGTCGAGGCCGGGGTGGTCTCGGAGGACGAGCTCGCCGAGCTGATCGTCGCCCGTTACGACCACGGCATCTGCCGGTTCCACGGCGGCGCGAGCTACCCGGTCGTCGGAGTGCTCGATCACGCCGTCGAGGCGGGGCCGCTCCTGGCACGCGCCCGCGCGCTCGCGGCCAAACGGGGGGTCTGCATCTTCGACGGCTACGCGCTCGACGCGCACGCGTCTGGGCCGACGGGTGTAGAGCTTCGCTTTCGTACGAGCGCTGGGGCAACGCAACACGTCACAGCCAAGCTCATGGTCGATGCGCGTGGAACGACCAGCCCGTATGCCACGGCCGACCTGGTCTGCCCCACGGTGGGCGGCGTCCTCCAGGGGCTCGCCGAGGGGGACGGCCCGGCCGAAATGTCGCCGCGCGTCGGCGAGATCCTCGCGACTGTCGATCCGATCGAACGCGGGCGGCAACACGTCTGGGAGGCGTTCCCCGGGCGGAGCGGCGAGACTACCGTCTACCTCTTCTATTACGCACGCGCCGGAGAGAGGACCTCGCTCGCCGAGCTCTTTGCGAGGTTCTTCGCGACACTGCCCGGGTACAAGCGAGGAGACGCGAAGCTCTTGCGACCGACCTTCGGGTTCATCCCCGGCTGGTCGCGCCTCACTCCTGCGCCGCGACCCCCGGACGGCCGCGTCGTCCTCGTCGGGGACGCGGCGGCCCGGCACTCGCCTCTCACCTACTGCGGCTTCGGAGCCACGCTCCGGTCGATCGTGCCCGCCGCGGACGCGATCGCCCGTGCGCTCGACGACCCTCGGGTGGACCTTCGAACCGTGGTCCACGACGCGCCCGTCCACGCCCTCACCGGCGCGCTTGCGCATTTGATGGCGGCGCGGCAGTTCCAAGGCGACGAAGTGAACGCGCTCCTGGACGCTGCGTTTTGCACTCTGCACGAGATGGGCAACGAGCCGTACGCGCGGCTGCTCCGGGACGAGATGCGGCCGGCGGCATTCGTCGACTTTCTGCGGCGGACGGCCCGCCGTCACCCGGCCGTGTGGGGAAAGATCGTGCGCGGGCTCGGCCTCAGCGTCGTGGGCCGCTGGAGCTTCGGGCTCGCCCGGTCGATGATCGCGAGCGGCTGATGCCCTGGGCGCGAGCGAGCTCCCATTGCCCGAAGAAGAAGCCGTACGGAGCGCCGCCCGCCGCCTCGTGGTGCGCCCGATGCGCCCGTGCAACGGCCCGGAAGTAGCGGAAGCGGAGCAAACCGTGCACGGGCAGGCGCGCGTGCACGAGCCCGTCGTGCACCACGAAGTACGCGACACCGAAGAGGCTCATTCCGATGCCGGCACCGAACGCGATCTCGCGCAGAACCCCGGGCGTGCCCCGGCAGCCGACGACAATGAGCGCGATCGCGATCGGGGCATGGAGCAGGGAGAGCGCGTCGTTCGCTTCGAGGCGACCGGCACCCGAAGGAGGCTCGTGATGCGAGCGATGAACCGGCCAGAGCCGGGCGTGCCACAGCCGGCCGTGGAGAATCGCTGCCCAGAAGTCCATCGCCACGGCGACGACGAGCGCGACCGGGACCCAGGTGAGGGCTCGGAGGACGAACGGGCTCACAGCGACCCCAACCGAACGGAGCGGGTCGAACACGGAGAAGACCGCGCCGATCCTCGGCGCCTCATCCGAAACTGGAGGAGAAACTGCACCCACGAGCGCGCGAAGCGATCCAGAGAAAGGGTCTCGTGCATCGCGACGGCGTTACGCCCTTGGAGGCGCGTCTCGACAAGGGCGCGGGCATAGAACGGCGTGTCCTCGAGCTCTCGTAGGACTCTCGGCGAGGACGAGGCGTCGCCATGCGCCTCGCGTTGGATTCGCCATCGCGTGATCGGCAGAGGGGCCGGGCACGGGTCGGCCATCGGGGTGAGCGCCCCGCGCCGAGCGTCGAGGTCGAGCGCGATCAACCTCCGGTCGCCCGACCTCTCGATGACGTCGTAGGCGATGCCCGTTCGACCGTCCCCCATGCGCGCGCGAGACCAGGTCCAGCGCGCGAAGGTCGTCTCGAGCGGGGCGTCGCCGGCGTTGGCGTCGTGATACCCGTGCCCGGAGAAACGCACGCCGGGTTCGTCGAGAGACACGTCGATGCGTCCCTCAGGCGCGACCGGCCACCAGGTGTGCAGGCCCGATCCGTCCAAGGAAAACGCGGCGGAAGGCGCCGATGCGGGGCGGTAGATCACTCGGCCTCGAAGGGGCCTGGCCCACGGCAAGGTGCGCTCGTCGAGGTCGATGACGAGCACGTCTCCCACCCAGGAGACCCGGCTGCCGCCGATCCCCACGCTCCTCGCGTCGCGGTCCGCGTCGCGGACGCTTCGTTCGTGGAGGGCCCAGCGCCTACCCCTCGGCCCGTAGACCGCGACGTTGAGGGCGCAAAAGTCGAGCGCGCGAGCGCCTTGCCGCCTCCGACGCGCTCGCGCATACCCCGGTGAGAATGGGTTTCCGAGCAGGGCGATGACGACGATCGACAGAGCGCCGTCGTCGCTCACGCCGTCGAGATAGACCCACTGGTACCCACCGGGCGCGATCGGCCGATCGAGGGGAGGTCCTCTTTGAGGCTCTGGGCGGCGAGGCAACCGCTCAGGGCCGCCATCGGCACCCCAGGCCCAGGGTGAACGCTCCCGCCCGCAAGGTAGAGGCGCGCGATCCTCGTTCTCGATCCCTGACGAGACAGGGCGGAGAACGGGCTGTTCGCGATCGGTCCGTAGAGGGCCCCGCCCGTCCCCGGAAACATGCGGTGAAACTCCACCGGAGTCGTCTGGACGCTCGCGCGCGAGGAGAGCTCGAGCCCGCACCGCGCCATCGCCGAGAGCATTTCCGTCTCGCATCTCTCTCTCTCCTCGCTGCTCCAGGCCGATGGGTCGTCTCCGGTGGCCGGCGCGTTCACGACGATGAGCATCCGCTCCTCGGGGCGGTCGACCGGCTCGTCGCCCCGATCCTGGGCGCACACGTAGACCGTCGGCGCGGCGGGGACCCGGCGGTCCACCGCAAGCGACGCGAACTCGGCCGCGTAGTCGTCCGAGAAAAGAACGTTGTGGTGCAGGAGCGGCAAGCCCCGAGCGCGAGCCGCAAGCGCCCAGGTGACCGCGGAGAGCGAGCGAGACCTGCCGCCGGTGACCTTGGCGACACGTGCGACGGCTCCGCCGAGCAAGCCGCTGCCCAGCGCGGAGACATCCGTATTGGCGACGACGGCGTCGGCCTCGATCCGCTCACCGGTCCGGAGCTCGACCCCCACGGCACGCCCGGCGCGCACGAGCACCTCGGCCACGTCCGCGTCGCAACGGACCTCGACCCCGAGATCGCGCGCGAAACGTTCGAGGCCGTTGCCCAGCGCGGACATGCCCCCAGCGACCCGGTGAACGCCGAGCGACTCGACGTGGGCGATCACGTTGAGCGTCGCGGGGGCGTCGAACGGCGACGAGCCGCAATACGTGGCGTATCGCGCGAAGAGCTGGCGAAGACGCCGGTCGCGAAACGCCCCCTCGAGCGCTCGCGCCATCGTTCGACGGGCGTCGATCCGCGACAGCGCGGGGAGCCCCATCCGTGCCGCGTGCTGCAGCAAGCTGCCGAACCCCGGACGCTGAGATCGAAGAAAGGGCCCCTCCACAGTTTCGAAGATCCGGCGCGCAACCGTGCAGAAGCTCCGGTAGCGCTCCGCCTCCTGCCGCCCGCACAGCGCGGAGATGGCCTCGGCGGAGCGCTTCTGGTCAGCGAAGAGATCGAGCCGCCCGCCGTCGGGCCATGCGTGACGCGCGAGCACCTGCGCGCGCTCCAGACGGACATAGTCCTCGACGCAGCGGCCGGCGGCGGCGAAGAGCTCGTCGAACACCCAGCGCATCGTCAGCACCGTCGGCCCAGCGTCGACGCGGAGGCCCCCTACGCCGACCGTCCGTATCTTGCCCCCGACCTGCGGCGCACGCTCGAGGAGCGTCACCGCGTATCCCGATCCGGCGAGGTCGATGGCGCAGGCGAGGCCCCCAACCCCCGCCCCGATGACGATCGCACGCGGTGCGCTCCGGACCATGAACGTACTATATACATCTTCGATTGATTTTGTCTATACTTTGATTATAGTTTGAAGCATGGCGAACGTCCCGAGCCACTCCCCCCGTGAACTGCGGTCCGAGCTCGGAAATCTCGCGCCCCGGGTGGAGCACGCTCTCGATGTCGCGTTCCGGACGTGCGCGGTCGGTCCCGGCTGCCCGCCGCGGCTGCACGACGCTCAACGTTATGCACTGTTTCCTGGCGGCGGGCGGCTGCGCCCCCAGCTCTGTCTGGTCGCAGCGATCGCGTGCGGAGACGGGCGACCCGAGGTGGCCGACGCAGCGGCCGCGGCGATCGAGCTGCTGCACTGCGCCTCGCTCGTTCACGACGACTTGCCGTGCTTCGACGACGCCGACATGCGGCGCGGTAAGCCATCGGTGCACAAGGTGTTCGGAGAGGCGCTCGCGCTCCTCGTAGGGGACGCGTTCATCGTGCACTCCTTCGACGTGATCGTGCACGCGTCCTCGACGGCTCCGGCCAGACTCGGCCCGCTGTTGCAGACGCTCGCCGCCGCGGCCGGGACCACACGGGGGATCCTGGCCGGGCAGGCCTGGGAGAGTGAGCCCGTCGCGCCGCTCGAAGAGTACCAGCGAGCGAAGACGGCCTCGCTCTTCGAGGCCGCCGCGGCGATGGGTGCGATCGCAGCGGGGGCGCCGCCACAGCCGTGGCGCGGGTTTGGTGAAGCCCTCGGCCGGGCTTACCAGGCCGTGGACGACCTGAACGACGCGATCGGTGACGCCAGGCGCATCGGCAAACCCACCGGCAGGGACGCGGCGCTCGGCAGGCCGAGCATCGTGCGTGCCTTCGGGGTCGAGGCGGCGCGCGCCCGCGTCGAGCTCCTGCTCGGAGCCGCACTCGCCGGGATGCCCCGTTGCGGCGGGGAGAACGTCGTTCTGGCCTGGCTCGAATCGCTGTCGAAACGCCTCGGGATCCGCTGAGGTGGCGCGCTGCCGATCGCTCTCGAATGCGGCGCCGCAGTCGGCGGATCGCGCGGCGACCCAGAAGCGACTAGAAGTCCAACTCGAGGCACCCTACTCCCAAGACAACGCACCCAGCCGAAAGGAGGACCCATGCGCCCTCGAAACGTCAGCCCACACCGAGCAGCTCGCGCGCGACGCGCCGGCCACTTCGCCATCGTGGGGAGCCTTGCCGCCGCATGCTTCGTGACCCCTGTCATCCGCGCTGACACCACCAAGGCCGATGAAGAGTCGGCTGCCGTGGGCAGTCCGGCCGTGAAACTGCGAATGCGGTACGCCGGCTCGTACCGATTCGCGGGAGATGCGGCCGAGCAACGGGCACGCGCCGACGCGATCGATCGAAGCGTGGCGGCGTTCTTCTTCGCCTTCCGCGGCATCGCACGCGCGAAGGTGGCGGACCGAACGACCATCGTACCCACCTGCAAGTTCGAGTTCAGCGGTGGCACGATTCGCTCGACGGTTCCGGGCCACCCGGTTGCCGTCAGCCCCGAGACCGGGGCGCCCGTACCCTACCGCGTCGACGACGAGGCCATCGTCTTGTCTCAGCGTTTCGAGGGGGAGCGTCTCGTGCAGGTATTCCGCGCCGACGACGGTGGATCGCGCACGAACGAGTTCATGTTGAGCCCCGACGGCGCGAGGCTCACGATGAAGGCGACGGTGAGCAGCCCCAGGTTGTCGATTCCGGTCGTGTACACGCTCACCTATCAACGGGTCGACTGACGGCGAACGTCGCCGCGAGAGGCTCGTTCGGGGATCGAGACGCGGATGCGCCGACCGGCGACCGTCGGCCGGCGTTTTCGAGACCCTCGTCAGCGCCGCTTGCGCGCCGTCTTTCTTTGCGGCCCACCGGCCGGGCGGGAAGAGAATGAGAGGGCCGCAAGCCCAGACCGCGAGTCGTGTGGAACAGGGAAAATTTCGGGGCTCGCAGAGGCTGCGGATGGGGGCAATGCGGGCGGGGAGACCGACGGCGGTGGCACCGCGGAGCCGACCCGAGAGCGGCTCAGGCTTCGAGCCAGTTTGTCTTCGTACATGCGCCGGTCCGCCTGCTCGACGAGCCCCTCGAGCGACAACGAATCCTCCGAACTGCACCGACTCATTCCGACGCTGATCGAGATCCGGTAGGGGCGTTCGACTCCGGCGTTGAATTGCGTGACCGCCGTGCGCAGCCGTTCACGAAGCACCTCGGCGTAATCGCCCGCATCGGGCGCGAGAACGACGAATTCATCGCCGCCGAGACGACCGACGATATCCGACGTCCGAAAGCACGCCCGCAGGACCCCGGTGACGTCCGTGAGCATGCGATCGCCTTCCGCATGCCCGAACGAATCGTTGATGCGCTTCATGCCGTTGAGATCGATGAAAAAGACCGCCGGCTGCCGCCCCGACCCGCGCGCCGCGTCGAACGCCCTTTGCGC
>Ga0208691_1000457_pt1 | contig 14884 bp, 12 predicted proteins | sample June2015DPH_20_1_FD_184719 | JGI IMG/M metagenome (GOLD analysis project Ga0208691, IMG submission 184719) | Peatland microbial communities from SPRUCE experiment site at the Marcell Experimental Forest, Minnesota, USA - June2015DPH_20_10... | ecosystem: Environmental > Terrestrial > Soil >... | reverse complement strand
CAAGAAAGAGCACCTGCGGATCGTGCATCATGGCGCGGGCGATGGAAAGTCGCTGCATCATGCCGCCGGAGAATCCGCGTACCATTTGATTGGCGCGATCGGTGAGTTTGAATTTTTCCAGCAACGCGGCCGCGCGCTCGTTTCGTTCCTTCGATCCCTGGCCGAAGTAAGCTCCGTGGAACGCGAGGATTTCGTGGGCCGTCAGAGAGAAATCCAGATTCGGACGTTGCGGGACTACGCCGATCAACCGCTTGACTGCCACTTGCTGCTTCCAAACGTCGAACTCGCCAATCCACGCCTGTCCGCCGGTGGGACGAACGCGGGTGGTGAGAACCCCCACCGTCGTGGACTTGCCCGCGCCGTTGGGCCCAAGAAGGCCGAAAATCTCTCCCGGAGCGACCTCGAGCGCCAGGCCGTCGAGCGCCGCAACTTGAGTTTTGGGCTGCTTGGATCCTCTCGCGCTGCCGCGTGGGCCGAAACCGCCTCCGGCAGCGAGGGGTGGCGGAGAGTTATAGACCTTGCGCAAATCTACAGTTCGAATGCCTACGGCCATAGAGTGTTTCGAGACGCAGTCCTTTTGAGGGCAGGCTGGAAGTATAACGTACCTGCCCGACGCCTAGGCGGTTTCACCAACAAACGACAGGGAGAACCCCTCGTCGCGCTGGTGAAAACGCGGGACTTCGGGATGACGCCAGCGCGATCGATCATGTACCACTAACGGCGGAGGGGAGGAATAAGTTACGGTCGAGAGCCGTTCACGCCTGTCTGAACGTGAGGGCCGTGGGTCCACGGCATGGTAATATCCGGCCAGTGGCTGCCGCCAGAAATTATCCTGATCCAGATTCGAACCGCGAGCGCCTTGTTTCGGCCGCCGCGGTCGGGGACGATCCGTCGTTCGAACTTAAGCTGCGGCCGCAGCGGCTGGGCGAGTTCATCGGGCAACCCAAAGTCAAAGAAAATTTGGCCGTGGCCATTGAGGCGGCACGCAACCGCGGGGAGGCCATGGACCACGTTTTACTCTATGGTCCGCCGGGCCTCGGCAAGACGACGCTGGCCAACATCATTGCCAACGAACTCGGCGTTCATTTCCAGCCGACGGCTGCGCCGCTCTTGCAGATTAAGGGCGATCTGACTGCGATCATCACCAACCTGCAGGACAAGCAGGTGCTGTTCATCGACGAGATTCACCGCTTGCAGCCGGTGCTGGAAGAGTTGCTGTACTCGGCGCTGGAAGACTACAAGCTCGACATCATTATTGGCCAGGGACCGTCGGCGCGCACTCACACGCTGGAAGTGAAGCCGTTTACGTTTGTCGGCGCAACGACGCGGGCGGGATTGATCTCTGCGCCGCTGCGGGCGCGATTTGGCATCGTGCTGCGATTGGAGTTCTATACTCCCGAAGATTTGCGAGTAATTGTGGAACGCTCGGCGGAGATTCTTGGAGTTCAGATCGACGACGCGGGCGCGACTGAGATCGCGGGCCGGTCGCGGGGAACGCCGCGTATCGCGAACCGTTTATTGCGCCGGGTTCGCGACTTCGCCCAGGTGCGGGGTGCGGGCAAAATCGATTTGCCGACGGCGCAGGCGGCGCTGCAGATGCTGGAAGTGGATCAATATGGTTTCGACGAAGTCGACCGCAAGCTGCTGCTTACTATCATCGAAAAATATCAGGGCGGCCCGGTGGGCGTGAACACGCTGGCGGCGGTCCTTGCCGAAGAGCCGGACGCCATCGAGGAAATCTACGAGCCTTTCCTCATGCAGATTGGCTTTCTAAACCGGACCCCGCGTGGCCGTGTGGCTACGCAGCTTGCCTACGAACATTTTGGGATCGCGCCTACGCGGAGGCAGAGTTCGCTATTCTGACGCGCCCTAAAATCTCGACTGCCATTGTTACAATCTGTATTGGGTGTCCTGAGCTATGAAACAACTTCGACAAGTCACCGCAATCATCGAACGTGAGGGCAGTGGATACGTTGCGCTATGTCCCGAGTTGGACGTGGCCAGCCAGGGCGAGACAATTGACTCGGCACGCAATAATCTTCGAGAAGCAGTGGAGTTGTTCCTCGAAACCGCAGACCCAGCGGAGGTCGAACGACGCGGGCACTCTGAACTATTCGTTACTCGGCTTGAGGTCGAGGTTGGGTAAGCTGCGCGTGCTGTCCGGGCGAGAGGTTTGCAGCATTCTCGCCTCTAACGGATTTTCCGAGGTGCAGCGGAAGGGCAGTCATATATCGATGCAGAAAAGAATAGACCAGTCGACTATTACGGTGCCTGTACCGATCACCGTGAGATTCGCATTGGTACCTTGATGTCTATCATTCGCCAGTCAGGGTTGCCGCGATCACTTTTTGAAAGCTGATGAGTCGCCGACGTATTACTCACCCCTGATGCGGCCGCAAGCTGAAATAAACCGCGGCGCTAATAATCAGTAACCCGCCCAGAACGGCCATGCTTCCTAGGCGCTCGTGCAGAAGCGACATTCCAAGCAGCGTTCCGACCACCGGCTCAAGATTTAAGAATACCCCGGCGCGTGCCGCGGGCATATGCGCTAATCCCCAATTCCAACAGAGATAAGCGCCGGCTGTAGCCAACAAACCCTGTGCCGCTGCAGCCCCCCAGGCGGAAGGTAAGAAATGAAATCGCACAGGCTGCGTTAATTCCACCCAGAGCACCAACATGATTGTTCCGATGATGATGGTGGAGGCGGTGACCGGAAGCGCCCCATGACTGGAGATCAGCCGCTTGCTGAGCAGGATCATGCTCACCGAGCCGCACAAGGAGAACAGAACGAGCGCATCACCATGCAGACTTGGCTGAGGACTGCCTGCCGAACTGCCGCTGGAGAGCGCGATCAGTATAGCGCCCACAGCCGACAAGCCGAGGACTCCCCATTCGAAATAGCGTAACCGCTCGCCCAGAAAAAGAGCGGAACTCAACGCCAGAAGGACCGGGAGCGCGCCGACGATGAGCGATGCGTGGGAAACCGTGGTGAGCTGAAGCCCTCTGAACTGAATTAGGAACTGGAGCGGGACGCCGATTGCTGAGGCCAGCAGAAGAATGCCCAGATCTTTTCCTCGATAAGGAATCCAGCCCCGAATCGCGATCGGCAGGAGAATGATTGTGCCTGTCAGAAAGCGGAAGGTTACGTTTTCCGCGACTGTCATTTCTGTCATGGCAATCTTTCCGAACAGAAATCCCGTTCCCCACAGCGATCCGGCCAGAGCCAGCGACATCGAAGCGAGAACATGCCGCTGAGCCACATGCGGGGATAGTTGCGATCGTGGCAGGTTCACGCCCGATCCACCGCAGGGCCGCCGCGAGTTCGCAATTCCGAACAAAACATTCTTTTTTGTTTCATTTTGCCAAAAATAGTGTATGTTGCTCAATTCCCCGTAGGGGGCGGGGAAGGGAGCGGCGTCTTTGCGTCTCAGTCGAGTTCTGGCGGGAAGATTAAGACTTCTGGCGCATCTGACGGTTGTCGGCATTCTATTGCACGCCGGGGCAAGCGTAGCGCAGCCGACCCCGCAGGAAGTTAAAGCCGCTCAGTCCTCGACCGCGGGGTTCCAGGATGCCGGCTCGTCGCCGAGCCCCCAGAATCAGCAGATTACTCCGCAAAATCCTCCGCCTCCTGCTGAAGAAAACCCTTCGCCCCCTGGCGAGAAGCCTGCTCCTACACGCGAAAATCCAGCTCCATCAGCGCAGGAGCCTGAGCCTGCCATCAAGAATCCTGATGTAAAACCTGCACCTTTGGCGCCGAACGCCCCGCCGACGCTGACCATTCCGCGCCTCGCTCATGCTCCCGCCCTCGAGGATTTCATGAGCATGAAGCCGGAAGGCGAAACGGCTCTGCGCATGGAGAAGGTCACGGGGTTCGTGCAGCGCAATCCGCACGATGGCGAAAAGGTTTCGGAGCCGACTGCAGCCTATCTCGGTTACGACCAGAAAAATCTCTATGTCGTGTTCGTGTGCTTCGACGATCCGAAGAAAGTGCGGGCGCGCATGTCGCGGCGCGAAGATATTTCTGACGACGACCAGGTCGCGGTGATGTTCGACACCTTCCATGACCGGCGCCGGGCGTATGAATTTCAGACCACGCCGCTGGGCGTGCAGTGGGACGCGATCTATACCGAGGCGGTGCGCCAGGATGTCGGCAGTAACTGGGATGTCTCCTGGGACGCGGTTTGGGATTCGAATGGCAGGGTGACGGACCGCGGCTGGATAGCCTGGATGGCCATTCCGTTCAAGAGCCTGCGCTTTCCTTCGACCGAAAAGCAGGATTGGGGCATCGTTCTCTATCGCGGAATCACGCGCAAGAATGAGGACTCCTACTGGCCGAGGGTTACGTACAAAATAGCGGGCAGACTCGGGCAGGAGGCGACCCTTCTGGGGCTGGAAGGGATCTCTCCGGGGCGCGACATTGAACTGATTCCTTACGGGATCATGCGCGGCTTCCGGTCGCTGGACACGGTTGACCCGTACAATCCGTTTTTTCAGAATGCGACCGCGCAGGGACAGGCAGGTCTGGATGCGAAGTTTGTGATTAAGGATCACTTCGTGTTGGACCTGACTGCCAATCCGGACTTCAGCCAGGTGGAGACGGAGGATCCGCAGATCACGGTGAATCAGCGCTTCGAGGTTTATTTTCCGGAGAAGCGGCCTTTTTTTCTGGAAAACGCAGATTACTTCCGCACGCCCATCGACTTGTTCTTCACCCGCAATATTCAGGATCCTTCTGCGGGAATCCGCCTGACCGGCAAGGAGGGACCGTATTCGGTGGGACTGATGGCTAGCGATGACCGAGCGCCGGGGTTGGCGGTGCCGAGCTTCTGTCCTCCTTCGGAGACGCCGTCCGAGTGCTCGGGCAGTCTTGCAGGCGACCGGTCTTACTTCACGATTGGGCGGGTAAGCCGTGACATCTTCAAGGAATCGACCGTGGGCGCGATCTTCACTGATTGGGAGTGTCCTGCGACCGGCGAGTATAACCGCGTGGGAGGGGTGGACACGCGACTGAGGTTCAACGCCAATTGGATATTGGAGGGCCAGGCGGTAACGAGTTCGAGCAATCTGCAGGGATTGAATGTGTACCTTTCGCCGGCCTCTAACCTGGAAAACACATGCGAGGCAAACCTGTATCCATTCAGCGCGGGAAATCTTATCAGTGCAGGCAATGGGAACCACTACGGGGGCCCCGCCGACAAGCTGGAAGTACGGCGCAATGGGCTGCATTTCAACTATGTGGGCCGGTACGACGATGTCAGTCCCGGCTTTGTGTCCGTGCCCGGATTCGTGAACCGCGTGGACATTCGCCAACTCTACAACCTGGTCTACTACCGCTTCCGCCCGAGAAAGAGCTGGATTTTATCCTGGGGTCCTTCGTTGATCCAGCGCTACGTCTTCGATCACGAAGGTAATCGGTTGGATACCTACTATGACCCCTATTTCAGGATTGAAGGACGCGGGCAGACCCGCATTTGGGTTGACCCGTATGATGAGTTGCGGGAGCGGCTCCGGCCGCAGGACTTCACCTTCCTCGGTCTGCCGGGCATAACCCACAACCAGGACTACCACGAACACAGCAGCCAGGCCGTCTTCGAAACCGGCTACTTCAAGAAAGCCACGCTGTCGGGATCTTACTCCTGGGGAGACGCAGGGAACTTCTCGCCGGCGGCGAACGCGCTGCCGCAATTTCTTCTGTCGCGGTCGAATACGGCCACCCTGTCGCTGGCCTTTCGTCCAATTAGGCCCTTGAAGATTGAAAATACTTACCTGTTTTCACGCTTGCGAGCAACGCAGGCCGAGTATCTTTCCGCTTTATCGCTGATCTCGCAGCCCCCCGGCGCCATCGGAAAAGGGATTTTCAATGACCACCTCGTGCAAAGCAAGTGGAACTGGCAATTCACGCCGCGGCTTTCCTTGCGCCTGATCATGCAGTACTACTCGCTGCTGGCGAATACGCCAGGCAATGCGGTTTACCCCTACACCTACCTGCCGACGCAGAAGCAGTTCAACACCTATTTTTTGATGACCTATCTGATCCATCCCGGCACGGCGATTTATGTCGGCTACAATAGCGAACTCGAGAACCTGGACCACTCGCTGATGCAAGATCCCGCTGGCTTGGCGGGGCTTTACACGGCTAAGGGTCTTATCAACGACAGCCGCCAGTTTTTTGTGAAAGTCTCGTACCAGTTCCGCTATTGACTAAGGAAACCAACCCCTGTTTGCACGGCGACCCTGCGAAGCATGCCCAAAGCTTAATGAACCGGCGGGCAGTTCACCATACAGCGGTGTCCCGCAGGGCGTCGAGGCGGGGGATAGCCGTCCACTAATGCCGCCGTTCCCGACAAAGCGACCACAATCAACGCGAGCAATAGAACTCGCTTCAAGTTTGTTCTCCTGGTCCTCCGTGGGCTGATTTATGCGAGGGCTTCTACCACCCGTGCGCGACGCCGTTTGCTGAATCCCGCGCCATTCTTGTAGAATCTAATGGTTCGAATCGAGGTAAGACCCATGAAAGCAGCCATTCATCCCGCTTATAACGAAGTGCGCGTGCACTGTGCATGCGGCAATGTGTTTAACACCCGCTCCACTCACAAGGGCGATATCTCCGTTGAAATTTGCGCCGCCTGCCACCCCTTCTTCACGGGAAAGCAGAAGCTGATGGACACCGCCGGACGCGTCGAGCGCTTCCGCCGCAAATACGCTAAAGCTGGCGAAAATAAAGCTGGCGAAGCGGTAAAGAAGTAACGTTTGTGCGATTTACAGCCCTCGCTCCGGCGAGGGCTTTCATTTTGCAGCGCAAAGTAGAATAGAACCGTGAAGAAGTTCTGGGACAACTCGGGGGAGGTGGGCTTTTCTGGGGCGGACGCTCCCTTCGACAAGTTCAGGGCAGGCTCTGTCGGCCATGCCGCGCCACCGAAGCCGGTTCCCGCCCGCCTGGAGATCGGGGGCGTTTGCATTTCCCCAGCTACAGTCCTGGCACCCATGGCCGGAGTCACCGATACCGTCTTCCGGCGCTTCATCCGCAACCTAGGAGGTTGCGGACTGATCATGACCGAGTTCACCTCGGCTGACGGCGTGCTTCGCAAGAAAGATCAGAAGGCCAAGCGCTATCTGCATTTCTACGAGGACGAGCATCCGATTTCCGCACAGCTTTTCGGCAGCAATCCTCAGGTGATGGCTGAGGCGGCCCGCATGGTCGAGGGCTTGGGTTTTGACGTGGTCGATCTGAATCTGGGCTGCCCCGCGAAAAAAGTCGTGAAGTGCAACGGCGGTTCGGGTTTGCTGCGTGATCTCCCGGCGATTGGTCGCATCTTCGAAGCCGTACGCGCGGCGGTGACCATTCCCTTCACGGTGAAATTCCGGGCGGGATGGAGCGACGATGAGATCGTCTGCGTGGAGCTGGCTCGCATGGCTGAGTCTTGCGGATTGGCGGCCGTTGCGTTGCACGCGCGTACTCGCGAACAGGGCTACAGCGGCCAGGCGCGATGGGAGTGGATTGCAGCGGTGAAGGATGCGGTGAAGATTCCTGTTATCGGGAACGGCGACATCCGCACTCCGGAGGACGCCTGCGCCATGGTCACGCAGACGGGATGCGATGCGGTGATGATTGGCCGCACTGCGCCATCGAATCCTTGGATCTTCCGGCAGATTGCGCAGTATTGTGGCCCTCGTGCGGCAGCGGACGCCCCCATCCGCCCTGGCGTCTCCCCGGACGAGGGCGTCCGGGGCTCCACGAACGGCTACGACTCGCCTAGTGAAGCTGATCGGTATGAAATGATTCGAACTTATTTCCAGATGTTGATCGAGGAGGAGCTTCCCGACGCTGTTGGCAAGATGAAGCAATTCGCCTCCTGGTTCACGCACGGCGTTCCGGGCGGCGCGAGCCTGCGCAAAGCCATTTACGAATCGATGAGCGCAGCTGAGATTTTGTCGCGGGTAGAAGAGTTCTTCGAAGCGAGATTGTGTGGCGCGGGCGCCTCGCCCGCCCGCGAGACGGCTTAGTCGTCATTCTCGGCGTGGTGTTGCGTCTTCTTTCAGGGCTTCGTCCGCTCGTTTCCCTATATCATCGCAGAGGCCGCGCAATTGCAGTGGGCATTGTGTTTGTGCCTTTATCTTGATGTTCCTGATTTCGTTCATGTCGTCGGAGGCGTCAATGTGCTTCAGGACAAAGCGCCGGAGGGCAACATTTTCTGCGGCAAGGGACGAAAGTCGAGGCAGACTCTTCCAGCGGTCCGCAAGAATTCGCGCAACAGAGTCGCTGTAGCCTTCGCCGACTGCGCCATCATCACAATGCCCATATGATCTGAATGACTTGTACAAGGCGTCCCACGAGTGGACGGCGGGCATTAGAGTAGGGCATGGCCGCTGCTGAGCGTTTGCAGCGCAACTCAGGGCGATCATCAATCCACATATCTGCAGGTTGTGCTTCACGGATTTCACGCCCCTTTTGCCACCAGCTTCCCCTCCTCATCCTTCTCCACATAAGCCCAAGGCAGGTCCGCGCCGTGCGTGAAGACCGTCAGCCACTTCTCCGGAATCGCCTTCGCGTAGTATTCCTTCTTGCTCTCAATCGTCTGCAGCGGATAGAGATCGAAGCCCATGCCCCAGGCGATGTCGATGTGCGCGGCGGTGGGGATGAGGTCGGAAATGTAGCAGGCGACCTCAGGGGCTGAAGCCCCGGTTTCACGTGAGGCGGCAGACGACGCGGCTGAAAGCCGCGCCCTTTCAAAACCAGCGCTATGCGGCACGACTGAAGTCGTGCCCTCCCCGTTTGTCTCGCGACTGACTCCTCCGTTCACGATTACACCCAGCATGTGCGCCGTATGTCCGGGAAAAGTTTTCACCGAGATGCCGGGAACGATTTCCTCGCCGCCTTGGAGCAGCGTCATCTGTCCGCTTTCGACTAGCGGGTCGTAGTTCTCGGGAATGTAGCTGATCGAATCGCGCTCGCTGGGATTGCGGGCATATTGCCACTCGCCTTCGGGCGCATAATACTTCGCGCGCGGAAATGTCGGAACGATCCTGCCATCTTTGCCGCGAGTCGTATTCCATCCGCAGTGGTCGAAGTGCAGATGGGTGTTGATGACGATGTCGATGTCTTCTGGAGCGATTCCTGCGGTGGCAAGATTGGAAAGCAGCTTGGCGGGCTGGCCGTAGAACTTGATCATCCGCTCGGAGAGCTTGTTGCCCATGCCGGTTTCGACGAGCACGTTTTGCTCGGCGGTGCGGATAAGGAGTGAGTTCAGCCCCGCTTGCACGTAGTTTCTTTCGTCGGCCACGACTTTGCGCGACCACATGATTTTGGGAATCACGCCGAAGAACGCGCCGCCGTCTAGCGGATAAATGCCGTCAGAAAAGATGCCGAGTTCGAAATCGCCGAGGGTGAGCTTGGGCATGGAAACAGTGTGCCATATTGGATTCGTTCGTGGCGGATTTGCGTCCCCCGACGAAGGCGCCCGGGGCTCCACGTTTCGTTGGCGAAACTTGGTACTCTCACCCTATGGTGCGCCCCGCTAGCGTGACGGTGATCGCGGCTCTCTTCTTTCTGGTTGCGGGATACTTGATTGCCGTCGGCGTCATCGATCTCGTATCGCCCGGTACAGTTTCGCTGGTTGGAGGGCCGGTCACGTACGGGAGGGAACTCGACGGACCTCAGACAGCGATATCGGTTGGGGCTGGATGGGCGCTTGTGGGATGGGGACTTTATCGCCTCAAGAACTGGGCGCGCTGGTGCGCGCTTGCGATTCTGGTGATTGGAGTCGCGGGATCGGTTCCGGCAGTTTCCGCGGCCGCGCGCGATCTGGGCTGGCGATTCGCTTGGTACGGCTTGCAAATCATGGTTCGAATTGTCGTTGCGTGGTTGCTGGCTGCGTCGCCCGAGGTGGTGGAAGCCTTTGTGAAGAAGTAGTCATGCCGGAACTTGCTCAGCGGAGTGCGGTCACAAGAAAGTGGTTTCGTGAGAAAAAGCTTGTCATTCCGATCAAAGAAAGGAACCTGCTGCACGCCGGCAGCACCGATGCTGCGAGCGCAAGCAGATTCCTCACGGCTAAGCCGTTCGGGATGACAAAATCATCCTATTTCGCTTTTACTTTTTCTTTCTGCCCCACGCGCTTGCTGACTTCAAACGTCATCTTCCCCGCCTTCTTGTCGGCGTCGATCACGACGTGATCGCCATGGAGAATCTCGCCGTCGAGAATCTTCAGTGCCAGCGGATCCTGCACCAGCTTCTGAATCGCCCGCTTCAGGGGACGCGCTCCGAAGTTGGCGTCGTAGCCTTGCGTGAATAGCAGCTCTTTGGCCGCATCGGTTAGTTCGATGGAAATCTTGCGATCGGCGAGCAGTCGGCGCACGTCTTCCAGGCGCAGTTCGACGATCTTCACCAACTGATCCTTTCCGAGTGGGCCGAAGATTATGACGTCGTCAACGCGGTTGAGGAACTCCGGCCGGAAGTGGCCGTGCAGCGCGTTCATCACCTGCTCGCTGGCTTTTTCGAAATCTTCCGGTGTGCGCAGATTCTCGGCTTGCAAATAGCTGGAGCCGAGATTCGACGTCATGATAATGATCGTGTTCTTGAAGTCGACCACGCGGCCTTTGCCGTCGGTGAGGCGGCCATCGTCCATGATCTGCAGCATGATGTTGAACACGTCGGGATGCGCTTTTTCAATTTCGTCAAAGAGCACAACGGCGTACGGACGACGGCGCACCTGCTCGGTGAGCTGTCCGCCTTCGTCGTAGCCAACATAGCCCGGAGGCGCGCCAATTAAGCGCGATACAGAGTGCTTCTCCATGTATTCGGACATGTCGATACGGAGCAGGGCGCGATCGTCATCGAATAGAAATTCGGCTAGAGCGCGGGCGAGTTCGGTTTTTCCAACTCCAGTCGGCCCTAAGAAAATGAACGAACCGATCGGGCGCTTGGGATCGCTGAGTCCCGCGCGCGAACGGCGAATGGCGTTCGACACGCGCTCGAGAGCCTGATCCTGTCCGACCACGCGCTGGCGCAGGCGCTCTTCCATGGTCACCAGCTTTTTCACTTCGCCTTCGAGCATCTTCGAGACCGGGATGCCCGTCCATTTCGAGACGATGCGGGCGATATCTTCCTCGTCCACCTCCTCTTTCAACATGCGTGGCGCACCGGTGCCTTTGCCGTCGATTTTGTCCGTTAGTTGGCCCAGCTCCTCTTCGGCCTGGCGCAACAATCCATACCGAATCTCGGCGACACGCTGCAGGTTGCCTTTGCGCTCTTCGGCTTGCTCTTCAATCTTGAGCTTCTCGATTTTTTCCTTCAGCTCGCGGGAGCGGGCGATCAGATCTTTTTCTTTTTTCCAATTGGCTTTGAGGGCATTGGACTTTTCCCGAATGCCAGCCAGCTCTTTCTCGATGACGGCCAGCCGCTCGCGCGAATTGGCGTCTTCTTCTTTTTTCAGCGCCTGCTTTTCGATTTCAAGCTGCGTGGCGCGCCGCTCCAGCTGATCGATGTCGGTAGGGAGCGAATCAATCTGAATCCGAATCGACGCTGCGGCTTCATCCACAAGATCGATTGCCTTGTCCGGCAAGAAGCGGTCAGAGATGTAACGATGCGACAGAGTCGCGGCGGCGACGATGGCAGAGTCTTTGATGCGCACGCCGTGATGCACTTCGTAGCGCTCTTTCAGGCCGCGCAGAATCGCAATTGTGTCTTCGACATTCGGCTCGCCGACGAAGACGATCTGGAAGCGGCGTTCGAGGGCGGCATCTTTTTCGATGTATTTGCGATACTCGTTCAGCGTGGTTGCGCCGATGGCGCGCAGTTCTCCACGAGCGAGTGCGGGCTTGAGCATGTTCGAGGCGTCGATTGCGCCTTCGCTGGCGCCGGCTCCGACCAGGGTGTGCAACTCGTCGATGAACAAAATGACTTGGCCGGCGGCGTCTTCAATTTCTTTGAGTACGGCCTTCAGCCGGTCCTCAAACTCGCCGCGATATTTTGCTCCCGCGAGCATTGCACCCAAATCAAGCGAGACGACGCGCTTGTTCTTGAGAACTTCCGGCACATCGCCTGAAATGATGCGCTGCGCGAGGCCCTCGACGATGGCGGTCTTGCCGACTCCGGGTTCGCCGATCAGCACGGGATTATTTTTCGTTCGGCGCGAGAGAACTTGAACTACACGGCGAATTTCTTCGTCGCGACCGATTACCGGATCGAGCTTGCCGCGACGTGCCTGCTCAGTCAGATCGCGGGCGTAGCGTTCGAGGGCCTGGTACTTTGCTTCAGGGTTTTGGTCGGTGACTTTTTGCGATCCGCGCACAGACGTTAAAGCCTTCAGGATTGCATCGTAGGTTGCGCCGTGCTGGGAAAGAACCTTCGCCGCCGCGTCCTGCTTGAGATGCGTGATCGCCAGCAGCAAATGCTCGGTGGAAACGTACTCATCTTTGAAGTTGGAAGCCTCTTTGAACGCCTGCTCTAACAGTTTGTTGGCGGCGTTCGAAAGCGTGGCCTGCGCGGATTCGCCGGAAACTTTCGGCAGCTTCTCGATCTCGCGATACACCTCGCTGAGAACCGCCTGCGGGCCGATGCCGATTTTTTCGAGAACCGGCGGAACGATGCCTTCTTTATCTTCGAGCAGCGCCGCCAGCAAATGCAGCGGCAGCAGCTCGGGGTTGCCGTGTTCGGAGGCGAGATTGTTCGCTCGCTGCACGGCCTCTTGCGCTTTTACTGTAAATTTGTCCCAACGGATGGGCATGGGAACCTCTATTTGGTAATTTTGTAATTGGGTGACGGTGAGCGTACGACCCGATCACCAATGACTGTTTAGTCTTTCTCTTTTCGGGATGGACCAGCCTGATGCGAATCTGGGCTGGCTCGCATCCCGGCGCGAGCCAAGGCCAGGCTGCGGTCGCGGAGCTTTTCCAGAAGCTTGATCTTCTCCGTCGGGCTTAGCGCCGCCAGCTGCTTGCGCATCTGTTTCTTATTCATCGTTGGCCTTCGGATATTTACGCATGAAGCTCTCCCATTTTCCGGTCAAGTGATGCCGCTCAAGTATGTCTCGCAGCCTCGCTAGATCAACTGCCTCGTGTTCGATGAACTGCAAAATCCGAATATAGTCTTTCGAGCGGCCCGTCTGCAGAGCGATTGCAACCAGATGTTCCGGCGACATCACGCGTGTCGCAACATCCTCGATGACCACCGGCAGAGCGTTCGCAACCGCTTCCTTTTCCAGTTCGTTCGCCGGCGGCAAGAATTGAACCGGCCATTCCCCAAGTACGATGTGCTCGGCATGAATCTCAGCCCCGCGGGCCGTGAGGTAATCGTAAATTGGACTGAGGCTCAGCAGAGACCCGGGCTGGGGCGTTGGAAGCACAACAAAAATGTCGACGTCAAGAGTAGCGGCCGGTTCCAAATACATGGTCGCTCCAACGGCCCCGCCAATCGCGTACTCGCCGATCACTCCCTCGGTCTGCATCTGGTTGATGATGTCCAAAGTGGCTTTCACGATTCCTGCTTTCTCGAATCATTGTCGGCCAACCATGGGCGCTTCGCCAAGTTTTCAAAGAACGCCAAAACAAAACGGGAGGCGGCCACCTCCGCCGCCTCCCGTCAGACCTCCGGGGCTAAAGCCCGCATAATTTCTTGCCTCTGGACAGCACGACTGAAGTCGTGCCCTTCCCGATCTGCTTCTCGTAGAACCGGTCGAGATTCGCTCGACTGGGCGGACGAGGTGTCCACCCCTCCACGAGCGTTGCTCAATTACGCGGCTTTGCCGGGTGCCTTGGCATCCAAGGTCTTGTCGGTGCTTGTTGCGCTGCCGATGTTTACCTTGATCTGCTTCGGCTTGGCTTCCGCCTTTTTGGGCAGAGTTACCTTCAACACGCCCTTGTCGTAGTTGGCCGAAACTTTTTCGCCGTCCACGGTGGTGGGCAGGGTGAAGGTGCGGGTGAAGCTGCCGTACTGGCGCTCCACGCGGCGGTAGTTCTCTTCTTTCTCTTCCTTCTCGATCTTGCGCTCGCCGTGCACGGTGAGGACGTTGTTCTCCAGGCTGATGTTGATGTCTTTCTCGTCAATTCCCGGAACTTCGATCTTCAGGGTCACGCTGTGCTCGTCTTCGTAGACGTCGACGGCTGGGGCAAAGCTGGATGCGGTGAGGGACTCATCCTGGCCCTCGGGTCTGTAGGACTCGCGGAAAACGCGATTGATGCGGTCTTGCAGGGTGGAAAACTCACGGAAAGGCTCCCAACGGGTTAATACGGTCATGGCTAATTTTCTCCTTCTGTGCTGGATTCTAGAAATTTGGCGTTGCTGTTCACCATCTTAGATGTTTATTCAGCGCAAAGGAAGCATAAAATATGAGTGTATTGTTGTCAATACTAATATTGGTCGTTTTTTCAGTGGTTTACGGAGGCAATCACGCACTTCAGGTAGGCCGTCTCCGGCACATTTAGCAGCACAGGGTGGTCCCTTGCTTGGCCTCGTACCTCAATCAAGCGTAGCTGTCGGTGCACGTCCCGGGCCGCGCTGGCCAGCACTTCCAGGAAATCGGCCTGGCTCATGTGGTAGGAGCATGAGCAGGTCACTAGGATTCCGTCAGGCCTGAGCATCTTTAGCGCGCGGAGGTTGATTTCTTTGTAGCCGCGGAGGGCGGTATCGAGGTCGCGCTTTGACTTGGCGAAGGCCGGAGGGTCGAGGACGATGCAGTCGTAACGCGGGCCGGAGGAGGAATAGTCCTTGAGCAGGTCGAAGGCGTTGGCCTCGATCCACTCGATTTCGCGATGGTTGAGGGCCGCATTCTGCTCGGCGATTTCGAGTGCTGGGCGGGAGCTATCCACGCCCGTGAGATGTTCGCAGCGGGGGGCTAGGTGCAGTGCAAATCCGCCTTGATAGCAGAAAACGTCGAGGGCGTCGCCGTGG
>Ga0208691_1000448_pt1 | contig 15092 bp, 11 predicted proteins | sample June2015DPH_20_1_FD_184719 | JGI IMG/M metagenome (GOLD analysis project Ga0208691, IMG submission 184719) | Peatland microbial communities from SPRUCE experiment site at the Marcell Experimental Forest, Minnesota, USA - June2015DPH_20_10... | ecosystem: Environmental > Terrestrial > Soil >... | reverse complement strand
AACCAGGAACAAGCTGGTGGCGACGACAAGGCTGGTGATCCAGGCCGGCAGCCCGATCCCTTTTCTGGAACGCGTGCGCTCATCCGGCAGCGGCTCGATGAAATTTTGCAGCTCGGGTGGCAGGCATGGCCCGGCTAGCGGGGGTTTCTGCGGCCCGTTGGTGGACGAATCGCACTTCCGATCGGATGGCTTGCGGGCCGCGAGCACCGGGCGCGGCATTTTCATCCATTGTAGGTCCGGAGGAGCCGGCGCGGCCACGATGGCGCACGGAGCAGCTAGCAGCGCCAGGGCCGGACGCGCCTGAAATGTTGCTACGATTCCCTGGATTTTGGATTCATACGCGTCGAGCCCCAATTTGATCTCGTCGAGCACCGCTTCCGCTTGGAGCTTTAGCGCTTCCGAGATTGCGCCGGCTTGGCCGATGAATCCGATTGCGGCACAGAAGGGTTCGGAGGGGACCGCCAGTTTCGGAGCTACGGGTTTAGTGGCCGCGAACGGTGATGATTTGGCAGATGATGCTACGGCGGCAAGTGACGGCTGTGGCGTGGGCGCCGCGGCAGCGTGGATAAGAGCTGCTAATTTCGGAGATGGCGATGCACCCGTGCCGAGCCCTGCGATTTGGGGAGCTTGCAAGGGGAACGGTGCCGGCTGTGGCATGCGCGGTGCGGTTCCGGGAGTTGGTTGCGCGACCGGCGGCTTCGAAGATTGAATGCGTGGTGCAGTTCCACAGGGAGGGCTCGGTGGAATCGGTAGCTCCACCATTTTGGGAGAAGGCAAAGGCACGCTCAGCGGCTCCGTCTTTGGCAGCGATGTCACGCCTGGCGGCTCGGGAGATGGCAAGCTCGGCGAGCCGACGGAGGCTGCGGTCTTCGGAGAGGATCGGGCCGGAATTCGGAGCTCTGCGATTTGCGCCACACGGGCGAGGAATGGGTTCGGCTGGGCCGCCAGCCGCGGTGCTGTGTCAGGTTGCGCGGCGGATGGGTTCCCGGGCTGGATGAGAGGCGCAGTGGTCTGAGGAGGACCTATCGGCGCGGCTAGCTCAACGAATGCGGGCGTGGGGGGCTTCTTGGCAGGTGCTATTTCAACCGGCGCCGCTTTCGCGGATTCCACTAGCGGACGCACCAGCGAATCGATGGTTTCACCGCTTGGGAGGGCGGGGTCTTCCTCGGCTGCAACAGTTGTTTCGACAGCTACGGAGGAGTGTCCGTGGCCGTTGGTCAGTTCACTGGTGCTCAGTTCACCATTCGTTAAACCAAAAAGCAGATACTGTTGCGGTGCGGGAGCGAGCAACGGTACCGAAGGAACGGCACGGAGCTGCTCTAACATTGCCAACACACCGTTGGTGTTGGCTAACACACCGTTGGTGCTGGCCGATGCTCCGTTGGTTACGCTGGACGATGCTCCGTTCGTTACGCCGGTTTGTCCCTGCGCACAAGAGGGGCATTCCCGGACCGCCGGCGAACAGTCGCGCCCGCAATCGGGACAGATCCAGCACAACATATACCTACAGTAAGCCGAAAGCGCTTCCGGATCTGTCGGGGACTCACCCTACCTAACCCTAGGTACGGGCCCTACGTTGCTAAATCACTGCACTTAAAGGGCATCCCCGAGCCGAAATCTATACTGTAGGTAAGTGCAGTTCTATCGTCGATCGAGTACTAGCCCGCGGCGCCTCGGAGTACTGGCTGGCGGTTTCAATCCTCCCACGGTGGCGCATCTGGCGCTGGCGGCTGCTTCGCGCGATCACGTGGACGAAGTGCTGTATGTGGTGCCCCGCGCCTTCCCTCACAAAGAATATTTCGGAGCCACACTCGATCAGCGCCTCGAGATGCTGGGGGCGCTGGAGTCGAGCGTACCCCGATCGATTGCCGTGACTGAGCAGGGATTGATGATCGATATTGCGCGCGAATGCCACGCGGAATTTGGAGCCAAGACGCGTCTTTATTTTCTATGCGGACGCGATGCGGCCGAGCGAGTGCTTACCTGGGACTATGGACGCTCTGGCGTGGTGGAAGAAATGCTGAACCAGTTCGAGCTGCTGGTGGCATCGAGAAGCGGTGATTTTCTTCCGCCGCCTGAATTCCAGCGACGCATCCATTCGCTCGCTCTGCCCGCTGCACACGACCAGGTTTCCTCCACCGAAGTGCGGGAACGAATTGCACGAGCGGAACCCTGGGAGCATCTGGTGCCCGGGAGCATTGTGGAACGCGTACGCGAGATCTATTCGTGAAGGCTGGTATCGAGGAACGCGCGCAGCCGGTGGCTGCGGCTGGGATGGCGCAATTTGCGGAGAGCCTTGGCTTCGATCTGGCGGATGCGCTCGCGTGTGACAGCGAAGTGCTGGCCGACCTCTTCGAGCGTGTGCTCGCTGCCATCCTGCAATCCGAAACGCATCTTTATGATTTTTTCTTCGCGCGGGCTGAGGGTTTTTAACACTTCCGCGGTTTGTTCGCGCAGGTTCAGATTGATTACCGCTTCTGAAGGCGAAACCACGCGCCGATCCACGATGAAATCGCCCAGATGCGATTCTTCTTCCTCGCCCACAGGAGTTTCGAGCGAGATGGGTTCCTGGGCGATGCGCAAAACTTTGCGCACCTTGCCTACCGGCAATTCCATCTTTACCGACAGTTCTTCGGTGGTAGGTTCGCGGCCCAGTTCCTGCTGCAACTGGCGCTGCGTGCGCACCAGCTTGTTGATGGTCTCGATCATGTGCACCGGGATCCGAATGGTGCGTGCCTGATCCGCAATGGCGCGCGTGATGGCTTGCCGCACCCACCAGGTGGCGTAAGTGGAAAACTTGTAGCCGCGCCGGTAATCGAACTTGTCCACCGCTTTCATCAGCCCGATGTTGCCTTCCTGGATCAGATCCAGGAATTGCAGCCCGCGATTGGTGTAGCGCTTGGCGATGGAGACCACCAAACGCAGGTTGGCTTCGATCAATTGCTTCTTGGCGGACTCGGCTTCCTGCTCGCCGCGCTCCACGATCTGGAGGGTGCGCCGGAGCTCGGTAGAGCTGGCGCCGCATTCTTCTTCGAGCTGTTGGATGCGCTGGCTACTCTGCCGTAGCTCTTTGCGCAGATCGCGCGTAGGGCCACTAGCATGCGCCGGCTCTTCGAGCTTACGCTGGATGCGGGCGATCTCGCGTTCGAGCGGCTTTAATTCATCCACCGCCCGGCGCAGCCGGCCGGCCAAGCTGCGGCGGACGCCGATGCTGAACGCGATGTTGCGAATGATGCGCGAAATCTCAACCATGTTCCGCGCCAGCGCGTAGCGCAGGCTGCGGTGCTGCTTGGGCTTCATCTGCCGCGAGACGGCCTGCAGCTTCTGGCGATGCTGCTGCGTCTTCTTGTAGAACTTTTCAATCTCGTCGATCTTGCCTACCAGTTCGTCATGCTGAACGGTGAAATCCTCGTCGGTGATGACGAATTCCGGCAGGACCAGGATGTCCTTCACGGAATTGGCGCCGTGCCGCAGGTCATCCCCTAATTGGATGATTTCCCGGATGACCAGCGCGGAACGCGAGAGCGCTTTGCGGACTGCCCATTGGCCGCGCTCATTGCGTTTGGCCAGCTCGATCTCACCTTCGCGAGTGAGCAGCGGAACGGTACCCATTTCGCGCAGGTACATGCGCACCGGATCGTTGGTTTTGTCGCCGGCATCCTGGGCAAGTTCCAGGTCCGCCAGGTCGTCGGGCTCTTCCTTCTTTTCGAAGTCGAGCTTGGGCTCTTCCAGGATCTCGACGCCGGCGCTGTCGAGGTCGGATAGTAGATCTTCGAACTCGCGGCCGGAGGAGGGAAAATCCTCGGCGAGCAGCTCATTCACTTCGTCGTAGAGAACGAAACCTTTTTCCTTGCCCACTTCCATGAGTTGCTTCAGCCGCCCGTACTTTTCATCGGTAGCCACTGGTACCCCATTAACCCAGCGATTCGTAGCCCTGATGCCATTTAGTGTACAACATCGCTCCCCGCCGCACGGCTACGCTTGCGCTGTTGGTCGAGTTCAACTACGAGTGCACTGAGCCGCATCACCTCTTGAAAATCGCCCGCACGTTCGGCAGCCTTCACCTGTGCGCGCAATGCGGCCACTTCGGATTTCGGATCCTGCGCCTTGAGGCTCCGCAGACAGGACAACGCCTGCTCGGCGGCCTTCTCCTCCTCAAGCACTTCATCGGCAAAAAGGACAGCGGACAATAGGTCTCGGTCGGCGTCGGAAAGGCGTCCTTCGAGGTCCGAAAATCGAAACTCAGTACTATCCGTATGTAGCGCAAATAAAGCCTTAAACACGTTCTTGGTCACGAAGCTATCTACTACTATCATCGCGCGTAATTCAGGGATCACGGCATCGCGCGCGGCCTGGCTCGCGAGCAGGGAATTGAGTAACAGCCGCTCGTAGGGAGGCACGTGCGGGCCCGGGTTCACATGCCGCCGCTCTTCAGAACCTTTGGCGAAATAGTCGCGGACCAGTTTCTCATCCACGCCCAGATAGTCGGCGACATCGTTGGCTACAGCGAAGCGCTCCAGGCGATCTGAGATGCGCTGAATGGCGGGCGCCACAAATTTGAATCCCTCCAGGCGTCCTTCCACGGTGCGCATGTCGAACTTCTTGCGGGCGCGGTCGGCCAGCCAATGAAAGTACGCCGGAGCTTTCTCCAGCCGGCTGCGGTAGGCCTCGGCGCCCAGTTCCTTTACGTATTCATCCGGGTCGAGATCGCCCTCGAGTTCGAGGACGCGGACGTGCATGCCCTCGTCCAAGAGCATCTGGATGGATTTTTCAGCCGCATTCGCGCCTGCTGTGTCAGGATCAAAATTTACAACGATCCGGTCGGCGTGGCGCTTCACAGCGCGCACCTGGGTGTTGGTGAGCGCCGTTCCACAGCTCGCAACGACGTTGTGTACGCCGGCCGAATAGACGCCGATCACGTCCATGTAGCCTTCCACCAACACAGAATAGCCGGCTTTGTTCACGGGGACTTTGGCGCGGTGCAGATTGTACAGAACGTAGCTCTTCCGGTAAAGAGTTGTTTCGGGTGAGTTCAGGTACTTCGGTTCATCGCCGGACTTCATCGCGCGGCCACCGAAGCCGATCACTTTGCCGGATTCATTATGAATCGGGAACATCAATCTTCCGCGAAACCGGTCGAAGAATCCGCTCCCATCCTGCCGTTTCAGCACCAACCCGGACGCTTCTAGCGCCTCTTGGGCGAAACGTCCCTCAAAGCGCCGAGTCAATTGTTGACCCGAGGCTTCTGAAACACCCAATCCGAATTCTTCTATCTGCTCCGGTGTGACGCCGCGGCTGGCCAGGTAGTTTCGCGCTTCAGTACCAGCCGGGGACTTGAGATTCGAGTGAAAAGTACTGGCGGCGATCTCGTGCATCTCAAACAGCGCGCCGCGCAGTTTGGAATCCGGGTCCGAATATTCACGCTTCGGCATGGGGATGCCGTTGGTCTCTGCCAGCAGCTTGAGCGCTTCAAAGAAACTGATGCGCTCCAGCTCCATGACGAAATTGAGTACGTCGCCGCCCACGCCGCAGCCGAAGCATTTGTAGCGCTGCATGGTGGCGTTGACGTTGAAAGAGGGCGTTTTCTCGGTGTGGAATGGACACAGCCCCAGATACCGCCCGGTAGAGCCCATGCGTTTCAGTTTCACGCCGTAGCCCTGGATGGTTTTGACGATATCGACGGAAGATTTAAGTTGCTCGACGAAATCCATGGCTCGCTACTGCTCGCGTTTCTGGTTGCTGGTTCCTGGTTTCTGGTTCTGGCGGGGGAGTCGATCTCATGTTGACACATTACGGACTGCTCTGGCGCGCGAACCAGAAACCAGAAACAAGAAACCAGAAACGGTGTTTCATCTTTTCCAAACCGCCGCATGGATCTTCTCCGGCAGTTGCGCGTTTTTCAGATCCAGATCGTCGCTTTTCACGGGAATGATTACATCGATCGGTTTGGGCGCGGACGGGAAATTTTGCGTGAACGTTAGCCGGATGGTTTGGGATGGGATTGTAGTTACAGAGAGCGTTCGTGTAATGTCGGCGAACGATCGCAGAAGCCGGGCCTGTTGGCGATCCTCGGAGGTCAGCAGAATTTCGTGCATCACGCGGGAATCGGAGGCGTAAGTAAGAACGCCGATGACATTCGGCTGCTTCAGGCGCGCGTCTTTGGTGTCGTCCGGCGGCACCTCCAGCCCAACGTAGCGCGTCGTGACGGTTTCCCTTGAAATGGAGAAGCTCTCGATCGGCACGTATGTATCAAACAGATGCTGGCCGTTGCCGAGCTTGTACGCGGACCACCATTCCACTTCCTCGAGGCCGCGCGACACCACAAAAAGCGCGTCATCCTTGGTGTTACCCTCATTTCCCTCGACGTTCAGAGTGTATAAGGATCTCTGGCGCAGATCGTCACCCAGGCGCCAGGCTTCGAGTGAGACATTGGCCTCCATTCCGATGTCGCCCAGAACTTCCTTGGAGCGGATGGTCTTGCGCAGCAGCAGCCGATCAGCCGGGGCGCGTCCGGGAACATTGGTTATAACTTCGTAGGAAACATTGCGGATCTCGATGGTACCGAAACCGTCGGCGGTAGGTGTGTAGTCGACAGTTGACGAAGCTTGGGCGTGCATCGGCTTGGCTGGCTGCGCGAGCAAGGCGGATGAAAGGCCGATGGAGGCGATCAGTAACCGAAACACTCGTAACCGAAACATTGGACCATGCTAGCAACAAAGCGGCAGCAGCACGCTCGGAATTCGAGAGGGGTCGGCGAGCCGCAAGTAGAAGTGACCGATGCCGGCCAGGCCCAGCATGAGGTCCGGAGTTTCGTTCGCATCCGGCAGCCCGCACGGCCAAGGGATGTGGCGGCGCTCGTAGCGCTCCAAGCCTTCGTCGGCCATCGCTTCCGCGGAGCGCAGCCAGGTCTCTTCGCCCAGCACTTGATAAGCATGGATCAGCACATCCGCGTTGCCGGCGCGCCCGTGGCAGAGAGAGAAACTCGTCAACGATGCCGAGTGCTGTTCCACCGTTCGGAGCGCTGCGTGGGCTTCAGTGAGTAAATGCGGGTCACCCAAAATCTGCCACGCCCGCAGGCGGCAGAGTGCGATGCCGGCTGCTCCATGGCACCAGAAGACTGGATAGCTGGGCTTCTCGCCGCGAAAGTCGGGCCAATTTTGCTTGGCTTGGTCGAAACAGGATTGTTCATATCGAAAAGCCTGCAGCGCGGCCTCGCGAAAGCGATCTTCTCCGCTTACATGGTGAAGTTCGAGCAACGCCCATGCGATTCCGGACGTGCCGTGCGAGCATCCGGTGAGGTTGCGTGACGCTGGAATAGTTTTCCAGCTCCACCCGTCTTCGGTGCGGGAAGCTTCGTCCAGCAACAGATCGCCGTGCCTCACGGCGGCATCCAGCAACGGAGCGCTTCGAGTGCGCGCATGCAGGTTGAGCAAAGCAACAATCGCTCCCGCGCTGCCGTCGATGAGATCCAATTGCGACCGGTTCGGCTCGGCCTGGCGGAGCACGGTATCTTCGTCGAACTGCTGCCGGATTTCCGCGGCCGCGCTGAGGATGCCCAATCCACCGGAGTAGAGGCCGCATCCGGCAAACGGCATTTTTCCGAGCGCTTGCCTCAGGGCTGCTTCGGCTGTGACACGAAAAATCCGTTCGCCGGTTACTTCCGACAGGCGCCAGAGAAATAGCGCGATGCCACTGGTTCCGTCGTACAGCGCAGGCCCTAGCGCACCGTGCGCGATGGCTTCGCCCTCTAAGAAATCGGATGTCCAGTTGGTTACTCCCTGGTGCCACACGGCATCACGGCACAGCCTTGCACCGATTCTTTCCGCGATTTCCATATAGGCCGGATTCATACGACTGGAAAAGGGAACGCGTAGCGATCAACCGAGCCCGGGTTGAGCCAAGGCTGATCCAGAGACAACCCTCGCTGCTCAAATTGCCGATGTACTTCGGCCATTCGTTCATCGACTGATTTTCCCCGCGTGGCCACCATCGCAGCGGCCAGAATCTTCGATCGATTTTCGCCGAAGCTCTCGCCTGGATCTTCCGCGAACGCCAATCCGTCCGCCAGGCGCTTGGCGAACGGAGGCGTGCCTGAAGCGAGCCATGGCGCAACTTGCGCGTGAACTTTTTCCACCACGAGCGCGGCTATTGGATAATAGCGCGCGTGCAGATATAGCACCGCGGCGTCACGCCTGGGATAATCCGATGCCCGGCTGGCACATTTGAATCGAAACGGTATTTGAAAGCGGTTGAACTCGCGCGTGATCGCTTCCATCAATCGCGGCGCACCCTCTACGGTGACATTCCAGAAGAAGCGAACGGTCTGTTCGTCTTCCTGAAACTCGCTCACCGCTTCTCCGAAAGCGTAGTAAAAGCCCGGCTGTAATTCAGCCGATCCCGGCGCGATGAAGATGTTCACCAGCGCGCCGGCTTTAGGGCCGGAGCCGATGCCGAGATTTGTTAAATATTCGCCAGGCTGGAAAGCTCGCGCGACTGCGCCTTTGCGCGCGAGGATTCGTCCGTCGCTGAGCAACTGATCGATCTTCCAGCCCTCGTCCCAGCTGGCGCGGGATTGGTTTGCGGCAGCCAGGACTGGCGTTAAGTTGGCAGGCGAAAGCGCCTGCCCCACGCTGCCGCAGAAGAGGTCGGAGACAGGTGGGGTAGGCGCTTTCGCCTGCCAAATCGATGTCGTATAGCAACGGTTGTAAATGATCGCCGCAAGCTTTCCAGGGTCATCCTGCGACGGCAGGTCGGCCGCTAGAATTGCTCTCAATTCTTCTTCGATGGTCAACTTGTTCCTAGCAGTTGCTCGGCAGCCCACGCGGGGCGCGTCAGGATGTTCAGGCTGGCCTGCATCAGCCGCACCGCTTCGGGCGTCATCCGCTCGGCTTTATCCAGGCGCTCGAAGGCGGTTTGCAGCATGCGCGCTCCGGCGAAGCGGATGGCCCGTTCAGCGATATCGGGCTGCCCGTAACCTGCCAGAGTGGCGCGCAGAGCGGGTTGTATTTCATCGAGCCGGTAACGCGCCGGCCACAGCACCCAGAAGTTCCAATAGGACTGCAGCAATGTTGCCAAGTCCCACGCCGGATCGCCCCAACCGGCAAATTCCCAATCCACCACGCGCATGCGGTCGCGCGCGGCAGGGATCAGGCAGTTATCGAGTTTCCAATCTCCCTGAATCACGGTCTCTGGGCGCCAATGGGAGCGCAATTGATCGAGCGCCCGGCCGTACTCCGGATATTTCCGCACTGCGCGAACGAACGCGCGACGGCCTGCGCTTTCCTCCGCAAGATCCTCTTCTTTTGTTTCGTGCAGGGACAACTGAGAGGGCAATTCGGCCGGGAACCATGCTCGATGTTCTTCGGATTGCATCGCGCCGTGAAAGGCGCCCATGGTTTGTCCGGCCAACTGCGCTAGTTCCGGCGAGAAGCGATCCGGTAGATCGTATAGTTCCACATGTTCGGGAAGATATTCAAGGATCAGGACCGCATTCGGAGGATCCCAGGCATGCGATCGCGGCGCCAGCTCCGATACTGGCGCGAGGCTTGGGTTGGTTCGGGCCTGCCAGTAAACAGTTGCCTCGCGCTCCAGGCTTAGGCGGCTCTCGGCGTCCCATTTTCGAACCTGTTTGACCAGATACTCGCGCGCTCCGGAAGTGACGCGGAAGTTATGATTCCGGCGGCTCAAGCCGCGAACCGTGAACCTACCCGAAACAACATCCTCGATTGCGGCGAATCGCTCGCTCAACAGATAGTGGAGAACGTTGGCCTCCGTCAGAAACATGCGGCGCCCGGTTTATGCCTGTGAGTGAACAATATTACCAGAAGCCGGGCGCACGCGCAGAAGCTGGGGTATTAACTAACAGTCTCCCGACGAATTCACCGTGTCGACCGAATCGAAGAGCTCCTTCGGAAAGCCCCCTTCTTTCACCCAGTTGTACTGGCCGCCGTTGGGTGGCGAGTCCATTCCTGGCGAATCCCAGACGCCGAAGCCGAACAACTCCTGTTTCTGAGAGTTCAGCACCCGTAGCGTCTCATGCCAGATGTCCTTGTTATGGGTTGAGTCCGTCCAGGTGGTGGCATCCCAGTGTGCCCGGCCATCCGGATAGATGGTCAACACCCCACTGAGATGGCAATTACCGGCCCGTTGATCGATAAACCTGAATACCTTGCCATCGCGGTCTTGCGCGCATACCAAGCCGCAACAAATGCCGCTCACCGCAACGAGCAACGCAAATTTCGAGAGCATCATAGAAACCTCCTTTTTGTGAGCCCAGTTACTGGCCCTCAGTTGTGTGAGCGTAAGCGGTCACAAAAAAGGGACACGCGAATCAGTGCACCTAGCGCGATGACTGTCCATCCAAAGCCAAAAGCGACTTCTCTATCTCGCCCAGGACTTTGGTAATCTGATCCGGCGTTTGGACATCGAACACTTTCGGAGAGAGCGGCTTAAGCGTGGCCTCCAACTGATCGACGACTTCTTGCGGAGGACGATTGCGGATAGGGCCACCACCTCGCCGCGAACCCCGGCCATATCTCATCTGTGGGTCGAAGGGAGAGACTCTCTGGATCGGTTCGTGGTAGCGAATGTAGAAAACGTTGCAGGCGGGCAAGGCTTCCGTCGAGACCTGCTCCAGATCCTCGCCGGATTCGAACGCCACGGGATTGGTGAGAACCACCAGAACGCACGGCAATTTTTCCGAGGCGCGCAACAGGCTGCGTACTTGGGAAACGAAGAATTGCGCATCGTGATGCCGCTCGGTGAGCGAGTGAACGTCAATGGAAGCCGTATTCGCTTCAGTTAAGGATGCCTTCAGGCGCGGCCAATCCAGATCGTGCACCTGGTCCTGCTCAAAAGCTGCACGGCGGCGAGCGAGGTCGAGCAGCTCGACATGCTCCCACAGTGAGGGCGATCCAGTCTGGGAGATCACTTTGAGCGTGGGCAGAAGCGCTGCCAGGTCGCCACTCTGGCTTTGATGCGTTCCTGGCTCGGTGACCGACGGCGCCACGTTGAGAATGACATTGATTCGAGCGGGAGAATGCGCGGACGCGGCCCACTGCAACCGCCCGCGAATGCCAGGTAGGTACCAATCGTCGGGCGACGCTTCTTTGCCAATGAATTCAACCGGCGGCAAACTATGCCAGGCGTCGGGAAGGAAGTTGTGAGGCGACGCTACGCGAAACTGCGACTGGGTGACGCTATGCTCACCAGTGCGAGTATCCAGCAGGCCGGCCGCAAGCCGATAGTCGCCCGGCAAAAGGAACGCGGTTTGGATACACTGCAGGTCGGCGGCTTTGATGTTCGGGTCCAGCTTGCTGAGTTCGACGGCGCTGTGATTTTGAAATCGGGTTCCGTCGCGATCCGTAATTTGGACGAAGAACACCAGCTCGCCGTCGCCGCGACGGCTTTCCAGGCCTCTGCCATCTATTTTGGCTTCAACTCGCGTTATGAGGCGTTGGTGAAACGAGAGTTCTGCGCGGGGCGTTGCTAATGTCCAGCGGAAGGGAGCTTGGCCGTGTTCGCTGAGCCATTGATCGAAAGGTATTTTTTCGAACGCCGGATCCAGCGAGTCGCGCTGATCGGATGCTCGGGCTAGCAGGGCGGCGCTGAGGATAACAAAAGCGAAACTTCGGACCACTCAACCACTGTGCCACAGTGGAGGGCTCACCGATTCCTTACGGCCGCGGCTCGTTGAACGACGCGGCGGTTACCGGCAGCGATTTTACTACAATTACCGTGGGATCAATGATCGCAAAACGCGGAATCGCCGTGGGCGCCGGGTGCGCGGTGGTCGGCGTTGCAAACTTTGCATTCGGGTCAATATAAAATGGCGCCAGTAGCGGCAGCACAGCCGCTACATGCAATGGACCGCTCACCAAAACGGGAACATCGGCATATTCGTTGAGGAAGGGGTCGGAGTACAGTACTTCATACACAACTTCTCCAATGTTATGAATCGCGCTGGTGGTGCCAGGCGCTGCGCTAAATGCGCCAGCGCCCTCGGGATCAGTGAGCGTGGCAACCATCACACCCGTGGTGACGCCTGGCGTCCCAACAGGGTGCAGGTAAACGACGTTGGGAACCACCACGGTTTCCCCGATCGCGCCGAATACCAGCGCAATCCGCGTGCCCGCACTGGCCACTCCGTCGCTCGCGATGCCGGTGTTTAAGCCGCCGTAGCTGGCTGAGAAAAGTGGATAATTTCCGGTGGTCACGACGCCAGCAGCATAACCCGGGGGCGGATTGGGACTCGGCGGCGCGTTCAGACCGTTGTTTTGCCATTGAAATCCTTCCTCGGTGTTATAGAAAAGACCCGGAATATTTTGCGCGGCGTCCGCGGGGTAATTGGTGTCTCCCACTATATAAGGGTAGGGAATTGCGCCAGGCGTGGCATTCGCCAACGCGAAGGCAATATTCCTGTATTCCCATGCGCTCGCGAATCCTTCTTCCAGGTGTACAAATCCCGGCAAGGCAGAAGCGATCAGGCCGTCAAACGAAAACGCGACCGTCAGCACGGTTGGCGTGATGGTCATGGAAGTGGAACCGGTGACGGCAAGATCAACGTTAATGGAGTGAGGACCTCCGCCGCCGAGCGCCGCGGCATTGGCGCGCAGATTGGTGATGCGAAGAGTCCGTGTTTCGCCGGCCGCCGGCGGATCGAACGGCACGCCCATAAAGTTGAGCACATTGTCCAATTCCGGATTCGCAGCCACAAAGCCTTGAAACGCGTTCGGACGCCCGCACCCGTAGTTGGCGATTCCAACAAAAGTCGCGCCTATGATGGCGCAATTACTAAAAGGAACGAACGGCGTGCCATCGTAAGTCTGCGCTGGATTGCCGGTGCTGGTGATCTCGCACACTCCCGGACCGAGCGGGCCGTTATCCGGCGCCCCGACGTTCCCACAGTTCAACAGTGGAGTGGCCGGCGGACCGCCGACGACGCCGCGATTGGGCTCATCCACCAGCAGAAGCGCTTCGCTGAAGTCGAGACCGGCGGGGTTATGCTCGGTCACAAGACTGGTGGCATTCGTGTTCAGGAAAACAGTGAGGTTGATTTGCGGCACCGGCAGGCCGGCCGGTGTAGGTGTTCCTCCAGTGCATGACAGCACGATGTCACCCACCAATTCCGTATTTCCCGCCGTGCGTGCCAGCCGCGGAACGCCCGCGCTCGCACTGCATGTGATTTGACCGGCGGCTGGAATCACAAAACTCGCCAGGATAATTACCGCGACGGGTAAAGGAGAGATTTTCTTGAAATTGAACATTCCGTGCTCCTTTTGGAAAGCTCAGATTTAATTCTTCCAGCGAGTTTATAACAAAATGCCGGCACTACGCCATCCCGTCCTATCCGAATAAGTTGCTTAGTACGAAAGTGCCAGTGGCGTTTATTTTTCGGGATTTAGTTGTCTTTGTCAAAAGTGACGGTCGTCGAGGGCGCCCTACCACCCGTGGACCTCGATTACTGGAGGAGGTTTATCCGGGAGCTTCAGATGCAGCAGCTCATACCGCGAGACATCGTCGAACCACACCTGCTCCATGTCGAGCACCTGCTCGCCTCGAACCACGGTCAATAGATAACGGCCTACCAGCGGCTTGTAGATCCTGAAATCCCCGGATGCATCCACTGCTACGTCCAGGCTGTCGTTGGTAAACAGCGAGCTTAACCGAATCCATGTCGTCGCAGCGGGAGACTCAAACTTCGGGAGCGATTCGATTCTACCGTGGATCACAAAGCCGTACGGATGGTCGGTCGTGTCGTACACGGGTCCGGGAGTAAACCAGCTGGACTTCAAAATCACAAAGTTCTCAGGCCACTTCACCTCAACGCGGCCCGGTAACTCTGAGCCCAGGTTGCTGGGTGCCGCTCCTTGCAGAACATAGTGGTATGTTCCATACGGTATTGCCTCGCCGTGGAGACCATCGAAATTCGAGAGCTCTTCACGCCCTTCTTGCATGTCCTGGAAACTTTGGACCTTAAAGGGCACAGTACGGCCGCTTCCATCGACGACTTCGATCGTGACTGTACCCAACAGCTCCACCCTCGCGGCGGGTCTCTGTCCAGCGACGGTGGGCGCAACGAGCAGCGATGCTGTGAGCAATGCAGCGCGCCAGTGTTGGGCGGACATGCTGAGACCTTGGCAATTGCGTCTCCAAATGAGCGAGGTTGTAAGCCACTGGTTTGGGACCGGGCGGGCGTGATGTTTGATCACGGTGTTGGATCGTGATCACACCTCATTCGATCCTGGCTGCCTTGCAGGCTCCGGTTTCAAACAGCGCATCGATGCCGCAAGTGGAGGTGAACATTTTGCGCGCGTTGTGAGCAACGCCGGGCACCAGCAGGACGCGATGTTCCAGTCCGGCCGTGTGGCGCGATTGCAGATACTTGAAATAGTTGGCGCCGCGGCGTAAGCGTGTGGGACCCTGAGCCTCGGCCGCACAATTCTTGTCGATGTCGGGACCGTTGGGGTCGTCATCATCGGCGCCGAGCAGGTAAGTGACGCGGCGCCCAACATAGGCTATCTCGAGCTCCGTGGAAGACAGCGATTTAAGATAAGCAGGCATTCCGCGGAAACCGTACTTCCACTCATTGAAATTTGCGCAGGCGTTCGCAATGAGTGGTAATGGACGGTGATCGTCGAAGTAGACATAGGAAGAAGGATTGGCGACCACATAGCTGAGCGTGATGCCGGCCTTCTCCACGGCTTCGATCTGGTGGCCGGTGACAGCATAGCGTTGCACGATCTGTCCGCCTCCGCTGTGACCCGCCAGGACGATCTTCCGCAGGTTGGGAAATAGAGTGCGGTCGGAGAGGTGCGTGAGAATGGCGTCGATGGCATCATAGGAACTGATGGCCGCAGGCTTGGTGGCGGGCTCTCCGGCCTCCCACTCGGCACGGTGCCAGCGCAACACTTCCACGGGAAGTTTGTGTTTGTGCGCGTCATCCTCGTTGAGGAATTGAGGCGCAATCAGTAGGGTGTTTTTATCGGACGCTTCCGCCTTGCCGCGCGCTTCCCCGACATCGCGCAAATATCCGGACGCGTTGCGGTGCAATCCGTGAAAGATAACAATCGCGCGGGAGATGGCGGGATGCG
>Ga0208691_1000438_pt1 | contig 15214 bp, 17 predicted proteins | sample June2015DPH_20_1_FD_184719 | JGI IMG/M metagenome (GOLD analysis project Ga0208691, IMG submission 184719) | Peatland microbial communities from SPRUCE experiment site at the Marcell Experimental Forest, Minnesota, USA - June2015DPH_20_10... | ecosystem: Environmental > Terrestrial > Soil >... | reverse complement strand
CTTACGTCTTAGCTTAGCTATCCATTCGCGCGAATACATGGTGCCACGGCACTTGGGCGAACCGCAGTGGCACGGTGCAGGGTCATCGTCGTCGTAGAGGTTGTAATCCCAAAGCAGCTCCTCGCCGGCCGCGATGTCTCGTATGGCCAGAATCCACACACGGTTCCTGATTTCGTCAATTTCGCAGTTGGGATCGCAGGAATGGTTCAGATAGGCGCCCATGCCTTCGCCGTCGATGACGGTCTTGCCATCTTCCAGCCCATAAAGGTAAGTGCGGGACGCACCGTCGTACAGACGGTTGGCCTCCTCGGGAGTGAGGCGTGGACCCGAATACTCGACAACGCGAGCACCTTGGCAAATGGGAGCTGTGGTAAAGACACCCACTGCATGGACGCGAGAGGGACGAACAACTAATGCCATACAACTAATTTCGCACGGACGGCAGCTTTGAAGGAAGGCGAAAAAGTCTACGGATCGTAAACCGAGCTGCCATAACCTTGTTTGCGAGCAGATTCCTGCATTTCGTCCAGATGCTTTTTCTGATCTTCCAATTGAGCTTGCATGCGCTCTACCTGCTCTTGTTTCTCTTTCTGATGCTCGTTCCATGCCACGCAGTTTTCTACGCAGTTTGCCGGAGCAAAATGGATCGACTCGTTGAGTTCGTCAATCTGGCTCTGTAGCGTAGCAATTTGATTCTTCTGCGCCAGGATCTGTGATTTCCACTGGTCAGCTGGCTGTTTTGCACCGTCTGCGGAAGCAGGCAGCGGCGTCGCTTCCCCACTGCTCGCTACTACCGCCGAAGCCCCTGCTGCGTGCTCGTGAATTTCTTCGTTAGTGATGACCTTGGACGGCTTGGCATCCTTGCCGGACGCAGTTTTTGATTGTTCTTTTTGCTGGCGCTGCTGGCGTGCTAAATCGCCCAGAGACGGCGCGTCCTGCGCATAGGCGGTTGCGATGGCGAGCGAAGTCACGGCCGTAAGAAGTAGTAGGAGCCTGCAGCATATGCCCATAGAAAGCTCTCTGTTGCAACCCGTGGAGAGATCGACGGCCTGCTCGGGTAAATGCTATCCGCAAATGGCTGCTGAACCAGCATTACGAATGGGCTATGTACGAGCGGAGAAGAGCTAAATCCGTTCGCTCACGGCAAGCTACCGCGCCAGAGATTGTTACGATGTGGGCGCCCGCTCTCGCCCTAAAGCGCTGGTTGGTTACTCATCCCGGATAGCCGGTTACCAGCGATTGCGGCTACCAGTTGAATCTGCACCAGAGGCGGCAGAGAGATCTTCTCTTTTTTCCCCAGAAGATTCGCTGACGGGATACCGGTGCGGGCATAAGACTTCTCGCAGTCCGCCGTGGAAGGTCCGCGCACATTTCCCTCCAGGAACGCGAGACCCGGGCAACGAGTGCAGGTCGAGCCATGCGCGCACTGCGAGCAACTCGACAGATCCTTCAGGCAGATCGATCGGACCTCTTTTCAACTGCTCGGAATGGCGCCAGATATCGATGAACCGCTGCTGCCGCACGTTGCCACAGGACAAGGGAAATTGCACGCAAGGATAAAACTCGCCGTAGGGAGAAACGTAACAGGCGGTGTGACCCGCGCTGCAAGGCAGGGAGTCCATGCTGCCGGCTTCCGGCGGGGGCGGCGGCGCACAGAACCCATCGGCATTGCCGACGAAAGCTTCGTCGCTAAAAAGCCGGCACAGTGCAGACTCGCCTGCATTCAAATCGAGGATCCCGCGATCGCCGTCCATCATCGGCGTGACCGTCGGATCCGAGTACACTTGGCGCCAAGTTCATCCGCCAGCCCCCGGACGCCGTGATAGTCCTGCAGTTTTCCGTCATCAGCACATTGGCAATGATGACCTTCAGGCCTTGCGACTTGAGAAAGCGGATCGCGTTGATCGACCGCCGCAGCGAGCCTGGAACTTTGGTGATCGCGTCATGCACCTCGGGCCGGTGCGAGTAAATGCTGACCTGAATCGATTCCACTCCCAGATCACGCAGGCGCGCTGCCTGCGCTTCGCGGATCAGCACCGCATTGGTCTTCAGCTTGATGCAAGAAGATAAGTGCGCGCACACTCGAGAATCTCGAAGAAATCTTTGCGCAGAAAAATCTCGCCGCCGCTGAGCGTGAGAATGACAACTCCAGCTTCCGCCATCTCCCTCAGCAGGTCTTTGATTTCCGCCGTAGTCATCTCACCGTGATCATCGTGATCAAGATAGCAGTGGACGCACTGCTCGTTGCAGCGGTAGGTGAGGTCGAGTTGCATGCTGAACGGGACGCCCAACCGCAGCGCGCGGTCGCTCATCTCCTGCATCAAGGCATTCATGTTCGCGGCTGCTCCTGGAGGGCTGGGTCCGGTTTGGCCTGCCCGCCAAAAAGCTAGAATCAGTCGGGAAGAGCAGATGTAGGAATCTGCTGCGCGCGACTGCGAAGCTCTTCGAACAAAATGGTGCTCAAATAACGTTCTCCGAATGAAGGCAGCACCGCCACAATCAGTTTCCCCGCATTCTCCGGTCGCCGGGCCACCTGCAAAGCGGCCGCCACTGCGGCTCCAGAGGAAATTCCCACAAAGATGCCTTCTTCCAGAGGGAGCCGTCGCGCCATGCGAATCGCGTCGTCGTTGCTGACCTGAATAATCTCGTCAATGTAATCGGTGCGCAGAATCCGCGGAACAAAGCCAGCGCCGATTCCCTGAATCTTATGCGGCCCCGGCTTTCCGCCAGAGAGCACCGGGCTCTCCGCCGGTTCCACGGCAATGGCCTTGAAGGACGGTTTCCTGGGCTTGATATATTCGCAGACGCCCGTGATCGTCCCGCCCGTACCGATGCCAGAGACCAGAAAATCGACGCGCCCGTCGGTATCATTCCAAATCTCGGGCCCCGTGGTCTCGAAGTGAATCTTGGGATTGGCCGGGTTATCGAACTGCTGCAGCATGTAACTGTTCGGAGTTTTCGCCAGCAACTCCTCGGCTTTGAGGATCGCACCCTTCATCCCCCGTGGACCCGGAGTAAGGACGAGTTCCGCTCCAAACGCCAACAGCAGAACGCGCCGCTCCAGGCTCATCGTTTCCGGCATGGTCAGGATAAGTTTGTAGCCCTTCACCGCTGCGACAAATGCCAGGCCGATTCCGGTATTGCCACTCGTGGGCTCGATCAGCACCGTCTTACCCGGATGAATTTTCCCAGCACGCTCGGCGTCGCTGATCATGCTCACGCCGATCCGGTCCTTCACGCTGCCCACGGGATTCTGGCTTTCCAGTTTGGCCACCACTTCGGCCACGCAACCATCCGTAACCTTATTCAGACGCACCAGCGGTGTTTGGCCTACGAGTTCGGTAACATCCTTCGCGATCTTCATGGTTAATCGATTGCCCTCCGCCGCAGCAGGCGTGATGACCGGCCTGCGCAAATAATAGTAAGTCTACTTCCGTAGTAGCCTATCATATCCGTCGCTCCGCGGCTTACAGGGCCGCCCCGCGACAGGGCTAAACGGTCAAGCAGCTAAAGAAGAACTGTCGGCAATGCGGCGGGGGCTGGATGCCGGAAAAATATTTCTGGCGTTCCGGCAGGGAGAAGTGTTTTTCACTTGACATCCCCTTTAATAAGACCTTCTGAAGCGGGGCGCTCTTTCATAGTGCATTGATTACGCCAGCTAGCACTTGCCACGTTCCACACTACAAACCTCCCGCTCGTTTCCCTACTTCTTCTGCTTGAATGCTGCTCCGCTGAAAGCCCAAAATCCCACCAGCGACCCGCAGACGAATACGGACCACAGTGCTCCATTCGCCCAGGACGCATATTTTTTCATTCCGTAGTGCGAGAGGTCCCAGAACGTCAGGGGCCAAACGATGATTACATACGCTCCCACCACCGCCATTACCGCCATTATTGTCACCAGCACGGCCATCACCCCCGCCGACAAGCTTTCGAACACCAGCATGCCCCAGTGCTGCTGGGTGTCGTCGCTGTGCGGTTTTTTCACTCGCGATCTGTGGACGAGCGGAGACATAGTTCTCCAGGCAGATATTCGCCCGGCCCCACCCGCCGGACGCGATCTTCCAGCGTCTAGGATAGAGATCCGTCCCCAACCCTCCCAAGTTACGTTGGACATGAGCATGCCGCGCCGTTGGTCAGGTCGGAGCCCCGCCTTGCTGCCAGGCTGAGTCGATTATTGAAACATCGCCCTCAACACTCACGATCCGGGAAACTGACGCTCAGGCCGTCAGTTGAAGCTGCGGAACGGGCGGCGGCGAAGACTGCGGAGCTGTTTCGAGGGCTTCGAGATTTGCAGACCGGCTGCAGGCAGAATATGTGCTGAAACAGTCTCTTAGGCTGGCAGCAGTGGATTACATGTCAATTAGCTCGGGGGATGGACGGTCTGCGCGCCCGGTGAACAAACACGTCGATGAATTCCTGACGAGTGCAGGAGGCGCGACTTTACCAAACTCCATTAACGGCGAAGCGCCAAGGCTTCCCGCAGGAGGGGTTCTGGATCACCACGGATGGCGCCCGCTTGTGCCCTAACTCGCCTTTCGGCTTGCTTGCTGGCATCGGCCAAGAGCTGTCGTTGGGATGCGTCAGGCAGAGAGTCCTCCAGCCTCGCAGATTTCACGAAGCAGGCGTAAACAAGCCGGGCAGGAAACCCCGCGCTATCGAGAAAGCGGCCATAGGCGAACCAATCTTCGGCACTCGAGGTCCGGTCGCCAATCGCGTCATCCAACTGCAGAGCGTGCTGATAAAGCTGAAGCGCCTGGCCCAATTTGCCGGCTTCCCCTTGCAGCGCCGCTTCATTCACGTTGGCAATGCTCTCCAGTTTGCTTTCTTTGGTCTCAGCCGCAATCTTTGCCGCCAACTGGTAAGACTGGACAGCCTTTGCCGTCTCGGACGCGCGCGCCTGGCAATCTGCCATGCGAAGCACGATCGCAATGACCTTCTCCGGTTCTGGACGTTTTGCTGCCGGCTGCCGCGCAATTATGCCTAGAAATGCCTGGTAGTGCGCAGCTGCATCCTGCGCCTTGCCTTCGTGATCGAGTTCGTTCGCAAGATAAAGATGCGCAAGGGTTTGGCCAGGATCGATGGGAATCGCCCGGTTCCAGCTATCGATTGCCTGATCAGGATGACCGCGGCGCATAGCCAGCAGACCGCGGTCCACCAAGAGATTTACGTCTCTAGGGGCGTAGTTGAGGGACGCTTCCGTCAAGTCGAAAGCTTCATCGAAGCGGTTTTGCTCGACTAACCAGCGGAGCAGCGCCTGCCGCGGCGCCGGATCGGCCGGATTCGATTGCATCGCCCTTCTCCATGCGGCCTCGGCTTCTTGGGGATGGCCATCCTCGAGTTCTCGATGCGCGAGACGCGTCTGCAAGGGGCTATCAAACGAGTCGAGGAATGCCGCCCGCTGCAGGTCGCGGACATCATCGGAGCGGAGCGCGAGGTAGTGGCGCACTTGGTCAACCGTCCCCCAGGCAAGAAGCAGAAGCGCGGCACCAACCCGGAGGGAGCGGGCACCCGCGGTACTTCCCGAAAACCACTCCCATACCGCTGACAACCGGCCTCCCGCCTCAGAGGCGGCATTAGCCAGGCGATCTCGCGAATTGAGCAGCAGGGAGGCGATGCGGCCATCGCGGAGCTTCCAGATGGCGCCGTCGAGAATGAAGTGGTGGAGGTTCACAAGTGCAGTGAAGATAAGAAAGCTGACGCTGAAATCGTGGTGGAAAATGCGGCTGGCCAGCCAGGGTCCGGGGACGAACAGAGCGATTCCCCCTGCGACCAGCACCGCGAAATAAGTCCATGGACGCCAGCTTCGACCCGGGGCTTCCGACGCCTCACGTCGGGCATAGTAACTCGTAATCCAGAGGTACTGCGCCGAGTGCATGACGGCCAGCACGCCGGAACTATAGCGGCTTTGTGGGATCTCCATTCCTTTGATAAGCGACATAGCCGCGGGCAGCAAGAACCACAGAAACTGGGAGGAGAATAGTGTCAGGCATGGCAGCAGTTTTCGCCACCCTACAGCCCGCACCAGATGTGACAAACCGTAAGCTGAGAGCGTGAGGAAAGCCGCGCCCATTCCAACTTGCCCCCAGCGACTCACAACCGGAGGAATTCCCAGCGAAACGAACAAAGGGTCCGATGAAGCTCCAGTGTGGAATCCCAGAAAAAGAATAAGATAGGACGTTATAAAGGCGCCGTAGAGAGCGCGGCGTTCTGCCTTGCCAGGGTGCGCTCCGGCACGGCCGGCGAACATCATGAACAGGCCGTAATTCTGTCCGCTGTAGTGCCAAGGACTCCAGGTCAGATAGATCGTGAATATCCACGGAAGAATGCCCAGCCAGAAATGCGAAAGTAACCCGGTCAGCAGAACCAGCGCGGTTGTATATACGGTGAATATTCGATACTTCTGGAAGTCGTCGGCACGATGGTAGGCCCGGTAAATTGTGGCCATGTAGTGCGGATAGTTGAAGAAGAGCGCCAAAGCATAAAAAGCGATCGACCACGCGCGTGTGCTGGAAGCGATGGAAAAATACGAAAGCAGCAAAAGCGGAACCGACCACGCGCCACACCCTACGACTAGATCAAGCCATGGGCTATAGAGCCAGGCCGATGCAGCCGAGGCACTGCGCCCCTGTTCCTTGCTCAACTTCGACATTTTCGTCAAGAAACCTTCTCCAACATCTTTCGACAAAACCCTGATGCTTCGCGATCCCCTGTTTTTCTTTGTCTTTGACCGGATTATAGGTGGCAGAAGGCGTGGATCGTATAACGAGACGTATTCGGACCCGGTCACGAAAGTAATTAGAGATGGGTGTAACATTGGTGCCGTTCTTGAAGTCAAAAAGGAGATTCCGGTCAGAATAGGAGGTCCTCATGGCGCGAATTGCCGGCGCTTCTCCCAGCCAAGGCGGACTGTTCCGCAGGCTGTTGGTACGAATCATTTATTCTTTGACGAAACGGAAAGTGGGCCGCGTTGTGATGCCAGTACAGGTCACCGCGCACCACGCGAAAATACTTTGGGGTTATGGCCAGATGGAGCGGTCGCAGGCGAGCAGCAATCTGGTCGACGCCAAACTGAAAGGGCTGGTGCAGCTTCGCGCGGCAACGTTGGTCGGCTGTCCGTTTTGAATCGACATCGGCTCTGCCGTGGGCAGACAGGCCGGCATCTCGACCGAGCAGATCGCCCACCTGCATAACTACCGCACGAGCCAGAATTTCTCCGGCGTGGAAAAGCTGATTTTGGAGTATACCGACGGCATGACTTCTACCCCTGTGGAAGTCTCCGATGCTCTGTTCGCTCGCCTGCGCGAGAAGTTCAACGAAGCGCAGTTGGTGGAGCTAACGTCTTCCATTGCCTGGGAGAATTACCGCGCCCGCTTTGATCACGCCTTCGGAATCGAGGCGGAGAATTTTAGCGAAGGCGAGTATTGCGCTCTCGCGGCGCATACGACGGAAGCGGGTTCATAAGTTCGTCGCGCACTTTCTTTACGTCGAACTCATCACGACTGGGAAGAGCCTAGCCAACGAGCTGTTAATCGACTATCACTGGGTGGCTCAGAATTTCCGGAATTAGGTGGGTCAGATTTTCCGGAACTCACACGGGGAAACGCGATGGAGCAAAGGGGTAGCGGGCTGTTTTGAATTTAGTCAGTCATCGTAAGCACTGCCACGATGACTCGGATGGATCGTTATCGGTTTAACAAAGCAATCTTCGTGGACTGCGCTGCCGTTTTCATCAGTAGACAGATCGACCCTTAGATCGACTGGCTTGCTGCAAAGTGTGCAGGATATTTCTGGGAATGGGTGACCACCCATAAATGCCTCCTTGGACGGTCGCAACTACCTTAGGCTCAAACTGCGAATGCAAGCTGATCAATACAGATCACTTTTTGGAATCGTTGTATATCTCAGATGATAAATGTTTGCTGATCGCCACCATCCAGCATCCCAAGCTGGGCAAAATCCTCTTCTTCGATCCGACGGACTACCTCACGCAATTTGGCCAGATCCGGGGAGCCCTGCAGGCGAACTACGGCCTACTGGTAACGTCCGATGGAGGGGAACTCATAGAACTGCCGCAGCAACCGTCCTCCATGAATAGCGTCCAGCGCACAGCCACGATGACCCTCGACACGACGGGAACATTAAAGGGCGACGTCAAAGAGGTACGACTGGGCGAGGCGCGCATCCTCGGAGCGGTGGCGATTGCGCACCGTAACCAAGGACACCGACCGCGTCAAGCCGATTGAAGAACTCCTGGCTAATTCGCTTGGCAGTTTTCACATCACACGTGCCAGCGTGATCAACCTGCAGCTGACCGATCAGCCCTTCGGTTTCAATTATTCGTTCGAGTCGCCGAACTACGCCAAGAATGTCGGCAACCTGCTGCTGGTTCGGCCGCGGGTGATCGGAAGCAAAGCATCGGGGCTCTGGAGACCAAGGAACCGAGGAAGTTTCCCATCGAATTCCAGGGACCAGTGCGCGACACGGATGCTTTTGAAATCACGATCCCGCCCGGATACGTAGTGGATGACCTTCCTGCGCCGGTCGACGCGGACTACGCCTTCGCCAGCTACCACTCCAAGACGGAAGTCAACGGAAGCCTGATTCGCTACACCCGAACTTTTGAAGTCACGGAACTCAGCGTACCCGTGGCTAGGACCGAGGAACTCAGGAAGTTCTATCGCACGATTGCTAATGACGAGCGCAGTATGGTCGTTTTGAAATCCGCAGCCAAGTAACGCGCCCGTCGTGGCAGTTTGGTCCGACTCGGGGAAGTGATCTGATGTGTCATCGCGCTCGCTTCTGAGAGAGGCAGTCGGTAGCTGGGATTCCTAAGTGCAACTGGGTTAGGAAACACCATTCTTAACGCCAAGGACGTCGATGTTGTAAACGGTCTACCAGGAAGATTCGAACCGCCGACCAACGGTTTAGCAAAGCATCGGGCTTCTTTTTTGTGACGTGTATTCAATCACTTGGCACGCTCTGAGTGTTTCTCAGTCGTGCCGAATGTACATCACAATCACTTTAACTGACACCCAATGTGTCACCCACCTGCACGCTCAAGGCGATAATATGGTGATTTAGAGTCATGTTGGAGGTGCAGGTGACGAAGATCAGCCGATTTCCTCTGTTATGCATCCTTTTCAACCTTGCGCTTTTCGTCGCATCGAATTCGACGGCTCAGTCCGCGCAAGGCGGCTTCAAAGACTCCGCTAACTCGCCGAATGCTGCAACACGAGTCGAGGCCGTCGAGATCCTGGGCGACGATCACGGCGCAGCTCTTCGATCGTATGTGGAGACTACTGTTCTCCCTCTGGTTCGCGCGAACTGGTATCGTCTGGCGTCGAAATCGGGAGAAGCAGGCGGTGATGCGACTGTAGAACTAACTATTCTGAAAGACGGCAATCTTGCTGGGACAAAGCTGACGGGCGGTGCCGGTCATGCCACGCTCGGCGATCTGGCCCAAAACGCCGTGACGAAGTCCGCCCCGTTTCCCGCACCGCCAGCCGAATTCACAGCGCCATCCCTGTCTGTTCGCGCTCGTTTCGTTTACCAGCCTGTCGCAAGCTTGCAGAGTTCCTCCGGCGAGAAGCAGTCCAGCCTGACTCCGCGTTTTGGTGCGGGGGGTGGGATACACAGCGGCACGACGGACGGCGGGCCGATTAGTGTCGACGGCGTCGACGAACCTGTTTATCGAATAAGAAACAGTGGCATACGCCCTCCACGAGCGATCTCTCGGGTCGATCCGGAGTTCACCGAAGAGGCAAGGAAGAAAAACGTTTCGGGGACCGTGGCCATCTCGTTTGTTGTGACCTCGAAGGGCGATGTAACCGCCGTGCGAGTCAATAGGAGTCTTGGCAGTGGCTTGGACGAGAAGGCGATTGAGGCTGTCCGGCAGTGGAAGTTTGAGCCGGCAACCAAGGACGGGGAACCTGTTGCCGTACAGATGGACGCCCTTATGTCTTTCAATTTATATGAAAACGGTAAACGTCGCCCCTGACACGGAAAACACCTGCCGCTTGAAAGCCGTCTTCTTCAAAACATCTTCTGATTTTCGTAGCTGACTGGAGGCAAAGGGTCGAAATATCTCCGAACTCTGGGTCGGTTTCTATAAGAAGACTTCCCGGTCGAGTACCCCATACCCGGGGAGATTGGCTCGAAAATTCTTGGTTGAGGAAGTACCGGCGGATTTTGAGTTCCACACTGGGTTCTGGTTCGTTAGGAAAATTCTCTACTCTACTTGATTCTTTAACGGCTTACAAGAACTCTGATTCGTACCGTTATGATCCGTATTGCCGCGTTTTGAACATGGAACGCAGATCGACGGTCAGATGGTGGAGCAGAGCGGTGAACTTCATCTCCTTATTTTCCCGTGCTGCTTTCCGCACGCCTGCCAACCCCTGGGACACGCCCTTCCCGCTCTGAGTCGGGTACGTGTGAGGTTGACCTGCGTTCTCCTTGATCGACGGCCTTCCCTCCTCACTCTCCGCCAACGGTCTTCTGTCTTTGTTCGAATGATTCATCGGTGTCGGGTCGGAGGAGGCGCGCTGACGCGCTAGCCTCCGTCCGCCGCTCAAACTGTACATGCAGATTTCCCGCATACAGCTTTCACGAAGATTCAATCATGCCGAGAAGCCAACGAAGGAATTAAGTCGATTAAGTTGACAAGCCCGTGCTCACGGTAAAGCGTCTTCTTGGGCAGCCGTTTCCAGCCGCCGTTTCGCCAACGCTTATACCGATGCGACCAGATCCGTCTGACAATCCAGCCATCGAGTCGGTGGAAGAGCAATCGGACGTGGGCGCGTTTGTAATACTCGCCCCAGCCCCGCAAAAGTGGATTGAGTTCCGCAATCAGCTCCTTGGTCTTCAGAGGTATCTTCCGTTTGGTGCGTTGCCTTACCCGATCCATGAAACGCCGGATCGACTTCTCCTTGGGGTACGCGTACAGCGCACCCTGTCGGGCTTGACTACGAATCTTGCTCTCGGGCAGATGGAGCTTCCTCGTCCCGCGCTTGATCTTGTAGCCAAGGAACTCGAAGCCGTTCTGGACATGGACAACCCGCGTCTTCTGCGGATGCAACTCCACGCCCAGTTGTTTCAAGATTCGGCTGGCCGCGTCCACTGCGGCTCTTGCCTCCGCTGCCGATTTACAGGTAACCACCCAATCATCGGCAAACCTCGTCAGCTGATATCCCTTCAGTCGCATCTCCCGATCAAACGGCGTCAGAAGTATGTTACTGAGCAGGGGAGAAACTACTCCACCCTGAGGAGTTCCGCGCTCGGTCGGAAAGAGCCGCCCTTTGCTGTAGCTTCCTGCCTTGAGCATGGCCTGAATCAGGCGCAGCACTCGGCCGTCTGCTACTCGTTGGGCTACCAGCGTGAGGAGTTTCTTGTGGTCTACGGACCCGAAAAAATCTCGGAGATCCGCATCGACGATCCACTCCGACCCGCTTTGAATCTCTTTCCACACTTTGCGCAGAGCGTCCTTCGGCGATCGCCCTCGCCGATATCCGAAGCTGGCATCATCGAATATCGGCTCGAAGATAGGCTCCAACCGATTGAGCAGCGCTTGCTGACACACGCGATCATAGATCGCGGGTATGCCGAGCATGCGATATTCGCCCGGTTTGTCCCTCTTCGGGATGGGATGTTGTCGCACCGGCAGAGGTTGATAGGTGTCTTCTTTCAGTTCTCGCTGCAGCCGATCCAACTGCTGGTCCAGCTGCACTTCGAAGGCCTCCAGAGTCTGCCCATCGACTCCTCCACTTCCCCGGTTCGCTTTCACCTTCTCCCAGGCCATCTCCAGGTTCTTCCGCTTGTACACTTTGTCAATTAATGAATGGACCTTCTTGGCCCCCGTCAGGTTGATCCAATCCACCAGTCTCCTCAGACGAGAGCGTACGGGTTTTTCACTAAAGGAACTGTTCCTACCTCCCTCATCTTCACTCATCTGGTTTCCTTTCTCTTCCTGACCATCTTCGCCGGCTGCCTTCCCCGACCCAATTCTGTCGCCGGTTGCCCGGTCACGTGGCTTTCGCCACGCTTCATAGGTAATATTCAGCCGTCCGACTACTGACCGAGCCTCGCTCGCCACTTCGCTTTCGCTTATAGGTCCGCTTACTCCGGTGCCACCCGGAGACTTGGCCAGTCCTCCTGAGGTCACGCGCTGTTCTTCCGTACCGTGCCGTCCGCAAACACCTTGGTGTAGGTGGGTGAATGAGAACGCCTTCGCCACAATAGTGCAGGCTCGACCTGCCCCACCTTTGGCCGACCGGTTCATCATGGGTTTCCCCATCGATTACGGCCCGGTACTTCTCCTCATGCCCTTCGGATTCCATCTTGCGATACTCACTTGATGGACACCCTGCCCTCCAGAGTATTGCCAGCAGTGGCTCTAGCTCCGCCTTGGCTGTATCCAGCTTTCGCCTTCGTGCCCGTTTAGACTTCTGCTTACCTTCCGCTTTCTCCGGCCAGCGAGGTTTTATCCCCGCTTGTTGGATATGGCGCCCCTCATTTGAGCGCCCGAGGGACTTTAACCCTCCTGAACAACGTGCTGCTCAGCACGCACTATACCGTCGTGTGACTCCTCGGGGACGTACATGCGGGCCGTGCGGCTATTGCCTTCGCCCACCGCCCTGCTGCTCGGTTTGGCAGCAGGTGTCTCCGAGGTCTCCCGGTTCTCGTGCATGAAGCTTCTAGGCGTGTCTGGGGTCTTCGACTACGCCGGACTGAACAGGAACTCGCGCTAGCGCTCCTGCTCATGTTGCCTTCCGCGCATTACAAAGGCGTCGGCGTCCGGATTGCATCTTTTCGGAGCTGGATGCCCACCCCGCCTATCCTCTGTCTACGCTTCGTTGGGTCCCTCGCGGTAGCAACGCAAGACTCGAGGCCGAGCAGATCGCTAGTCCTTTCTCGTGAGACTCTTTCATTCTCTGCTTCATGCCGGTTCATCCCGGCGCACTGTAAAGGGGATTTATCAACAGTTACCGCAGGGCTTGTGGAAGGTCGTCGATGCACAACAGAGTGGGGGAATCCATGGCCACATTCTCCTATGGATAAGTTACAAGTGGAAAGTTACAAAAGCCGTAGTTGGCTCGCTTGACCAAGGATCAGCGACCTGGGTCACACCTCGACGTGATGTCTCTCGCCAACGGGCACTACTCGTAGTGCGAAAACCGTGTTGGATAAAACCCGCCCTTTTGCTCTTGCTTGTCACTACTTTAATGACTAAAGCCAAGGTCTCTGACTCGTGCTGGGACAGCCAGGGCTGGTTGGCCCGGCAACGTCTTACGGATTATCTCCAAGAGAAGTACCCGGTCAGGCTTGAGCAGTTCGGCGACGTGTTCCTTGCTGACTTGCGCGACGATGATTTGGCCAATCTCGGTATGCACCTCCGAGAAAATCCCCACACTCTTCATGCTTTGTGTCTGAAACTCGTTGTCCTCGGTCGGGGTGACGTAGTGCACCGAGCTGGCATTGTAGCGGTGGATGAGGAACAGTTGGACGACCGTCATCAGTCGCTTCTTGCGTACCGGCGCGAGGGTGTTCTGGTCGCGAATCGAGAGGATGCCGCGTCCGCGACGATCCTGGATGTAGGCGAAGACCACGTTGGCGAGCTTCTCTCCGCTAAGCTGGTTCAGCACACTGAGCTCCAGCAGCTCGGAGCCGGCCGTGTGCGGACGTAGCTGGACGCGAATTTTCGCCGGATAGTCGCAGTGCTTGCTCCACTCCGCAAGCCACTCCTCCAGCAGTTTGGTCGGGACCTCGGTCTGAACCAGGTGCTGAAACTGGGTTGAGCCTTTGCCCATCGCCTTCGTCGCCGCAGTGCGTCCCGACGAAGCCATTAAGGCGGCGTCCAGCCGGGGCCCTCCGACCAGGGTCTGCGGCGTCCGATACGGTGACTCCAGCAGTCTGAACTTACGCTGCAAGCGCGCCAGTGCTAGCATGCCATCCTGCTTCAATGCGGTCGCGAACTCCTCGGCAGCCAAGCCGTCGATCTGGTGGCCACCGTAGGTGATGAAGTTGAAGACGAAGCCGAGTTTGCCGAGTTCCTCGGGGAACCGCTTCATCTGCTCGTCGTTCATCCCGGTGGTGTCCCAGCTGAACGAGGGCGAGAGGTTGTACGCCAGCATCTTGTCGGGGAACTGCGCATGAATGGCCTGCGCGAACTTCTCGGCGTCCTCGAGATCCGCCGTCTTGGTTTCCATCCACAGCACGTCGGCGAACGGCGCCACAGCTAGCGACTTGGCAATGGCAAAATCGATTCCAGCTTGGATGTGATAGAAGCCTTCGGGAGTCTTGGGCAACTCGCAATCCCAGATCACGTGGACGCCAATCGACTTTGCTCGCTCGCGTGCCTCGTAGAAGGAAGCCCGTTTCGAGAACGCCAGCCATTCCTCGGGCGTCATGTCGAAACGCTCGCCCTCGGCCGCGCGGAACTCCAGCACCTCGGCGACCGCGAGACCATAGGTCTTCATCCCCGCTTCCGCCTGCCAGGTTTCCACATAGCGCGTGTCTATCTTGTCGAGTGCCGCGTCGAGCTCAGTTGCCGGCATATCCCTGAGAGCGGGGGCACGCTTGGTGATTATGGACATGAGCCCAACCCGCTCGAGCCAATCGAAGGCCGCCGAGTACTCGGTCTCGGACACGGCAAAAAGCAAATGACCGCGGACCTCTTCGACGCCCAGTTCGAAGAGCTTCCTCAAGATGGCCAGATAGCCGGCCTTGTAGCTGGGTAGATCGATGTTGGTGGCGCCGAGGATGAAGGGTTGGTCGCGCTCGTCGCTCCGACTCTCGATGAAGGTCGCGGACTCCGCGTCGGTTCGGGCCACAATGATGCCTGGGACCCGCATGATATCGAGCTGCAGGCGGGCAGCGTTGAGGCGCTTGATCTGCTCGTCCCCGGCCACAAGCACCTTACCGCCCTGGTGGCCGCACTTCTTCGCTCCCGGCTTCTGGTCTTCGATGTGGTAGCCCGGCACCCCGACCTCGACCATGCGGCGGATCAGATTGCGTACATGCGCGTCCCCACCGTGACCGGTGTCAGCGTCGGCGATGATGAAAGGGCGATAATCGACGACCGGTGTCGTCGTGCGCTGTTCTTCGGTCATGCGCGCGCGCGCAAAGTGTTGGTTCTTGTCGGCGGTTAGAAGTGCCCGCACCAGTCCGGCGGCCTCGTCTGGCACCTGGCTGAGCGGATAGCTGGCCAAGTCCG